>Ga0256829_1000400_pt1 | contig 45103 bp, 53 predicted proteins | sample 131447metaG_FD_185979 | JGI IMG/M metagenome (GOLD analysis project Ga0256829, IMG submission 185979) | Hydrothermal vent microbial communities from Lau Basin, Pacific Ocean - 131-447 | ecosystem: Environmental > Aquatic > Marine > Hydrothermal vents | place: Pacific Ocean: Lau Basin | collected... | reverse complement strand
CTATATAATTGTTCTTTTACTGAAATTTGTTCTATTCAAATAATTCCATTTATTATAGTAAGGTTAAAAAGATATTTATAAATAGACTTTTTTATTTCTGGTAAAAAAATATCTTTTGCTTCAAAATATAAATTGAGAATATTTAATTTATCTATATCTTTAGTCCATTTTCTTTTAATAAATAAAGGAATAAATCAAATAGGTCAAGGTCTATATAAGGCATTCATCGCAATTATATCTTCTATATTATCTGGTTTTAATTGTTTTAAAAATTTTTTCATTCAACCTGATTCAAATTGAAATACTCATGTAGTAAATCATTTTTGAAAAATTTCAAAAGTTTTTTGATCATTAATTTTATTAAATGTTATTTCATCAATAAATTTTAATGTATCAATATTCTTATTTTCTTTTTCATTGATTAATTCAACAGTTCTTTTAATTAGTGATAATGTTGATAATCAAAGAAAATCAAATTTTAATAATCAAACAATACCTTCTAAATCAGGTCATTCAATTAAAGTCGCTTTTATAGTCTCATGGGTTCAATCTTTAATAATTTGATTCATAAATTTCTCAGGAAACATGTTATACATTTTATTTAGATATTTTCTATCTTTTTCTTCATATATATTATAGGTAAAATTAAAAGTATATGGTGAAATAATAACTCCACAAGCATGAAGTCATACATTTATTACTTTTTTATTTATATAATTAATACTAGTTATAATTTTAGATAAAATATCTTTTTCTTCTTCATTTGTAAATATATTAGATGCTTCAATTATTTTTTCAACTATATCTTTATCTATTTCATCAGATAAAATATCTTCTTCAAAATCATCAATTATATTTTGGATTTTTAATCTTTTTTGTGGATCAAATCAATAATAAATTCAAGATTGTGCAAAAGCAGATTTTAAACCTAATGTTGCAAAGGTTCATATCTTAAAAACTTTATCTATTCCATATTTTTGTTGTGTATATGCTAACACTGCTGATCTATATTCATCTTCAAAATCAACATCTATATCAGGTGGGGAAACTCTAGCAGGATTTAAAAATCTTTCGAACATTAAATCATAAGGAATAGGATCAATATTAGTAATTTGTAATAAAAAGACTAATAAAGAACCAGCAGCAGATCATCTTCATGGTCAGATAAGAATATTATTTTTCTTTCCCCAAATTATATAATCCATTACTATTAATAGATAATTTATATATCAAGTATAATATAATACAGTGAATTCATATAATATTTTATCTAGATATTCTTTAAAAGAAAATTTTTTTCCATTAATTTTAACATATTTTTTTCAATATTTATCAACAACTTCATTATATTGTTTTATTTTATTAGTATATTGTTCTAATAAATATGAATTAAATAATTCCAAGTTTTCAATATAATGTGGTTGTTTAAGATCTATTGCTAATTCTAAAAATGAAGTGTCAAATACTAACCATAAGAAATCTTTTTTATCTATTTTTACTCATAATGTATTAAAATAATATTCTAATGTATTTAACATTATAAACTTAAAATATAGTACATTTTTTACAATAGTTTCTTCTTGTTTATTTTTATCCTCATATATCTTTCCAAATTCTTTATATTCTTTGTCATATTTCTCTATAAATTTATCAAATTCTTTATCTTCAAAATTGAATTTAGGTAGTTTAATTTCATTAGAATTAATTTTACTAGAAAAAAATAGATCTTTATTATCAATATTTTCTATATCAATTTCTTTAATATTTTCATTAATATCATAATTATTATTCCATATTTCCCATAATATATTAGGATTTTGTTTAAAAGTTGTTGTAAGTATATTTACAGCTTCCACTTTATTTTTATTATTAATATCAAATTTAATATTAATTTCTAACTTTTCTATATTATCTTTAATATTAGAATAAATATCTGTATTTGTATTTTCTTTATTACCTCCTAATAACCTATCATTTATAAATAATCTTCAGTTTCATTCTTTTATTATATTAAAGTTATCATTAAGTAATTTTAATAATGCATTATATTGTAGAAAAATATCAGTATTTTCAATATTAACATTTTCTTTATCTTGCCTAAAAGCAAAAATAGGTGATAATAATAAATTATATTTAATATTGTCTTTTTTAAGAAAGTTTAGTAATTCTATAAATCTTATATTATCTAATGTTGCTATAAAATCTTTTTCTATATCAAACTTTTTATTATAATCCTGATTTATAAGAAAATGTCATAATTTATATATATCATTAACATCTTGAATATTAATTCAAACTTGAGCAACTTCATTTTCTAATTCTATGTTAAAGAAAAAAAATTGTTTTGATTCATTCTTAGAAAAATTAGGAACTATTTTCCACATATTAGAAAAAATAATTTCATTTTCGTTTGTAATATTTAAATCTTGATAAGGAAATATACTTGCTGATATTTTTTTCATTGTAATAATAATTATTATTTACTTTATAAAAATGATTTCTTAAATATATTAAATAATATAATTATTATTGACATAAAAACAATTTAAAATAAATATAAAATATATATATTCTTTATATATTAACTTTAATAAAATGTGAGCATTAGATTCTTTTTTTAAACATTATGAGAATAAAAGAAATACTGAGAAAGTAGAAAGTATTATGTGAAAAGCTTTTGAAATAGAAGGTAACTATGCTAGGATAACAGGATTAATAAAAATTTTTGAGGAAAAAGATTATATTTTAAAAGAACTAGCTAGATTCTATTTTTTAATTTATAATAAAGATAGACATAAAATTAAAATAACTAAATATAATCAATCTGATAAAGAAGTTAGTTATCAAATAATTATAAAGGTAGAAAGACATGATTTTCTTATTGTTAATTTAAATATTCAGAAAGAAGAATGACAAATAAAATGTTTAATAGAAATAGAGAAATATAATTCTCTTAATATAAGAGGCATGCTTGATTATTTCCCACATACAGAATATCCAATAAAAGTGGTTATAACAGAAGAAGAATATGAGAAAGTTAGAAAAGAAATAAGAGAATCAGAGAATAAAGTATTATCTGCTTTTTGACTAAATTAACATAAATGAAGAATTATTTAAGATGGTAAAAGAATATCTTGTAATAAAATGTAATTAAGATATTCTTAATAAATAAAAAGATAGGTAATTCACCTATCCTTTTTTAGAATCAATTAATTTTATTAATTGACATATTAAATTTCCCTTTTTCTAATATATTTATAAATTGTTCTGTAAGTATTTTAGTCTTTTCTTCATTATCTTTTGTTGTTTTTAATATAGTATCATATTTTATTTTAAAAGTTTCTGATTGTGTTTTTAAATGTCATAAGGTGGTATTATAATGTGAAGCTATAAATTCTTTATCTCTATGTCATGAATATAAAATAATTTTAACTATTTTTTCTAATAAAGATATTATAGTTAATAGTTCCTGGTATTTTTTTGTAAGTTCTTCTAAGCTTTCTATTAATTCTTTGTTTTTATTATAGATTTGTTCAACATATTCATTAATATTTCATAGTCTATTATCATAAATCTGTAATAACCTATCTCTATTATTATATAAAATTTCATTTTTATCTTCTTCTGAAAGAAAAGGTCTTTTAATTAATGGAACATTTTGATTAATAATATCATCATCTAATTTTTTTTTAGTATTAATAATATAATCAAGATACTCTTGTGTTTTAGCATTCCTTTCATTCATGTTATCAGCTAACTTAATAGTATCTTCTATGATTGTATTAATTCAATCTACTATTAAATTTAATAATAAACTCATATTATTCATAGAATTATATCTACTATTCATTAAATTGAATACTAATGTTTCTAAATCTTGTTCAATAAAATAAAATATTATCTGTTTTAAAATCTTGAAATTATCAGTATTTTCACTAAACTCATTAATATTATTTTCAATTTCTAAATATTCATTACTAAAATCATTTATAGTTTTATTATCAATATATTTAGAAATAACAAATAAATCTGGGCATTTTAATAAATGTATTATTTTTATTTTTGAATATAATATTTTATCATCTATATTATCAAATATAAAATATACTGACTTTAAATAGTTATCCACATGATCAACTACCCAAAAATAATCAATATTACTTATAAATACATTAACTATACCTTCACTTTTTTCAATTATTATATTTTTTAACATATCATAAAATTCTTGTATATTATCTTCATATCAATTATTTAACAAAATATTGTATAGCATTACTAACTGAAAAATATTATTTCCATTTATATCTTGTCAATTAGTATTTTTAATATATTCAAAGAATTTTGCAATTATTTTAATTTCAATATTATCCATGTAAGAACCATCCTCTACATTTTGTAGATCAAATTCATAAGTAATATAATTAATAACTTTTTGATAAATAAAATCAAAATTAAAGTTTATAAAATCATCTAATAATTCATCTTCTGTATCATCTTTAAAATTTATTAAATCTAGTATTTCACTATAGCTTATATTATTTATATCTTCTATAAAAGATAATTCATTAATATGTTTTTCAAAAAAATTATAATCTAATAATATTTTTTTATATTTTGATAATTCCTCTTTATTAAATAACGTTATTCAACTATTAAATATATAATTTCTTACTTTATTATTTTTTCACATTAATCTTAACACAGTGGTAATATAATCATTTTGACTTACGCTCTCATTTTTTATAATATTAAATACTTCTTCTATATTATATCAATTTTCAAGTAAAGAAAGATAATTATTTTTTAGATAATCCATAACTCTTCAATCCATTTTATAATTATTATCAATAATATTTCTTATTACTGTTTTAACTTTATTTATTCTTATATTATCATAATCATCCATTAAAACACTCATATCATAAAGAACCCCTTTGGTTACTTTATCAATTTTAATTCATTTATTTCAAATTTCAAAAAATAAAACTTCCATATCATAATCATAATCATAATCATTATTAGTATCAATATCTTTTATAGCAAAAAAAATATCTTTATCTGGTATAACTCATAATGTAAATATTCTTATTCCATCATCAAAGAATAAATCGTAAAGTGTTTTATCTTTAGGGATAAAATAAAAATTGTCTTCTATTTCAAAATCTATGTTAAGAAAAGTAATACTACTTCAACTACGGTATAACCATCCCATTTCCAATATAAAATTAGTTAATTTTTAAGAAAGATTATTTTACGGAGATTTATAAGAAAATAGATAAAATATAATAATAATATACTTTAAATATTCTGTTATTAGTATTATGTTAGACTGTTAGACTGTTAAACTGCTAATAAAATCAATTAATTTATTCACGAATAGTGGAATATAAGAGCACCAAAAAGCACGTCTTATATAAGATGTGCTTTTTAATTTAAATAAAACTTAGGATTAAAGTTATAATAGTTATAGTAATTTGTTTTTAAAATACATATAAGCATCATTTAGTCAGATGTCTTCATTATCAAACCATAATCTAATTCATTTATAAGTTTTTCACATAAAATTGTAATCTATAATTTTAGGCTCATCATATCCTAGAAATTGAAAAATATCTTGTTCTTGACATTCATCTTTATTATAATCCATACAATCAAAATATTTTTCTTTTTCGTTATATCTTTCTTTAAAAAAGTCATTAACATTATTAATATAATTTTCATCTGGGAAGATATAAAAAATATTATTATCTGGATCTTTTTTAATATCATTAACCTTATTTTTGATACTTTCAAAATTAGTATCTTTTATATTATATATTTTTTTAAATACTTTTTTAATATCATTTCCCATTATTCACATACTTTGATGTGGGGTAATTTTTAAAAATATATCACTATTAATATTTATATTATATTTATTTAATAAAATATTTTGGATCTTATCAATACTTACATCCTGATCATCAATCACAATTATATTATCATATTCACGATTATTTAAACTTTTATCTCTTCATATAAATTCTGCGATATAAACTTCTTTATATTTGTTTCATGATAATTCAACATCCCCATTAATCTTTCAATCTATTTGTATATTATTTTTTTTTAGAAATTTAAACAAATCGATATCATCACTACACCAACTACTCGCCATAATTATTTTATTTTTAGGATTTTGTTTTAATGTATTAATAAAATTATAAATATGGAGAGGAACATCTTCTGACTGATATCATTTTAGAGGAAGTAAGACCCCATCTATATCAAAAAAAAATAGATTTAATTTATTAGACATCTTTAGATTTTAGTTATTAATTTTAAAAAAAGGATTTTTTTGTAAATATACAAATGATAAGTTTAATTTGTTATAAATTGTATTTCTCTATTAAGAAGAAATTTATTAATATATTTTATCAAATTTTGTTTTTCATCTTCCGTTTGTATAATAATCTCATCTGTTAATTTTCCAAATCATGATATAATTCAATATGCTTTATATTTAGTTTTAGTTTTGTTTAATCTTAATTTAGTTATTCTAACTTTAAAATTAAAAGAAACACAAGGGATTGGCTTGTCCGCATCAATTGCAATATATTCTTTATCACTAAAAGAGCTCCATCCATACTCTACAAATTTTCAATTAATTCACTTTATTTTTTTTATATCAAAATAATTAACAAATATAATATCACCAATATTATATTTGTTAGGGGGTTTCATCTTCTTATTTTTATTTTTAATTGGTGTTCATTTATCAATATCTCAAACTTCATATTGTCTCAATTTAGAATTAGTTAATTTTTCAGTATCTTTTCTAGTATGTTTTCACCAATTTTGTCATAATCATTGTTTAATTTTATTATTTATAAGCATTTTAATATTGATTATATATTTTTAATTAAAAAATACTAATATTTAATAATGATGAACTTTAATAAATTCTTCTTTGTCTAGAACATGGAATAAATAAATACTAATATTTTTATTATAATCTTTAGATGTTTTTTCTAAATATTCTTTTATTTCTTTTTCAACTTCATCTATATTTTTTACTATATCATCTGAAAATCATATTAACCAATTTTCACTATCAGATGTTAAAAGTATATCATCTAATAGTCTTATTATAATTTTACCTTTTTCAGGTTTAGCTTTTTGTTTTATTCAAAACCTCTCTAGTGTTTTTTGATTTGTAGCAGGTATAATATTTTTAGATATATCAAAATAATTAATAATATCAGATAATTTATTATTAGCTATTTTAAATCAAAAATTTTCTATATAATTATTCAAATTAGAAATATCAAAAACTTTATTATTTTTAAATTTATATTTTCAATTATAATTTTCAATTACTATTTCTATAAATTTTTCTATAATTTTTTTTATTCCTATATCTAAAGTATCGGAACTCTGTCCTCTAGCAGTAATTATATATAAACTATCTTCCTTATTAAAATAAGATTCTAAAAAAGAAGGAAATGATAATCATAATCTATTAATAAATTCTACAGGACCTAAATTACATGTTTTTTCAATATGTTCTAAAAAAAGTTCATCATTTATAAAATCTTTATAGGTCAATTCATATATTATATAATATTGATATTCTTGTATTGTTCAATCTTTTACTTTATCTACTAAATCATCATATTTTTCTAATGATCATATCTTTCATTTATTATAGTTTAATGTAGAAAAACTAATAAAATCTTTTGGGTCAATTTGTCTAAGTTTAATATTGTTATTAACTACTTCATAATAATAAACATATGTATCTATAAGACTTATAATATTATCATCGAAATCAAAGAAAAATACCTTATTATAATCTCATAATTTAAAATGCATCTTAGTATTTTATGTTACTTTAATAAAATCATTTAGATAATATACTTTAAATAATTTTATTAAAGTATATTAACTTTTTATATTTATAAAAATAAATAGTTAAGATGGATAATAAAATGTATGAACAAAAAATAAATAATATTCTTTTAAAATATGAGATCACTTCATTATTTATAAAGAATAGTAATAAAATTAAAAAATATAAAGAACTTATAAAAAAAATTGATAATAAAATCAAAAAAAATTTTTCTGATAAAAAAGATATTGAAGATAAAGACTTATATCTTATTTCACAAGCAAGTTTTTTCTCTTATGAATTATTAACAAAAGCTATATCTTTTGAAAATGAAAATACAATTATTAATTTAGAAGATTTTTTAATAATAACAATGGATGAATATTATGTAATAAATAAAAAGGATATAAATAGTTATAACATAATTAAAGATATAGATAATAATAGAATGGATGATAATATAGATAATGAAGAAAGTATAGGTAAATTTGTTAAAATTAGAATAAATGAAGATATAATTAATTTACAAAAATATTTATCAATTGGAGTAAAATATAATATAAAAACAAAACAATTCTTTTTTATAATAGATATATATAAAGATATCAAAATAGACAATAAATTAAAAAAAGAATTGTTTAATTTATTATCTAAGAATGAAGATAAACAATCACAGAATTATTTAAGAGATAATACAACTGAAAGAATTTATAAAAATAATGATTTAATAGAATCTTTTGTTATCTCTGACCTTTCTTTTTTATCTGAAATAGAGGAAATAATTAAAAAACAAGATTTATTAGTAGTTTCAAGCGAAATAGATAATGAAACTGATAAAGATTATAAGCTAGAGTGGGATTGAAATACCTTAACAGAATTAGAAATGATTGAAAAAAATTTATAACCTTATTATTTTTAATGATTGAAAAATATAATAATATCGGAATTTTTTCGGATGTACATTTATGACACAAAAACATTCATAAATATGAAGAGGAAAAAAGAAAAAAAATAGATGATTTTTTTTGATTAAAATATAGTTATGATAATACCTGATATTGGCAAGATTTTACTAAGAAATTTTTAAAATACATAAAAGAAGAACAGAAAAAAAATAACCTTTTATATTATATTAATTTATGAGATTTTTTATTTCATCCATCAAAAGAAAAAATTAAAGAATTATGAGAAAATAATATAAATAAATTACTTGAAAATAATATATTCATATTATGAAACCATGATTTAAAAAATAAAAAGGATTATAATATAATAGATTTTAATAATGTAGGTGAAATAGACTTATCTTATATTAATCAGTTTAAAACAGATTTTATTGAAAATATTATTACTTATAGTGCTTGATTTAAAGTTTTTCATTTAATAGAAGAAAAAGAAAAAAAGACTCTTAACATTTTTACACATTATCCTGTATATTCAACATTAACAGAAAAATATTATACCCCAAATCTATTCAAAAGAATAGATCAATATTTAATTAATTTAATAGAAAAACAATATAAAAATTATTATGTTGTTAATTATTATGGACATACCCATAGTAGTGAAAATGAATTTAAAAATAATAAAGTAAAATATATAAATTGTTGTATTGATTATAATATATAATAATTCTTTATTTTTTAAAGTATATATAAATCACAGTTTTATATATTTAAACATGAAAAATATGAAAAATATGAATATTCCTTTGTCAATTAATCAACCAACTCTTTATAATTTGAAAATAGAAAATTTGAAAGATGAGCAAATTAATGAGATTAAAAAGAGCTTAACAAACTGAGAAAATATTAATGACATATTAAAAAAAATGTGAATAAAAAAATATGAAATGTATGAATTAGATAAAGGTGATTTGGATCTAAGTACTGCTGTAGTTGAATTAGATGACATAGAAACAGAATAATATCTAAATTAATTATTGTTAAAAATAGGGTATTACAAAAATGGATAGATAAATAAATAGTCATATATCTTTAATAAAATATATTTTAGTTTTTGAACTAATCTTTTTACCTAAATATTTTTTAATATCTTTTTTTGTTATTTATTAAAATTTAATAAAAAACTATTACTTAATATAAGTAGTAGTTTTTTATTGTATATATAAAAACTCTGTTAGTTCTTGTAGATTAATTATTATTTATATAATCTTTCTATATTAATTTCATTTTTTATTGTTTAATAAATCAGTAATAAATTTTAAAAGATTTTAGTCCCTTAATGAAATAACTTGTTTAATTGTTATTTCATTAAGTCAATATGGGTTTATATCTCTTTCATTTAATCATTTTACAATTGCTTTTATAAAATCTTTTTCAAATAAAATATCACTTAAAGGTATTCTAATTTTAGTTTAAAGGGTTAATCCTATATAATTAATATACAACCATATATATTTAATATTATTCACAGATCAAGAAGATACTTTATTAATAGACTATTAAGAAAAGATATTAAAAGACTTGATTTTTTTTGTTTTTTATATAGTATATATGAATTAGACAAAATTTAACTTCTAATTTAAAAAAAAATATGAAAAAAGAGATATTAACAATTTTAGTAAATAATGAATTATTAGAAAAACTAAATAAAGAATTATTTCAAGAAGATACTAGTTTGTACTATAAAAAAGGTAAAGATGAAAAATGGTTCATAAGGAAAAGAAATGACAATAATTGGGATGACATTAAACAATTCCCTTATGAATTAGTCGTAGAAAATAATATCCAACTTGATGTTTTAAGTTCAAATATAGTAGAAAAATTATCACATGAAATTTTTAATAAAAAAAGAAAAGGTTAAATAAAAAACAACTATTTATGAATAATTTTATATTTTTAAATAAAATAATGGGAAATAAAATAAATTCAATCAAAACAGCATTAGATAGTCTAGGCATTACAGAGAGATTAACAACTATAGATCAAAAAATGATAATAAATATTATTGATAGTAATTTCGAAGAAACACTCCAATTATTAGGGATTAATGAAGAAAAAGAAAATTCAAAAGATAAAGAAGAAATAATTACTGTTTTTAATGATTTCTTTACAGATTTATTAGAATTACTTTATTGAGAAGAAACAAAAAATAGTAATTATAATGAGGAAAAAAGACAAAATTTAATAAAATTAATAAAAAGATTTGTGAAAGATGATGATAAACATGGTGTAAAAGAAGTTAATGAAGAAGAAGCTTATCTTATAAGTGTAATATATATACTTCTAAAACCAGGGATAATAGATAATTTTATAACAAAAATAGTAAAATATACTATTGATAAAATAATATTGATTAGTGATGATGAAGAAAAAATATTTAATCCCCTAATACCATTGATATCAATAAAAAAAGAAATCGATTCTTTTATAACAAATATTGATAATAACACAGCAATATTTATCTCTGTAGCGGATAGTGATCGAGATATAAATGATCCTAAAAAATATAATAAAGATGGATGTCCTATTATAAAAGAAACAACATTTAATAAAATGAAGAAAATAAAAAAATATTTAGAAAAAAAAGGTGTAAAAGCAGATATAGATGATAGTTTAATTGTAAATAAATAATTTTATATTTTTAAATAAAATAACGGGAAATAATATCTCTTTTGGAAATATTATTTTATAAATTCTTTAGTCTATTTTGTTTAACTAATAATAGGATAAATCATCACTGTTTATAATTAAGTACTGGTATTTTTACTTACTATATGAACTACCACCACTTAGTTATAAGTGGTGGTTTCGTAGCTAAAACTAGGAGAGAAGAAATTATCTTCTAGTTTTAGTCTAACAGGATTGTTCATAAACCCCATACACACTCAAGCAAGAATATTTTTCTTACTTTCTGTGCTTACTTTTACTTTTTTGTAATTATTATTCTTTATAAAAACATCTCAATTATATTTATATTACAAGATGTTCTATTTCCTATAATATATTTTCTTAGCAATTCACCCACCACTTATACTAAGTGGTGGTACTCTTGCTTTTTATTTATAGAAACTTTTAAAATTTAATCTAAGTAAATATGTCTCAAAATATATTTAATGTAGATCAATCAAAAATTATCATAAAAACTGATATTTTAATGTCAGTATTAGAAAAAATTAAAAAAATTGAAGCTGATTTATGAAAAAAATATACTATTAAATATGAAAACTGAAGTATAATCATTACTTTCAATGAAAAGTATTACTGATCTAATTGTGGAACATTAAATTCTTGTCTTCCACATTATAATGAAGATGAGGTTGCTAATGATATTACTAAAATTTTTAGACACATTAAAAATATTATTTGAAAGGATAAATTTTATAATGATATTGAAGTATCATCTAATTTTATTTTTAATTCTGATTCTGATTCTGATGGATATCCTGAATTCTTTATAGATATTAATATATCGTCTGACATTATTATTTTAAAAAGAAAAAAAGATCCTCAAGATTATATTACTTTTTTGAAAGTAATATTAGAAAATGATTATAATAAGGCAGAATGTAATCATTATATCAGTGGATTTATAAAAAGTAAATATAAAATAGAAGAAATTAATGAAATATAAAATAAATAATTTAAATATTTAAAATTAAATATATGGATATATTAAATATAGATTATGATAAGGAATATTTTATAATACATTATAAGAATTTATTATGAAAAAAACAAGAATTATTTATTAATATTAATAGTATTATTGATAATCTTTATAATTATGGAATAAATAATAATGAAATCGAAAATATAAAAAAAGTTATAGAAATAATCTTTAATGATATTATTAATTGAACAAAAATTATAAAAAATTTATATAAACAAATGTCTTTTGTATTAGGTGATATAAAACTAATAGGTAATAATATCAAAGTTAATACTAATATTTCTTGATTAGGTTTGATAAAGAAAAATTTAAAAGTATCCATTTACGACAATAATGATGATACCACTTATGTAATACAAATAGATATTCCTTGATTTTTTAGCACTGAACAAAATTGAGTATCAGAAGAAGATATAACTTGAATAATATGGATAATAAACACTATTATAAATACAAAAACTTATAATTATATACAAGAGATAGAAAAACAAATTAGTATAGCCTTAAAAAATCAACCTATATTAATTTGTGAATGTAATAAAGACAATAATAAAGAAAAAATTAAAATATATTGGAAAGGTGAAATAAAATATAAAATGTTATCACAAAAAAAATTAAGTGAATATGATAGATGAATTGATCGGGGGTGGATAGATAATATTGATTTAAAAATGGATATTATTAATAAAGATAATAATAGAGTAACAATTACAAAAGATATTACGTTAGAAATAGTTAAATATTGAAATACATTAAATGGCACTGTTAATGATATTGTGAAAGATATGACATATACAAAGTATAATATTCCTGAGATGAGTATAAAAGGTGATTTACATTTTGATTTTAATTTATTTTATCCAACTGATAATAAAATAAAAAAAATAGAAAGTACTAAGGAAATACTTACTACAATTTTTAATTAAATATTTTATATTTATCTTAATGGCTATTTTATCATTTAGTTCTGCTATATTTTTATTCTTTAATATAAATCGAAATGAAGACACAAATAGAAAATAAACTTAATTATATATATGAACATTTCTTAACATTAAATAATAGTAAATTATATGAATTGTTTAAAGATACTATAAATGAAGAAACCATAGGTTACATAATTAATGATTATTATAATGACAAAGACGAATTAAATATTTTATATTATATAGAGATAATTTGAATTAGGAAAAAGTGGGATATTGTTAAATATATAGCTAGTTTATTATCAGATAAAGGAATAAAAAGTTATAAATTAAAGGAAAGCTTATTATATGGTATTTTAGGAATAGGTCAATATAATAACTATTTTGATGAGATTTTAAGGGAAGATAGTGCAGTAGATTTTGATAAAAGAAAACAAATTTTCATGGAAGTATTAAATTTGATGAAATTAGATAAATCCTTTTTTGAAAATTCTTTTGATAAACATGGAACTTTAAGAGGATACCCTTTCAATTTATTATTTATGTATTATGATGTTGTGGATAAAAATGTAAAGTTGATAGATATCATAAAGAATAACAAAAATGATATAGCAGATAAAATAGTGGATAAATGAAAACATAAATATTGATATGATACGGATTATATAATAGAAGAACCTTTTGAATTTTGAGAAAATAACAGAATAAATTTTCTTTTCAATTTATTAATAGAAATAGGATATATTAAATATTATATTTTAAAAGAATGAAAAAATGAAAAAATAGAATCCTATTATAATATATTAAAAAGGATATATAAGGATATAATAGAAAAATATAATATAAGCAAAAGTGATATAAAATATAAAATATTTAATAAAAGTATGTACGATGATTACAACAGTAGTGATGATCATCTATCTATGTCTTTAAAACAACTTGAAGAAAAAATATTATAAATTTTATTTATTTATTTATTTATTTATTTATTTATTTATTTATTAGATTTGACTAATGAATGATTTAAAAAATGTTAGTAAAATTAAAAAAAAAATAAAACCAATTTTTTGATTAAAATCAGAAAGAGATGTTGAAAAAATGTTTACAGAAGGATGATGCTTTGATTTTGCATATCACTATAATAAATATATTAATTCTGATACTAATATCAAATTATTATTTCAACTATTTAATGATGAAGGGGAATTTTATTTTGATTTAATTCATGCTTTTATCGAATTAAAAAATTGAAAATATATAGATGTTGAGGGAATTTTAAATAAAGATAAATTAAATAGTAAATATATAAAAATAAAGGGGATATGAGATTCTACGGAAGATACCCCCTATGATATTTTTATTATAAACTTAAATAATATCTATAAAATTGATAATCAAGAATATTTTATTAATTTAGACTTTATATTGAATTTAGAACCTTATTGCAAAAACTACATAAATATTTTAGGAATAGAATCCGAAAAGTATGAAAATATTTGGGAAAATATGTTATAAAAATTAGATTCTAAAACTTGAATATTTGGTTTATATATAAATAAAACTTTATATAAAGTATAATAAAAGTTTTATTTATATAAAGTTTTAAAAAATGTCTTATGATTGAACAAGGGAGGTAATAAAAGAAGAAAGATATAAAACTTTTACATTACCTGTAACTATAGATTAAAAAAAAAAGATATTGAAATTCCAGTAGAATATAATTATAAATATATAGAACGGATAATTACAAATTATGGTAAATTTTTTAATGAAACAGATACTTCATCACATAATTTTAGTTCAAAATTAATTATATGGGATATGGATTTTATGAGTATATCTAAAATGTTTAATAATAATGAAAAAACAAGATTTATAATGGTTTTTTTAAATAAATTATTAGAAGAACTTTGAGTTGATGATATTAGTTATTATGGTTATGTCCCTAATATAGAAGAAATTGCGAAGTTTAACACTGATGGGCTTAGTATAGAATTGTATAATAATGATGATAAAAATATAACAAGTATTGAGAAGGATTATAAAGTAACTATGACACCTAATTTTGGTATTACAATAGTATTTCAAGAAGGTAAAGAATGAAAAAATGGAATTAAAAAAGTAATAATAGAAGAAAATGTTATACCTAACGTATTTAATGAAATAGCTAATTGGTTTAATACATTAGGTATAAATGAACTTATAGATAGTATGGGTAGTGATGTTAGATAAACTTAAAAATTAAGGATAATATATTTACTTTCTAATTTAAAAAAAATGAGTACAAGATATGCAAGTGGTGAAGGTACATTTAATGATTCAATGAATCATTTATTTAATAATAAAGAAAAAAATACAAATATAATAATTGACTATGAAATATCTTATAATGCCACTGAAAGTGATGGTCAATGACCAAATGATCCTGTTCAAGAAGATGTAACCTGAATAAATTGGATGAGAAAAACAGATTGAGAAAATGAATTTAAGAATAATGAATCTTCTTTTATTATAATGAAAATACTTAAAGACAATAACGTTATAATTAATGAAGATGATCTTAATGAAATAAAATTTCCTTTAGAACTAATATATAAAGAAAAAAATGATGAGGTATATTATAAAATTGAAGAAATAGAACCAAAGTGAGGCATTTTTAGTATTGATAATGTTAAAGTTGAAATAGACTTCAATGATAATAATGATATTATTATTAAAATTGATAAAAATAAAAAGAAAGATATAATAAACATAGATTATAATGAATTTAAAAGAATATTAGAAAAAATTGTTAATAAATTAGAAAATATAGAAAGTAATGCTGATTTTAATTAAAACTTTATAAATAATTAAAAATGACAAAAATCTTAAGTAAAGAAGAAGCTAAAAAATTAGATTATTTTAGAGAATATCCTAATAAGGATTATTCTTATAAAACTGAGGATGATTATTGCCATTTAATTAGAAATTGAAAAGATTTATTAGAAGGTAAAAATGCTATAGATGTGAGAATATTATTTTAATAATTTAAATAAACTAAAATGAAAAAAGAAATTAAGGAATGATTAAATGCAATTGTTCCTAAAAATAGCAAAATCTTAATATTATGAACTTTTCCTAGTGAAGAATCTTTAAAAGAAAAATTTTATTATAAAAATTCTAGCAATAATTTTTGGAAAATTTTATGAGAAGTTTTCTGAACAAAAGATCTAGAATCTAAATCAGATGATAGTAAAATATTATTTTTAATGAAATATAATATAGCATTATGGGACATATTTGAAAAAGCTGAAAGAATTAATTGAAAATCTTCGGACAATAAAACACAATGAATAGAATGTAATGATATTAAATGATTATTAGCAGATTTCCCTACTATAAAAACTATTATTGTTCATAGTAAAGAAGCAGAAGAAGCATTAAAAAAATATATAATGAAAAAATGAGTTGATATATCTTATAGATATGTACCTAGTCCTAGCAATAATAATACACATTCAACGTATAAAGAAAAAGTTGAGGAATGGAAAAGTACATTTAAAGATTTATGATTGATTTAAAATATAATCTTAAGACTATATAAAAAAACAAGTATATAAATTATATGTTTGTTTTTTTTATATAAAAAATTATTATATTATTAATGATTTAATATATAAACCCACTAAAATGTTATATAAAACACATATTACTACTTGATATACAGTTGCTTCATGATTAACTTTACTTACAGGTGTATTTAACCCTATTATATTTTTGGCAGTTCCTTTATTTTCTTTATTAGCAGATGCTGACCATAATAAATGAACAGTAGCACAAACATTAGGACTTAAATTTTGATTCTTATGACATAGATGAATTTTACATTCATGATTAGGATTATTAATTGTAAATATTATATTTATTTCTATATTTGTGTGAATAATAACATTGTTATGATTATATGTACATACTTTTAATTTTTATAATACTGTTGCTAACTTTGATTTATGACGTCCTTCTTCTGTAATACAAGTATTAGCATGATATACAACATGATTAGTTGTAACATTATGAGTTTTATGATTAATTTATAACATTTTATGATATATTTTAAATAAATTTTTATGAAAAGGTATAAGTAATTTATTATTATCTATTATTAGTTTATTCTTATTTTTTTGATTTTTGTATGTTTTATCAGTTTGATATGAAATGTCAGCAAATATGCCATTAATCAATATCTTTTTTGGATTATATATATTATTATTATCACATTTAGTATGAGATTATTTTACAAATACAGGATTTCCATTTTTTTATCCTTTTAGTAAAAGAAGAATTAAGTCCCCTATTACGTTTTCAACAGGAAAAAGTATTGAAAAACTAATATTAGTAATATTAACTATAGTTAATATATGACTTCTTGTAAAAATATTTCATGCTGTTGATACTTGAACTATTGTTCATTTTTCAACATCTATATTAATCTTTTCAGCACTTATTTTTACTATAATCTTTACATTATTATTTTGAAGTGATTTAAACATATTTAAACAGATAAAAAAAATTTCTGGTAATGTAAAAGGAATGATGAAAACTTTATTATCTATGGTTTTATGAATTATAGTTTTTGCTGCTTGAATTTTCTGAGTATTATATGCTTATTTATCAAGTAATATTCAAACTTCAAATAATACTATATTATTATGAATAGGAAGTCTTATTTGATTATTTGTATTATTAAATTTCTTGTATAAAAAATTTATTAAAAATTATAGTTATTTATATTTTATTACAGTATCAACATTGTTTATATACATAATAATATATTCTATTCTAGGTATAATGATTAATACTTCGATACTACATTAGTTTAGTCAAGTAAGTTTATTATTTTTAAGTAATATAGTATTATTATTTAAAACATACTTAATACATTATCTTCTCTTTGTTTTCTTTTAGGGTTATCAATAAAAGATAGAATGATATTATTATTTGTCTTTTTTTGTAGAAAAGCTTTTCTTATATATACTTGAAATCAAGTTCCATTGACATCATGTATTTCTAATTCTTTATTAACCTTTTTTTCCAATCCCTTTAACCCTTCAAAAAAATCAATCATTATCCTTCTTTCATTATTAGTTAATATATCAGATCATCTAAAAAATGTAATGTCTTGTTTATTTATATTTAAATAAATATAGATCCCGTTATTTACTGGAAATCAAGAATTCCAGATAATATTATCTTTATTAGTTGCCATTTTAATTTCTAATGGGATAATCTTATCTTTAGTAAATATTAAAAAATCTGGATAGCTTTGTGATCAAAATGGTTGAGAGATAAAACTATTATTTAATTCTTTCCATTTATCATTAATTATATATTCTTGATCATTAAGTTTATTTGTTACAATAGATTTTAAATATTTTAGATCTGAGATATATTGTTTTCAAATTTTAACCATTCATATGTTATCAATCATATAATGCTCTATTTTTTTTTCAAAATCTTCTCATCTTTTTATATTTCAAAAGAAAATATTTTTATTATTAATAAGACCCATAAATAATGTTTTTAGCATTTTTTAAATTGATAAAAGTAATAAATATATAAATTATATACTTTGTATATAAAATATATTATTTAATTTATTTAGAATAAGATAATAATGGATAGTAAATCAAAAATAGCAAAAATAAAAGAATTAGGACAATTTTATACTGATCAAAATATTGCTAAACAATGTTTTCTTATTATGAAAGAAACTATCCCAAAGTTAATAACAAAAAAAAAGATTTTTATCGAACCTTCTGCTTGAACCTGAAGTTTTATTACCGTGGTTAAAAAATACAAATATCAAATTAAATGATTTGATATAGAGCCAAAACATAAAGATATTATAAAAAAAGATTTTTTAAAAGAAGATATATGTAATTTAAAACAATTAAAAGCTAATAATATTATAATAGGGAATCCACCATTTTGAAAAAGATCTAAATGAGCTATAGAATTTTTTAACAAAGCTACTGAATATAGCAATATTATTTGATTTATACTGCCTAATCAATTTAAAAAATATTCAGCACAAAATAAACTTAATGAAAATTTTAAACTAATAAAAGAAATTGATTTAGAAGAAAAGGCTTTTTATATAATTAAAAATTGAAAACAAAAAAGTTATAATGTGAATTGTGTATTTCAAATACGGATACATAAAAATCTTGATAAAAAAAATAAATATGAAAATTTAAGAATTATAAATAAACCACCTATTAAACATAATGATTTTGAGATGTATCAATACAACAACACAAAACAATCATTAAAAATATTTAATAATGAATTTGACTTTTGAGTATTAGCACAATGATATGGAAATTATAATGAGAAAATTACAGATAGACATAAATTTAGTATGAGAAAACATCGGGTATTATTTAAAGCAAAAAATAAGAAGGTATTAGAAAGATTAAAAAAAATGGATTTTGAAAAATTATCAAAAAAGAATACTACAACACCTTGATTTAGAAAAGCTGATATTGTGAAAGAATATGAAAGAATTTTAAAAAAAGAATGAAGTAAAAAATAATTTATTTATAATAAAAAAAAGACACCGATGGGACTTGAACCCACACAAAGTAGTTTTGCAGACTACTGCATTAACCAATTCTGCCACGGTGTCATTATATATAATATACTTTATTATTATAATCATTCTGATAAGGCTGAATAAAGTATAATATACACAAATACTTTTAATTAATAATAAATAATAAAAATGAATAAAAAAGGATACTGGTATAGTGAATTAGAAAGTGAAGCTAATATTGAATGATATGAGATAAAAGAAAAATGAAATTTTGTAATAGATGAACATATTATAATATTAAAAAACAACAGTTGAGAAGAAAAAATATTTGTTCTGAAAGGATATAATGATGTAAAAGGATGATATTATGAAGAAATGAAAAACTAAAAAATTTAATAAATAAAGTAATCGGATTTATGGAAATAATAGTTAAAAAATGAAGCTTTCTTAATCAAATATTTAAAGAAGTAAGAGAACATTTTATAAGAAAAGAATATATTACTTATAAAGATGATTTAGATGAAAGTATTAACGAAATATTACTTTCATGAGAAAATAATAATATTAATATTGATAAAAATAGTAAAGATATAATTAGTTTTTTAAATAAATTATATAACAATTTTTTAGAATATAGTAATATTGAAAATTTTATCTGATTAATTGAGAGCTATAAAAAAACTTTTGAAAATATTGTAAGTGATGACATAAATAAAACATATGGGCAAAATATTAATAATATTCTAGAAATTTACTATATGTTATATAATTTTGAATCAACTATTAATCCTAATAATATATGATTTATTTTAATGGAAATTCTAAATAAATACAATGATGAAAATTATATAGTAGGTGGTTATACAAGAGATACTTTATTATGAATGGAGGCAAAAGATATTGATGTTGTAAGTACATTAAATATTAGTGAAATTGAAAAGATTTTATTAAGTGAATTACCTGCTATTACTAATGATTTTAATATAAAAAATGTATGACAACACTTTTGAGTATTGTTAGTAACTGTTAATGGTAAAAGCTTTGAAATTGCTAATCCAAGAAAAGATCAATATAATAATTGAATAGACTGAAAAGGAGCTTCTGACGTTGAAATTATTAATTCTATTATAGAAGATTCACAAAGAAGAGATTTTACTATAAATCAAATATATTATAATTACAAATATGATTATTTATTAGACTTTAATAATTGACTTAGTGATTTAATAAATAAAGAAATAAATTTTATTTGAAAGGCGGAAGATAGAATAAACGAAGATGTTTTAAGGATTTTAAGAGTATATAAATTTATTAAAAAATGATTTATAGCATCAAATAGAACTATTAAATCAGTAAGAAGTAATTTTCACTTACTATGTAAATATTGAAATTCTGAAAGGATAAGAGAAACTTTAGAAAACATTATATTATAATACATAATCATATATAAAAAAAAATTTATTTAAATATATATAATTTTATGACTAATAAAAACTTAACAGTATTCCATTTTCCATGTACTGATGGGATTACATGATTTATCTTGTATTTATTGGGAGCATGACAGGGTATAAACCTTGATAAACTTGAAATTTATAATATTGAGAATTATAGAGAAGATTGATTTTTGTTAATGAAATTAGGCAATGAATATTTTGTATGATGACAACCATCTTTAGATAATACATTAGGAAGTGAATGAATTAAAAATGTTTTTGATAAATATTGACTAATTAACATAAAATTTAATAAAATAAAAGAAATTGATATTTTTGTAGGTTCTTTCTATAAATTTTTAATGGGGGATTGAAATATGTATGTTTATGACCATCATTCTTGAAACTTATGACAAATTGAAAAGTTTAAAGAAGAGAATTATAATTATTGACAAATTAAAATTGAATTTAATGAAGATTATTGTGGTGCAATGATTTATTATCTAGCAAATAAAGAAAAATTTGAAGAAAAAAATATTAAAATTAATAGAGAAATACTTGATTTAATATGTAAAGCAGATACTTATAGTTTTGATATTAACAATGATAAAGAGGTACTTGATGTTTTATCTTTTGCATCATTTATTAAACAATCATGAAAGGATCTAAATACAAGGGAATGAATTATTGAAAATTTTAATAATATGATTGAACTAATTATTAAAGATGATAAAATATCTTCTAATATAATAAACGAATATACAGAATATTATGATTTTTATGTAAAAAAGATTTTTTATTATATTAACACATTTGTAAATAAAAGAAATTTTAAAGTAATTGATATAAATTGAATTAGATTTCCTGTTATTTTCATTAATAGTTATGAATTTAATGACCTGTCAATATTTATTTTTAGAAAATTATGAATTAATGTTTTTTGATTTTTAAATATAACTATAATGCCTGATGGAAGCAATGCTTTTAGTTTTTCAGTAAGATCAAAAAAATGAGAATGAAAAGCATTAGAAATAATCAATAAACTAAAAGGAATGTTCCCTAAAGGGGAAGTTACTGGTTGATGACATCCTGATGCTTGTGGAATGACTATAAGTTTTGATTTAGTTAAATCTAATTTAATTAAATTTGAATATTTTAAATAAAATAATATAGCACAAAATATAAAAAAAAACAATAACAGATATAAAAATGTTATTGTTTTTTTTATAGAATTTGACTATAAATTATTTAAATAAAGATTCTAAATCATCTAATATTCTTATTGCATTATTTGTAACTTCTTTTATAGCTGTTTTTCAATCCTCTGTTCTAGCATTAAATTCATCAGTGTAATCTAGTTCTATTACTGTCATATCTTTTATATCTCATTTATCTTTATTTAATAATCAGGCTCAATTACCATATATTGCTGCTTTAATTTTATATTCATCATCTAATTTTTTTTTGATTTCTTCTTTACCATTTAACTGATATACAACAACTGAGTAACTTTCTTCGTCATTTGCTATTTCAATTGTTCCATCATTTTCCTTATTTTTAATGAATAAACCATATTCATCAATTTTACTATTAACTTCTTGTTCCTTTAATGTATTATATACTTGATTATTCTCATTATCATTAGGTAATACCAATACCCATGATAATTCACCTTCATATTCTTTACTTTTTGTTTCTAATATATAGATAATATAAGGCATGTCTTTATCTATTCATTGTTTGAAACTATTATTCATCTTATTTACTAAATCCATGAAAAAATCGTTAAATCTAACCATTTTATTATATTTAAAAGAAATAAAAATTATATGTACTATATTTATTAATAAACCATCACCACTTATACTAAGTGATGGTACTCTTGCTTTTTATTTATAGATCATATAAGGGTCTTGTTTTTAAAAGCTAAATATTATAACTTAAGCTAAAAAACCAAATTAATAATTATAACCTTTCAATAATATAACCTTTTGTAGGGTCTATTTCATTAAGTTCCACTTTTACTTTATCACCCTCTATAAACTGTAATTTACTTCTCTTTAATTTTCATTTTAATATTAATGTTGCTGTAAGTTTATCATTAATTATTACATCATAATTTTTTCCATGCCTTTTAACAATTATTCATTCAACTATTATCGCATTTTTATTACTTTCTTCTTTTATATTCTTGTTTACTTTATTATTTTTATTTTTTAAAATCTTTTTTTCTTTTTTGCTCATATTTTTTTTAATTATTTTAATAAATTATTGTTGCTTTAAAAATATATAAAACTTATTTTTCTATAAGAAAGAAGCAAAAGTACCATAGTTATAAGTGGGGGTAGTTCATAGTTGATAGTCTCATTATTTTTAATATACTTTATTTAATATTAATTTTAAATTTATATATACATTGGTTCTTTTGTAAATCTGAATATATTTATTGCCCTTACTTAAAATAATTAGGAAAATTAAATAATAATAAATTAGAAGAGAATCCTGTTAATTTTGATAATGGATAACATTAGAAAAATTAAAATCAGATAATAAACAGAAAAAGGAGATAGTAGATACAATGATAGAATTTATTCAAGTTTTAAAGAAAAATCCATCAGTAATGTTCGCTATTATAGGATGAGAATTAAAAGAAGTTAAGTGTGAAAAAATAAACATGGAAAATATAAAACAATTTATAAACAATAACATTTTTATGTCTGTTATTGTTTTTTTTTATAAAATAGTTATAATTTTATAATTAAATTTATTCTTAATATTATAAACTTATGAAACAAAAAAATAATAATAAAAATAAGAGAAAGAAAATAGATAATAATATAAAAAAAATAAATAAAGATACAGATGAGATGTTATTAAGTAAATACATAATTGGTGAGATAGACTTTATTGATGATGTCTATGATATATCCCTATGAGATACAGATTTTATAAAAGCTTTTTTTCGAAATGGTTCCATAAAAAGAGAAAAGTGAGTTCTTAAAAAAATTAATAAATATATAGATAAAGAAAGTAAAGAATTTATAGATAGTTTAATCTTTTTAATTAAAGAAAAAGAATGAATAACAATAGATGGGTTAATAGAAGAAAGAATAAAATTAGCTTGATATAATAAGGAAGATGATCCTAGAAATCTTAGAAGAATGGATATAATATTTAGAAGGGAACTAGAAAAAGATTTATATTTTATTGCAAACTATCTAAAAGATAAATTGAGTAAAGAATTTATTACTAAAAAGATTTCAAAAGATAATATCTCACTTAAATTATTAGTTAAAAGATATAATATGAGCTTAGCTAAATTAAAATATTTATTTTATAGTTTATAAAAATATTACTTGTTTTTTTAGCACTAATACTTAATCTTGAGTTATTAGTGATTTTAAATTTAATATTAATTTAATAAAAATGAAAAAAATAATATTTCTAATGTTAAGCTTATTTATTGTTTCTAATTCATACTGATTTAATCAGTTTAATTATTATTCTAATAGCAATTTTTTTTGAAGTATATTGACTATCTTTAAACATACAAATATTGATCTGTTATTCAAACAAATAAAAAAATATAATAATACTTATACCAAAAATATAAATAATATTGAAGAGAATCATAAACAATTAAATTATAAAGATAACATTTATAAGATTAATAATAAAGTTAAAACCATAAATAATATAGCACAAAGTTATAAAAAACAAGAAAAGAAAATAATAGTTCAAAAAGTTATAACTTTAGAAGAAATAGTTGAAAAAAAAGACTTATGTACTTATATATATAATGTTAAAGATATAAGTAAATCACTAGATTATAAATCATTTAATCAATCTGGATTTTTAAATAGAAAACAATTTATATTTCTAGATTGGAGAACTAAACCATTTATAAATAAATGTTACAAACTATTTAGTTTAAATAAACAAGATATAAAAAAAGTTAATAAAAGAATCATTTTTTTTAAGGAAGATTCTAATAAACCTTTTGACTTAAATAGTGCTATTAGATTAAAACTTTATAAAAAATATTTATTAAAACAAAAAATATGGCTAACTATAGTGTATAGTCATAAATATGAGGAAACAGAAAAATATAATTATCATTTATATAATCTTTATTATAATAAAATATTTCCTGGATATTTCTTAAAAAAAGATTTTATAATTTTAAAATATAGAAGTTATCAAAATTATAAAATCTTTAGAATCTCGTTAAATACGATAATTGACAACTATATCAATCTAAGGAAAAATTTTTATAAAAAATATAAAATATATCAAGATACAAATCCTAGAACATGATATAGAAATCATGATCGGGAAAAATGTGGAATTTATGGTTTAACAGAAATAATCACATTTAACGATTATTTAAGTAATGTATTATTTGATCTAGATAATAGAACTAAATTTAGTAATAAAAAACTTAAAAAAACTTTAAAATTATATAATAAAAAAATTGTAAATAATTTAGATTATCATAAACAATTATTTACAAAATTATCAATTGTTTATATTAAGGATTTTAGAAAAAAAAATGGAATATGAGTTAGTGAATTTGACCTTATACAATATTTAAATCAGTTTTTAAATTGATTTTCAAATAAATATAAAATAGTATATATAAAATATAAATATTTATCTGATTTAACAAACCCTTATTTAAAAGATCTATTCGTAAGTATAGATATAAAAAGAAATTGAAAATGGACAAAATGATGACATTTTTGACTTAGGTTTTGTGATGTAAAAAATAAATGTTCCCAGTATTGGCCTGATACTTGATTTATACAAAATAATTTTTATAGAAATTTTTATTGAAAAAAAAGGATTGTGGAATATTGAATTAACTTTAGTATGGATGGGTATTATAAGTTATATAATTAAAGTATATATTTTTCATAATAATTTAAATTATTATGAAAAATTAAATTTTATAATTAATTAAAGAATCATGTTATTAAAAAATATTAAAAAAGATTATATGCAATATAGAAAGAATTATAAGCATAATTGAAATAATAGACAAGATGAAATCGGTAAAGAAATTCTATCTTTGATTCTATCCAACCTTAAGAATAAAGAAATTTCATTAAACACAAAATGAGAAGAAGTAAATGATACTGATATAATAAAGATAATTGAAAATGAAATTAAACAAATTAAAGATACACTTAGTTATTTAGAAAAAGCCTGAAAAGAAAATAGTGTAGCTGAAGAAAAAAGAAAAATTATTATTTTAGAAAAATATCTTCCACAAAAATTAACAGAAGAGGAATTAATAAAAATTATTAAAGATATAATTAATGAAAATAATATTAATGATATTAATAAAGGAAAGTGAATTATATTTAAAATATTAAAAGAAAGGTATGGTGGGAAATATGATTGACAAATAGTTAATACAATCTTAAATAGTAAAATAATAAAATAAATTATAGATTTATAAAAAAAGGTAAATTAACAATTTACCTTTTTTTATTCAATAAAACCATGAATTATTTTTTATAAATTATATAATTTATTTTATTATTAATCTTATGAAAATCAAGAGGACTAAGACTTGAACTTAGAATTTCCAGCTTCGGAGACTGGCGTTTTAACCATTTGAAACCACCCTCTTTTAAAACAGGTAGATTATGAATTGAACATAAATCTTACGGTTTTGGAGACCGCTGCTTTACCATTTAAGCTACCTACCTTTATATTATTTAATAAAGTATATATCTATATACTTTATTAAATAATATACTTAAGAACTATGGATACATCATGAAAAATAGTATTAGGTCAAAACAATAATGTTTATTCTTATCTTTCTCAGAAAACTGTTAAAGGTTCAACTATTTATTATTCTGAAATAACATGAAAAAAAGAACAAGATTATTTAGATGAAGGATATAAGATTGTTTCTTTTGAAGAATGAGTAAGACTATCTATTGAACAAGATTATAAATATTATAATGTATGAAAATGGATAGAAACATCTGAAAAAGATTTTGATGAAATGTATGAAATTTTACCACCTGAAGAATACACTGTAGATCATAAAAAAGATTTTGTGATATTTAGGATGGCTGAATACTTAACATGAAACATTACAACGCATTATTTAAGGATAAGAAAATGAGATAAATATAAATATTATGTGTGAAACTTTGATATATCAAATTATACTAATATTAAAAATTTAGTTAATTTCTTAAAAAACTAATTTCAGATAAAATATTCTATAAATAAGGTAAAAGTATCACTACTTAGTTCATAATAGTAGTGGTACTTTTTTTGTTATTATATCATTATCTCTTTTAAAATAAATCTTCAATATCATTAATTATTTTAATAACATTATCATTAATACTTCTTAATAATTCTTTTCATTCTTTAGTGTTTTCATCAAATTCATCAGTATAATCTAATTCTATAATTGTCATATTTTTAATATTTTTTTCATTAACATCTCATAGTCCCCCAATTAACATTAATATAACCTTTAATATTATATTTCTTAAAATAATTTTCATCTTATAACTAATTCATATACAAATATTTATAATTTAATCTCAGTGACAGGGGGAAGTTGATCTTTAATTGAAAATAAATATGGTCAAAGCATTTTTTTAATAAAAAAACTATCGAGATCATATAGATTATGTTTTTTTGTAACAGAATAACTAATTACTTTATTATGTATAATTTTTATTTTAATAAGATAAAATATATTATAAATATTATATTTTAAATTGTAATTTTATAATCGAATGGTAAAAAAAGATATATTAGATAATGAAAAGAATATAATTCCAAAAATAGATAATAATCCTAAAATAAACAAAGACATAAAAAAAATGATAAAGGAAGATAATAAAAATATAGATAAAAAAACTAAACAATATCTAGGAAGATTTGAATTAATAAATAAATTAATATATATAAATAATGATCAAGAAGAAGAACAAAATATAGGCAATAAACTTAATGACATAATAGATAAGATCGAGACATTATATTGGCATTCATGACTAGGTAATTTAACTGAAAGATTAAAAAATAGAATTATCTGATTATTTTATTATATTAAAGGGGATATAAGAGAGAATTATAGTCGGAATTTAGATTATAAAATTTTAGAACTAATTGAAAAAAATCTAACTAATTATAAAACATGATATCCTTGAACTATGGATAGAAAACAATGGGAATTAATCAAAGCCAAATTATTACATTTATCTAAATATTTATTACAAAATGAGGGGGAGGCTATATATGAATTAACAAAAAAATATAGTATAGAACGGGAGGTTGATGGTGTAAAACTAACATATTGGTTAATACCAAAAGATGAATATGATAAAAAAGTAAAAGAGGTTTTTAAAGAAGAAGAACAAATGAAAGATGAATTTCAAAAATTATTATGAGCTTATTTATTTAATTTATGGGATTAAATAATGAAAAGATGAAGGTGAATAAAAAAAAATAAAGATTACAATAAAAAAATAGTAAAAGGATTATATAATGAAATAACAAATAGTATTAACAATAATATATGATCTAATTGAATTATTAATTTAGAATCACAATTCGCATTATTAACAATATTAGGATATACTCCCGAAGAAAAAAATGAAATTTATCAAATAGAAATTTCTAATTTTTTTTCTTTATTAACAAAATTTTGAAAAGAGTTAGATATAGATAATGACTTATTCTGAGATCAATTTACAAATAAAACGGCTAATAATGTAATAAACATCCTAAGATCGATTTGAATTACAAATTTTAATGTATATCTTATGAAAAACAAACAAGATATTAAAATTAACACAATAGATATAAATAATAAAAGGACAAGTAAAGAGATATGTTGAATAAAAAAAAATATTTGATTATTTAGTGAAAATGTAAAAAAACTAATAAAATCAAAAAAAATAAAAAAAAGTAAAAATTTTAATTATTTATATTCTGATAATCCTGTTGGGGGTGTAGGAGAAGATTTGGCTATTTTATTAGATATGAAAGATAAAGGAATAAAATTAATCTTTGGATTTGATAATATTCATAAAGCTATGACTATAAAATCAGTTCCTATTATAGAAAACATGATTAGTATTATAGAAAATAAATTATTATTAGATTTCTCAAGAAGAGATGATTTAACTTGATTATTAAGAAGGGATTTCTTTTTATCTGCTCTTAAAAAAGAAAAAAAATGAAGTTTTATTATGTTTGATATTGATAATTTTAAGAGTATAAATGATACTTTTTGACATAATGTAGGAGATATAGTTATAAAAAAGGTGACTAATATAATTAATTCAAACAGCAAATCAGAAAAGGATATAACTTGTAGATGGGGTGGGGAAGAATTTGTCCTGTTTTTAAAGGATATAACTAATCCATTAGTAATAAATAAAATATTTAATAGGATAAAACAAAACTTAGCAAAAGTTGATATAGATAAATTAGATTGAAGAAAAATCACATTATCTGCGGGTGGATATATATGTAATAAATTATCACCTAAAAAAATAATAAAAAATATTTGAAAAGCTGATGAAAAACTTTATGAGAGTAAAAATACTTGAAAAGATAAAATCACTATATAACTCAAAAAGATTATTATTCGATTAAAATTTATATTTATTATTAAATTATTATAAAATGGAAGTAAGAATAAAAACTATTGATTGAAAGCCATTAAATTATGAAACAAAGAAAGCTTGTGGTTTTGACTTTAAAGCAAGTGAAAACACTATTATAAAAGCAGGAGAATTTTGATTAATTGAGACTTGAACAGTTGTTGAAGTCCCCGAATGATACGCTTTACAAATACAACCAAGAAGTTCTACTTTTAAAAATTTTTGATTAATACAAACAAATTCTGTATGATTAATTGATAAAGATTATTGTGGGGACAATGATACAATAAAATTTCCATACTTTAACATTAGTAAAAAAGATGCTATTATAAAAAAATGAGAAAGAATTGGTCAAGGTATTTTGATAAAAATAGGAATAGCTGATTTTATAGTTGTAAAAACTATGAAAAACAAAGATAGATGATGATTTTGAACAACTTGAAATAAATAAATACTTATTTAAAAGTAAAATATAATTATATTTTACTTTTTGGGTAAATAGCAAAGCGGTCAAATGCGGCGGACTGTAAATCCGTTATCGTAAGGTTACGTTGGTTCGAATCCAACTTTGCCCATAGTTAATATTTATTATAAAAAAGCAAATAAAATATATAAAAAAGATAGACAATTAAGTCTATCTTTTTTATATGGGATAAAATCTAAATAAATACATTTCCCTTAGTAAATCTTTGACATTTTTATCATAATAAAGTTTTTTTCAGTTTATTTCAATTATCTGTCTATCATCAAATTTAATATTATCATCAACATAAGTTAATCATTTTTGTATTACATCATTAAATAATTCAATAGTATTACTTAAATCTTTTTCCCATTGAGTTCTAATATCAGTAATATAATAATATTCTTCCTTAAAAAATTTTCATTTAAAAAAATTTTCCAATATTTGATATAAGTTTTTTTTAATAGCTATTCTTTGTCCTGAGATAATTTCACTATCAATAATTTTTATATTAGGATCACTTTTATATTTATCTTTTACAACTAAATTAGTAAAATCTATTTTTATTAATCCAGAAGCAATAAGAAAAAATAAATAAGATGTTTTTTCTTTTCAAGATCAATTATAATATAATGTAACGCTTTTTCAATTTAATAATATTTTCAATTTATAATCATATCTAAATTCTTTTAAATATTCAAAAATAGACATACAAACTTTTTCATCAACTATTACACTATCATCTTTTCATACTCTATATAATCATTTTGCTAATTTTATTACTTCTTGTTTTAATTTAGATTTTAAAGCAATATTTACTTTTGAACCAGATAAAGTATTTAATTTTTTTAGAAAACTTTGATAGATTCATCAATTCATTCTAATAGTATAATTATTTTTTTTTGTTTTTAATCTATTAAATATAAAAAAATCTATATAATTTTTTGTTAATCTTATTATGTGTTGTCAGCTAAGAAACAATATATCATTATCCTTTATAGAAAAAATTTCTAATAATTTATTATAATGTTCTTTAATAATTTCATAATTTTCTTGATTAATTTTTTCTTTTTTATTTACCATAAGAGATATTAACTATTAAAATATTTTTAATGGATATTAAAAAATTTTATTTTTAAAGACAAATATAACATATTTTTTATAAACTAAATAAAAAACACTATAACTAGTTATAATACTTTTTTATATTCTTCTAATTCTCTTATCATATTATCAATATTATCTTTAATTTCTTCTTTAGTCTCTGTATATCAACTTTGTATTTCATATAACAATCTTCATACTTTTGCTAAGTTTTCTTTACAAGTCATTTTTCTACCTGCTCATTTTATTACATACAAATTATCACATCAATAATTATCTTGTGATTCTAATATTATATCATTTAAAAAAGTAGTTAATTCTCATAATTCATTTTTATTATATATAGCTTCATTTTCTTTTTCCCCATCATAATAACTTTCAACTAATAAATTTCAATCTCATGTATTTTTTACTATAAATCAATTTCATAATATTAAATTTAATAATTCATTTAATGATAATGAAACATTTATAGTTTTTTCGTTTCAATTATCTTTCTTTATCCTCATTTTTAAGATATATTATAATAGTAAATATATATTATATATTATAATATATTTTAAAAATGTATAAAGTATATTTTTAAAATATATTTTTTTAAATAAACATATAATATAAAATGAAAATAAAACAAACATTATATCCTAAAACTAAAAGGATATGAAAAGAAAAATTGAACATAATAATAACTGAAAAATTAGATGGTTCAAATTTATGAATATTTAAATTGGATAATAATTTAATAATAGCACAGAGAAAAAATTTATTTACTATTAACAATAAGGACAAATTATTAGAATATAAAAATTCATTATATAAATGATTATATCTATGGCTAATTGAACATTATGAAAATTTATTAGAAACTTTACATCCTTGAAGTTGAATATTCTGAGAATGGTTATGAATGTGAAAAATAAAATATAATTTTGTAAATAAATTTTGTATATTTGCAAAAGCTAATATATTTGAAGACGATTGAAAATTTAAAATCAAAAACCTAAATTATGATAGGAATTTGTTTATTTATTCTTTTGTAAATCAAGAAATTCCTAAATATATAGGAATTGTTCCATTAGTCCAAAAAAGGATATGTTATCCTACAATAAAAGAATTAAATGAGTTGTATGAAGAATATAAAAAAAATAAGAAAAGGGAAATAGAATGATTTATTATAATATTTTATAATAATATAGAAAAGTATATTAGATATAAAAATTGACAATTAACAGAACATCAAATTAGATAAATTATTATTTAATAATAAAGTTTTTACTTTATCTATGCTTTATCACTTATACTAAGTGGAGACACTCTTGCTTTTTAACTATAAAAACTTAAAAAAAAGATTGAAGAATATTCTTCAATCTTTTTTTTAAGTTTTTTGTTTGTTTGTTTATTATTTACCACAACTTCAAGCAGGTGCAGCTTTACCACTTTTTGTCCATCCAAACATTGGATCATAACCTTTGTTTGATACTTGTTTATTACATTCAGCTGGTTTAGTTTTGAATGCTGAACAAATAGTATCTAAATATCATTGAGGACTTCTATTTTTAGGTTGAACTTTTGTTCAATTTATTATTAAAGTAGGAGACCCTTGAACACCATATTTCTTATTTAAATTTTCATCAACTTTAAATCTTGGAAATCTTCAATTTATCCAAGTAGATTTATTATTAAAATCTTTAGTTACATTATATTTTTCATCAGTTGCTTTAATACAAACATTTTCTTTAGCCATATCTAATTCAGCAAATTTTTCACATTTTATTGTATTTCAAGCATTTAAATAACAAGTTAAATATTTATAATATTTTTGTGGTTCCACTTTTTGGATACAATGTTGTAACATGTCTTCTTTAAGAGAAGGCATCCCATGCATATCATAATCTGTAAATTTAACAGAAAAATTAATTTTTCATTTTAATAATTTAGCAACACCTAATATTCATTTTTCAGCTTGAGTTCCAAAAGGACAATGAGCCATTACAAATAAATCAACTGTTGGTTTATCTGTCTTATTACAAGATAACAATTTTTTACAAGCTGGTGATGCATTACAATTTGTAGAACAAGCTTCTATGCTAGGATCATATTTAAATTGAGGAATATTTATTTGATATTTTTCTCAATTTAAATCTACTCCCTTTATAAATTGTTTCAATTTAGTCATATAATAATGTTTTTTATTAATTAAGAAAGTTGGTAATGTTTGACTTCCATTTTTCTTAACTAATTCACTATATAATTCTTTGCCTTTAGGTGTATTATAATCCACAATTTTTACAGAATATCACATAAACATATTTTTATATGCTTTATCTGAACAATAAGGTTGCTTACATTTTGAACTTGTTAATACTGTCATATTATAACAACTAGGGTCTTTTGAATCTATTAACCCATTTCAATTATTATCTTTTCCATCATTACATAAATTTTCTTCTCCAGGAACCCATCAGAATAATGGTAAATAATAATTACCATTATTTAATTTAGATGTAGCTGTTATTTGTGTAGCAGCTTTTCAAAATAATGAAACTTTATCTTTTGGAATAGACAAGGTTGGTGTTGTTAAATCCATATTTTTAAGCTGTGAATTTATCTTAGCTGAAGTGTAAATTATCTTGATTTTTCATTTTTTTCCTAATATTTTAGAAAATTGTTGTTTCCAAGTATTAGGATTACATTGTGGAATTCAAGCCTTTTCGCAGCTTTTGTCAATATATACTGCTATATCTTTAGTATCCATTATAGTATTATTGACAGTAAAGTTTTTATTAACTGTATTAGATACATTATTTGTAGTATTCCCTGTTTTCTTTATTCCTTGATTACATCCTGCCAATAAAGAAACTCATAAAATAGTTAAACTTGTAAATAGTAACGTCTTTTTATTCATGTAATTTTTAATTAATTATTTAAAATATACAACTTATAATATATTTATAAGTTATTCTTATCATAAATTTTATTTTTTTCTTTAACCTTTTAGTTAATACTATTAGATATAAGTTTTTTAAAAAAATAAAATTTATATTGAAAATTCATTATTATTCCATTCTTTAATATCAGTTAATAAAATAAAAAGTAATTATTAATATAGCTATATTTTACTAAAAAACAATATAAAAAATAACTAAATGCTTTTTATTACATTTCTATTTTATTTTTATAATGATTTATACAATAAGGTGCATTCTCATTAATAGTATTATAACAAGTTTTTATTTTAATAACAACTTTCTTTTTAAAAAATCATTCTATTTCTTTATTAATATTAACCATTCTTCCTTGATTCATAAAATATTCTCATAATTCGTTTTTAATAAAATTATTAATTTCTCATATTTTTATATCATCACTTATAAGTGTTCTTAATGGTGTGACATTATACAAATTCATAAGATATATTATTTCTTTCTAATAAATCAATTGTTTTATTTCTATCACTTTCAGATAATATTTCTCTAAAATTATTACTATCTATTTCAACTTTCTCCCAAAAATTTAAAGGAACTTTTCTCATTAAAATTTTTCATTCTGTATAAGCCTGTGGTATGACTAATATATTATTTAATAAAGCTTCTATGCTTTTTACATCCATGTTAGTAACTTCATTAATTTTTTTATAAATTGACAAATAAATATCATATACTCAATTTATATTTTCTCCCTCCTTATTTTCTATTTCATCCATATAAGTTATTATTGTATTTTTAATATTTTTTTTAATTGGTCAAAAAAATTCATCTAAAGTATAATAAGCAGCTTTAAAAGTTGTTTCAATATCGTATCAATCATATATATTTCTTAATATAATTAAGATACTTTTAGCTAACGCTATTTTAATATCATAAATATAATCTAAATTGTCATCTCAAATATTGGTAATAATTTGTTCAATTATACTTAATTCATCATCTGTATATATATCATTATACATTCTTTTAAATAAATATTTTAAGGTATCAATAATATAATATTCCTGAGTAAATTTTTCCACAGCATTATATGAATAATATTCAGAATATCAAATAAAACCATACTCTGGATAATAAATTCATGAAAATAAATATTCATTAATTTCATAATAATTATCTATCCTTTTTTCTAAATCATTAATTAGTTCATTTATATCATCATAATATCATGAATGAAAATCTTTTCATAATAATATAAAGTTTTCACCTAAATTTAATTTTTCTGGCTTAACATAAATTTTATGTGCTCAAAATTCTTTATTTCAATTAGGATCAATATCATATCAATCTACTACAACATTAACTGATAAAGATGGAGAGCCATTGCTTTCTAATATTTTTAATAATGATTCACTTCAACATCTATGATTTACTTCTAATATCCTATCATTTATTTGTTTTGATAAATTTCTTTCCATATATTTTTTTAAAAATTGTAAATATAGTATATATATAATATAAATAAATATAATATACTATATTATATTTATTTATTTATTTATTTATTTATAATGACAGATTTTAGCGTACAATCAAAAACTTTTTTAGATAATAATATAATACAATGAGATGAGAAAAAAGATAGTCCATTCCCATATATGGATAAAAATGGTAATGAACTTAAAACAAGTAACGGGATACCAATTAAATCAATTTATGATATATTTTTTGTAGATAACGATTTAAATATATATTTCCTAGCAACTAATATGGACTTATCTATTATGGACGTAATTTTTTCTGATAAAAAAGAATATTATATGTGGATTAAAATAGGTGATAAGACTTTTGAAGAACATCAATTTTATACTAAAGAATGATATAAGATAGAATGAACTAATCTTAATAATATGGATGATTATTATAATACAACTTTTTTTAATGTAAAGGTTAGAAATCAAGATTGAAAAAGAATTGAAAGGATGATAAAATTAAGAGATCCAGAATGGAAATTAATAAAAACAAATAAATGAAGGGATATTATAAAACTGTGGAAAGTAATAAAATATCAAGATATTAATATTTATAGTACAAAAACAGAAGAAGATGGAGAATATATTGCCTTATGAAAATATGATTGAAGTGATGAATTAATAGAAATTGAGTTATACTATAAAAAAACGTTCTGACTATCACACCAACTTTTTGTAGATATGGACTATCTACAAATCTATATTAATAATAAAGTAGAGCTTTGTAGAGTGGATGATGAAGGTAATGTTTATACAAAATATGTAAATGATGGAGAATATTTATGAAAATTAATAATAAAAAAGAAATAAAAGAAATTAACGAACATAAAAACTGATTAGTGGTACAACTTCATGATAAAATCTCTGATCAAATTAAAAATATATATGATAAATATAAAGAAGATTAAACTAAATATTTTAATTATTAATTATTATAAACAATGTTTAAAGCAAAAGCTAAAAAATTTATAAATAAATGGAAATGAATAAAATTTGAAGGCAATTCAACTATAACACCAGAATTTAAATCATTTGTAAGATGATTTAGAACCTTAATGAAAGAAATATGAGAAGTTGATTCTAAAAGTTTTAAGGCTGGTCATTTTGATACAAGTGGTTTCATTAAAATAAATGATAAATACATTTATGTATCAATCACGGATGTAAGATTTAACCAAAATTGATGGTTAAACAGTGTTTTATATAGAACAGCAAAGGATAATAACGATTATACTGGTGGGTCAAATCACTATTCTGATCTAGAAAAACTGGAAGAGAATATAAAATATTTATCAGAATAAGCATAATACTACTTTTAAAGTATATTAAATAAGATAATGTTTCTTATTTAATTTTTTATTATAGAAATGACAGATATAAAAACAGTTGATTTTTTTATAGGGGATATTCATGTTGAAAGTAATATAGATTATCAAGATCTTTTTAGAGATAAAAATAGATGATTTTTACAGACTTTTTTTAAAGAAGAACTTAAACAAATTAAAAATAATGTTTTAGAATGAAGGTTACAAAAGATAAATATTTCTTTACTAGGTGATATTATTATATCAGATCATGACAATATGTTTTTTTATTACCTTGAAAAAGAAGAAAATAAACTAAATAAAACTGAAAAAGAAAGAATTTTAAATAAGACTATAAATAAATATACAGATTATTTAGTTCAGTATAATAAATTATTTATTAAAAATATAGAGGATTTAATAAATGAAAAATTAAATAATATTGTGGTTAATTATTATATTATTTTATGAAATCATGATTATCTTATACCTTGAAATATATCTAGTATGTGGGAAAATATTATTATTAAAACTAATGAGAACCTACCTAATAATATTAGATATAAATTTATTGAAAATAAATTTATAGAAGATTATTCTAATAATAGGTTAATATATGGAGATCTAAACTATCCTATATACATAAATATGTCTAGTTATTATAATGTAGATAAAACAAAAGATTATGAATATAATACTTTTTTATTAAATAAAATTATATCAGATACTAAAATTATTAAAAATGTAATTGATTATTATTTTTTTAATGAATTATCTAAATCAATTGAACAAAAACTTATAAAATTAAAAGAAATTAATACTAAAAATATTTATCAAGAAATTCAAGAAAACTTATTTAATCATATTAGTAAAGAATTCAAAAGTTTTATATTAATTAAAAATATTAATAAAAATAATTTAATAGAATGAATGTTGTATTTTATTAAAGAAACTATATTAAAAAGAAATATTAATTTAGATAAATATCCTTATTTAAAAATTTTTATTAAGAATATAGAATATATCAACAATATATTATTAAATAATTATCATTATTTAGAAATATGACAGCAAATAGATTCTTTTGTAATTATATTATTTACAATAATTAAAAATTTATTTAATATTGTTCAGTTTTTATCTTATAAAAAAGAAACAAGTATATTTGAAGATAATGATATAAAAGATAAACATAAAAAAAATAGCTTTTATTATTTATCACATTTTCCGTTTAATCTAGATAATATTAAAACTATAGTATGAAAAAATAATATTAAATGTAAAAAATCATCTAATTATACAGAATATGAAAAAAAATGATTATATTTTTATTTTAATAAATCATGAGAATATTTCTTATTATTATTAGAACTGATTGATATCATAGGTGAAATAAATAATTTAGATATAAAGAATATTTACATTTATTCATGACATACTCATAATAACATTGAATGTAAATTTTCATATAGTAAATATAGTATAATATATGATATATATAGTTTTTGATATAATTATGAAAATCATTATATTAAAAAATTGTAACTAATTAATTTTTATATTATTATAATAAAGTATGAATAGCTTTTCTAAAGAATATACTTTTGATGAAGGAATTTGTTTGTTATTAGAAAAAGATGATAATAAAGAGGATATAATATTAGAATTATGAACTGAAAAATTTAATATTACAAACCTATTACATAAATTTGTAATTGATAACAAAACTAAAAGAATATTAAAAAAAGAATCTAAAGATGTATCTAATGAATATTTAGAAATTACAGTTGATTATTTAAAAAATGATCAATGAATCATTTTAAATTTATTAAGTGATATAGTTATTAATAAAGGAAAGGAAAATTATATTCTAAAAGATATTTATGAGGAATACAAATATATGATGGATTTCTATAATAGCCATAAATTTAAAGATAGATATATTAAAGATTGATTTAATATATCTATCTTAATGGATGAAGATTATTATATTTTGTATTTTTATCCAACATTTGAAAAAATATTAAGTTTTAAAAAAGGATCTAAAACTAAAGAAATAATAATAAATTAATATTAAAATAGATAATACTACTTATAAGATTGAAAGAAAAAATGATATGACTTTTATTATGGGGAGATACTAAAGAAATGAATTATGATGAAATAATTGAAAAAGTTCTAGAAATGGTTGAGTTATAAAATATATTATTATTATTAAATTTTATATTAAATTAAATTAAAAAATGACTATAATAAATGTAGAAAATGAAAACCTAAATAAAATTATAGAGGATGCTAATACAAAACCTGTAGTAGTAGATTTTTGGGCTCCTTGGTGTGCCCCTTGTAGGATGATGGCACCTATCTTTGAAGAATTAACAACTAAATATGAATGAAAAGTTATTTTTGTAAAATGTGATGTAGATAATAATCCACAAACTGCTATAAGTTATTGAATACAAGGTATTCCTACAATAGCTTTTATTAAAGATTGAGAAGTTATAAATAAAACAGTAGGTGTTCAATCTGTATCAACATTTGAAGATATTATTAATAAATTAATTTAAAAAACTATATTTTTATTACAATAAAAAATACTATATAATTTAATATATAGTATTTTTTATTGTTTTTTTTATATTTTTATTTATTAATAAAATTAAATCTTTATTATTAAATAAATTTGATATGAAAAAAATATTAAGTATATTTATGTGAGTTATATTCCTTTTATGAATATCATTTGCTACAAATATAAATCAAGATATATTAAATAAAATAGAAAAAGGAATTCAGCAAAAATATGGGGTATCCATTGATATAAAAACAAATGTATCTAAAGTAAAAGCAAGAAAATCAACATCAGATATCCTTTTTTGGATAGATTTTAAAAAACACAAAATGCAAGATTTTGTAAGAGAAAGTTTATCCCCTATATTTACACATTCTGATACTGATCAATGTAGAAATAAAATTAAACCATTATTAAGAGCAAAAGAAGATCAAGAAGCATTAGAACTATATTTAAAATGTATAGGTAATGTTTTAAATAATAATATTTCTGAAATTATTAATAGATGAAAAAAAGTATGAATAAATATTAATACTTATAATCTTTCTAAAGTAAAAAGAAAAATATCAGAAATTGAAAATAAAGAAAAAAAACAATTAGAAGAGTTTAAAATTAAAAAACAATTACAATCTAAACAAGAACAATTAAAGGAGGAGATAAAAGCAAAAAAAGAAATGGAAAATTCTGTTAAATGAATTAAAAAAATACTTAAAATTATTTTTTATATAATACTTTGGTTTATTATTTGATACATTATTATTTATGTATTAAGTAAATTATATTTTAATATAAAGGTTAATAATATAATTAGATTATTAGATAAAAATTTAATATATATTAAAAATCTAGAATATATAGACCCAAAAGATATTCTTAATAATATTAATACTTTAAAAGAAAAAATTATTGATTTTAAAAAAACTATGATCCCGGTTAGTATTAAAGACATAGAAAAGTTTAATGAATTTAAAAAGGAAGTAAATAATATTAATAATAAGACATTAAAAATAATTAATACAGAAAAAAATATAGAAAAAAAAACAAATGATTTAAGAGATAGATTTAATAAACTATTTAAATAATTAAAATAATAAAATGTCTATAAATGATAAAAAAAATAATGAATTTAAATTTTTAAATGAATATACTGAGGTAGAAAAAAATATTAATATTCTAAATAAATCTGTCCAAGAAGGAATATTACCTACATCTTTTATGTTAAATAATTTGCTTAAAGAATTTGTTAAATTACAAAAACAAATTATTAAAGAAGAAGAAAATATTAAAAATGAAATTAAAAAAAATACTAATGAAAAGAATAAAAAAGCATTGGAATTATCGTTAGAAAGATTAAAAATATATAAATCAAAAATACCATTGTTAAAACAGAAATTAGATCTTTTCTTGACTTTGGTAACTAATAAAGATAATATAGATAAAAGTAAAATTAAAGAAATTATTAATATATATGACTTAGATTCTGATAACAAAATAGACTTATCAGAAATAAAAGAACTCGAAAAAAATATTAAATTTCTAGAAACTTTTAAAAATAATGATATGTTTAAATGATTTTTTAAAGAAAATAAAATAAAATTTGAGAATAAAGAGATAAGTAATTTAATATTTTTTTTTAAAAATAAAAGAAATATATTAGAAAATATTGAATATTTAAAAGATTACTATTCATCTTTAAGTAAATATAAAGATGATATAGATAATTATCTTAAAGATATAAATGTATTATCACAACTTAATAAATTAAAAATAAAATTAAAAGATAGTATTACAAAATATTCAACTAATGAGGATAGTGATATTAAAGCACAACTTATTAAAATTGATAAAAATTTGTCATTAACAAATACTTTCTTTAAAAATATTAAAAAATTTAAAGAATTAATAAAAGAACTTAATAATGAGAACGAAAAATTATTAGATTATTCGATAAAAGATAAATATCCCTTTTACACAAAAAATATACAAAAATATAAAGATTTTATCACTAATATAAAGAAAATAAGTAAAGATGAAAATGAAAAACTTAAAATCCAAATTAATACTATTCAAAAAGATATTGATAATATAAATTATATTATAGAAAAAGAAAAAGAAAAAGAAAAAGAAATTATAGATAACCAAAATGATAATAATAATAATAATAATAATAATAATAATAATAATGATAATAATAATAAAATAGATAATTCATTAACATTTAATGAATGAATATTATTAGGAGAAGGATTATCTAAATTAACAGATTTAGCAAATAATTTTGAAAATATAAATGATTGAAGCAAACAAACATATGAAAACAAAACAAGTGATGTTTTACAATCAGATATAACATGAACTTCTTTAGATGAAGGTTCATGAGATGATAGTTGATTTGATTGGGATTTAAGTTCTGATGATTCAACCTCTAGTATATTTGATGATTTTACCAGTTCTGGTGAAGATAGTCGGTAAAATAATACTTAATAATTAAATATATAACTAAGAAAGCAAGAGTACCACTACTTATAACTAAATAGTGGTAGTTCATTTATAATAATAATAGAAATGTATATGAAAGATAAAAAAGTATATGAGAGCTATCAATTTTTATGAAATAAAATAGTTGAAAGTTGTAAAAAAAAGAATGTTACAAATATTGATATTAATAGAAAAAATAATACTCTTAAGATTTATTATAAGAATAAAAATATTATTGTAGAAATTAAAGATAGTATAATTAAAACAGAATGAAAAGTTAATAAAATAGGGATATCTTTTATTAATAGTTTTGAATTTGGTGGGGTAGAAATATCTAGTGCTATACTATTTTATTTAATTTTATGACTTATTTTTATACCAAAAGCTGTAGCTATTATATTAGGAATTACATTTATATTATCAGTAGTTTGAGCCTGAGCTATTCCTATCTTTTTTCTTACTATAATGGTTTTTTTATTTATACGAGGGTATAAACTATTAGGTTATATATTTAATGTTGTACTAGAAGAATGATCTATATTATCAAAAAAAATATTTAAAAAGGATTATATTAGTTTAATTATTTTTAAATTAGCTTATAAATATCATATTGGCTTTATTCAAAAAATATGGATAAAACATATTATGAAAAGTGAATTTAATACTAGAATAGATTATGATTATACTTACTTATCTCCGACTTGCCTAATTGATTTAGATAAAATAAAAATATTAAGTAGTGATAATATGGAAATAAATTTAGGGGGGGATATAAAACAAATAACTAAATACAAAGTATGAAAAGAAGTCATAAATATTGCTTTAATATTAAATAAATTTTATAATCTTTATAATAATATAGAGGAAATAATTAACAATGATATAAAAAATTTTAAAGATATTCTAAATGATAAAATTGAATATACAAAAAATATAGATGACCCTAAAATAAAAAAATTGATAAAACAAGAAAAAAAATATTTAGAGGAGATTAAAGAACTAGATGATATTACCAATAGTCTAAGAAAACTATATTGACAACCAAAAAATATAGAAGTTTTTGAAGAAATAGATAAAAATTTATCAGAAATAAATAAAAGTACTAATAAACTTAATATTATAAATAGAAAACTAAATCTGTTAAATAAAAAATTATCTAACATAAATGATATTTCTAAAAATATAGAAAAATATTTTAAAAAGACTTATAGTGAAATGATTATTAAGTTCTATTTAAAATACTTTAATATCCTAATAACATTTTATAAAAATGTTAGTCCATATACAAAAAGTAAAATAATTGAAATAAATAATAAAATAATAAAATTAATTCAGGAATATCACAAAGAATTAGATAAGAATAAAAATAAAATATTAATTCAGAAGTCAGAGTATGAAAATGAAATTAAAAAATTATTATCTGAAAGTAAAGATATATCAAATAAAATATTTCAATATCAAAAAAATATTAAAGATTTAAAACTAAGACTAAGCAAAGAAATCAACTAAATAAAAAAAGCTGTAATTGTTATTATTGAATTACAGCTTTTTTTATTAAAGTTCTTTTATTTATTTATCGTTAAAGCTATTAAATATCTTTCTTATATTATCATATCTTAATAAATATTCTTCAAATTCTTCATTTAACATATATATTTCATTATCACTACCTTTAAAACCATTCTTATAAAGAAATTCAATTCATTCTTCAAAGATATTAAGATCTTCTTTATATATATCTTCTTCTATTTTTTCTTGTTTTCAATTAACGTTATAACTAATAATACATTTATCAAATTCAGGGTCATTAGTCTTTTCTAATATTTTGATTTGTAATGATTCTTTTATTTTTTCTTTATATAATTCATTTAGATTATTAATAATTTTCTGAATATTTTTTCTTTTCATGTTTATCTTCATTTTTTAAATTTTTAATATAATAAATGTATTATACATTTATTATATACTTTATCTTGTAATATATTTATAATATGATATTAAAAAAAAGAATTATTTGAAGTAATTATCACGATCTTGAAGAAGTGTGGACATGGGGGTTAAAACCCCATATTGATATATAGTTAATATGGATTTTAAAGATATATTAGAAGAATGATTTATTAACAATAAAGATTGATATAAATATATTGTGACATCTTTTTGAAAAAAAAGAGAATATTATTTTTTTAATGATTACTATATTGCTAGATTTTATGATAAAAATAACAAATTAAAAGAAGAATATATCTTTTTCATAATAAGACATAAGGAAAAAAGAAAAGGAAAAGAATTAATTACACACTTAAACCCTAATGAAGTAATGAACTACCACCACTTATAACTAAGTGGTGGTTTCGTAGCTAAAACTAGGAGATAAGAAATTATCTTCTAGTCTTAGTCTAACAGGGTTGTTCATAAACCCCATACACACTCAAGCAAGAATATTTTTCTTACTTTCTGTACTTACTTTTAATTTATCTAGTGCTTTCACTAATATATTTGCAGAACCATTTATGTCTGCATTTATTACTTTTCAACTTGCAGTTTTAAATAATCATCTTTTAACTCTTTTTCATTTATACTCTTTATGTTTTTTTATCTTCTCACTATCTAAAAAACTACATT
>Ga0256829_1000399_pt1 | contig 45113 bp, 42 predicted proteins | sample 131447metaG_FD_185979 | JGI IMG/M metagenome (GOLD analysis project Ga0256829, IMG submission 185979) | Hydrothermal vent microbial communities from Lau Basin, Pacific Ocean - 131-447 | ecosystem: Environmental > Aquatic > Marine > Hydrothermal vents | place: Pacific Ocean: Lau Basin | collected... | reverse complement strand
TACTTTAGAGAAAAATCTTAAGAAGAAAGATACTTTTGCTCTTATTGCTGGACCTGACCTTTATACACATCCAAACTCTAAAAACTTGGCTCGTTTACTTGGACTCATTGAGAGATACTCAGAGTTTGAACTTACGATGATCCCAAATCTTACAAATACACTTGGCGTGAGTTTGATTTGTGAGTTAGATGATGAGGTGGGGTCATATACAGTTGGTTATAACACAAAAGGGGACTTTACCTTGTCTGCTCTAGGTGATGGTGACTTAGATATGCCAGCACTCAATCAACAAGAGGGGACTTTAACTTCTATCAATAAAAGAGTCAACCCAACCAATGCAGCACTTGGTTATAATGGTTATGTGCTTAATGATATTGCAAATAAGCTTGGCTTCAATGCAGAGTTAACAGTTGATTATACAGTGCAACTTCCAACTGCAAATGGGTTTAAAGCTGTGGAGTTTGATGCACTTCCAAATCATTATGATAACGATGGTACAGAGCATCGTGGCTATGTTCTTGAGAATATGAAAGTAAGAAGATCTCCTAAGCAAACAGTAGAGCCAATTCAGGAAGAAAAACTTGAGGGTATGCTTATCTATAAAGCAAACCCTGTAAGACAATTTAGTGATTTCACAAATAAAACAACCAACTTAGATGAAGTGAGCGGTGTTTATATGAGTGCTGATTATCTCAGTGCAAGTGATTTCAATGAAGGTGACATAGTAAAAGTGAAGACTGCGTCTGGTGAACTTGTTGCAAATGTGGTAAGTGATAATAAAATTGGTGGTGATATAGTGATATTGCCAACATTTGATTCAAAATTAAACTCAGAGGCTCTCTTTAGTGGTTATCGCTTTAGTACAGCTTCGATAGAAAAGGTGTAATATATGGAAACAGCATATTTAATTGAAACGGTTATAAAAATCGTTGTCATTTTACTCGTATTTTCAGCTTTAGCTGGTATTGGTACTTACTTTGAAAGAAAGATACTTGCATTTATGCAACGCCGTCTTGGACCAACCTATGTTGGACCATACGGTTTACTTCAAGTTGCAGCTGATGGTGTGAAACTCTTTACAAAAGAGGATATTATCCCAACAAATGTAGTTGGGCGTATCTTTAAGATAGCTCCAGTTATCACAGCAGCTACTGCATTTATGGCAGCGGCAGCTATTCCATTTTTACCATCATTTAGCATAGGTGGATATGAGGTTCATCCTATTGTCGCTGATATTAACATCGGTATATTATATATCCTTGGGATTATGGGGGTTGGTCTTTATGGTCCACTTCTTGGTGGTATGGCCTCAGCAAATAAGTTTTCACTACTTTCTGCTGCTCGTGGTGCTGCTGTATTTATCTCTTATGAGGTAGTTACAGGACTTTCTATACTTGCTCCAATTATGATAGTTGGTTCACTTTCACTTGTGGATTTTAATAACTATCAAGCAGTAAATGGTTGGTTAGTCTTTTCTCAGCCAGTAGCATTCATCCTTTTTTGGATCGCTGCATTTGCTGAAACTGGTCGTACACCATTTCACTTAGTAGCAAATGATCATGAGATTATTGATGGTTTTGGTACTGAGTATTCGGGTATGAGATGGGGACTTTTCTTTATTGGAGAGTACGCAAATATGTTCTTTATCTCTTTTGTGATTCCACTTATCTTTTTAGGTGGTTTTGGAGATGGTTCAGTGTTGGGTGCATTTGCACTTTTAGGTAAGATGGCATTTTTCTTCTTCTTTTTCTTGTGGACAAGAGCTGCATGGCCAGATGTAAGACCAGATCAACTTATGATGTTGTGTTGGAAAATTCTCATGCCAATAGCCGTGATTAATGTAGTAATCACTGGCTTTGTGATGATGTAAGGGGTGATGATGAATCAAGAACAATTGAATGATAGAAATGTATCAGAAAATGGTTATTTTCAAGTAGATATCGCTGATTATCCCACTACAAACTGGGGTAGATTTAAGCGTGTTATAGATAGAACTTTTAAGCTAGAGCTTTTTGTAGGTTTATGGGTAGTTATGAGAGAGATGATTCGTTTTGACACCCATACAATAAAATATCCAGAAGAGAAGATGCCTATTGGTCCTCGCTACCGTGCTGTGCATAAGATGCAGAGGTTATGGGAGAGTGATACTGAGCGATGTATTGGTTGTGGTCTTTGCGAGAAGATCTGTATCTCTAACTGTATCAAGATGGATACAAAGATCGATGAGAACTCTCGTAAAGAGGTTTCAGAATATACTATTAACTTAGGTCGTTGTATCTATTGTGGTTACTGTGCAGAAGTTTGTCCAGAGTTAGCGATAGTGCATGGTGGTGAGTATGAAAATGCAAGTGATCAGAGGGAGCATTTTGTAGACTTTGAGTCTATGCTTACACCGATCGATGTGATGAAAGAGGGCAAACAACTTGAGTTTGAAGGTTTTGGTGCTATTACACCACATGAAGATGAGCGTGTTAAAAAAACACCTCTCGCATATTAAGGAGTTTAGGTATGTTTGAAGCTATTGCTTTTTATCTGTTTGCTTTTTTAACGATCGCGATGTTTTACATAACTGTAACAACATCACAGGCGTTATACGCTCTAACAGCGTTAGCAGCAGGGATGATTTTTATATCGGCATTTTTCTTTATATTGGGTGCTGATTTCTTAGGTGCAGTTCAGATAGTTGTTTATTCTGGTGCTGTTATGGCTCTTTACTCATTTGGTATGATGTTCTTTGACACAACAAGAGAGGTAAAAGAGAAACAAGGAAATAAGTATATTGTAGTAGGTTTAGCGACTGTAGCTGCTGTTTTAGTAGTGCTTATTTTCTCAGCTCCAATTCTTAGTGATAATATTATAGCTCTTTACCCTATCGGTGAAGCTGGAAATACGCAAGAAGTGGGAGTTGTATTGTTTACAAAATACCTTGTACCTTTTGAAGTAGCAGCTATAATGTTACTTGTCGCTATGATATCTGGTATTGTTCTCGCTGGTAAGAAGATGGATGCATCTTTAACTTTAATGACTGAGAAAGAGATACAAGATATGCGTAAAGAGAAAAAAAGTAAAAAGGCTCTTCTATGATGGAAATTGGACTAAATCATTATCTTGTTTTATCGACGATTCTTTTTAGTATCGGTTTAGTTGGTGTGATGAGAAGAAAAAATCTTTTGATGCTCTTCTTTGCAACAGAGATTTTACTCAACTCTGTAAATATCGCTTTTGCGGCGATTTCACATTATTATGGTGATTTGACTGGTCAGATGTTTGCATTTTTTGTTATTGCAATCGCCGCATCAGAAGTTGCTGTCGGACTTGGTCTTTTGATTGTATGGCATAAACGCTACAACAACATTGATCTTGATTATCTCAATACGATGAAAGGATAGAGCGATGGAATTATTTTTATATACAGCACTGTTCTCACCATTGGTTGGCTCTTTGTTTGCTGCACTTTTTAGTATGTCTGCTAAGACAAAGTGGGCTGGCATAGTTCCAAGTATCTTACTTGGTGTTTCACTGACAAGTTCAACGATTCTTTTATTTTTTGTACTCGGTACAAATTCAACACTTCATGTTGAGATGATGACTTGGATGGAAACTGGGGGATTGTATATCCCATTTGGTTTTGTTGTTGATCAAGTGAGTGTTACAATGATGATGGTTGTTACTCTAGTTTCAACTGTTGTGCATGTCTATGCCATTGGTTACATGGATCACGATAAAGGTTTTAACCGTTTCTTTGCATGGCTTTCAGCATTTGTTTTTTCTATGATGATTCTCGTTATGAGTGATAATTTCGCTGGTCTTTTCATAGGTTGGGAAGGTGTTGGTCTTTGTTCATGGGGTCTCATTGGCTTTTGGTATCAAAAAGAGAGTGCTACATGGGCAGCAAACGAAGCATTTATTATGAACCGTATTGCTGACCTGGGTATGCTTATCGGTATATTCCTAATCTATTGGAACACTGGTTCTTTGCAGTATGATATTGTATTCCCTGCAATGGCTACACTTGATACGACTACCTTAGTTTGGATAGGAATTTTCTTATTTATTGGAGCTATGGGTAAATCAGCACAGTTTCCACTTCATACTTGGCTTGCAGATGCAATGGAAGGTCCAACTCCTGTTTCTGCACTTATTCACGCAGCGACAATGGTAACTGCTGGGGTTTACTTAGTAGTTCGCTCAAACGAACTTTATGCACTTATCCCCAATGTTGGTTTATTTATCGCGAGTCTTGGTGCTTTTGTTGCTATCTTTGCAGCTACTATGGCATTGGTAAATCGTGACATTAAAAGAGTTATCGCTTACTCAACATTGTCTCAACTTGGATATATGTTTGCTGCTGCGGGCTTAGGCGCTTACTGGGTAGCACTCTTTCACCTTATGGCTCACGCATTTTTCAAAGCACTTCTTTTCTTAGGTGCTGGTAATGTTATGCACGCTATGGATAGTGAGTTAGACCCATTTAAAATGGGTGGACTTGGCAAGGGGATGAAATGGACTATGATTATGATGACTCTTGCTTCTGTTGCATTAGCTGGAATCTTCCCATTAGCTGGTTTCTTTTCAAAAGATCTTATTCTTGAGGCTGCTTTTGTTGATCATCACCTCATTATCTATGGAGTCTTACTCCTTACTGCTGGTTTAACAGCTTTTTATAGTTTTAGAATCATTGCCCTCATCTTTCATGGTAAAGATAGACATACTGCACTTGGTTTTCATCCTCACGAAGCGTACAAGTTTATGCTTATTGCGATGAGTCCATTACTTTTATTGGCGATCATCTCTGGATTTCTTTTTAAAGGTGGATTCTTTGAGATGGTAACTACTCTATTGCCAGCTACAGAGTATCATATACACGATCATTTAACATATTGGATTATGACTATTGGTACACAAGTATTTGTAATTGCTTCAATCTTCTATGCATATAAAAAATATATGTCGCCAGATATAAAAGTTCCAGATGGTACAAGTGCAATGGAGCAAAGTTTTAAATATAAACTTCTTATTAACCAATACTATATTCCTCATTTTTATGCAGAGTATTTAGTAAAACCATATAGAGAACTTTCTACCATATTCTGGGAAAAAATAGATATGAAGGTTGTAGATGCAACAGTTGATGGAATCGCAAACGCATTTTACACGACTGCTGAACAAACAAGAGGGATGCAAAGTGGAAACTTATCTACTATGCTTAAATGGATGGTAGCAGGTTTAATCGGACTACTATCATTAGCTGTGGTTTTCGGACTTGCAGCTAGACATTCTGATAGTATAGTGATTATGCTATCTGGTTTAGGAGTTTAATAGATGTTAGATCATATCTTATCAATTTTAATTTTCTTTCCAGCACTCGCAGGTGTGCTTGGATTTGTAGTGCATAAAGATAGTATGCGAGCTTATGGTATTGCAGTATCAATCATTGAATTTGCACTCTCGTTATGGCTTTGGTTTGCATTTGACAATGGTGTGTCTGGTATGCAATTTATGGAACAGTTACCATTAATCCCAGCATTTGGTGTTAACTATATCTTAGGTGTAGATGGCATCTCATTGTTTATTATCATTTTAGCTGCATTTTTTACTATGATAGGTATCGCTTCGCTTACAGATACAAAAGATGTAAAAAATATGATAGTTACATTGTTATTTTTACAAATGACAATGGTGGGTGTATTTGCAGCACTTGATGCAATGGTTTTTTATGTATTTTGGGAACTTTCTCTTGTCCCTATGCTTTATATAATCGGTGCATGGGGTGGAGAAAAAAGAATCTATGCATCTATTAAATTCTTCTTATATACATTTGCAGGTTCATTAGTAATGCTTGTGGGTGTGCTTTTTATGGCATATTTTTATTATCAAGCAACAGGTCAATGGTCATTTGCTATACTTGATTGGTATAGACTTATCTTACCAGAGAGCTTTCAATTATGGCTTTTTGCAGCATTTTTCTTAGGTTTTGCTATCAAAGTGCCTATGTTTCCATTCCACACTTGGTTACCTTATGCACATGGACAAGCACCAACTATTGGTTCGGTGATACTAGCCGCAATACTCCTTAAAATGGGTACATATGCCTTTATCCGTTTTTCATTACCATTGTTTCCAGATGCATCAACATTTTTCATGATCCCGATTGCTGTTCTTGCCATCATCATGATTATATATACAGCAATGGTCGCATATGCCCAAAAAGATGTGAAACAAGTTGTGGCATACTCATCCATATCACATATGGGTGTTATCATACTAGGTACATTTGCTTTAAATGTAGAGGGTATCTCTGGTAGTGTATTTTTAATGATTGGGCATGGGGTAGTTGCAGGTGCATTATTTTTACTTGTTGGTGTTATCTATGATAGACGCCATACAAAACTTATGAGTGAATTTGGTGGACTCGCTTCTGTCATGCCGAAATATGCAACTATATTTGGTATTATGATGATGGCTTCAGTGGGTCTTCCACTTACTATTAACTTCGTAGGTGAGTTTTTATCATTACTAGGTTTTTATCAGCAGTCACACATCTTAACATTACTTGCAGGGGTAGCTATCATCGTAGGTGCTATCTACATGTTAACGGCATATAAAAAAATGTTCTTTGGCAAAGTTACAAAAGAGGAAAATAAACATCTTCCAGATGTAAACAAAAGAGAACTTATCGCTTTAATACCTTTAGTAATGATTACTATTTGGTTAGGTATCTATCCTAAAGTGCTTCTCGGTCCTATTAGTAATTCAGTGGAATCTATTGTGCAACTTATGCATGACAAAGCTGTGAGCCATGAAGCAAAAATAAGAATCCCTAACCTTTCAGAAGGTGTAGAGATAATAACAATTTCACAACAGGGAGGTCACTAATATGAGCCCAGTAAATATTTCAGTAGAGTCACTCAACCTTGTGACTCTTGCACCAATGTTGATCCCTATCGTTGGAGCTTTATTAATCTTAATTATAGATATGTTTAAAGGTGGACTTGATAAGAGTTTGTATGTAATGCTTTCTTTACTTATCCTCTTCATAGACTTTAATGCCTTGTTAAATTCTGCAGGTGTTTTTAATCAAAATGGTACAATGTCAGGTGTATTTGATGTGATGCTTATCGATGGCTTAGCGATACTTTCGCAGTTTATCATTGTTGGTGCATCTATGCTTTTTATCCCACTTGCACTTACCCATAAAAGATTCCATGAATTTTCATACCCTGAATTTTTTGCACTCTTTTTGTTTATGATTGCTGGATTTCAGTTTATGGTCGCAACAGACAACTTAATCCTTGTCTTTGTAGGTTTAGAGACAGCTTCTCTTGCCCTCTACACGCTTATAGCTATGCATAACCGTGAAAAAAGTTTTGAAGCAGCTATTAAGTACTTTACTATGGGTGCCTTAGCCGCTGGTTTTTTCTCTTTTGGAGCTATGGTTTTTTACGCATTAACAGGTTCAATCGAGATTAATCAGATTGCCGCTGTACTCAGTGCAAACGGATATGCAGATATAGGTTTTGTTCTTATCGGTGTAGCTTTTATGCTTGCTTCATTTGGTTTCAAACTCTCTATGGTTCCTTTTCATACTTGGACACCAGATGTATACGAGGGAAGTTCAGCAGCACTTGCTGGATATATGTCTATCGTACCTAAGATAGCTGGATTTGTAGTCTCAATGCGTTTCTTTGAGTTTCTAATTCATAGTGGTGTAGTTTGGCTTGAAGTTGTACTTTATATCTTAGTTGTTGTGACTATGACTGCTGCAAATATCTGGGCGCTAGTGCAAACAGATGTGAAAAGGATGTTGGCATATTCTTCCGTAAGTCATGCTGGTTTTGTTATGGCTGCGATTCTTATAGGGACCACGCAGTCAAATTCAGCACTGTTTCTTTACTGGATACTTTTTAGTTTTACTAACCTTGGAGCTTTCTCTATGCTTTGGATTTCAAGACAGAAAAATCTTCCAACACACCAAAGTTCAGACCATTCATTTGAAAAATTTTCAGGGATGATAAAAACATCACCAATGGCAGCTTCTGTCATGGCTCTATTTATGTTAAGTCTTGCTGGTGTTCCACCTTTTGCTCTGTTTTGGGGTAAAATGTATATGATAAGTTCTGCTGTAACTGGTGGATACCCAGTGTTAGCACTTATCATGGCACTTAACTCTGCAATAGCAGGTTATTACTATTTGAAACTTATTGTGTTTATGTTTATGAAAGAACCTCAGACAAGAAGTTTAGGTGGTGCGGTTTATGTGACAAATGCAACAGGTGCGCTTAAAACAATCATTGGTTTTGCTACAATAGGAACTATATTTGCTTTTTTAGCAGTAAATCCAATCTTAGAATTTGTAACTAGCTTCGTATACAATAGCGGGTATTAGTTATTTACTAAATATAATGGGCTAAGCCCATTATATTTGCAGGGACAAATATCTTCCTGCAACCCCCTAAAGCTACAAAACTTCGTTTTGAGAATAGAGTAGAAAAGGAAAATTAATTTGCTAAAACAGGTACTATTTTTCTTTAGTTTATTTTCCCTCCTTGTTCTAAAAATCTCTGCTTTAGAGATCACTCTTGAGGGTGCAAAACAAAATCATCAGAAATTTTCAATACTTCATCTAAAAGATAGAGATAAATTTTTATGTCAAAGTCAAAAAAATGAATTTGATGTGACAACAAAAATTATTTGTGCTTTTAGTCAAAAACCATCTCAAAAAATAAAAGAGATAAAAAATAATTTTTTTGATATAGATACACAAGTAAATAATAAAACTTTTTTTATCATTATCAAGCCATTTCAAAAAATGAAGTTAATACCTATAGTCTTTGATCTCAAACGCGATGATACAACTTATACATCAAACATAAAATTAGCAAAGCATTGGATGATAACAGGATACATCAAGGAGTTGCCTTTTGAAAAAAAAGAGTCCTATTCCCCACAAGCTATTAATTTCCCAATTACTATAAATGAAGATCTATTACCTTATGTAGGAGGTTTGGATATTGATGGAAAACCTGTAAAGGTGAAACAAGTCCAAGATGTTACAGACTACTTAGAAATCAAAAAACTTTATAAAGATAAAAAATATGAGTTGTGTTATGATCTTCTTGAAGAAACATTAGCTCAGTATCCCAATACCCTTTTTAAACCAGAGTTATATTATTATAAAATAAAACTACAAACTCAAAATAAAGATTATGAGGGAGTAGTAGACTTAGGAAAAACCTATCTGCAAGATTATTCTTCAAATAATAATATGGCTGAAGTTTTATCTCTTATCGCAAAAGCCTATACAAAATTAGGACAATCAAGTGATGCGGACTACTTTTTTGAGAGACTATTTAGTGAGTATAAAGAGAGTAAATTTGCTCAATGGGGATACATATATAAGGCAGAGATGCTCGAAGCAAATGGAGATAATAACAGAGCCTTAGGTTACTATGAAAAAGCTCTGAAGCTAACCAATGATTTAGATGTCGCAGCAACTGCAGCATTTCAAATAGCTAGATATCAGATCAACTATGGTAACCATATAAAAGCGGCTGCCTACATCACAAAAATACTCAAAGCAAAACCAAGTTTTTTCAAATCACAATACGATATATCAAGAGAAACTATGAAGCAGTTTGCCCAAGAGGGAGATTATCTCACTGCAGCAAGTATCGCAAAAGTCCTTTTAGTAGGTCTTGATCAATACCAAGATGATGATGCCGAGATATTGCTAAAGGATGAGGGTATATGGCTTTCAAAAACAGATAAAAAGCTTGAAGCTCTTAATGTTCTCAATAAATATCTCAAAAACTATGAGGGAGGGACTTATGAGCCTGAAGTTGAAGTTGCAAAAGATTCTCTGTTTTTTGATGTAGATACAGATGATAATGTCAGTGCAAAACTTGCGAAACTTGATTCTCTTGAACAGACATATCAAGGTGATACCATTGGGGATAGAGCGGTATATGAAAAAGCAAAATTATTATTACAAAATGCTAAGTACAAGGATCTCTTGAAGTTTAAGAATAAAATCTTAGCTCTTGATAAGAAAAAGTACACTGATACTTCTGCATTGATTCACGATGCTGCGGTAGGTCTTATGGAGCAATCTTTAAAAGATAATGAATGCAATCAAGTGTTGGCCACTTCAAATGAGTACAATATTACTCTTTCGGATAGATGGGATGATGGTGTTTATGCATGCTCTATGAAGGGTGCTGACTATGCACTAGCTAGAGCAACTGCACAAAAAAATCTCAAGTCTTTGAATCTAGGGCATAGAAAAAAATGGCTTTATAGGTATATAAAAATAGATTTTGCTACAGGGAATTATAGCGATGTAATAGAAGCTTCTAATGAACTCAAAGAATTGATACAAGATGATAAAAATTCAAAATATTTAGATATCTATAGAATTATATTTGATACTTATCAGCGAGTTGAACAAGATAATAATATGCTCAAAGCCATGGTGAATCTTCAAAAAATATTTGGATTGGACTATAAAGATATACAACGATATATAGCAGTGATGAATGTTGGGATAAAAATGAATGATGACAATATAGTTATCAAATATGCAACAGATGTGATAAAATTACAAAGAAAATATAAAACAAATACACAAAGCCCTTTTGTAGAGTTTAGTGTATTTGAAGCATATATGGAAAAAGAGGACTACAATAAAGCATTAGATATTATGCAGTCCTTGAATATGGTTAAATTATCAACAAAAGACAAAGCAAGACAACAGTATCTACTTGGAAGTGTCTATACAAAACTATGGCGAGATAAAGATGCCATAAAAGCTTTCCAAGAGGTGATGAAACTTGCACCATCAAGCTCATGGGCTACTTTAGCAAAAGATGCTAAGAGCATTGTGGAGCAGTAAAACCCTCAAACAGATACTTCACAATATAATTCATTAAAACTTTGCATTTGGAACACGATGATGCTCTACAACAAAATCAATATCTTTGTCTCCGCGTCCACTAAGATTGATGAGTATAGTTTTCTCTGGTCCTATCTCTTTAGCTAACTTCATAGCATAAGCTACAGCGTGAGCAGACTCTAAGGCTGGGATGATGCCTTCTAGTTGTGAGAGTTTATAAAAAGCATCAACTGCTTCTTCATCATTGCATAGACCGACAGTGGTACGCCCTATCGAAGAAAGATAGGCTTGTTCTGGTCCAACAGATGGATAATCAATCCCGCTCCCTATAGAATAAACAGGAGCTGGTTCACCTTTGGCATCTTTGAGCATGATAGAATTAAAACCATGCATAATGCCTTCTTCTCCATAAGTAAGTGAAGCAGCATGTTCACCTAGTTTATCGCCACGCCCCATCGGCTCTACTCCCGTAAGGTTCACCTCTTCTTCATCAATGAAACCAGCAAAGATTCCCATAGCGTTTGAGCCACCACCTACACAGGCCACTACATGATTTGGCAAGGCATCTTCCATCTCTAAAAACTGTTCTTTCGCCTCATGCCCTACTACTGATTGGAAATCTCTTACCATCAGCGGGAAAGGGTGTGGACCAACAACACTTCCTATACAAAAAAGAGCTGTATCTGCCTGAGGTACATACGCTTCAAAGGCACTGTCAACCGCTTCTTTGAGTGTTTGAAGCCCATGGGTTGCAGGGATAACTTTCGCACCAAGAATCTTCATACGCACTACATTTGGATGCTCCTTTTCTATGTCAACTTGTCCCATATGGATTTCACATTCTAAACCAAAGTATGCCGCCGCAGTAGCTAAAGCAACCCCATGCTGACCAGCACCAGTCTCGGCTATAACCTTAGTTTTACCAAGCTTTTTAGCAAGGATAACTTCTGCCATACAGTGGTTGAGTTTATGTGCACCTGAGTGATTCAAATCTTCTCGCTTTAAAAAGATTTTTGCACCCCCACAATGTTCGGTGAGATTTTTAGCATAGGAGATGGGAGTTGGACGACCTTGATAGTGTTTACGAACATATTTAAGTTCAGCTATAAATTCAGGGTCATTTTTAAGCCGTTGATACTCTTTGGTGATCTCAGCAAAGGGACCTTCTAATGGTGGTGGTAGAAAAGCACCACCAAATTTTCCAAAAAAACCATTTTCATCTGGGTGTGATTCTAAATATGACTTTGACATCTAACATTCCTTAATATTCATTTTAAATATTATAGTTAAGTTATATTAAATGTTTTCTTATATGCCTCTTGAAGTGGTAATTCTCTATCCTTATAACTTATCAAGTCACCAAACTCAACTTCAACAACTCTTCTCACGCTAGAATCAGCAATAGCATCTTCTAAGATTTTATCTGCACGATTACGAATATATATGGGTAGGATATCAAGGCGATTTTTTATGGCTATAAGCTGTGATCCTGATTTAAACTCCCCTAAAGGCTCATCAGATTTGTTTCTTGTACCCTCTGGGAAGATGTAGATACTATCACCCTCTTTTACTTTTTCCTTGATCTCTTTGAAAAAAGCACTCATTTGTGATGCTTCACGATCTATCAAAAGAGTGCCAGCATTTCTTACAAATAAACCAAAGAAAAAAGAGTCATAAAGCTCTTTTTTTGATATCCAATAGCCCTGTATATTATGGAATCTTGTAGCAACTTCTACTATCAGTGGATCAATGATTGTACGATGGTTTGATGCTAAAAGGTAGTTTCCAGTTTGCGGAATATTTTGTTCATTGATCACTTTTACTTCTATATTGAGAGTTTCAAGTAAAGAGGCACAATATTGTGCTCTCACAGTTTTTTGCTCTTTTAAAGTTTTTAGTTTTCTCAGTTTCAACCCATACCAATTTGTAAGAAAGGTTGAATAGAGTGCCATTTTTATTTGATTGAATGTCATATGCTTAGCCCTTTATATATATTCCCGTATCTTTAACTTCGATGAGTTCATCATCTTGCAGTTTTGTGAGTGAACGCTTATATGCTTTTTTACTTAAAGAGAAAACATCTTTGATGAGATCTGCATCACTTTTATAGTTGTAGGGCATTTTACCACCGTTTTGTTTTAATATCTCTAAAACCTTCTGTGCATCATCAGTTTTTTTCACAGCACCACTTGCTTGTAGCTTAATATCTATACCACCATCTTTACGCACTGCTTTTATAAACGCTTGTCGCTCTTGAGCAATATCAAGTGCTTCAAATACCTCATTTTTGTAGATAAGACCTTCGTATTTATTCTCAACTATACATTTAAAACCAAGTGGAGTTTTGGCAATGATGACAATCTTTACCGCTTGATGCAGTTTAAGACCTTTTGGCTTTTCTTTAAAATATGATTGTGTTTTTTCAGTTCCTACAAGCCTATGTGTTTTTTCATCATAGATCACTTTTAAAAAGCGTTTCTCACCCACTTTGAAAGGACTACGCTGGAGCATGTTTGGAACAAGCAGGTCTTTTAAAAGTCCCCAGTCCACAAAAGCACCAAATTTTGCTACATCTACAACTTCAAAAAAAGCAAACTCATCAAGCATCGCCTTTGGTTTAAGTGTCGTAGCGATGAGTCTATCCTCACTATCTGTGTATAAAAACACATCTACTAAAGAGTCAACAACCATCTCTTTTGTCTCATAAGCTTTTGGAAGCAAGACATCTTTTTCATCAAGTGCATGAAGATGCAGACCGTGAGGGGAGTATCGCTCAACACGAAGTATGTTGAGTTGTCCGAGCTCTAAATGCTCATTTTGTACTTTTTTTTGCATAGGTTTTTCCGTTTTTTATTTATGACATTATAGCACTAATAAAATGTATAACCAACCAAGATTTGCGTACTTTGTGCATCTACGGACAAAAAATCATACTCTCGAGAGTTGTACTTGCTTGCTTTTTTTACAACGAGTTCTATATTTATATTGTTATCTAATTCATATCCAAAAGAGAGTAAATAGGCACTTCCAAAGTTTAAATTATTTTTACCTAATGTGTTAAATATAGCACTGCCTACACTTCCTGAGATAAAATAACTCTTATTCTCGGTAAAAAAATAGCTCACCCCTATACCGCTAAGTGTATCAAGATATATTTTATCTGTATATGAGTTAGCATTTTTATATGGTGCACTAAAAAAAGTTGTATAGTTACTATAAAAAATTGCAAAATGCTCATCTAAAAAAAGACCAGCCTTAAAACTGCTACTAGCACCACTATATAAGTCTTCTCTTTCTGACTTCGAGTTACTTAAAAAGTTCATATTCTGGTAAGCGAACCCAGCACTAAGCCCTACAAAAAAACCAGCTCTTTTTCCAGCATCTGCACTTACATTATTGTCATCATTTGCAAAAAGACTTAGGCTTAAAAGTGTAGATAAAATTATGATTAACATTTTCATAACACGATTATAGTATAATAAAGAATACAAGGTTTAAAATGAGTCAGTTATTGTTATTATTTTTCTCTTTATTGTTTCTCAATAGCTGTTCGAATGATGCAAATCAGAGTGCTGTGACAAATATCTATACAGCTTCCATCCCTTTTTCAAGCCAGTGTGCTAGTTCCAAGATAACAACTGTTAGTAGTGCGACAGATAGACCGATGCTTGTTGTTCTTCTTAGTTACAAAAATGTTCAAATTTCTTCAGATTTAACAACTTGGGCTTCAAAAATTTTTGGGAAAAAACAAGGACAACTTAACAATTATTATCGAGAAATAAGTCAAAATCAATTTGAATTTTCTGAAGCAACTGGGTGCAACGGAATAGCCTCTATCAATCTAGGAAAAAATCATCCAAATGCTGAAAATATAGCAAATATCTATCCAGATCTAGCCTTAGCCTTAAGTGCACTAAAAAATAAAATCTCTTTTAGTGCTTATGACAATAATGGAGATGGCTATATTAGCTACGATGAACTTCTCATCACTTTTATCATCGCTGGTTATGAAGATGCTTATGAGGGACAACATGTTACCAACGGCATCTGGGCACAAAAAGGCTGTATTGATGATAGTTCCATAGCACCCATTGTTGATGGAGTAAGCCTTCTAAAATGTAGCGGTCAGGGTAATTTTGCACTTTTTGGAGAAAAACATGATATTCATGCACCCCATGATGCAACTATTGGTATCATTGCTCACGAGTTAGGTCACTCTGCTTTTAACCTTCCGGACCTTTACTTTGGTGGAGGGATAGGTGCTTTTGGCTTGATGGGTGCAGGGATTTGGGCGTATGCTAATGATACACAGTATCCTGGAGAATCCCCTGTACATATGAGTGCTTGGTCTAAAGTCTATAACAAGTGGGTAATGCCAGATGAGACAAAAGGGACAAAGGTGATGAATGCAACTTCACTCACAAGTTACAATGTAGTAAAAGTACAAAATGGCTCAAAATACTACTTGCTTGAAAACAGAGACAATAGTGGCTACGATAAGGGTTTCTACTTTCTTGATGGCAACTTTAGCGGAGGGCTTGCTATCTGGGAGATAGATGACACAAAAACCACACAAGCATATCTTGATAACAATAGTGTCAATGCAGATAAGAACAACAAAGGTGTCAGTATAGTTGATGCAAAACAGGGTGGTTATGTAGATGGTGGTAAAAATGGCAACGGGAATACTCTTTTTTACAGTGGCAATGTTGATGCACTATATACAGCAGATGCAAATATCTCAAACATAAGTGCGCAAGGTGTTGCCATGACTTTAGATATAAATTAGGAGAAATTATGAAATATATATTTATCTTATTTACCTTAGTAAGTGTACTCTTTAGTGCACCAGCAAGAGACGGATCAAGAGTTTATACACAAAAAAACGGTGAGATATTTAGTGGACATCCAAGGGGTGATGAACACTTGCATTGGATAGAGAGTGCCGATGGTGAGATACTTCGGTATAACCCAGTTACAAAAAACTATGAACTTGCAGAGATAAGAGGCAATAGCCTAGCCCCATCTGGTAAAAAATATATTAGTGGAGTAAAAAGAGCTAGCAGCCGTAATGCACACTCTCTCTCAACAAAATCTGTTCTAAAGTTGTGGAGAAAAAAAAGAGAGGCAAATAGACTTAAAATGGATTATGTAAATCACCATTAGACCATTTTACAAACAATATCACCAAGATTTTTACCTAGAGATGCAGCAACTACATTGCACTTTACTTTGAGTAAAAAACAGATATCTTTTCTATGAGATGGACTCATACATTCATAATTTCCCATCCCCTTGCTTATCACTAAGTCTGCTTCATCAAAAAGTTTTTTAGCTTGTGAAGATGCTCTTTCATAAGTAAACCCTGGTGTATTTACACCACTATCTACTAAGTTACAAAGCTTGTCAAAACCAGCTTCTAATGCTTCTTTCATCGTAACATCATTGATGATAGGGTTACCTCTCACCATATAAGAGAACTCTATCTTAGGATATAAGTTTTGAAGTGTCTGGATAAAAACATAGTCAAAGATATGTTCCCCTACATTATCGCCAATCACTAAGACACTCTTAGCACTTTGCAGTTCTAATCTCAAACTCTCCAAATCATCATAGGTAAAATCGACATCATAAATCTTTTCCAATTCCTCTTCCAAGTCAAATTCTACAGCAGCAGCTAAGTCTATGACATTTCCAGCGACTGCTGTTTTGGTTGCCGTGAGAAGTTTATCGTGAGAGTTTTTAAGATGCTCTTTGACTAAAGGGACAAAAGAGAGAGCTTTTTGTGTTGAGAGAGCTTTCACTGCATCATAAAGGTCAGTTTTATTTGCTAGAAGAGCCATCTTCTCGTAAACATAGGAAGCGATCTCTGGAGGTGTATCGTTAAAAGAAAAATCTTTTGACATATTGCGAACAGTAGTGGTTAATTTTTTGGAGAGATTTTCATCAGCAGCTATCGCTTGTGAAACTTTAACACTTTGGTTAATGATGCACTCAATACACTCTTTATCTATAGTCATTATATTCTCAAAAATTTATTTTTGTAGCTTTAGGGGGTTGTAGGGACTTTAGTCCATGCCGTCAAAATGAGCTTAGCTCATTTTAGTCTATTTAGTATGCTCGTCGATTGCCTTGTTCCACATCATTTTATATTTTCTTCTCATAAATTCGACCTCATGTTGAGAAAGTTTTAACTGCTCTGTGAGTGTAGCTATAGTTTTTCTGTCTTCATCATATAACTCTTGAAGTGAGTTAAGTGCTTCTTTTAAAAAACTATTTTCAGCGCGTACTGCTTCAAGTGTCTCATCCTTGGAGTCTAATACTTTCTCATGTAAGTTGATGATCGTGCCTATTGTTTTTTCTATGAACTCTGGTTGCACAACAAGTTCACTTGTATTACGCGCAGAGAGTTCTTGAAGCTTTGCAGGAACAACTGTGCTTGTCCCTTTTGAGGGGTCTATGTAACGCACACCATCTTCAACTTTGACAGTGAGTTTCCCACGGTCACACATATCTTCTATAGAATCCAAATCTAAACCCGTTAACTCCATATACTCTTCATCACGCATCCACTTCATACTCATCCTTTAATTTATTTCATAAATTTAAGGGAACCTCTTTCATTATAAGTACAACAAAGGAACAAATCCCTTTGTTTACGCTAACGCTTAGTTTCCTTCGGCAGGAAGCCCATGGTACTAGTACCATCAAGACTTACTTATAGTTCGATTATGGTCTCAATCTCCATAGAATCCATCTCAACCTTTTTTGCTTTACTGATCCTATCTTCTTTTAACTTTACACTCAACTCTTCATTGTTTAGTGCTAACATCTGCATCGCTAAGTAGGCTGAGTTGATAGCACCTGCTTTTCCTATGGCTACTGTAGCAACTGGCATTCCAGCTGGCATCTGTACTGTGGAGAGAAGTGCATCTATGCCGCTAAGTGCCGATGCACTCATAGGTACACCGATGATAGGTTTAACAGTTTTTGATGAAAGTACACCTGCTAAATGTGCAGCCATACCAGCTGCTGCTATAAAACATTGAGAACCCTTAGCTTCGGCGGTTTTTATATATTCAGCTGTTCTCTCAGGAGAGCGGTGTGCTGAAGAGATAATCATCTCATAGTTTACACCAAATGCTTCAAATGTGTCTGAACATGATTTCATCACCTCAAAGTCACTCTTAGAACCCATTATTATTGATACAAATTTCATCTTGCCTCTTCTCTATTTTATTTTCAAAATTATACATTAATTTCTATTTCTTTGGATTCGTACCCATTTCCTGGGTTGAAGCCACTCTTAAAAAAGTATATGGGGGCAAGGAACTTGGAAGTGTTATGGGATTAGTATTTCCACTATGGACAGATTCTAAAATCTTTCCATTTAAGGCTAGAAGTTGTTTGAGTTTGAGATAGACTTTCCCCTCTCTCTCATAGATAGAGCCAACATCATTGTCAACTAACTTAATCTTTGCATCAAAAGGAGCTACAATCTCAAGTTCATCATTTGGTAGGGTTTTATACTTGCACATAAAGTGTGTCCCATCTTCCGTGACTTGTCCACTCACTTGATGGGTGCCTAGTTGCATGGAAAAATCTAAGCTTTGTGTGTCATTTCTCTCAAAAGGTCGAGACACTAAGTAAGCATCTGTGTAACCACGATTTTGCAGAGACTGGAGTTCGTATTGGTATTTTTGCTCATCAAACTCTCCAGCATAATAATCATCTATTGCCATGCGATACGCTTTTGCCGTTGTCGCTGCATAATAAGCAGTTTTTGTACGCCCCTCTATCTTCACAGAGTCAACCACTCCACTATCAAGTATCTCTTTCATATGTGAAGCAAGGTTTAAGTCTTTTGCATTCATAATGTATGTCCCCACACCCTCATCCTCTTCAAGTCGAAAAAGTGTCCCTGTCTCAGGGTTAGCTGCGTACATTTCGTATTCAAATCTACAGTCATTTGCACAGCTTCCGCGGTTGGGTACGCGTCCACTTTGGAGTGTTGAGATAAGGCATCTTCCGCTGTACGCAAAACACATAGAGCCATGAACAAATACTTCAAGTTCCAAATCTGGTAACTCTTTTTTTATCTCCACTAAGTCTTTAAGACTTATCTCTCTAGCTGTGATGATACGAGTTGCACCCATATCGACATAAACTTGTGCATCAAGAACATTCATAACATTGGCTTGTGTTGAGAGATGCAAAGGGATTTGCGGAGCGAGTTGATGGCAAAGTTTGAGTACACCTGGGGTAGCTACGATGAAAGCATCTGGAGCTAACGCAGCCATCTTTAAAATATGTTTTTTTAAAAGTGAAAGTTGCGAATTAAAGGGGAAACCATTGATGGTTGCATAGATTTTTTTACCACGCGAATGAGCATAGCTGATGCCCTCCTCAAAATCTTCAAAAGAGAACTCCTTTCCAGAACGGATGCGAAGAGAAAAGTGACTCACTCCACCATAGACTGCATCAGCACCAAAATCAAAAGCAATTTTTAACTTCTCTAAAGTCCCTGCAGGGGAGAGTAACTCAACTCTATCCATTAGTTTCCAAATTGAGCAAGGAGTGCTTCAATATCATCTGTTGAGGCAACATCATTGTGTGTATCACCAGCAATATGTTGTGCTGAACTTACACGGTCTTCATCTTTTACAGATGATTCAAAAAGTGTGCTCATGTACTTTGAAAGAGCACGCATAACATTTATAACTCGTTCTATCTTTTGGCGGTGTATATCTTGATACTGCATGATGTCCATCACACTCATGATAGAATCACCACTCGTTTGTAATGTTTCTACTGCATCCTCAGCATTTTTGAGTGCAAATTCATTTTGTGCGAGTTGTGAGGCAAAAGTATCTACCTCAGGAAATTTTGCAGTGAGCGTTTTAAACAATGCTATATTTGAGTCCAGAGCTTTCGTAATATTTGCAAGTGTCTCCTCTTTTTCCATTAGATTGTTTGAGATCTCTTCAATGATGTCAAAAATCTCACTTGCTTTCTCTTCACTCTCTTTTGTAACATCATCTAACTGATGCACCATCTTGTTTTCATCAGTCGCAGGAAGTGGCCACTGGTGTGATGTTTCATCACTGTAACCCTCAGGTTTATCATCGTGTTTGCTTGTATCCCCTGAAGCTAAAGGTTCAGAGGAAGATTCCTCTTCAACCTCCAGCCCATCTATATCATTAATATCACCATTCATCATCGCATCGAGTTCTTCTTGAGTCATGTATATTCCCTTACAAATTCGCTAAATTTATTTATTGTCACTATAATAGCATAAAAATATTAAGCAAAAGATTATTTGATGATAGTTGATTTACATAACCATACAACTCTTTGTAACCATGCAGAGGGTGAGATTTCCCAGTACATAGAAAAAGCTATAGCTATGGGTACAAAATATTTTGGTTTCTCAGACCATGCTCCCATGGACTTTGACCAAAAGTATCGTATGAAATTTCATGAGATGCTTACTTACTATAGAGAGATCTTAGAAGTTAAAGAGCGTTACAAAGACAAGATAGAGATTTTACTCGGATATGAGGTTGATTATCTTGCAGGACATATGGATGAGCGTGTTTTACATGCCGATGTAGATTATCTTATCGGTTCAGTGCATTTCATAGATGAGTGGGGTTTTGATAATCCTGAGTTTATCGGTCATTATGAAGATGAAGATATTGATCTGATTTGGCAAAAATATTTTGATAGTATAGAAAAAATGGCAAAATCAAACTTATTTGATATAGTAGGGCATTTTGACCTCATAAAGGTTTTTAAATATATGCCAAAAAAAGATATCAATGAACTTGCCCACGATGCACTCATGGCGATAAAAAAAGCAGATATGACACTTGAACTTAATGTTTCAGGTTTTAGAAAACCTATCAAAGAGGCTTACCCTAGTGCATCTCTGCTTCAAAAAGCTTATGAGTTGGATATCCCTATCACATTTGGCTCTGATGCACATAAACCAGAGCAAGTTGCGATGTTCAGTGATGAGATAATAGAGATGGCAAAAGATGCTGGTTACTCTCAGTGTGCTATTTATAGAAAAAGAAAGAGAGAGTGCATCAGCTTTTAATAATAAATTGGGTTAAAATTAACAAAGATGAGATATTTTAAATATAATAAAATTAAGGAATTTATAAATGATAAAAATAGATGATAAAGCACCAGAGTTTTGCTTAGCAAACCAAGATGATGTTGAGATATGTATGCGTGACTTAAAGGGTAAGTGGATAGTGCTCTACTTCTACCCTCGTGATAATACCCCCGGATGCACAACTGAAGCTTGTGAGTTTACAGAAGCTGCACCTGATTTTAGTGAGTTAGATGCTATCATCTTGGGTGTAAGTGCTGATACTACTAAAAAACATCGTAGTTTTATAGAGAAGAAAAGTTTAGGCATCACACTTTTAAGTGATGAAGATACTACAATGATGCAGGAATATGGTGTTTGGCAGATGAAGAAAAACTATGGAAAAGAGTATATGGGTATAGTCCGCACCACTTTCATCATCAACCCTGAGGGCATGGTAAAAGCTGTCTTTGCTAAAGTGCGTGTTAAAGATCATGTAGCTAAGGTGAAAGCTGAATTAGAGGCTTTACAAGCTTAGGTTTTATATGCATTCCCAAGTGAAACTTGGGAACGAGTAAAGAAAAGTATTCCATACGCTTACGCCAATGGAATTAAAATCTATATCTAATGTAAAAACGGATATCTTGTGCTTTGTTGGCTATCTGAGATCCATACCCTGCAGCTTTAGCTTCAGCCATTGTCATCGGCGTCCCCGTTGTGTTTCCAAAAAATCCATTACTGCCACTATACTTATAATCTATGTATGTATAGCGAAGTTGCATAGAGAGAATATCTTCAACAAGATATTCTGTAAAGTATGCTTCATACGCATCACCACGAGCGGCTATTTTAGACCCTGCTAAAGTATCTTCACCATAAGTGATGGCTCTCCAGTATTTACTACCATGGTTATACTCAAGTCCCCATCTTCCATCTTCTGTGAGAAGGGAAGGAAACTGTGTACCAATCCAGTAAGAGTAACCTACCTTGGAGTCAGTTGAACCGAGCATCCCTTTCGTTCCGAGTGAGTTTGTTTTATTGTTAGGAACTGTTTTACTAAAAGCACCACTGATAAAAAAGATACTCTCATCGAGGAAGTCACTCCACTCATCACCAATACCTTTTATAGTGATATTTGCAGTTCCACTGTGCATCCCACCAACAGTGTCAAAACCAGTAACACTAGCAGGGTTGGCACTATTTGCATCGATAAGATTGTTTGCAAAATAATACATTGTATTGAAAGAGTATTGTTTATCATCATAAAGTACAAAGATCAATCCAGCTAAATCTATAGCTGGATTTGTCGCTTTGTTTGTTGCATAAGGTGTAGAGCTAAATTTTGCTTGTGCATTACTCATTCCTCGCCCTAGACAGAGTTTTATAGATGTTCCCCAATCTGGGATAAAAGTAAACTTAGAGCTTAAACCATCAAACTCAACATTGATACCATGTGCTAATGGTGAAGAAGCATGGTTATCATCTCTAAAGTTTATAAGATGTCCGTTTGTAGATGGACGACGCCCTATACTAAATGTCCAAGGGATCTGAGCACCTAAAAATGTTCTGCTTTGCCAAAGAAAATAGGCTTGACGGACACGCAAAGTATCATTATAAGGATTTTCGCTTGCTATCCAGTCAAAGTCTTCCATCCTAGCTGTTGAAGCTATACCTGTACGGGCACCAAAAGCTTTATAATAAGCAAATTGCCCTTTAAAAGTAAGGTTGTTTGTTGCTTTGTAGCCCATGTTGAGCCAAAGTCTATTGGTAAGCAAGGCATTGTTTTTTGCTGTGGAGCCATCTGCCATCTTATACTGAATGTTATCTGCAGCAAATCTATAGTCAACTTGAAATTTTAAGTGATTTCCGCCTGTAGCACGGTTAAGTTCAGAGATGCTCTCCTCTAAATCTGCTATGGAAGTTTCATCTTCAAATTCATCTTCATCTTCGTTGTCTGCACTCTCTTCATCGTTATTCTCTTCCTCAGAAGCATCATCCTCAGCATCTTCTTTTTCAGCTAAAACATCTTCGATAGAAGAGACATTCTCAGGAGTATCCTCTTGAACCTCTTGAGCAGCAGCTTCTTCATCGACTTTTGTAGCAGCTTCTAAAACTTTTTCATTTGCTTCTTTAAGTGTTGTAATCTCTTTTTGCAGAGATCTCATCTGTGCTTCCATAGATTGGATTCGATCATACATGTTTTTTGCATTGAGGTTGGTCGATAATATTGTTGCCAATATTAAAGATAGTAGAAGATGTGTTCTCATGATTTCCCTTTTTATAATTGACTTTATCAACTATAATACTTTTTAATAAAACACTATACAAGATAAAAGATAAAACTTATTTTAAAATGTGATAAATTTATTATAAATCTCTAAATATGCTTCTAAAACTTAGCTAAAAGCTTTAATTAAAGGAAGATTGAGTATAATTCGCCGATTTTTCTTCTCTTTAAATGTAGATAAGGAAGTATTAAACAGATTATGTCAAAAATTAGTGCAACTCCTCTTTTTAGTGGAAATTGTCCGACATCCTCAAAGTAAAACTAATAAATTCTTCGCAAAAATGCGATTTAAGGATTACCCTATGGTAACTATGAAAGACCTTTTAGAATGTGGTGTACACTTCGGACACCAAACTCGTCGTTGGAACCCAAAAATGAAAAAATACATTTTCGGTGTTCGTAAAAATATCTATATTATAGATTTACAAAAAACTCTTCGTTACTTTCGTAACACATACCAAATAGTTATGGATGCTGCACACGAAGGAAAAACTGTTCTTTTCGTTGGTACAAAAAAACAAGCGCGTAACTCTGTTAGAGATGCAGCCATCTCTTGTGGTATGCCTTATGTAGATAACAGATGGTTAGGCGGTATGCTTACTAACTTCCCAACTATCCAAAAATCAATCCGTAAACTTGATATCATCACTGAGATGCAAGAAAATGGTCAAATTGATCTACTTACAAAAAAAGAAGCATTAATGCTTTCTCGTAAAAAAGTGAAACTTGAGTCTTATTTTGGTGGAATCAGAAACATGAAAGTTATCCCTGACTTGATGTTTGTCATCGATGCTGTAAAAGAGCATACTGCAGTTCTTGAAGCTAACAGACTTGGCATCAAAGTTGTGGCTCCATTGGATACTAACTGTAACCCTGATATTATCGACTACCCAATCCCAGGTAATGATGATGCTATCCGTTCTATCCAACTTTTCTGTAAAGAGATGGCTGAAGCTATTAATGAAGGTAAAGCGTTAAGAGATGGTCAAACTGAAGAAGCCCAAGCTCAAATAGAGGAGGCTCAAACTGCAGAGACTACTGAAGAAGCTCCAGTTGAAGAAGTTAAGGCAGAAGAAACTGCTACTACTGAGGAAGCATAATCATGGCAGTTACAGCAGCACAAGTTAAAGAACTAAGAGCATCAACTGATGCTCCGATGATGGACTGTAAAAAAGCACTTGTTGAAAACGATGGAGACATGGCAAAAGCAACAGAGTGGCTTAAAGAACGCGGTATCGCAAAAGCAGCTAAAAAAGCTGATAGAGTTGCAGCTGAAGGTCTTGCTGGTCTAGTTATCGCTGATGACTTTTCTAAAGCAACTGTTATTGAGATTAACTCGGAAACAGACTTTGTTGCACAAAATGAAGGTTTCCAAAATCTTGTAAAAGATTCTGCAAAAGAAATTTTTGACAACCAACCAGCGGATGTTGCAGCTTTTAATAGTTCTGCATTTGGTGCTACTTTTGCTGAAGCAGTAAGTAAAATCGGTGAAAAGATTGAACTTCGCCGTTTTGGTACACTTACAGCATCTGCTACTGAAGCACTCAATGGTTACATCCACTCTAACAGCCGTATCGCGGTTATTGTTAAAGCTGAGTGTGATTCAGTAAAAACTGTTGAGGGTATGAGAGAGGTTATGAAGCAAGTTGCTATGCATGCATCTGCTATGAAACCTACAACATTATCTTACACAGATTTAGATCCTGCTTATGTAGAGAGTGAAACAAAAGGTCGCATTGAGGCACTTAAGAAAGAAAATGAAGAGTTAGCTCGTCTTAAAAAACCTCTTAAAAATGTACCTAAGTATATCTCTATGATGCAACTCACTGATGCTGTAATGGCTCAAGCTGAGGAAGATATAAAAGCTGCTCTTAAGGAGCAAGGTAAACCTGAAAAAATCTGGGACAAAATTGTACCAGGTCAAGTAGCTCGTTTTATCTTAGACAACACAATGCTAGATAAAGAACAAGCACTCCTTGATCAACAATATGTTTTAGACGATAAAAAAACAGTAGCACAGGCTGTAGAAGCTGCCGCTAAAGCTCTCGGTGGTACTGCCACCATAACAGAATTTATTCGCCTTGAAGTTGGTGAGGGAATAGAGAAAAAAGAAGATGACTTCGCAGCAGAAGTAGCTGCACAAATGGGTCAATAAAGCTTTTTTAACTTTTTAGTCATAATAGCCTCCAGATAGAGGCTATTCCCCCAAACATTTTACTCCAAACATTAAATATAACTAACTTTTGCCGATATGCCTATTACTTTTATCACTTGTTAAGCGATATTACTCTATTTTATGTAATTGAAATAAATACTGTAAAAATATTAAAGGTAAGATTATGATTCCGTTTAGTGATGAAGAACTGGTTGAACCAGTTAAAAATGTTATTGATAAAGTAAGACCATCTATCGCTTTAGATGGTGGTGACATTGATTTTATAACTGTAAAAAATGGAACTGTCTATGTTCAGCTCAAGGGAGCATGCTTGGGTTGTGCTAGCAGTGGAAGCACTTTGAAGTATGGAGTGCAAAGACAACTTCGTATGGATATTCATCCTGAGTTAACAGTTATCAATGTGCCAGTTGGCATGGAAAATGATATAGAAAATTTATAATAAAGAGTAGATTATGGGTGTAATTAGTAAATATAAGACATTAACACAAGCAAAAGACAGTTTCTCAAAAGCGGAGTATGAACAAGCTTTACAAAAATTTGCTACAGTTTTACAAAATTATCCAAATTCAAAAGAAGCATACAATGGTGTTATCCTTGCAGAGATGGCTATGAGTGGGGAGGGTGGAGCTGAAGCACTTTTTGATTATTATGAAATACTTCAAGAAGAAGATAAAGAACAAGCTGACCTTATTATGGGTGATATATTAGAAAATATAGATGGGACATTAGATACACTGGGTGAGATATTTTCTCAACCACTGAGAGATAAGATAGATTATGAAGATGGGATTCTTTATCAAGATTTTAAACAACTCTTAGATGAGGGGGCAGAATTCCGCGAAACTTTTGAAAATATAATGTTCTCTACTCGTGTGATTATTACAGCAAAAAATGATTTTATAGATTTTTTAGAAAATCTTATAGAGTATGATTTTCGTTCCATGGCGATCAGTTATTTGGAAAGTGCCCTTGTTGCTTACCCAAGTGATGCACAGCTAAGAAGACTACTAAAAAAACTTTCAAAAGGCAAACTCATTGAAGGTTGAATTACCAGGTTTTGCCTTTAACTATATTACAGAAAATTCTACCCAATGTGATGCGAAAACAGCTTTTGTCCTCACCTCACAAAATGAAAAATACCTTCAAAATGCAAAAGATAATGCTGCACACTCTATTATTAACATTTGTGAGGTAGCAACTATCTTTGGTATCGATAAGATAAAGATAGTTGGGCTTACGGGAACAAATGGCAAAACAACTACAGCAAGTGCGATTTATTCTTTTTTACTAGATTTAGGCAAAAAAGCAGCACTTCAAGGTACTCGTGGTTTTTTTATGAATGATGAGATAGTGGAGGGTAAAAGCCTCACTACGCCATCTGTTTTAAATACTTACATCCATATCTATCAAGCGGTCTCTGCGGGGTGTGAATTTTTTATCATGGAAGTAAGCTCCCATGCTATCGTACAAAAAAGAGTAGAAGGCTTAAACTTTGAGCTGAAGATACTCACTAACATCACTCAAGACCATCTTGATTATCATAAAACTATGGGTGAATACACAGCTGTAAAAAATAGTTTTTTTCAAGATGAAGGTAAAAAACTTATCAATAAAGATGAGGACAAAGCCTCTTTTAACTTTAAAAACACAATGACTTACGGGATAGAAAACTCTGCAACCTATAGACTTATCGCTTACTCTCTCAATAACGCTTCAAGTGGGATTATCCAGCATTTTCAAGAGGTAGTCCCTTTTACTGCATCTTTACATGGATTTTTCAACCTTTACAATCTCATGGCCGCAATCTCTGCAACACATATGCTCGTTGGTGGCAAACTTGAAGATGTTGCCAATGTTGTAGATAATTTCGCTGGTGTAAGTGGTAGGATGGAGCAGGTGAGTGAGAGCCCAAATGTTATAGTTGACTTTGCACATACTCCCGATGGGATGGCTCAAGTGCTTAATGCCCTTAAAGAAAAAGAGCTTTTAGTTGTTTTTGGTGCTGGTGGAGATAGAGACAAACAAAAGCGTCCTATGATGGGAAAAGTTGCAGCTTCTTTAGCCAAGAGAGTCTATGTGACAAGTGACAACCCTCGCAACGAAGACCCTCAAACCATAGTTGATGATATTGTAGCAGGGATAGAAGACAAAACTATCCTTAGTGTGGAGTTAGATAGAAAAAAAGCTATCAAGATGGCACTTGATGCACAAGAAGAAGATGAAGTTGTAGTGATACTTGGTAAAGGTGATGAGGTTACACAGATCATCTATGATAAAGAGTTTCCTTTTGATGATAGAGAGATTGTAAGAGAGTTTTTAATAACCCTCTAATTGATTGTAAAGTGTTTGCTTAGACTTGCATTTATATCGTTAAACTTAAGGGTCGCTGTGATGTTGACATCACCTGCTTTGAGTGCTTTTAGGGTGTATTTCGTATAGGTAGGATTGATAATTTTTGTAACATCTGCGATAGTTTCACTCGTGATAGAAGCTATTGCTATGTCTGATGATGTCCAAGATATATTTTGTATGATGGTTTTACTATTGTTTCCATCCGTAAAGTTGCCTTCAGCTTTTAATACAACTGTCTCCCCTGTAGTATTTATATCTGATACAATATTCCAAGAGGTATTGGAGTCTAAACCAATTATCTCTACTGTAACAGAATCCTCCATACCTTTAAAAGATTTGTAGCTTATAGATAAGGTAGAGTTTCCTTCATTGACTAGCGGTAGTATAGTCGAGTCTGTGGAAATATCAAGCATGGTTGAATCTGATCGAGTCCAGTCAACTTTGTCAGTTATAGTTGCACTCGTGTTGTCATTAAAGTAAACCGTAGCACTAGGAGCATAGAAGTCTGTTGAATAAATCTTATAAATGGGTGATCCATTGTCTATACCTATACTATTTACATCTTTTGTAACAGGAGTTGTTGTGTTGTCTCCACATGAGTTCAGAAGAAGTGTTAGTATGATAAATGATAAACTTTTTATATATTTCATAAATCTTCCTTAATATCTAAAGTTGAAGCCAACATAAGCTGAATAAGCATTTGCAGTATGGATTATGGTTTGAGATATGAGGTTCAATCCTTCGTGGGAAATTGACTTGTACCTATATCCTAACTCTATATCGTAATGTTTAGTGATGGGAATATAAATACCAGTTCCAAGATTAAATGAGCCATAAGAGAGGCGTTTATCCAGAGTTCTAGCTACCTTAAAAGAACCAGCTCCAAAACCTGCTTTAACAAAAGGTAATACATATATATCAAAGTCAAATGATTTGACAAGTGCAATATTGATAGCATATTTATTTCCATCATATTTTGTAGCTGGGTCGGATGAAAAAATCTTTGATTTGTTTTGGACATATTCAAAATAGATTTCAACCCCATAGCCGTCACGAACTCCATACCCTGCTTTTAGATTTAGAAATGGTGAAGACTCTGTTGCTTTGGCAGTAGTAAATTTTTCATATGTTCCACCATAATTCATACCTATGTAAGTTTGTGGCTCAGCAAATAAGTTTATACAAAATAAAAAGAAAAGTATAATTTTTTTCAAATAAATGTTCCTAGGTACTTAATATTTGTTGAATTATATCTAAAAAGTTATTTCTTAATCAAAGAGGATTTATATTTTGCTATAATTTCACGAAAAATAGATATGACTCATTTATTACGAGTCATGTGCAAAAAATACAAAGGAAACAAATATGGGAATCCCACAACCAGCTTTTTATATGTTTAAATGTGAGCAGTCAGCTCCTCCAGGAATGCCAAAACCATCGTGTGTTAGCCAACAAAATCCAGAGTCCCAACAACTTTTTCAATATCTTTCTCAAAAGCTTATGCAAGAGGGCATCATGGGGACAGTGCAACCTATTCGTACTGGGTGTATGAATCGTTGTTCTTCAGGTCCCGTTATGCTTGTTGAACCAGGTCATACAATGTATACAGCTCTAACTAAAGAAAAAATTGATAAAATTGTAAGTGAACATATTATTGGTGGAAATGTAGTCGAAGAGTTTGTCATTGATGCTCAACTGTGGGATGAGCCTATCTCTCCAACGGATATGAAAAAACAGATGGGTATGTAAAAAAGGTCAAGGGTAAATAATGAATATTGAGATGCTTTATAGCAAAATTCACCGTGCAACTGTTACAGATGCAAATCTTAACTATGTTGGTTCAATCACTATAGATGAAGAACTTTTAGAAGCTGCAAATTTACGAATAGGTCAAAAAGTAGAAATTCTTAATATCAATAATGGTGAGAGATTTTCAACTTATACTATCCTTGGTGAGAGAGGCAAGCGTGACATCTGCTTAAATGGTGCTGCTGCTAGAAAAGTTCATAAGGGCGATAAAATCATCATTGTGGCTTATGCCTCGTACAATGAAAAAGACCTAGAGACTTACCAACCAAAAGTTGTACTCTTAAATGAAGACAACAACATAGACGAAATTGTGAACTCAATCTAATGTTTGGCAACATGGGTGATATGTCTAAGATGTTAGAGGGTATGCAAGAAAATGCAGAGAAACTAAAATCTGATCTAGCATCCAAAGTCTTTAGTGTAAAAACTGGTGGCGGTCTGATAGAGTTAAGTGTAAATGGAAATGGGGAGGTAGTTGACTTGATGATAGATGAGACTACTTTAACAGATAAAGATATGCTTCAAATACTTTTAATCGGCGCTATAAACGACGCAAACAAGATGGTGCAACAAAACCAACAAAGTAGTGCCATGGGCATGCTTGGAAATATGGGCGGTATGAATCCGTTTGGAGCAAAATAAATGTTAAGAGTGTTTCTCGCTCTTAATCTTTTTATCCTTAGCCTACTCGCTTGTAATGGTGGTTACAAAGCCTGCAAAGCCAAAACATCTTCACTTCATGTTCTTCAAAATCAAAATATAGTTATACCACTAAAAAATCATCAAAAACTTATTTATTCAACTTCACTACCAAATGCAAAAGTCATAAAACACGATCCATTTTTAAACCTTTATCTTGTTGAAAATAAAAACTATGTTAGATATCCATTTCGTATAAATAACTCTATATCAAAAGGTCGAGCAAGTGTTAATGACAAACGAGTCATAAAAGGCAAACTAAGAACTAATCAGATAGGTCTAAATACTTTGGCTACATACACAAAAGTAGTCTCTGCTCCTAGTTTACTACTTGGAAGTTGCTGTAATTTAGAGGGTTTAGTTACTCCAAATGGAATTATCCAAAAAGAATACTTAGATCACTTCATTAATTCAAAAAACAAATATTATTCAGACATAGGTGTTAGGGTGATAGATGAGGGTAAACTTATCATCATCAAAAGAGTAAACCCTTTTGATAAAAATATGAAGTTTAAAAAAGATGACTGCATTACTCACTTAAATGGCAAAAGAGTTAAAAATGCTTCGAGCTTCATGATGGCAATTTTATTTAGTAAACTCGGCACTAAATTTGATATTAAAATCATAAGAGATGGAAAAAAGTTATCTATTACAACAAAAACTACTCAGCGCTTTGGTGGTGGTTTTGTTAGTGATACTTTCTTAGAACAAAATGGACTTTATTTTAGCGATAATCTTACTATCATCAGAATAGGCAAAAAATATGAAAAGTATGGTTTAGATATAGGAGATAGACTTATTCAAGTAAATGGAAAGAAAGTAAGTTCAATTTCCGATATTAGAGAAACTATTGATGATTTTAAACACTTTGCATCTTTGCTTTTTACAAGAAAACACTTTCAGTTTTTTGTAAATATCAATCCTCTGAGATATTAGATATTTTTATAGTCAATTGTTTTGGGGTTATTCCTTAGTGATGTGAATCCAGGTTAGACCTTTTAGAAGCTATTGAAACAACATCTGAATTTTCAAGAGTTGAAAACTTTGAAGAGGAACTTTTAGAAGCAAAAATTGCAGCAAATAATTTTTTGAAAAAAACTAAAAATGTAAATATTCGAATACCAGAATTTGATATGCTCATGTTAAAAAGAAGAAGTGCGGAGTTAAACATTCCGTATCAAACGATACTTTCTTCTTTAATTCATCAGTATGTTACACAAAAAATGAAACTCTCTTTTTAATTTACCTAAAAGAGATTCCTCTAAATTAACCCCAAATTAACATAGAAAACACTAAAATTTCAAATGCATAAATTTGAGAGCTTTTTATTAGACAACTTACCAATTTCAAACTCTATCCACCCTACTTATGAAAAGGCTCTTCAAGAGATGCTTATCGCTGGTGGAAAAAGGTTTCGTCCTGCACTGTTGCTAGGTGTTGTAAAAGCTTTTAACCCTCTCTTGCTTGATGGTGCAAGAGATGTTGCATATGCAGTTGAACTGCTTCACACTTACTCTCTTATTCACGATGATTTACCAGCTATGGATGATTCACCTCTTCGCCGTGGTAAACCAACCTTGCATGTGGTATATGATGAAGTAACAGCGATACTTGTCGGTGATGCTCTCAATACCTACTCTTTTGAAGTTTTAGCAAATGCACCTTTTTCTGACTATACTCGTGTAGAACTTATCAAAGAACTATCATCAAATGGTGGTTTAAATGGTATGGTATTGGGTCAAGCCATAGACTGTTACTTTGAAAATACACCTCTTAGCATCGAAGATGTAAAAGTGCTCCATACAAATAAAACCGCAAAACTTATAGCGGCTTCACTCAAGATGGGTGCGATAATTGTAGGTCAAGAAAAACTAGGTGAAAAACTTTATGAGTTTGGTATAAAACTTGGGTTGTTGTTTCAAATCCAAGATGATATACTTGATGTAACTCAGAGTTGTGAGGAAGCTGGAAAACTTACAGGAAATGATGAAGATAAAAATAGTTTTGTTACTTTGATAGGCTTGGATGAGACTATGAGAGAAGCAAATACTTTAGCGGATGAACTCGAAGATGAGTTGAGCAATCTTGATGAAAACTTGAAAAAAGAACTTTCGTCACTACTTACAAAATACATAAACAGACATAGGAATTAATTTATGAGCAATGTTATTCGCCAAAAAATGGCAGACACTATAAGATTTTTAGCAGCAGATATGGTTCAAGCGGCAAACTCTGGACACCCAGGTGCACCGATGGGACTTGCAGATATTGCAGTAGTTCTTAGTGAACATTTAAATCATAACCCTAAAAACCCAGACTTTTTAAATCGTGATCGTTTAGTTTTTTCTGGTGGTCATGCGACAGGGCTTATCTACTCTCTTTATTATCTTTGGGGTTATGGCTTAGAGATGGAGGATCTTAAAAACTTCCGTCAACTAGATTCACGCACTCCAGGGCATCCAGAATATGGTCATACTAAGGGGATAGAGATTACAACTGGTCCACTTGGTCAGGGTATTGCAAATGCTGTTGGTTTTTCTATGGCAAGTAAGTTTATGGGTGAACAGGTAAATAGTGAAACAGCAAAGATGATAGATCATAATGTTTACTGCCTATGTGGTGATGGCGACTTAGAAGAGGGCATCTCTTATGAAGCTTGTTCTATCGCTGGACATAACAAACTTGATAATCTCATCCTTATTTATGATTCTAACCGTATCACTATCGAAGGCTCAACTGATCTCTCTATCTCTGAAGACATTACAAAAAGATTTGAGTCACAAGGTTGGGATGTGCTAGAGTGTGATGGACATAATTATGATGCGATAGACAAAGCCTTCACAAGTGCAAAAGCAAATACAAAACCAACTATTATCATAGCACATACTATCATCGCGAAGGGTGCTGGAAAACTAGAGGGTTCACATCATGCTCACGGAGCACCACTCGGTGAAGATGTTATTGCTCAAGCGAAAAAAGATGCAGGTTTTGACCCTGATAAAAAATTCTTTGTCCCTGAGGATGTGATGTTAAGATTTAGATGCACTATAGAAGAGGGTGACTTGCTTGAGAGAGAGTGGAACCATTCACTTAAAACTATGCCTTTGATGGAGCAAAATGAGACATTAGATGCCTTGCAAAATCCTGATTTTTCTCGTATCGAGTATCCTGTATTTGACAAAGCAGAAGCTACTCGTGGAACAAATGGTAAGATTATGAATGCTATTGCAAGGGGTATTCCCTCTTTCTTGGGCGGGAGTGCAGATTTGTCACCATCAAATAAGACTAACTTGAACGATATGGGTATCTATCCAAAAGGGCGTAATATCTATTTTGGTATCCGTGAACATGCGATGGCTTCCATAGTCAATGCGATGGCACTTTATGGTCCACTGCTCCCTTTTTCAGCGACATTTTTTGTGTTCTCAGACTATCTCAAACCAGCAGCTCGCATCGCAGCACTCACTGGCATCCAACAGTTCTTTATCTGGACACATGATAGTATCGGTGTGGGTGAAGATGGACCAACCCATCAACCTATAGAGCATCTTTCTCAGTTTCGTGCTCTTCCTAACTTTTATGTATGGCGACCAGCAGATGGTGCAGAAAATGTAGAAGCTTGGAAAACGGCACTTACTATGAGTAAATCTCCATCAGCATTTGTATGTTCTCGTCAAAACTTAGCAGTAGTTCCAAGTGCTGTGAGTGGTAGTGCATCACAGGGTGGCTACTTGGTAGCTTCTGATGAAAATGCTCTCATCACACTTATGGCTTCAGGGAGTGAAGTGGAACTAGCACTTAAAACCAAAGATGCACTCAATGCTAAAGATGTCCCTGTCAATGTAGTGTCTGTACCTTGTTATGACCTTTTTATAGAACAAGATAAAGCCTACATAGAGAGCATTATCAAACAAGATACAAAGAAAGTAGCTATAGAAGCGGCACGAGGCTTAGAATGGTACAAGCTAGCTGATGAAGTGATCGCTATGGACACTTTTGGTGCATCAGCACCAGCTGGGCAACTGTTTGAGAAATTTGGTTTTACTGTTGAAGCAATCTTAAATAAAATCAAATAGTTACACGAAGATTTACTCTTAAAGTTTATCTTGTGTTAACCCAACTTCTTCAAGAAAATGACGAAGTTTCACTACCGCATCTTTAGAGAGTTCATTTCTATGTGAGAGAGTTATAGAATGCTCCTTACCATTAAGATGCACAAGTGCGCGATGTTGTTTGTTTATATCTACCTCTGCTCCATAATGCTCAAGTGCATGTATCAATTTTGTTGTGTCAATATTGCCTGAGAGAGGGTGCTCATATAACTTTTCTATTTTTGCTTTATGTTTACTCATAAATAACCTTTTTGTCTTTAAAATAGTGTATTAGACTTTAATACCTACAGCTATTATCGCTCTTTCTTGATTAAAAACACCTTTTATAAGTAGAGCTTAAAAAAAGCAAGGAAGAGATAAAGACAAGGGCTGTAAAAACTCTTGGTTTACATGCTATAACATGATTACTGATACTCATTTTTAAATTCTACATATCTTGAAGCAGATGCATAGAGTTCTTTTACTTCTGCCTCTGTAAGTTCTCTGATCACTTTTGCAGGAGCTCCCATGATGAGACTTCTTGGTGGGAATATTTTATTTTTCGTTACGAGGGAGTTTGCACCCACAATGCTTTCTTTGCCTATGACAGCACCATCAAGTATGGTAGCACTCATCCCTATAAGACAAGCGTTTTCTACCGTACAACCATGAAGCATCACTCTATGACCAATAGTGACATCATCACCAATTATAGTAGGGTTTCCATCGCCATTGTTAGCACGCTCTTTGCCTTTGTGATGAGTGACATGAATCATACTCAAATCTTGTATGCTCACTCTATCTCCAATCTTGATGTAGTGAACATCGCCTCGTGTGACAGTTCCAAACCAAAAGGAACACTCTTCCCCACACTCTACATCTCCAATGATGTCGGCTGAGGGAGCTACCCAAGTGTTTTTTCCTAGTTTAGGTGTATAGTTTTTAAAATTAATAATCATTTTAGGACTCCAAAAATAATCTAGAAGCAAGTTGTTCAATAGAGCTAGAAGACTCTTTTTTTGTTGCTTTAACGATACGGTTAACATAATCCTCTATGAGTTTATGCGAGTTTATCCATTTGCTGTTCTCTTTTTTAATCTTGATGTATGAGCCATCACTTTGTAGCTCATGAGCTAGGGTATTATCTGCAAGTTGTAGTTTAAGTATCTGTATGATTTTATCTCTGGAGAGTTCATCTTTTATCCCTGTGAGTAGCTCTATCCTACGCACTAAGTTTCTCGGCATCCAGTCTGCCGAGGAGATGTAAACACCAACTGCATCATTTTTAAAGTAAAAAACTCTTGGATGCTCTAGGTATTTGCCAAGAATGGAGATAACACGGATATTTTCACTCACACCTTCAATACTAGGTTTTAAGCAACATATTCCGCGTACTATAAGGTCGATTTTAACTCCAGCTTGGCTTGCTTTGTAGAGTGCACGGATAACATCTTCATCAACAAGTGAATTTACTTTGGCTATTATTTGTCCATCTGTGCCTTTTCGCATCTCATTTTGGATGAGTGATAAAACCTTTGGCTTGATCTGTGATGGTGACATATAGAGTTCGTTGAGTTTTCCTTTTTTACTAAAACCAGTTAAAAAGTGAAAAAATCTTGTGAGGTCATTGGTTATTTCATCTTTGGAAGTCAGATAAGAAAAATCGGTATATATCTTTGCTGTTACTGGGTTGTAGTTACCAGTGCCTAGATGTGCGTACTGTTTTAATCGACCATTTGTACGCCTTGTAACAAGGGCTGCTTTAGCGTGAACTTTAAAACCTTTGATACCGTAGATAACATGAGCTCCTGCTTTTTCGAGTGCTTTTGCCCAGATAAGGTTGTTTTCCTCATCAAATCTTGCTTTAAGTTCAACCATAACAGTAACTTGTTTCCCACTTTCAGAAGCATTCATGAGTGCTTGAACTATGGGTGAATTTGTCCCTGAGCGATAGAGTGTCATCTTGATAGAGACTACATCTTTATCTTTGGAAGCATCTTGGATAAGTTTGACAACGGGTTCAAAACTTTCATAAGGGTGGTACATGAGGACATCTTGTTTTTCTAAGACACAAAATATATCTTCATTATTGTGGAATGGCGGGAGTGATTTTGGTTTAAATGGTGTAGATAAAAGATGTGCGAAATCTTTATTTCCAACAATCTGCCATAAAGATGGAAGATTTAAAAAAGTGTGAAACTTGTAGATGTCATCCTTGTAAACATTTGTATGGCGATTGAAAAAGTTGATAATCTCTTCATCAGCATTTATCCCAACTTCAAGTCTTACCATAGCACCTTTACGGCGCAGTTTTAGACCTTCTTCTAGGATCTCCATAAAGTCATCAGCTTCCTCCTCTTCTATCTCCATATCAGCGTTTCTTGTCACTCGAAAGGCTGCATATTTGTTAAGAGTATATCCAGGAAAAAGGTCTTTTATATGTTCAGCGACTACACTTTCTACAAGGATAAAAAGACCTTTTTCAATCTCAACAAACCTATCGATGACACGAGGTACACGCACTATTCCAAAGCGTTCAATAGACTCATCATCCGTATCGTTAAGTTTTACAATGATTCCAAAACTAAGGTTGTTAAGATGTGGAAAAGGATGCGTTGCATCTACTGCAATCGGGATAATTACAGGGTATATTTGTTCATTGAAAAATCTTCTGAGAGCATTTTTTTGATGTTGGTTGACCTCTGCATAAGATTTTATGGAGATACCTTCTTCTTCAAGTGAAGATAAGATGCCCCTCATGCAGTGTTCTAGGACTTGTTGCTCTTGATGTAAGTATTTTCTTATCTCTTTGAGTTGTTGCAGTGGGGTTAGTTTATCTGCACCAGATACTATAATACCTGCAGCAAAAAGTTTTTTTAAGCCTGCTACTCGAATCATATAAAACTCATCAAGATTTGTACCATAAATCGCTAAAAATTTTAACCTCTCTAGGAGTGGAAGAGTCTCATCTTGTGCCTGCTTAAGGACTCTCGTGTTGAATTGTAGCCAAGATAGCTCACGGTTATTATAAAGTTGAGGATTTTTAAAATTTAACATAGCTGATTTCCAAAAGATATTTTTTATATTATATCTAATTATACTTAGGCTAAAGTTATTGAGAAAATTTATAAATCAGCGGTAAAGAAATTGTAAAGCTATATGGTGTATAATTATTTTGAATAATTAATCTAAAATAAAGAAGAGTGGATGAATAAAATATTTGATATTTCATTAAAAGCTAAAACAATAGGTTTGCTGATAGCTTCTATGGTCTTTATGGCAGTAGCAATGACAGTCATTGTCTCCAAGCAAAGCAAAGAGGTTCTTCTAAAAAAAAGTTACGACTCGTTGATATCTGCAAGAGAGATTAAGACAAATCAGATTGAGACTTTTTTTAAAGAACGCATTGGCGATATTAATGTTTTGTCTGTTAATGCCAATGTGTCCAAGATATTGGCAGAACTTATATCTCTACATAGAGAACTAGAAGTTTCGCCTACAGAACCATATCCTGTTGATGAGATGGATGTGGATGATGTCTATGATAAATATGATGGTTTTTTCCAGTTTTATGCTAAAGAGTATGGTTATGATGATATATATGTGATTTGTCCACAACATGGTCATGTGATGTACTCTCAAGCAAAAAAATCTGATTTTGGTACTAACTTGAGTTCTGGAAAATTAAAAGATTCTGTTCTAGCAAAAACATGGCAAAAAGTGAGAAAGTTGAAGCGACCTGTATTTGTTGATATGGAACCCTATGCAGCAAACGGGGGCAAACCTACAATGTTTTTAGGTGCACCTGTTATGATGGGAGGCTTTTTAAAAGGTGTTGTTGTTTTTCAAATATCCAATAAAGCTATTGATAAAATTATGACATTTAGAAAGGGTTATAGTGTATCCCAAGAAGATTATCTTGTAGGAAAAGACAAGCTGATGAGAAGTGATAGTTTTCTTGACCCAAAGGAACACTCTTTGAAGGCATCTTTTGGCAATCCCTCTAAAGGCTCTGTTGATACACAAGCGAGCAGGGAAGCCCTTTTAGGAAAAACAGGTATTGAACTCACTATGAACTATGCACATAGACCTGTGATATCTGCTTATAGACCTGTTAAAGTTGCAGATGATATTACTTGGGCATTGATAAGTGAGATAGGTGAAGATGAAGTGATGAAAGCTCCTAATGATTTTAGAAAGACGATGATTATATCTGCAATGATAATATTTATATTTGCTTTGGTTATATCATCATTTTTACTGAATCTTGCCATGGTTAAACCACTTAAAGAGTTAGAAGATAGGGCTGAGGATTTGGCACATGGAGAGGGAGACTTAACACAAAGACTTCAAATAGTTGGAAAAAATGAGATAGCTTCTGTAAGTGGATCTATCAATGATTTTATCAAGAAGGTGCAAGACACTATTGTCCATGCAAAAAGAACAAGTCATGAGAATGCTACTGTTGCAGAAAAACTTGCTTCTACCTCTGTAGAGATTGGGCGAAAGGCAGAAGAAGAATCAAGTATTGTAGGTGAAGTAAGTGCACAAGGGCAAGGTCTTCAAGTGGTTTTAAAAGATTCTATAGTTGGGGCGAAAGAGACAAAAGATGAGATAGACTCTGTTGAGTCAACACTCTTAGAGACAAATAAGATCATTGTAAGTTTATCGGGTGAGATTATTACAAGAAGTGAAGCAGAAACAGAACTTGCCGATAAACTTCAAAGTTTAAGTACAGATGCACAAGAGGTAAAAGTTGTTCTTGAAGTGATCTCAGATATCGCTGAACAGACAAATCTTCTTGCACTCAACGCAGCCATCGAAGCGGCTCGTGCTGGTGAACACGGTAGAGGTTTTGCTGTAGTTGCGGATGAGGTAAGAAAGCTTGCAGAGCGTACACAAAAATCCTTAACCGAGATCAATGCAACCATCAGTGTTATAGTACATGCCATCGCTGAGGCGAGTGAGGCTATCGCTATTAATGCTACAGCCATAGAAAAACTCTCTACAGATGCAGTGAGTGCACAAGAAGCGATTACTACTAGTGTAGATATTATGAATACAGCCGTGATTAAAGTGGATGAGATGGTTGTGGGCTACATCAAAAATGGTGAAGAGATTCAATCAATGATAGATAAGGTTGCAGTGGTAAACGAACTCTCAGTATCAAATGTTAAGAGCGTTGAAGAGATAGCATCAGCATCCAATCATCTCTCTTCAATGACTGTAGAGCTTAACAACTTATTGAGTTCATATAAAACTTAAATAAGCACAGGAGTTACTGGACGATTCCAGTGCCCCTATAATTTGCACTATGATAGATGCTCACACCGTATTTGCGTGCATAGTAACGCATTAAAAGATTCTGCAGTGTTGGTTCTATTGATGGAGTGAACCAAGCATTATTACTAGATGCTATGACAAAATCAGGTGCATCCTGATATATCTCATCGCAGGTAGCTTCATAGCAGATAGCGTTGCGAAACTTGATCCCTTTTATGATAAAATCAGTTGGTTTACTAGCAGTTTTAAAGTCAGATGCACCGCCGAAAAAAGTTTTATTTATGAACTCTTGTGCAAATTTTGGAAGTGGGATGTACTCTCCAAATGGGACAAGTACAAGTTTTTTGGCAAATTGAGATTTTCCATCGTTAAAGATATAGGTAACATTGTAGTGGTTCTTGCCCTCTGCAACAAGAGCACCTGCCACAATAGTAATCTTTTTTGAAGCTTTTTTGAGTGTATCTAGCAGCATAGGATATTTATTCATAAAGATAGGATAAACAGATTCAGGAAAAACTATAACATCATAGTTGTCTTGTATTGCTTTTTTTATCTCTACAAATGTCATATTTACTGTAGGGTTAAATGTTTCTCTTTTCCATTTTAGCTCTTGTTTTATATCTGTAGCTACAAGCTTTATCTTAAGAGGGGCGAGTTTTTGTGTTGTTTGTGCATAGGGCATCAAGTTTGAAGCAAAGATGATGAGAAAGAGAGGGGTGAATTTGTATTTGTTGTTTATATATTTTGGTAAAGTGAGGGCAGTGAGAACTATGATAAGTTGGTATTTCATGATGCCGATATAACTCTCAATAAATACAAGTTCTATCTGCAACCAGTTCCAATCAAAGGGTGCAACATAGCTCAAAGCAAAGAGTAAGAGTGCACGGAGATAGACTTTGTTTGTAAGTGCGAGTATCCCAAAAAACAGCATACATATGATGCAGAATAAAAAGGTGATGATAGGTGCCATGAAGCCAACACCATTGTACTCAAAACTATAGCCTACCCAGTAAAACCAAAAGAGACCAATAAAAAAACCTGCTACTAAAACAGCACGCTTTGGGATATATAAAAAACCACCTATTGCAAGAAGAGCAAAAAAAGTATTGAGTAATTTTATGGTTGTTAAATAATGCTCAAAATAGATGAAAGCACTAAACAAAAGGGCAGTAGTGAGTCCATAAACTATATCTCTACGAAGTTGCTTATTTTGCAATATGTTACTTACAGACATAGGACTAATCTATGAATTTTGATCGAATTTCTAAAAAACTATCTAAATGCTTAAAAAAGATCTCAACGAGTTTTGGGTCAAAATGTTTACCAGAGCCATCTTTAAGAAGTTCAAATATCTTTTCATCCTCCCAAGCTTTTTTGTAACATCTATCACTTCCTAGTGCATCAAAAACATCGGCAATCGCGGTAATCCGTCCATAGATATGGATACCTTCCCCTTTGAGCTTTTTTGGGTAACCATTTCCATCCCATTGTTCATGATGGGTATGAGAGACTATTGCAGCAGCTTGGAGAATCTCTCTTTTAGAATTTTTGAGCATCTGATACCCAAGTGCTGCATGTGTTTTCATGATTTTCCATTCATCATCTGTGAGCTTGCCTGGCTTATTTAAAATAGCATCAGGGATGCCAACCTTCCCTATGTCATGCATTGGACTTGCCATTTTAAGCAGTTGAGCATCTTCTTCGCTGAGTCCATAAGCAAGTGCAAGGATGTAAGAGTATTCGGCTACTCGTTTTACATGGTTACCTGTCTCTTTGCTTCTCGTTTCCCCTATGGAACCCATAGTAAAAACAACATCTTTTTGTGTGTCTTCTATCTCTTTTTGTGCAGTGATAAGGTCTGTAATATCATGAAGGACTACCATAATTTCTATCAGTTTATTGTTTTTGTCATAGATGGTATTGGCTGAGGTGCTCATGTGGATGATGGAGCCATCTTCGCGTTTAAAAGGGACTACCCCATGCCATGTGCCATTAGATTTCATCTCATCGTTAATAGATTGGAAGTGTGTTGTAAAAAAATCTGAGTCTAAGATCTCAGAGAGTTTTTTTTCTTGCATTTTTTTGTTACTACAGTAATAGATGTCACAAAAGACATCGTTAACATAGAGTATTTTATACTCAGAATCCATACGAAAAAAGGCACTACTTAGATTGATAATCTTTTCATATTGGCTAAGAAGATACTCTTTTTCCTTAGTTTTCTCTTTTAAGGTATATAAAGAACCCTCAAGTTGCTCTTGCTTTTGTATCTCTTTAGTGATGTCATCACGAATAGAAAGATACTCTACAATGTTGGAATCTGCATCAAGTATAGGGTAAATATTGGAACGCACATAGTAGGCTTTGCCATTTTTACTTTTATTTTTTATGATGCCTTGCCAACTTTTTTTATCTTGAATTGTTTGCCACATCTCTTTATATACTTGAGCTGGCATATCCTCATGCCGCACTATATTGTGATTTTTGCCGATGAGTTCATCTCTTGTGTAGCCAGATAGCTCTTCAAATTGTTTATTGACATTAGTGATTGTACCTTTGAGATCTGTACTTGAATAGAGTGTGGACTCTTTAATGAGATGTTTAAACTGCTGGAGGCGGTTGTTTTGTTGGTCTAGATTTTTTGAGGTTACTTTGATGAGATGTGTAAGAGCATTGAGTGTTTTTGTCGCAGGTGATGTAACTTTTCGTTTAAGTTCTACTTTATGATTATGTTTGCTTGTTTCACTAAGACCTATGAAAGTTGAAGATACATTGAGGAGTTTGTTGCATCTGTTCTTTTTAAAAAACTCTCCATATGTTATGAAACCAGCAGTTGGTGCTATCTGCTGGAGCATCTCAAACTCATTGTTTAGATGGTCTTGTAAAAAATATTTTCTTGCTGAACAAGAATAAATAAAGATACTCTCTATAGGGTTTTTGGCAAACGATGCTACCTTGTTTATGGTACAGGCATCATTTTTAGAAAGATCACCAAATCCAAATCTTACAGTAGTTCCCTCTTCTATATGCCCTGCCATTACAAGGGAGCCATCTTCACCTAGAGCAACTGGTGCACGGGCGATGTCGATATTGTCTTTATTGAAAATCAATGGAAACTCTACTCCAGAGAGAGGTAGGTTCTCAACAACTTCATCCCCTAAAAATTTTCTATAAATATCAACGACCTTTTGATGATTGATCTCGTAAACAATATTTTTATCAGCACGAGTAATAGTCATTGCCTCACCGATTGTATCCCAGTTGAACAGGTATTCGTTGTGCACTTGCAAGAGATCAGAGTCAAATGTAGCGACGGCAACTGCTGTTGTGGAGACCTCTTTGTTGATGCCAACTACAGATGAGAAGGAAAATTCTCCATTGTCCCCAGCATTTCCACCAGCGATTTTGATGTTAAGAAGCTCCTCTTGAAGACTCTCTATGAGAATCTCTGCATCATTTGCATAAACATTGTTGAACATTAAAATGAGTTTTGTTTTTGATGTAACCATGCTAGAGAGTATCTCTTTAGCCATAGCCTCTTCAGAGTCACCTTCGATGAGTTTGAGTTTGACTTTGGTGGCTTCAAATGTAGTGATGGAAACTACAATAGTATTTTCTGTCATACCACCATCAATAATCTCTCCAGCAGTAGAGGTAGCGATAATAGAAGCGTTTGGTAAAACTTCAGAGATAATGCTCAGTGTATTGCGTAGTTTTTGTTGGTCGTTGTGACCAATAAATACTTGAATAAAACACTCTTTCACCAGATCAAATTTTTGTTGTACTAGGAAAGTTTCAAATTGATTTTTAGAAGAAAAAAGATGATTGATTGTTTTCAAACTATAGCCTACCTGTTGTTTTTTGATTTAAAGTCTAACACAATAGCAAATCTCTTGTGAATAACTACTTAAAAGATACTTTTATCGTAATATTAGAAATATTTCTGTATAATCCACTCAATTTTATTTTAAGGAAGCATATAATGGAGATTATTAGTCAATTGTTGCCGTTTATATTTTTAATAGCAATTATGTATTTTGTGATTATTAGCCCGCAACAAAAAGAGGCAAAAAAGAAAAAAGTGATGATAGAGGCTCTCAAAAAGGGAGATAAACTTGTTACTACAGGTGGTTTTGTTGTCGTTGTTCATAAAGTCGAAGAAAGTTTTTTAAGCGTAAAAGTAAACGATGATACAATTGTAAAAATCGTTAAAGATGCTATCGCTAGAAAGTATGAGGATGAAGCTTAATTATCGTATTGTAATATTTGCAATAGCTATTGTCTTTGGGATATTTTTTTCTATACCATCACTTCTAAATACTCAAGATGGAAAAAAAGTTACTTTAGGTTTAGATTTGCAAGGTGGTCTTCATATGCTCCTTGGTGTTAAAACTGAGGAAGCTACAGTATCTCGCATCAAGTCTATAGCTGCAAGCATTAAGTATTTTACAAATAAACATGATATTTTAATTGATGCATTAAGTTTTAATGCAGAGGGTATCTCTTTTGAAGTGCTTGATTCTGATGATGTAAAACAAGTGAAAGAGTACCTTGGAAAACTCGAAGGTTTGAAACTTGTAGTTAAAGGGGAATCTTTTTCGTTAGCACTTACTCCAAAAGAGATTGAAAAAACAAAAAAAGAAGCTATCAACCAAGCTATAGAGACTATACGAAATAGACTTGACCAGTTTGGTTTAACTGAGCCTGTTGTTGCTAAACAAGGTAAAGATAAGATTCTCGTTCAGTTAGCGGGTATCAAAACTCAAGAAGAAGAACAACGCGCAAGAGAACTTATCTCTCGTGCGGCAAAACTTGAGATGATGGCTGTAGATGAAGAGAGAGCGGCTCGTGTCAGTGTGATGAGTGAAAGCGAAGCGGCAGCTTTAGGCGATGTTATACTTGAAGATGCAACGAATCCACAGAGGAAATATCTTATTAAAGAGATCCCTGTTTTAGATGGTGCTATGCTGACGGATGCGTATGTTGGTTTTGATCAAAATAATCGTCCTCAAATAAACTTTAAACTCAATGCAGAGGGTGCAGAGATATTTGGTGATTTTACTGGTAGAAATGTGGGTAAAAGACTCGCTATTGTTTTAGATGGCAAGGTCTATTCTGCTCCAAATATCAATGAGCGTATTGGTGGTGGTAGTGGACAGATATCTGGAAACTACTCGGTAGTTGAAGCAAAAGACTTAGCCATAGCCCTTCGTTCAGGGGCACTTCTTGCACCTGTATATATGATGGAAAAACGCTCAGTAGGTCCTAGCTTGGGTGCTGACTCCATAAAAGCATCATTAATCGCTCTTGTTGGTGGATTTGTATTGGTTATACTCTTTATGATGGTGTATTACCGTATGGCTGGAGTGATCGCAAATATTGCTCTTATTGCAAATTTACTTCTTTTACTCGCTGTGATGAGTTTG
>Ga0256829_1000398_pt1 | contig 45187 bp, 31 predicted proteins | sample 131447metaG_FD_185979 | JGI IMG/M metagenome (GOLD analysis project Ga0256829, IMG submission 185979) | Hydrothermal vent microbial communities from Lau Basin, Pacific Ocean - 131-447 | ecosystem: Environmental > Aquatic > Marine > Hydrothermal vents | place: Pacific Ocean: Lau Basin | collected... | reverse complement strand
ACGAACAAAAACCCCGCTCGAGGCGGGGTTTTTCTAGCTCACTAACATCAGATGTTAGCGGCGAACATCAAGCTGGAATTAACCCAGAACTTTGATGTTGGAAGCCTGAAGGCCTTTTTTACCCTGAGTGACGTCGAAGGAAACCTTCTGGCCGTCTTGCAGAGTTTTGAAGCCGTCAGCTTGAATTTCGGAGAAGTGCGCGAACAGGTCGTCGCCATTGTCGTCCGGAGAAATGAAGCCGAAGCCTTTAGTGTCGTTAAACCACTTAACGGTACCAGTTGCCATGATCGAAATCCTCGATAAAGCTTAATGTAGAGCCGGGTAATACCCGAGTTGCAGTGGGTAGAACAAGAAACTTTCACCAGACTCAACGCTAGAGCGTTTCGATACTGCTGACAACGTTCGACTTGCTAACCAACTGCATTCAGCATGCGCTTAACCAAGCCGCACGTCAACACTATGATGAAAAAAAATGTCAATGCAATGAATTTTCTTTAAAAATCCATCCAGCGGCTTTTTCAGCGATCATTAACGTGGGCGAATTGGTGTTTCCACTGGTGATGGTAGGCATTACGCCCGCGTCCGCGATCCGTAATCCCACCACCCCAAGTACCCGCAATTTTTCATCCACTACCGCCATTGGGTCATCACGTTTGCCCATCCGCGTGGTGCCGACCGGGTGAAAAATCGTCGTGCCAATATCTCCCGCTAGCCGCGTTAGCTCGTCATCGGTTTGATACTCAACGCCCGGCTTTACCTCTTCAGGCAAATATTTAGCGAAGGCAGGCTGTTCGGCGATACGCCGGGTTACCCGTAGCGAATCAGCCGCCACCTTGCGATCCTCCGGCGTGCTGAGATAGTTCGGCGAAATCGCCGGTGCTTGACGCGGGTCGGCGCTTTTCAAACGCACCGTTCCTCGGCTGGTTGGGTTCAAGTTGCATACGCTCGCCGTAATGGCCGGATACGGATGCAGCGGCTGCCCAAAGGCCTCTAGGCTGAGCGGCTGCACGTGATACTGAATATTGGGATACGGCTGATCGTCAGAACTGCGGGTAAACGCGCCAAGCTGCGAAGGGGCCATGCTCATCGGCCCGGTGCGCTTGGTCACATACTCCCAGCCAATCCCCACCTTGCCCCACAGCGTACTGGCAATAGCATTGAGCGTTTTGGCATTACTGACACGATACACCGAGCGAATCTGGAGGTGATCTTGCAGGTTTTCGCCCACCCCAGGCAGGTCGTGCACTACCTCAATGCCATGCTCGCGTAGATGCTCAGCAGGCCCGATGCCCGATAGCTGCAAAAGGTGGGGCGAACCAATCGCCCCGGCACACAGCACTACTTCCTTTCGCGCCTGAACACGCAGAGGCTTGCCGCTGCGCACCACTTCTACCCCAGTACAGCGAAGCGCTTGCTGCGTGTTATCGAAGCAGAGCCGATTCACCTGGGTGGAGTGCCAAAGCGTCAGGTTGTCCCGCTTTAGCGCGCTGCGCAAAAATGCCTTGGTGGTGTTCCAACGCCAACCATCCCGCTGGTTTACCTCAAAATAGGCAACCCCTTCATTACTACCCCGGTTGAAGTCGTCGGTGCGTGGAATTCCCGCCTGCACCGCTGCTTCGGCAAAGTCATCCAACACTTCCCATTTCAGGCGCTGCTTCTCGACCCGCCACTCGCCGCCATGGCCATGAAAAGCACGGTGAGTCTCATCACCGTCGCTGCCTTCATCCAGCCGGTAGTGGTTTTCGTGTTTGATAAAGTCCGGCAGGCAGTTCTCCCAGCGCCACTCGTCGCTACCGGTAACCTCCGCCCAGTGGTTGTAATCCCGCGCTTGGCCGCGCATGTAGATCATGCCGTTGATGCTGGAGCAGCCCCCCAGGGTTTTACCTCGGGGGTAGATCAGCGAGCGACCATTGAGCCCTTTGTCCGGCTCGGTACGAAACAGCCAGTCGGTGCGCGGATTATTAATGCAATAAAGGTAGCCCACCGGAATATGAATCCAGTGGTAGTTATCCCGACCGCCCGCCTCAATCAGCAGCACCCGATTATTGGGGTCGGCGCTTAGCCGATTGGCCATCAGGCACCCTGCGGTGCCTGCGCCAACCACGATGTAATCAAATGCTTCTGCGGTGGGATAAGTGGTTGTATTTGTTGGCATGGGCTTGGCTCCCGTAACGGTCAGGCGCTACTTCGCCGTCGGCATCACAAACTCTGCACCCGCGTCGATGGAGTCCGACCAGCGCTGCATGATCGACTTCTGCTTGGTGTAGAAGCGCACACCCTCTTCGCCGTAAGCGTGGGTATCGCCAAACAGCGAGCGCTTCCAGCCGCCAAAACCGTGCCACGCCATAGGCACCGGAATCGGTACGTTGATGCCGACCATGCCCACCTGAATCCGGCGGCCAAATTCCCGGGCCACGCTGCCGCTTTCGGTAAAACAGCTCACCCCGTTGCCAAACTCGTGATCGTTAATCAGTTGAATGGCGGTCGCCACATCCGGCACGCGCACGCATACCAGCACCGGGCCAAAGATCTCCTCTTTATAGATAGTCATCTCCGGCGTGACGTGGTCGAACAGCGTGCCGCCCATCCAGAAACCGTCAGCACAGCCCTCGCCCGCTTGGGTGCTATCAAACTCGCGCCCATCGACAATAAGCTGCGCGCCTTCTGCCACGCCCTTTTCGATGTACCCGGTGATCCGCTGATGCGCTTGGCGGGTCACGATGGGCCCCATCTCCGCATCCAGCTGCATGCCATCTTTGACTTTCAGCGCCTTAGCCCGCTCGGTGAGCATCGGCACGACTTTATCGGCCACATCGCCGACCAGCACGGCCACGCTAATCGCCATGCAGCGCTCGCCCGCACTGCCGTAGGCGGCGCCAATCAGCGCATCCACTGCTTTATCCAGATGGGCGTCTGGCATCACCACCATATGGTTTTTCGCCCCACCCAGTGCCTGCACACGTTTGCCGTGTTTGGCACCGCGCTCGTAAATCAGGTTGGCAATGGGCGTGGAGCCGACGAACGAGAGCGCCTTCACCTCCGGATGATCGATCAGCGCTTCCACGGAGTCCTTGTCGCCCTGCACCACGTTGAATACGCCATCCGGCAGGCCCGCCTGCTGCAACAGGTCGGCAATCATCAGCGAAGCGCTAGGGTCCAGCGGGCTGGGCTTGAGAATAAAGGTGTTACCGGCAGCAATGGCGATGGGGAACATCCACATCGGCACCATTGCCGGGAAGTTAAATGGCGTAATACCCGCCACTACGCCCAGCGGCTGACGCACGGTCCAGTTATCAATGCCGGTGCTGACCTGCTCGGTGTAATCACCCTTTAATAGCTGGGGAATACCGCAGGCAAACTCGACAATATCAATACCCCGTGCCACTTCGCCCTGGGCATCGGTAAATACCTTGCCGTGCTCTTTGGTGATTGCTTCGGCCAGGGCATCTTTATTGGCGTTTAGCAGCTCCAGAAATTTGAACATGACCCGAGCACGGCGAATGGGCGGCGTATCGGCCCAGGCTGGAAATGCCGCCTGGGCGGCTTGCACGGCGGTGTCCACATCGGCGGCCGAAGCCAGGGCAACGCGGCCAGTGACCTGCCCAGTGGCAGGGTTGAACACATCCTGGGCGCTGCCGGAGGCGCCTTCGCTGCGTTGGCCGTTAATAAAATGATGGATGGCGTTGGTTGTCATTGTCGCTACCTTTATAACAAAAGCTTAAGTGATCGGAGGATGATCACTAGACTACCCCGCCTAACAGGCCAAGCAATTGAGTAATTTTTAACCCAGATATAAGCTTCGCTAATAACATAACAATGAAGGTTCACCACCATGCAGGAGTACGCCACGCTGCGGGCCTTTGTGGCCGTTGCCCACACCGGCAGCGTCTCAAGGGCGGCCGAGCAGCTCCATCTGACCCAGCCCGCGGTTAGCCTAAAGTTGAAGCAGCTACAGCTGCATCTGGGCCTAACGCTGTTTACCCGCCGCCCACAAGGGTTAACGCTGACTGCCGATGGTTACGCCTTGCTACCGGCCGCTGAAAATGCCCTGGCCAGCGCGCTGGCCTTTGAGCAGAGCGCCAGCGCGTTACACAGCACGCTGCGCGGCAAGCTGCGCATTGGGACCATTGTTGACCCGGAATTTATTCGTTTGGGCGATTTTCTCAGCCGCTTGATGGCCCGTGCGCCACAGCTGGAAACCGAGCTTCACCACAGCATGAGCGGCAGCGTATTGGGCAACGTGGAGCAGGGGGAGTTAGATGTGGGCTTTTTTCTCGCCCCGCCCGGCGAAGGCACTGGCAATCCTACGCTAGCATGGCGAGAGTTAACCCACTTTCACTACCACGTGGTGGCACCGCCGGGCTGGGAAGCCAAACTTGCCGACACCCGCTGGGAGGCGCTTGCGCAACTGCCCTGGATTGTGACCCCCACCGTGTCAGCGCACTCCCGGCTACTCAAGCGAGCGCTGGCCGCAAGCGGCGCGACCCCGAACCGTGTTGCACAGGTCGACCAAGAGGCGTGTATGCTGGATTTAGTCAGAGCAGGCGTGGGCCTGAGCCTAGCGCGAGACGCGCTAGCCATGGCCGAACGCCAAGAGAGCGGCTTGGCGGTGGCGGACAACGTTCGCCTGCCCTGCGCATTAAGCCTGATCTGGCGCAGCGACCGCGCCACCGAGCCCACGATTAAAGCCGCACTAGACACCCTCGATACGGTGTGGCCGCATCGTCTAAGGTCGCTGTAAGGAAGCGGAACCTGACAAGTAACCCTCTCCGTTACCCTCAAAAGCGCCAAGACGCTTTATCCGCCTTGGCGTTTTTTTATGGAACGATTTCCTATGCGACTTGCCCCAACGTGAGCGTTATTAAATGGCTAATTATTCATTTGGGCAAAACACCATTTCTCTACTAAGGTAGAAAGTCAGCATTAATAGACCAGTCGGCTAAAGGACTGCTCTACTTGATTGAGCGCCCCGTTGATCTAAAGATAGGAGATCTTATGAGCAACACCATTACGACAGTGAACCCGACCACCGGCGAAACGCTTGAGACCTACACGCTGATGGATGAAAGCCAGGCCAAGCAGATAGTCGAGGCCAGTCATGAGGCGTTTCTGGATTGGCGGCTCAAGCCGCTAGAGCACCGCGCCAAGGTGGTGAAAGCGATTGGCGAAGCCATGAACGCGCATAAAGAAGAGCTTACCGACCTGATGGTCAAAGAGATGGGTAAGCTGCCCTCGCAAGCGCGCGGGGAAGTGGATCTCTGCGTCGGCATTTGTGACTACACCGCCGAACATGGCCCCACCAAGCTGGCCGATGAAGAGCGCAAACCCGGCAACGGCGAGCGCGGTATTGTTACCTACTCCCCCATGGGCGTGATTTACGGCATTCAGCCGTGGAACTTCCCTGCTTACCAAGTGGTGCGTTACTCCATCGCCAATATTATGGCGGGCAACAGCGTGCTGCTAAAACACGCTGAAAACGTGACGGGCAGCGGCCTGCTGCTGGAAAAAATCTACCGCGAAGCGGGCCTGCCGGAAAACGTTTTCCGTACGCTGGTGATTTCACACGATGTATCCGACACCATCATCGCCCATAAAGCCGTGCGTGGTGTGACCCTGACCGGCAGCGACGGCGCTGGCCGCAAAGTGGCCGCCAAAGCCGCCGAGCATCTGAAAAAGACCGTACTAGAGCTAGGCTCCAACGATGCCTACTTGGTGCTGGACGATGCCGACCTGGACGTGGCGGTGGATACCTGCGTCACTGGCCGCGTGTTTAACGGCGGCCAAACCTGCGTAGCGGCAAAACGCTTTGTGGTCACCGAAAAGAACTACGAAGCGTTTAAAGAGCGCTACGTGGCACGCATGAAGGACTTAAAAGCAGGCGACCCGACCAAAGAAGATAGCGACCTAGGCCCGATGGCCCGTGTCGATCTTCGTGACGGCCTTCACAAACAGGTGGAAGAGAGCGTGCGTAAAGGCGCAAAAATCCTCTGCGGTGGCGAAAAACCAGAAGGTAAAGGGGCATTCTACCCGGTCACCGTGCTGGATAACGTCACCCCCGGCCAGCCCGCCTACGACGACGAGCTGTTTGGCCCGGTTGCCGCGTTGATTCGTGCCAAAGATGATGAAGATGCCATGCGCATCGCCAACGACAGCCGCTACGGCTTGGGCGGCGGCATCATCTCCAAAGACGTGAAGCGCGCCACCGAGCTTGCCAGCAAGTATTTCGATACCGGCATGGTGTTTATCAACGGCTTTGGTGTGGCAACGCCTGAAATGCCGTTTGGCGGCGTGAAAGATTCCGGCTACGGCCGTGAGCACGGCGGCTTTGGTATGCACGAGTTCGTCAACATTAAATCGGTGATTGTGGTGCAAAGCTAACACCGCCAAGCCCATCGGCTTACGATGGGCTAATCCATAAAAACGCCGCAGTGTCGTTTATGACCTGCGGCATTTTTTATGGGTAGCGTATTTTAAAAGTGGCGTTAGACGATTTTCTGCTGCCAACGCTGCCATAGCATCACTATCAGCGCGACCACCAGCCAGCTTACCAGCGCGGCAATCACATCATCCAACACAATGCCCAACCCACCGGTGACATACTCCGCTAAATGAATAGGCGGCGGTTTTAAAGCATCAAAAAAGCGGTAGACGCCAAACGCCAGGGCCAGAACCAATGGATGGCGAGCGGCTTTTAGCCCTAGCACCGCGAGCGGAAAAGCGACGTACTCATCGGCAACGATGCTGCCATGGTCCAGGCCATCATAATGCCACGCAGCGATATGACAGACCGGCACCGCGGCCACCAGCATCAGCGCGATGATGGCAGCCTGCTGCCCGGTCGGGCGACCCAAGAGCCACCACGCCAGCGGCAAGCCAATCAATGAACCAAAGGTACCCGGCGCAACGGGCGCTAGCCCTAACCCAAAGCCGGTGGCTAGCCAGAAGTTGAGCGTATCGAGCATTAGCCAGCCTGCTGCGCCTGACGCTCGAGCTCTGCCGCCATCTCTGGCGTTAGGTTTAGCGCACTGGCGAGTTGATCCAACCAGGCGCGTTCCATGGGGTTTTGGTTGTCGATCACGGCGACGCTGATCAAATACATTTCGCGAGCGGCCTGGGGGGAGTCCGCTTCACGGGCCAATGCCTGGGCGTCCAGCGGCGCTTTTAGCTGCTGTTCGACCCAGCGGTGCATCTCCTCATCCGCGCCGAGGGCATCGATCTGATCGGTGATCAGCGCCTGCTCCTGCTCATCGATATGACCATCCGCCCGTGCGGCCATGATCATCGCCTGCAGCAGTTCCAGGCTGCGGCGCTCTTGAACCTCGCCGCTTAACACCTCGACACGCTCGCCTTCTGATGAGGATTGGGTCGCCGCTCCTTTCTTTTCCTGAGAGCTTTGCCACGCTTTCCACGCCAGCATGCCTACACCCGCAATCGCGCCATATTTCAACGCTTTACCGCCCATGCTGCGGCCACGTTTTGAACCCACCAGCATGCCCAGGGCACCGCCGCCCAGCAGGCTTTTCACATCAAAACCGCTGGAACCGCTGCTTTGACGTGTACCTTGGCTGCTATTACCGCCTAAATGGCGGGAGAGCCCATCAATCACGCCTTTGACATCCATGCCGCCGCTGCTGCCTTTGCTACCACTGGCCTGGCTCATCAGCTGCTGCAGAATTTTGCTTGCATTCATCCTCGCACTCCTCAATAGACATTCATTCGACGGGTCGAACGCGGGTCGTTTAACCCTTGTTATAGCGTATGCTACATGAATGCAGCATGAATTAACCTTGCGCTAGCGCTTAGCTCAGCGCCCCTTTCACCTCGACCGAACTGCCATGACGGCTAGCGCTCACCTCAATACGAACCGGCATCTGCTCTTTGAGTTCGCTGACGTGGGAAATAATCCCAATCATGCGGCCACTCATTTGCAGCTCGCTCAGCATGGCAATGGCTTGATCCAAGGCGTCTTGGTCCAGGCTGCCAAAGCCTTCATCAATAAATAGCGTATCGAGCTGAATACCGCCCGCGTAGGCCTGCACCACATCGGAAAGCCCCAGCGCCAGCGACAGCGCCGCCATAAACGACTCCCCACCAGAGAGCGTGGCCACCGGGCGATTTTTGCCGGTGTAGGTATCAGCCACGTCCAGCTCAAGGCCAGACGCTTTATTGCCTTTAGAGGGGTCTTCCCGGCGCACCAACTGGTATCGCCCACGGCTCATGCGCACCAAACGCTCAGACGCTTGAATCAACACATCATCCAGCAGCACGCCCAGTACGAAGCGCTGCAGGCTAATGCGATGGCCGGTGCGGCCATTGGCGACGTCGCTCAGCGTGCCCCACAGCTGGTATTGGGCTTCCAGCTCCGCCTGGGAGGCGTGGGCAGCCGTCAGCTTTTGGTGAATGTTTTGCAGCGTGGTTAATCGCCCATCCAGTTGCCGCCACGCCTCTAGCTGGCTGTTTTCTTGAGCCTGTGCACTTTCAGCCTGGGCAGTCAGTGCGGCAAGATCCGGCGGCGTTTTTTCCGCCAGCTGAGTTTGGTAATTCTCTAGCGCGCCCTCAAGCTCGGCCAAGCGGCGTTGATACGCCTCTACCCGATGCGTCAGCTCGTGCCGCTGGGCATCATTCAGTTGGGCGGCCTGATATTCCGCCTCATCAGCAAAGGGGCTAGCCTGCAGCGCGGACTGCCACTCGGCGTGAGCCTGCTGAAGCGACTGCTCGCTACGCTCGACCCGCTCGTTCGCTCCGCGTAACTGCTCTTCCGCCCGCGCCAGTTGGGTCTGGCTAGTCGAAAGCGCTTGCTGGGCGCTCTCCCAGGCTTTTTCAAGCTGGGCGATGTGCTGCTCCAGCTCGGCCAGGGTTTGGCGCATTGCTTCGGGATAACGGGCGTCTTCCGGCAGCGATTGGCTCAGCTGGTCGCGCTGACTCTCTAAGCGAAGCGCGTGCTCTTTCGCCTTTTCCACCTCAGGCCGCTGGGCTTTTAGCTGTTTATCCAGCGTGCCCCACTCGCGTCGCAGCGCGTCCCGGGCTTCGGTCTGTTGGCGAATCTCGGCCTCAACCCGCTCTCGGCGCTGCACCTGGCGGCGCAGGTCTTCATAGGCATTTTGCAAAGCAGACAGCGGTTGACTCACCCACTCCCCTAACTGCTGATTCAGTCGCTGGGCCTGCTCTGCGTGGCTATCGATCTGTTGGGTGAGCTGATGGTGATGGCGCTCTGCCCGTTGTAGCGCTTGACGGGCCTGTTCTTGCGCCGCTCTGGCCTCTTCCACCTGTGCCTGGGTGACCAACTCGGCGCGATTTATCGCTGGGGCGGGATGTTCCAGGCTGCCACACACCGGGCAGGGGGCATTCTGTTCAAGGGTCAGCGCTAACAGCGCGGCCTGGCCCTGGTGCCAGCGCATCTCCTGCTCAGTGGCGTAGCGTTCGGCACGCTTGGTCTCGCCTTGCTGGTGGCTGAGCGCGTTTTTAGCCTGCAGCTGTTGCGTGGTTAATGCCTGGTGCCGCTGGGTGAGTTCATCCAGCTCTTGGCGCAGGGCTAGCAGGTGGTGATGGCGGGTTAGCTCAGCGGGGGCGCTCGCCAGTTGCTGAAACTCACTCTGCAAGCGTTCCAGGTGAACTCCGATGGCTTCGCCTTGCTGGCGAATGCCATCTAGCTGCTGCTCATCGCGCTTAAGCGCCTCATTGGCCTGTTGCCAAACGGCCTGAGCTGTTTGAAAGTGCTCCTGCAGTTCACTGAGCTGCTGGCTTTTCTGGATAAACTCGCCCAGCTGGCGGTGCCGCTCCCTCATTACGGGGAGCTCCGCCTGCTGCTGGCGTGCCGTCTCTAGCGCCTGCTGTGCCTGTTCAGCGTGAGAATGCTGCGTGATTAACGCGGCGTTTGCTTGGCGCTGCTCATCGTGGGCGGTAGCCAACGCCTGCTGCGCTTGGTCTAGAGTGGCTTTCTGGGGGCGCAGCGCCTGGGCATGGGTACTCTGCGCTAACCGCGCTTGGCTATTGTCTACCTCAGCGCGCTGCTCAAGATGACGGGCTTTATCGGCTGCCAGCGCGTCCCGCGCCTCAAATTGGCGCTGTAGCGCCAGGGCCTCATCGCGCTGCTGTTCGGCAAGTCGGCGCTTTCGCTGCGCGGTTTCAAAGCCTTCTCGCGCTTGGTCTACCTGTGGCACCAGCGCTTCCAGCTCTTGCGCCAACGCGGCTTCGCTCTCAAGCTCCCCCCCGGCAAGAATGCCATTGATATGCTGGCGATGATCGCTCACCGCCCGCTCGATTTGATTAGCCTGAGTGCGCAGGCGCTCTTCAATACGCTGGAACACCTGGGTTTGAAACAGCTGGGAGAAAATGACTTCGCGCTCTTTGGAGCCTGCCAGCAGCAGTTCGCGGAACTTACCCTGGGGGAGCACCATCACCTGACGAAACTGATTGGCGTCTAGGCCTATTAGCGCTTGCAGCTCCGCCGTGGCGTCGGTGACCTTACGCGCCACTAGGCACTCGTCCTCCTCGCCTTCCGGAGTGAGTCGCCACAGCTGGGCTTCTGCGGTTTGTGTCGTTGTGCCTTCGCCGCTGGCCTTGGGGCGCTCCTGCAGAGGCACTCGGCGCACCCGATACATGACATCACGCAGGCGAAACGTCAGGCTGACTTCGGTGAGCAGAGAGGCATCCGCCTGATCGCAGCGCATCTGGCCCGCGTCCCGCTCATTGCCGGTGGTTTGGCCGTACAAAGCAAAACAGATGGCATCAAGGATCGAGCTTTTACCCGCGCCGGTGGGGCCGTTAATCAGAAACAGCGGGCTTCTGCCCAGCGCGGTGAAGTCGATGGTTTCGCTACCGGCAAAGGGGCCAAAGGCCTGCATGGTCAGCGTTAATGGCGTCATGCTTGGCCCTCCTGCTCGCGACTCAGGGTGGTGATCAACTCGCCCATGGCACGGGCCTGGGCGTCGCTCATTGGCTCGCCGCTGGTTTGAGCGAAAAAGTCGCTGAACATATCCAGCGCGCTGAACGCAAGCCGCTCGCGGTCTAGCTGTTGGCGGCCTTTCGCTTCCAGCATGCCGGGCTTTTCCAGGTGTAGCACGTTGGGGTACACCGCCCGCAGTTTGCCCATGGGGTCGAGAATGGCGTGGCGGTCGGTGAGGCGCACCAGCAGGTAGTCATCGGCGTGGGGGTCAGTGGCCCCTTGGGCCAAAAGCTGGTCCAGCTCACCTTCCAGCACGCGGACATCCCGGCGGGGCAGCAGCGGATGGTGGGCTATTTGAGTGACACCTTCGCTGCCCACCTCAACAAGGGTGACGCCTTTGCGCTGGGTGGCTTCGGAAAAGCTGTACTTCAGCAGCGAGCCGCTATAGCGAATGTGCTCGCCACCGCGAATCTGGGGGCCGTGCAGATGGCCCAACGCCACGTAGTCGAAACTCTGCATGGGTTCCCACGCCACGCTTTCGGCACCGCCTAGGGTGAGCGGGCGCTCGGAGTCGCTGGAGGTGCCGCCATCCACAAAACAGTGGCTCATCAGTAGCGTCGGGCGGCCCGGCTGGCGCTGTGCCTCAATGCGCTCCAGCAGGTAGCGGTGGGCGCTATCGAAGTCGCGTACGTCCACGCCAAACGCGCTGCGCACGTACTCTGGGTCCGCGTAGGGGATGCCGAACACATCCACCGTGTCATCGCCAATCGTGAGCGTGACTGGCTGATCGCAAGTGGCTAAGTCAGTGAGAATATGCAGGCCGGCTTGGCGCAAATGGCGCGCGCCAAACCCCAGCCGCTCAGCGCCATCGTGGTTACCGGAAATCATCACGACCGGCAGGCCGCGCTGCTCGCACAGCTCGACCAATATCTCATCCAGCAGTGTGACCGCCGCAGCGGGTGGCACCGAGCGGTCGTAAATATCGCCCGCGACCAGCACGGCATCCACCTGCTCGCGGTCGATGATCTCCAGCAACTGCTGCAACACATGACGCTGGTCATCCAGCAGGGAAAGGTTGTGAAATAGCCGCCCTAAATGCCAATCGGCGGTATGAAGTAATCGCATGACAGGCTCGATGAAAAAAGTGTGCGGTCATCATAGCAACCGCGCCTGCGTTTCACCCATGAAAAAGCCCCGCACGAGGCGGGGCGATTAATGCGGAACACGTCGCGGGTTAGTCTCTAAACGCATCCGGGTAGGTGGTGAGATCCACGCCCCACAGCATCGGCAGCAGGAAGTAGACCGCGGCCACGATCAACAGCATCGCAATGATGTTGAGCCAGAAACCGTTGCGCACCATCTCGATGATTTTGATTTTACCCGTGGCGAAGATGATCGCATTGGGCGGGGTGCCTACCGGTAGCATGAAGGCGCAGTTGGCCGCCATGGCCGCTGGCACCATCAGCACGAACGGATGAATATCAAGCGCCAGCGCCAGCGACGCCAATACCGGCAGGATCATGGTGGCCGTGGCTGTGTTGGAGGTGATTTCTGTCAGGAACAGTACCATGCCGGTCGCCAGCAGAATCACCAGCAGGAAGTTGACGCTTTCCAGCACGCTCATTTGGCCGCCAATCCAGGAAGCCAGACCCGACGAGCCAAAGCCCGCCGCAATCGCCAAGCCACCGCCGAACAGCAGCAAGATGCCCCACGGTACGTCTTTGGCCACATCCCACCCCAGCAGGCAGCCGCCTTTGTTGGGAGAAGGAATGAGAAACAGCGCCACGGCAGCGGTAATCGCAATCATGGTGTCGTTAATGCCGGGGATCGTCAGGATCTGCCCCTGCCATAGGAACGAGCGGGTAATCCAGAAAAACGCGGCAAACAGGAACACACCGAGCACCGCCTTCTCTTCGAAGGTGATCCTACCCAGCGCTTCTTTCTCTTTGCGGATCAGCGCTCGGCCGCCCGGCAATTTGGCGAGCTTGATCGGATAAATGAAGCGTGTGAGCATCACCCAGCCAATCACCAGCAGCGTCACTACCACCGGGAAGGCAAACATCAGCCAGCCCGCGAACGAAATCTCGACACCGAACAGCTCGTTCACGATCGCCGCCAGGATAATGTTCGGCGGCGTGCCAATGAGCGTGCCCAAACCGCCAATGGTGCCCCCGTAGCCCACGCCAAAAATCAGCGACTTACTGAACTTATCAATCTCGGCACTGTGATCTCCTTCGGTTTTGTTCAGCTCCTGGGTCACCTGGTAGACAATGGCAGTGCCAATGGGCAGCATCATCATGACGGCAGCGGTATTGGATACCCACATGGACAAGAAGCCCGTGGCCGCCATAAAGCCAAACACGATGCTGTTAATGCTGGTGCCTAGCAAGGAGATAATCGACAGCGCGATGCGCTTGTGCAGATCCCACTTCTCCATTGCCAAGGCGATCATAAAGCCGCCCAGGAACAGGAAAATAATCGGGTTACCGTACGCCGCCGTTACGGCACTGCTCTCCAGCACTCCGGTAATCGGCAGCAGAATAATGGGCAGCAGTGACGTCACCGGGATAGGAATGGCCTCGGTAATCCACCACACCGCCACCCATAAAGTAGTTGCCAGCACCATGCGCCCTTCGAAGCTCAAGCCGGCGGGGTGGAAAAACATCACGACCAAAGCAAACAGCAAAGGGCCCAGCACCAAGCCGATTTTCTGTGCCGTACTATACACGGGCGGACGGGGCGAATGGCCGCCGCTGCCCTGGGTCTTATGGGAGTCACTTCGGGATGAGGAGCCTCCAGCACTTGAGGTCGGCAACGCACACATCAGGAGATTTTTAACTTGGTCATGGGAGTGCCAAAGCTGATCCCACAGCGTCATCGTGGCAGTTCTGCGCATTATGGAAGTACCGCTCGCAGTCAGGGTGAACGAAAGGGCTCAGGACTTAGCTGTCCCTATGGCATTTTTCGCCAGCGCCGCTGGCTTTTAGGGTGCCCTTTATTCACTGCAATAGACCATTAGTCCAGTAAATTGGCGGCAATTACAACCAAAGTCTAACCACTTTAGTCGAAATAATTATTGTCGATTAGTCTTCGTAGATGAGTTTGCTTGGCTTTGTTTTCAGTGATTCCAGTGCTTAATCTGTAGCGTAATAAGCACGCAGAACATGCTGATAGCAAAACGGCTTGCTGCCCAATGGGTTGCAAGCCGTTTACCCGTTATTAGTCCAGGTTGTCCAGCGTTACCACGATATCCTGGGTAGAGACATCGATATTCCAGAAGGTGTAGCTATCTTCGTCTTCATCTACCAAGCGAATATCAAATAAGGGGCTTTTGTAGCCCGTTAGCGTGACGCGTTGCGTATCCCCATCCTGCAGCACGTCGCTACCCAGCACATCCTCTTCCCAGCTTTTTGAGTCAGCCGGGCTCACGTACATGTAATAAATGGTATAGCCAGTACGGTTGGCGATATCCACATAATAGTCGGCGGCCATTACCAGCGATGAACTACACAGCATCAGCAGTGCAGCCAGAAACACCTTAATGCGCATGGAAGCATTCCTTTTTCTTTTTTAGAGGAAAAGCGAGGGTTTGAGGCGCAAGCGCCGTGCTGCGATTAGTGATGGCAGCAAGCGAAGTATAATCTGGCGCTTATGACAGAGATAGCAGGTCACGTTTTCTTACACATCCGCCCAAGGCGTGCCTGCAACTGTTAGAATGCTGCCCCTTTCAGGCGCGTTGTGGCTGACCGCCACACCGCTTCCCTCTTCTACTACCTGAGAGTCGCGCAATGTTTGCCACCGTCAATGCCATTTTTCGGCCAATTTTACGGCTGGGCCTTATCCCTCAAATTGTGATTGGTATTGCCGCTGGGGTGCTGCTAGCTCTATTCACCCCTGGGATTGCCAGCGATGTTGCGCTACTTGGCCAGCTGTTTATTGCTGCGCTGCAAGCGGTTGCGCCGATTTTAGTCTTCGTACTGGTGGCGGCGGCCATTGCCGCCCACCAAGCAGGCCAACCCACCCATATCCGCTCGGTATTGGTGCTGTATGTCACGGGTACGCTGATTGCCGCGTTAATTGCCGTGGCGGCCAGCTTTGCGTTCCCTACGGAGCTGGCGCTGGATGCAGGCCAAGTTGATGGCAACCCTCCCAGCGATATTCTTAGCGTGCTGCGTGACCTGCTGCTCAACGCGGTGGCCAACCCCGTCACTGCCCTGATGGAAGCCAACTTTATTGCCATTCTGGCCTGGGCGATTGGCCTGGGGTTAACGCTGCGCCAAGCCAGCGACACTACCCGCCAAGCGCTTAGCGACTTATCCGCCGCCATTACGCGTATTGTCACGCTGGTGATTCGCTTAGCCCCACTGGGTATTTTCGGCTTGGTGGCCGGTACGCTGGCGGAGTCTGGCGTGCAGGCACTGCTTAACTACGCCCAGCTATTGGGGGTGATCGTTGGCTGTATGCTGTTCGTCGCGCTAGTAAGTAACCCGCTATTGGTCTACTTGGCTACCCGCCAAAATCCTTACCCGCTGGTGTTTGCCTGCCTACGGGGCAGCGCTATTACGGCATTTTTCACCCGCAGCTCGGCAGCCAATATCCCGGTGAACCTGGAGCTGTGCCGCCGCTTAGACCTGGATGCCGACACCTACTCAATCTCCATTCCGCTGGGCGCCACCATCAATATGTGCGGCGCGGCGATCACCATTACCGTGATTACGCTGGCGACTACGCACACCCTGGGAATTAGCGTGGATTTCCCCACTGCGCTGCTGCTCTGCATCGTATCGGCTCTGGCGGCCTGCGGTGTGTCTGGCGTGGCGGGCGGTTCGTTGATGCTGATTCCCATGGCCGCCAGCCTGTTCGGCATTCCGACCGAAGTGGCCATGCAGGCCGTCGCCATTGGCTTTGTGATTAGCGTGGTGCAAGACTCTACCGAAACGGCGCTTAACTCCTCCACCGACGTGCTGTTTACCGCCGCCGCCTGCCGAGCGCGCAAGCTCACCTAACCACTTCTTTACTGCTTGTCGATTGACAGCCCGCTGTTCCTTATATAGAACGTTCTATAAAAGGAACAACGGGCAATCACCATGGATGAGCACTCTCTTGTTACGCTAGGCCTACACCTCCAAGCGCTTCGTAAAACCCAGGGTTTCTCACTTTCACAGCTTGCCAGCGCGGCAGGCATCGCGAAATCCAACCTATGCCGCTTAGAACAGGGCAACGGTAACCCCACGCTAGACACCATTTGGCGGCTGGCCGTCCAACTCAACGTTCCGTTTGGCACCCTGGTGGCACCGATCAGCGTACCGCTCGGTGAGGATGGCGTGCAGGTACAGTTGATCGACCAGGGTAAGGGCGTGCCACAGGTGGATGCCTACTGGATGCGCTGCGCGCCCAATACGCTGCGCCACGCCGAGGCCCATACCCTGGGCACGCGGGAAACGCTGACGCTCATTAGCGGATGGTTAGAAGTAGGCCCAGAGGGTGCGACCACCACGCTCACCCCTGGCGAAAGCATCACCTTTCAGGCCGACCAGCCGCACCTGTACCGTACGCACACCGATGAAGCCACCCTGCTACTCACCGTCACCTACGGCCAAGAAGGGACCCCACCATGAGCCAGCCAGCCGATCACACGGTGCACGCCAACCACTCACCGCTGCGCTCTGCCTTACAGGGCGTGCGTGAAGCAATTCCGTTGTTAGGCGGCTATATTCCGGTCGCGCTCTCGTTTGGTTTGGTCGCGACCCAGGCCGGTTTTACCACTTGGGAAGCGGCCGCCATTTCAGCGCTGATCTACGCGGGTGCCTCGCAGTTTCTGTTCGTGGGCATGATTGCCGCTGGTGCGCCGCTATGGCTGGTGGTGGCCATGACGCTACTCATCAACGTGCGCCACGTGGTGTACGGCCCCAACTTGGCCGCGCTGCTGCCCCGCAGCCGCCACTGGCCTTGGCTGATGCACGGCCTGACCGATCAAGTCTTTGCTTTGGCGCTCACACGGCTCCCCCAACTACCGGAAGTAAAGCGGTTTAGCTGGTTTGTGGGTGCCTCGCTGCTGGCGTGGGCGGTGTGGATTATCGGCACGGTAATAGGCGCGACCGGCGGCGAAGCGGTCACCGCCCGCTGGCCGCTGCTGGGGGAGATCATGCCCTTCGCCCTTCCAGCCCTATTTCTTACCATGGTGGCACCGCGCTTTACCGACAAACGCTGGGCCGCCGCCATGCTGTGTACCATTTTTGCCGCGCTGGGGTTGAACCTGGCCGGGTGGAGCAACGTGGCGATTCCCCTTGCAGCTGCCTGCGGCGCGCTGTGCTTCTATACGGTCACGTTCCAACCACGGAGGAGCCGCCCATGAGCAGCGCCATGTGGATCGCCGTCATTATCTGCGCACTCGGCACGCTGCTGATGCGAGTGGTGCCCTTTTTATGGATGCAGCGCCGTCTTGGTAGCGCAGCGGGAATGAACGCCATGCCCCAATGGCTGGTGATTCTGGGCCCCATGATGATTGCCGCCGTGTTGGGCGTCTCGATAGTGCCCGTCAACCCCAGCCCTGTCTCTTGGTTGGCCACCGCGATTGGCCTGAGCGTTACGCTGTTGGTGTGGCGTCGCCTGCGCTCACTGGGCTGGCCGGTGGCCGCCGGGGTGGGAGTATTTGGGGCGGTGGAGGTAGTGGCAGCCCTTATTTGATAATGCTTTGCATTAGCTTTTACAACATGCCATGATTTCGCCTTTCTCCGTGACACCGAAGGGCACGTATGCAGACAGCAGACGCTTATGGCAGCCGCACAGGGTGGCGGGTGTTGCTTATTTTTTGCTCCACCCTGCTGCCTTTCTTTGCTATAGCCAATGCAGTAGCCACCACTGCTGATTTACCTACTCAATGTGACCAACCACGCCTAGTAACGCTCTCTACCAAGGAGCCACGGACAGTGCCGTAGACGAAATATCTCGACATGAGGCAGCCCTATGAACCACACCTTCTGCGCGGATTTAAGCCGAGAGCAGCAAGACCCGCTGGCGGGTAGCGCCGCTCATGCCGAGCGCAACTTACTGCTTAGCTGGCCGCGCGCGAAGTGGCAGCGCAAACTCCGCCACGCCAACGATATGAGCAATTCATTAAAGCAAACGCTAGATACGCTGGCTGACGATGGCCTACGCATCAACCTGATCCAACAGCCGGGCATGGAAAAGTACCAGCATCAGCTCTTTCTGATGCCGGAGCGGCGCCGCTTTCGCGTGGCACGATGGGAATTAGAGGCGTTCTTCAGCGCCTTTCAAAGTGGCAGCCGCCTTAGCCAGTGGGAGCAGCCAGCGATGCGCAATGATTTGGTTCTTTGCTGTACCCACGGCACCAAAGATAAGTGCTGCGCGAAGTACGGTTATAAAACGTTCAAAGCGCTAGCCAGCACGGTAGCTGAGCACCCGCTGCCCTTCGAGGTATGGGAGAGCAGCCACCTCGGCGGCTGCCGACTCGCTGCCAGCGTGATCGTGCTGCCAAACGTGCGCAAATATGGGCGTATTACGCCAGAACAAGCGCTGCCCTTCTTACAGGCCGAAGCCCGCCAACAGCGCTTTTTGCCCGGCTATCGCGGCGGCTCACAGCTCACTCCCGCACAGCAGAGCGCTGAAATCGCTGCGTTGACGCAGTTCAGCACAGAAGCAAGACAACCCACGTTGGCTCTGATCAGCGATCACGGCGACGACCAAACACGAGAGATACGCTTTCAGTGGCGGCTCGACCAGCGGCAAGGTGAACTGACCGTGCACTGCCAAGCCACCACCCTATGGCGTGTGGATACCTGTGCAGACCTAGCGCAAGGCCCCACCGAAAGCACCGTATGGCAGGCCAAAGTGAATGGCTAATTCATAATCTCCTGAACCAGCAGCAACGAACGACTCAAAGCCGGGCGTTGTGCGTCAAGGTTGAATGCAAGCGATCGCTTACCAGCGGTACTTCACGCTGCCGATAATGCTGCGCGATGCACCGTAGTAGCAGTAGAAATCACAGCCGCTCACGTACTCTTCATCTGTGATGTTATTAACGTTCACCTGCGCGGTCCAGCTGTCGTTAATATCGTAGCTGGCCATAGCATCGTAAAGCGTGGTGGAAGGCACATCGCGGTTAATACCGCTGCCAGGGCTCGGAGACGTTTCACCGATATAGCGCACGCCAGCCCCGACGGAAAGCCCAGGCAAGCTACTGCTCATATCGTAATCCAACCACGCTGACGCCATATGGAAAGGCACCAGCGGCACGCGCTCATCCTGCTGGGAATCGCTGATATCGTAGCGTGCATCGGTATAGGTGTACGCCGCCGTGAGCTGTAGATCATCGGTGAGATAGCCCACACCTTCGATCTCTACACCCTGGGAGCGGCGCTCGCCAGCCTGCTCTTGCACTGGCGCGCTAGTAGAAATCAGCGTGTTGTCCTCCTCCACGTCGAATACGGCAACGGTCACGTAGCCATCTACATCAAACGGGGCAATTTTCACACCGGCTTCTAGCTGGCGGCCTTCCAGTGGCTCGTAACTTTCACCATCTGGCCCGATACCCGCCACCGGCGTAAACGACTCGCTGTAGCTGAGGTAAGGCGAAATGCCGTTATCGCCCAGGTACATGGCCCCGGCTGTAAGTGATAGCTGCTCGTCATCGTAGCCCTGGCTGCTGCTACCGGTGACATCACTGAAGTCGTCGCTGCTATCCACGCTGTCGTAGCGTGCACCCGCGAGGAACACCCACTTATCTGCCACGCGCAGCTGGTCTTGCACGTAAATACCGAACTGGCGGCGGTCCACATCATGCTGGGTGGGGTCGCCGGTATCCGGCGCGGTAAAGGCGGCGTAATCCGGGTTATAGAGGTCTACGGTATCCACGTTGGCGAAGAACGTAGAGCCATCGCCCAAGGTACGGAAGCTATCGCGGTTGGTGTAGTTCAGGTTCAACTCTTGATAGCCCGCGCCCACCAGCAAGGTGTTTTCCGTGTTGTCGGTGTAGGTGCGTGCAATCAAGCGGTTATCGATATTGAACGCATCGTACTCGCCGTCGCGATCAATCACGCCACGGGAAATACTGCGCGGCGGGGTAACAAACGAGTTGGGATAAACATTACGCAGCTCAAGATCTAAATGCGTATAGCGAGCGTTCTGCTGGAACTCCCACGTATCGTTGATCTGGTGCTCAAGCTCGTAACCAATGCCTACTTGGCGCTGATCCAGACGGTCGTAATCCGGCTGGCCCAGGTTGGTCTCGGGGTCGATTTGGCCAAACGGAGAGTCGTTCAGCGTACCCAGTGCCGGGAAGAAACCGGTAGTGGGCACGCCCTCATCTTTCTGCACGCTGGCAAGGAAAGTGACCGTAGTATCGTCGCTGACATCCATTTCCAGGCTAGGCGCAAAGTAGTAGCGCTCCTTCTCGCTACCGTTAAGTTCCCCTTCCCCATCGCGATAAAGCCCGACCATGCGGTAACGCATATCGTCACGCTCGGCCACCGGGCCAGAGACATCAATGCCCACCTGGCGATGCTGCTGGTTGCCCGCCTCAATTTCCAACGTGCCCTGTGGTTCGCTGGTCGGGCGCTTGCTGATGGCGTTAATCACACCGCCGGGAGGCGCTTCACCGTACAAAATAGAGGCCGGGCCTTTCAGTAAATCCACCCGCTCAACGCCAAACGTCTCATTCATCCACCAGAAGTAGCCGCCGGTGCGGAATAAACGCAGGCCATCTTGGTAGGTCGCACTTTCCGCGCTGAAGCCACGTAAGAAGAACCAATCCGTGTTGTTGTCCTCGCCGTAAGGCTGGGAAACAACGCCGGAACGATACTGGAACGTTTCGTCGTACTTATTAACGCCACGGGTTTCCAGCTCTTCCGCGCTCACGGTAGAGATCGCGCGAGGCGTTTCTACCTCGGGGGTGTCTACCTTCAACGCGGTCGCGGTGACCACGGTGGTGCCAGTGTTAATGGTGTCTTCTTGAGCCAGTGCGGCCATCGGCGCAGCGCACAGCATTCCACCGAGCGACACCACCAGTGAACGGCGAACGGCAGCAGGCAACGGCGCGACGGAAAACGGCATGGTTTTACGGAGCATGAGTGAGTCTCAACGGGTATGAGGAGTTCGTTATAGTAAGACGAATGATACGGATTTTTATTCACAACCACAATCACTCTGGTGGGGCAAGAGGTTGCGGTGGAACGGGGTGTTCGAAGGAGGATCGGTGGAAGAACCAATAGAGACAAATGAGGTTTTGAGAAACTGCGAATATGGCAAAGGAGCCGTTTACTGACGTTGGTCAGGGGCTTAAGAAGAAGGCAATCTAGGGGGAGAGACTTAGAAATGGTGGGCCCAGTAGGACTTGAACCTACGACCAAGGGATTATGAGTTTGCACGCAACGCTGCAAACCCAGCAAAATCAGGGGTAATCTACCGTAAGCTAGGAAAGCTAAAAGTATTTACGTGACAGTAGGTTAGCGTAATTTTGCGAAGATGGCCAGAACGGGTGAGTGTACCACTACTGTACTGATTTCGCCTGCTTTTCAGTACAGTCAGCCGCGCTTCACTGGTGGCCATTTGAGTAGTCAAGGATTCCTTGGCTACTGGTTTGGAGCGTGGGGCCGGTGGACCTCCGCAGCAGCTCATTTTAGCCGGGCCCATAGCTGCAGGTGAGACTGGAGTATGTGATGACGACGAAAAAGCGTAATAGTCGAATCTTGAGCGAGATGCACGAGACAGTGCGTGGGCTTCATGGTGCCGGTCTGATCAGCAAGCGGCGCAGGGGCGAGTTCGAGGTGCTGTGCAATGTGGCCAGATGCCGCCATCGTCGATATCAACTGTCAAGTATTACTTGACAGTTGATATCCAGCCTCGTGCAGCTTACGCGTGTGCTTTTTGCCCGACCACGTCCATCAGCTTGGCGTAGTCCGTCACCACGTCGTATTTCACCTTATCCTCGGTCACCTGCTGGCTGATCTCGTCGAAGAACTTGCGGGCGCAATCGATCTTCTTCTGCTCGATCTCGCGCAGCTTCATGGATGACATAGTGCCTTTGGTCTCAGCAACGAAGTAGATGTGCTTCACACTGCCGTCACGGAAAGAGATGGCCCAGTCGGGGTTGTAGTCGCCCACCGGCGTTGGGATCAGGAAGCCCCTCGGCAGCTTGGCATAGACCACCACCTCGCTGCTGGTATCAAGTTCTGCGACGAAGCGCCGTTCGATCTCAGAATCGGTGATGGCGTAGTCGTAGACGTGATTCTTGAGCTTTTGCGTGGCACGGGAGAAGTCTTGTCCGGTTTGGTTAGCGGTGAAGATATCTACATCGTAACGCTCGTCCACTTCATCGTAGGCCAAACGCTCGATGACCATCGCGGCCTTCTGTTCGGTGATCAAGCGGGAGGCCTCGGCAATGAAGTGTTCAGGGTTTTGCCGGAACTGCTGGAACACGGCGGGTTGAACGCCTTGCAATATGTTGGCGGCCGTCTGGCGGGTCAGCTGCGCATTCTCGGCCACCTTGCCGAGCAGGTCATAGCGGACCCGCGAGTGGATTGAATCACCATACTCCGTGGCGGTTTCCTCGACCTTGAAGCCATCGCCCTTCTTTAGCTGCTCATCAGTCAAGCCATCCTGCTGGATGCCCTTTTGCACGGTGTATTGCAGCGGGGTGACGCGCAGGCTCTTGTCCAGGGCTGCGATGCACTTGCGGACCAGCTCATCCGAATCAAATTCGACACGGTACACCGCTTTGCGATTGATCCTTTGCCACAACGCCTGAAACTCCTTCTTGTCAAAGTTGGCGTTGAGGGGGTTGGTTTTCGGTTTGCGGCCATCCTCGATTTTGGGGAGTTGGGCATCGCTGAATACGCTGTCGATCAAGTCAAAAACTTGATCAGCATAAGGCTTCAGGTCATCGGGTAGCTCAGCCACTGTTCCGCTGTCTTTTGCTTCGTGATATTTATCCAGAATATTCTTTTGACGATCCACGTACCCGTTCTGCACAAGGTAGTATTCGATACCTGACGCCATATCCTCACTGACGGTGACAGGGCCCTCTTCCGTAACCATCAACTTACCTGTGAAGAATGCTGCGGTCGCCTGACGTGGTCGTGCGCTCAGCGTGTCACTGATCTCCTGTTGCAGACCAGCGACAAAATCCTTGTAACTCTCACTGGCAATGACGGTGAGTACGTTGATGGTGTGAACCACGGCAGGGTTATCCATGCGGTCACCGTGCTGACCCACCGACAGGCGCAACCCGCGCCCTACCTCCTGGCGCCGTGAGATGGTGTTGTCGCTGTGTTTGAGCATGCACATAACAAAGACGTTGGGATTATCCCAGCCTTCACGCAGGGCCGAGTGGGAGAAGATAAAACGCGTCGGCTCCTGGAAGGACAGCAAGCGCTCCTTGTCCTTCAAAATCAGGTCGTAGGCATCCACATCGTCAGAATCAACTGAGCGCGCCCCAACAGCCGGATCTTTCAGGCGGTTGGTCTTCTTGTCGATGGAGAAATAACCATTGTGCGTGGCTGCCGGTTCGATACCGTCCAGGTACTGCCGGTAGGCTTCATTATCGATGGCCAGCTCAGATAAATATTCGTCCTTTAGCAGCTGATACTCTTCTTCGAAAATACGGGCATACTCGCCCTGGTCATCCGGCTGGTCATAGTCGCGGTACTTGGCCACCTCGTCGATAAAGAACAGCGACAGCACCTTGATGCCCTGGGCAAACAACTGCTTTTCCCGATCCAGGTGGGCCTTGATGGTTTCACGAATCTGAATACGTCGGATATCTCGCTCGGACACATCGCCGCTGGCTTCACCGGCCTTCAATATCAGCCCATTGGTAAACTCCACGGTGTCGGCGGTAGCGTCAATCTGACTGATGGTGAAGCCGTCTCGGTACTGATCAAGCTCGCCGGACTCGGCAAACAGATCATCGCGAAACTGCAAGCGGCGTAGCTGACGCTTGATCTCACCGGACTTGAGTTTCACTTCCAGCTCAATGCGGGCGACTGGTGCCTGCCTCGATATATCGATGCCTTCCAGATACAGGTAGGCATTAGTGCCCGCCAGGCCTCGGGTCTGGATGCCACGCACGGCAATCTTTTTGACCAGTTTCTGGTTGTAGGCATCCAGCGCATCCAGGCGGTGAATACGGTTGTGCTGGGTTCGGTGAGTGGCCGAATACCGCAGGATCATCAGCGGCTTAAATCGGGGCAAAGCTTCCATGGTAGCTTTGCCTTCCATCTTCTGCGGCTCATCCAGAATCAGGATGGGGCGGTTGGCGGCGATCACATCGATCGGCTTGCGCGACTGAAAGTCATCCAGCTCGTCGTAGATACGCCGGTTGTCTGCGCCTCGGGCGTTGAACGCCTGGATGTTCATGACCATTACATTGATGCCGGCGTCGGACGAGAAGCTCTCCAACTCATGCAGTCGCTTGGAGTTGTAGATGAAGAATCGTGCCTTCTTGCCATAGCTCTCGGTGAAGTGCTCAGCCGTTATCTGCAGGGATTTGTACACCCCTTCGCGTATGGCAATGGACGGCACCATGATGATGAACTTGCTCCAGCCATAGCGCTTGTTCATCTCAAAGATCGTCTTGATGTAGCAGTAGGTCTTGCCGGTGCCGGTCTCCATTTCCACGTCGAGGTGGATGCGCGTAGCCGCCAGAGCGTCCTTTTTATAAGCCGCCTTGACGGGCACCCGATTGCCCTTGTTGTCGTAGGTCGTGAACTCGGTCAGCGACGTTGCAACCGGCAGGTTCTGGCTGCGTTGGACCGTCTGGATGTTTTCCAACACCTGTGCTTCGCTTAGGGCAATGTCGGCATTCCTGAAGCCATCCTCGTCAAAGGCGCTGGATTGCGCGCGCTGACCCGGATCGATCCGGTAGGTCAAACCGTCGAGCAGGGGCTGACCGGCAAAGCAGTCGACCACGGACTCCACGGCGTGGGTCTGGTAGGCCTGGGTTTTAAACTTCAGCTTCATGGCATTCTCTTTCTGCATTCTTTCTGCAAGGCTTTCTGCACGTCGTCATGCAGAAAGAACCGGGGGCGGCGATCAACCCTGTGGGCCTCTGTCGCCCTTTCGTGCGGGTGACTTCAGATGCTTCAGCTTCTTTTCTGCCTCGATGAAGTGCTTTTCAACTTCCGAGGGCTGTTGCAGCCGTTGCTCGCGGAATTTCTCGAACTCTAGATGCGCCTTGTTCACCGCTTGCTGGTTACTAATGCTGCCTGCATGGGTCAGCAGCTCGCGCCCGGTCATGGTCAGAAATTGATCCAGTCGCTGCTGCCAGTCGGCCATCGCCATGGGCTGGCGGTTGAGCGCTTGCACCTCAGCCAATTCCAGGTAGGCATTGACGATGCGGTTCAGGATATTGAGCTCTTCTTCATTCAGGTAATTTTTGGCAACCTCGATATCACGCTTCAGCAGGTTCTTGCCCGGAAAGTTGGTGACACCCATGTTGGGTGAACTGGCATCAGCACGCTGGAAAATCAATTCAGAGGCCGTATGCCCATGAGCCGCCCAGTGCATCTTGTTCTGCACCTGTTTAAAGAACAGCTGGGTTTGCTCCGCCTTGGGGTCGTAGTCCGTGCTGGTGGCGTAGATATCCAACACCTTGCGCCAGAACACCTTTTCAGAGCTGCGGATGTCGCGGATACGCGCCAACAGCTCTTCAAAATAGCGGTCGTTCTGCGGCTCCTTGAGGCGCTCATCATCCATGACAAAGCCTTTGATAATGTATTCCTTGAGGCGCTCGGTAGCCCAGATCCGGAAGCGGGTGGCAATCGCACTTTTCACCCGGTAACCAACGGCAATGATCATGTCCAGATTGTAGAAATCCCGCTGGCGGCTGACCTCGCGGCTACCTTCCAGCTGAACTGACAAGAATTTCTTGTGAGTTGCCTCCCGCTCCAGCTCGCCCTCAGCGTAGACGTTCTGAATATGGCCGCTGATATTCTGCTGGGTAGTCTGAAACAGCTCAGCCAGCTGATTCTGGGTCAGCCACAGGGTTTCATCCTGCAAGCGCACCTCAAGCCGCAGCCGGCCTTCGGCCGCCTCATACAGCAGGACATCCCCTGTGCTACCGGGCTGATCAGCACCTTGGCTCATAGCGCACGGACCTCGGTGCTGGGCGACAGCTGACGGAAGATCTGTTCGACGTTGATCTTCACCGCATCAGAGACGAAGCCATTGTCGCGGAACACCACGCGCAGTGGTTCATGCTTGGCCAATTCCTTGACCAGGTCTTCGGTAATGCCCGTGTCGAAGCAGGCGACCAGGGCGTTGTCATCGACAAAAAATACCGTTTTGCCTTGCAGCATTTCACGGCGAATCGGCAGCGTTAGATCTACGCCCCAGTCCACCAATACCTGGAACAGCAGATCTTCCGGCGTTCGGTCTGGTTTGACGTTGTCTACGGCCTCCAGCAAGTCGTCTTGGGACAGCTCATCGGGACGGTAGTAGATTTCCTTCATATTAGAAGTGTCTACTTTGAGTACGCGAAAACCCACGTCACGATTCCAGTTAGAGTGGAAGTCACCTTCAAGGATCCTTCGGCCAGCGCGACGAATACGTTCTTTGCTAATCGCAGCTATTGTGTCGTATCCAAGTTTAAATGCTTCAGATTCAGGATCACATTTCTCAGGAATTTGAACCATTAAAAATTTCCGAGAACTCCCATCAACAGCGTTCGCGTTAATCACGGCGTGAGCAGTGGATGCAGAGCCTGCGAAAAAGTCTAAAACTATATCCTTTTCTGCGACCCCCGCAACACCTATCAGAAACTCCAACAACTTCACGGGCTTTGCAAAGTCGAAGGGAATATTCAAGGACTTCAGCTCCGCAGAGCTTTGCCTATTCTCGAAACTCTGTACTAAATTTGACGGTACAGACCCTTTCTCCTGTTGATCTAATAGCCATAGCTTGTTGTAAAGGTTGTATTTGCTCTGCGCCCCGTTCTGATCAACTAAAGCGGAGCGAGAGGTTTCTTTGAAAATTATATTTCCAGCCTCCAACTCCTTCTTGTATCGATCATATGTCCATTTCCAAACCCCGTCTTCTGAAGTCGGTTTTACTTTGACACCTTCACGAATATCTTTAGGAAAATTTACTCCAGGAGGTATTACAAAACTTCCGTCCGGACACTCTATGTAATATCGTTGATTAGGACGGTGGTCGAGGCTAGCTTTGTATATACGCTCCTCACCATATAGCTCGCCATCTCTCGACCCACCCTCTTGGCGCTTATTGTAAAATCGCGAGATCTGCTCAGGGGTTAAAGGAACCCTAAAGTATTTGGTGTCCTCTATGGATCGGGCATACGTGAGAATGTAGTCAATGTTAGGGGTATAAAACCGACCCTTGGCGCCCCCGGACTTCATTACCCTTGAGAAGGTAACAATATAGTTTTCCTGACCCAAGACTTCGTCACATACTTTTTTTAGGTTATGAAGCTCAGCGTCTCCGATTGATATAAAGATGATGCCGTCTTGGCATAATAAGTTTTTAGCCAGCTTGATCCTTGGGTAGATCATTGATAGCCAATCAGAATGAAATCTCCCATTGGTTTCAGGGTTGGCAACGAGTCGCTGCCCGCCGCTGCCCCTCTGTGCAGAGCGGATCAGAAAGTCGCCCTCGGACTCTGTGAAGTCGTCATCGTAGATGAAATCGTTTCCCGTATTATACGGGGGGTCGATATATATCATCTTGATTTTTCCCAGATAGGTCTCTTGAATTAGTTTTAGAGACTCTAAATTATCGCCTTCGACGAACAAGTTTTCGGTAGAATCAAAGTTTTCGCTTTCTTCAATAGACGGCCGAAGCGTTCCTAAGATCGGTGTATTCGCCAGCGCCAACGCCTCCCGTTTACCCGGCCAATCCAGTCGATAACGCTCTTGTGGACCTTCCACAATCGAATCACTCAGTTCCTGGCGAAGCTGATCAAAATCTACCGCCAGGCGTGTTTTCCCCGTCGCCTCATCCCTAGCTTCGGTCACACAGCCGGGGAACAGTTCACGAATTTTGGCAATATTGTCCTGACTCAGATCAGGACTGTGCATTTTCATTTTGTCCATATTTACTCACCTTACGGATGCTCATACGTTCGTTCCCAAGCATCCTGATTATCTTGGTAACTGGCTAAACTCCGAGAAACTCAATTAGAACGGTATGTCATCGTCGAAATAGTCTGTCTCGTCATTAAGTTTACTGTCAGCCAGATCTATTGGGTCTGATGATACATTTTGTCGGTTGTTTGGATCTGTTTGATGTCGCTGGACTTGCTGCCAATCTGCCGCGATAGCCGGCCAGTCAACGGTACGCTCTACTGGACTGCCTTCAGAATCCTTGTCCAATCCTTCTCCGGACCATACTGACCAGAAGTCCGGATCATCCGACTTTGGCCGGTGATCGTTGCGCAAGCTATTCATCTTGACGAGAATGGGCAGCTCTGACGCCCAGCCCAGCAATATGGCATGCTGGGACGGCAGCGATGGTAGGTCCCTCAATAGGCCACGCAGATTGTCAGGTACCAGTTTATGCACCAGCTCTTGGTCACGGTCATTGCTGATGCGGTGCAGAAGATAGGTATTGCATTGCGATAGAACTGTTGGCGAAAGTTCGCTTGGCCGCTGTGATGAAAGTACCAGGCCCAAGCCAAATTTTCGTCCTTCCCGCGCAATCTTTTCGAAGACCTGGCAGCAAATTGCAGCCGAACTCTGGTTCTCTGTGTCGTCAGCGTAACGGCGGATAAAGGTGTGAGCCTCTTCCATGACTATCGCTGTTGGTAGCGTCTTTCCCTCATTGAGATTGCGATAGCGTTGCAAGGCCTCCAGGGTCATGCGTGCCACAACAGCAGTTATGATATGTACTACCTCTGCCGGGACCAAAGATAGATCAATTACAGTAACAGAGCCATTGGAAGCTTGGTTGTCGCCAATATAGCGCTCAAGCCAATCGACCAATGAAATCTCGGTAGTACCGGTAACAATTCGTTTAATTCTGGTATCCGACAGCATGGTTCTAATACGCATGATCAAGAAGTCAAAAAACTGTGAATTTGTTTCTTGACCTGCAAGCTCTTCAAGATGGTCGGCGAACTGAGGCCCATCGAATTCTAGAGGAGTATCCTCGTCTGGCCCTTCCTGGTATACGACGCCTCCAATGGAAGAGACGAAACCTTGGAAGTGGTAGATAACTTCCTCAACTGCTGTTGCCGGGAAGTCTTTGTACCCTGTCTGTCCGTTGGTTTTCCGGTACACCTGATTTGGTCGATCAAGAAGGGACTGCATTTTTGCCAGAAGAAATTCTAGGCTTTCACGCTGATCAGAATAGTCACGAGAAAGAGATTCGAGATCCTCAATAAATACGGATAGCTTTGGTCCGAACTTCCAGCCTTCATAGTTCTCCCCGTTACGAACTTGCGCCTTCAATGTAATGAGGATGGAGCTAACTTTACGTCGCAGGATAAAAAGCGGGGCTTCAGCTGAAGTCGAGCTACTACGCATTTCCCTTAATGCACGACGTAATAATGGACGTTGTGCGCGCCCACTAGCTTGAGTGAACGCCGTCCACTCGGAGCTATTCCAAAACCACAAAGGAACCAGCAATTGCTCTGCTTTCTCTCCTGGTTCTACAGCAAATACACGAACATCCCCCATGTCTTTGAAGGTGTTGGCGTACTCACCGTTGGGGTCAAGCACGATAAAGCGAGCATTAGGGTTGCTTCCACGTTTCTTCTTTGCAGCCTCCAGAGACCAGCGGATCAAGCCCGCGACAGAGCACGACTTCCCACTCCCGGTATTGCCCAACACCGCCAGATGGCGTCCAAACAGGCGATCAGGGTCAACGCTGACTGTGGCATTGGCAGCCAATGGACTTGTCCCGATCTTGATATGGCGATTGTCGCCTGACTCTACGATAGATTTGAGCTGTACTTCAGTTGGCAGTAATACGGGGTCACCGACCGTAGGGTACGACTCCACGCCACGCTTGAAGCTGAATTGTTCGACATTCTCCTTTGTACCTTCATAAACAAGGCTACCCAAAGGGTTCAGGCTCATTTTGCGCAAAGGGTATGGCAGGTCTACCAATCCGAAGTCCTGCATCCCCTTGCGCTTGGGGTACTGCGAGCGCTCGATGGTGATCCATTCGACTTGAGCCACCAGGTGGCCTTGATCACTGGGAATGAGTACATAGCCGTTGATACGCGGAAAAGGCCTTGGCGTTCCTGTATTCAGGGCAACACCATCAGGCGTTTCAATATCCAGCAGCACCTTGATTTCATCAGGGGAGACAAAGTCCACGATGCCGACACGAAGCGAGTCGGCATATGCCAAGGGGGATAGGCTCACGAATGATCCTCCCCGCTTTCAGTCTCAGCGGCCGTTTTCTTTTCTGAGCGGTCGGTGCCATAACGCTGCTTGAGTAGTTCGGCCATGCGGAAGGTAGTACGGTCGATGGCTGCTTTGGGCAGAAAGTGCTCAGTTAAGATCTGCAAGTCTGCCAATTGCGGGCCTACCAATATGCTCACCTGGGACTTTCTTTCATTAGCGAGCGCCTGGATGCGACCGAGATTGTCATCCATTGAAATCACTACCAGGTGTGTGGATGGTATGGTCAGCATATCCCGGATCACCCGATTTATATGCTCGTCACCAAAGCTATATCCATAGGTCACTAGAGTGCTGTTGGGGCGGCAAATTGCAGCGGCCAAATCTCGAAAGAGCTCAACGTATGGATATTCCGCGGTTTCCCTATCCTTTGCGGCGTTCGGGTAGATCATCAATTGATTTGACGACATCTGCCCCATGCCTGGGGCCGCCAAGAAAGCATCTACATTGTCTGCGCCAAACGGCAGCCCCATGCGGCGTATATCGCGCTCCGTTTGCACCCAATCTACTGAGCCATGTAGCTTTGTAAAGCGCGACACGCCTTCGAGATAGCGGGGTTCACCGCGAATCCCTGGTGGGTTGTAGTGCATGTCCAGGTCCAGTCGAGATGAGCGGAAGATCGGCATCAGGTTGCCAACAAATCTGTCCAGAAGGTGCAGCCCAGCAAGCTCTGCGCCTGCCTCTATCAACCGGTCGTAGTTGGTTGTAAAGATATTCAGTCGATCGCGTGTGCCTGTTCGACTTGAAAAGCTCATAAGAAAGGTAATCAGTGCATTGAATGCGCGTTCTCGCTCATCTTCCTTTGCTTCGGCAATTCGTTTTTCACTTTGAAGAACGGCAGTTGCGAGGCTTGCTAAGGCTTCTGAAATGTCCTTCCGGAGCAACGCTGCTTTATCTTGCTTTTGCACTATCTCTAGACCGCGTAATAGCTCATTGGCAACTCGTATCTGATCCTCAATGTTGCTGCTATCTCTGCCAGAGGCCTTGGCTGACTCATTAGCTGCAGCGATGATTCTATCTTTGTAGCTGCCCTCGCTAACGTTACCTGCCATTCCTGCGGCCAGCTTCCCGGTGGCGATCATATGAACCGCGTGGGTAAGTCCTGCTCCGGCAAGAAGGGAGAGGTGCTCTGATTGGAAGAGCGCCGTTAGCCACGGCTCAATGTGTTTTCTGAGTGCCTTGTAATCCAGCTGACCATCATCCAGCCATGATGCACCTGTTTCGTCCCTCAGTTCGAATGCGCCGGTGTCTGTCTTGGAGAAATACAAAGGGGCGCTGTCATCTCTCACCTTCAAGATGTTGTATTTCTTGGCTGGCTTCTCCGCTTGCGTCAAGTCGTTAGACTCCGTCATCCTGACCCCCATTCACTTCTGATTGACTCAGCTCTGTATATTCGGTTTTCAGCCTGCGCAATGTGGTGTTCAGTTCAACTTTTCGATTGAACTGTTTCTCACGCTTCAACTGCGAAGTGATTCTGTCTATTTCGCGCTGCCTAGCCTGTACTTGCTCGCCGCGCTCCAGCAGGTCTGCCAGCGGCTCCTGGGGGCGAGGAATCAGGGGGCTAAGGTGATACATCAGCTTTTCATAAAGCACGCCAAGATTCAGCGCCACCGGCAGCGGCTGACGCGGAGAACTCTCCGGCTGCCAGTCCGTTTCGAAGTAGCTTCCCATGACCCAGCGGCTACTGTCCGCGGCACTTTTTGGGTTTTGCGCGGGCCGCTTATAAGCTGCAACCAGTTTTATACGTCCACCCTGTACCAGCTCAAAGATCAGCGGAAAAGGAATGGCGCGGTCGATGGCCTTGAGTACCTCGTGATCCAGACTGGCACCCTTGAGGCTAATGCGAAACACCTGAATTTCTGCCACCGCTGGCGTGGCTGGCAGATTGACCGTTTCCGGGGCCAGTTTGTAGGCCCAGTTGATCTGCTCCACCTGTTGAACAAAGCGTTCCCTGAGGGCGGCACTGGCGGTGGCGTGCTCGTAGATCTTGCTCTTGGGCACCACTCGGCCAAAGGCCGCCTGTTTCGGCCAGGCATAGAGGGTCATGCAGTGCTGCCCTCGATGACCAGAAACGCAATCAGCTCAAAATCATCCAGCCCCTGTATGGTGGTGGTCAGTGCCGTGGTGCGGCCGCCGCCAAACAGGCTGTCGATGTCCTTTTCGTCCTTCACTTCGATCATGCTGCGAATGGCCTGGCTGAGCAGGTCGGAGTAGGGCTGCATATTGCGCCCATCCCGGGTCCGTTCATTGAACAGCTGACACAGGGCGCGGATGGGGTCATCCTTGCCCTTGCAACTACTGCGGATCAGGTCGAGCAGGCGCTTGACTTCGGTATGGTCGGCAATCACTTCACCGTCGTTCCCGATATACACCAGGTAATAGGGGTGCAGACGGTTCTGCTGATTGACGTTGACGCTTTCGTGGATGTTCCTCAGGGCGAAAATAACACCAGGCAGTAAGCCGACGCCCGGTTGCGCCGGAACGATGGCGTGCATGCCGAAAGGCACGTTATCCAGCTCGCCGTTGGCTTTCACATAATTCAGCAGGTCCATGCGAAAGTCGTTCAGGCCCAGATCGGTGATCGAGATGCCAGCTTTGACGTCTTCCAGCTCGATGACTTCATCCTGCAGACGTTTGAGCTGCTCCTTGCGATAGGCAATATCACTGGATTTGGCGGTGAGCACGTTGTCATCACCGGTGGCAGTGACATCGGCGATCACCATGCGGTTTTCCACCCGCTCCTTGAGGTTGATGTATTCATCCAGGCTGATATCCGGCCAGTAGTTGGCCAGCTGGATTTGCTGGTTGGGTGAGCCGATACGGTCGATGCGGCCGAAACGCTGGATAATGCGCACCGGGTTCCAGTGAATGTCGTAGTTGATCAGGTAGTCGCAGTCCTGCAGGTTCTGGCCTTCGGAGATACAGTCGGTGCCAATCAGGATATCCAGCTCGCCGGGTTCATCCGGCAAGACGACGGCCTTTTCCTTGGAGCGTGGCGAGAACAGGGTCAGCAGACTCTGAAAGTCATAGCCTTTTCGCAGAGTCGACTTGGGGGCGTCAGAGCCAGTCACCTTGCCAACATGCAATCCGCGCTTCAAGGCCATCGGAGCAAGATTGTCATACAAGTAATCGGCCGTATCGGCAAAGGCAGTGAAGATCAGCACCTTGCGATTGCCGGGGTTCAGCGGTTGGTCAATCTTGTCGTTGATCAGTTTGAGCAGGTGTTGCAGCTTGGTGTCATCCGCTGGAGCTACCTGGCGCATGGACTCCAACAGGTTGTCGATCAAGGCCAGGTCAGCTGCCAGGTCGTGACGCCAGGAAGACAGGTCCATATCCGCCAAGCTGATCTGGACTTTTTTGCCTACGGTAAATTCGTCCAGACCCGAGAAGCTCTCGTCGTCATCAAAGGCGTCGATATCATCCAGATAGTCTCCCACTTGACCGGCTTTGCCGCTGGACTCGAAGGCGTCGATTGCTTCCAGCGTGCGAGTAATGTTGCCGCTGAGCGACGCCAGTGTCAGGCGGAAAGCGGCCACGGAGCTTTCCAGGCGTTTGAGCAGGTTGGTGGTCATCAGGGCCTGCAGGCTGCGCTCACGGTCGGCCTGGCGCAGCTTGCCTTTGCCACCTTCTACCTGGGTATCGTACAGCTCTTCGTACTTGCGCAACCGGCTGGGCAGGATGTAACTGATGGGGGCGTAGACTGAGAGCTTGAGCACCGATAACTGGCTGAAAATCTCGTTGAGGTCAGCCACATCCTGACGTTCAGTAATCGGGCAGTGGAACGACAGCGGCTTGCGGCGCTCGGGGAAGTGACCAATGTCGGTGGTGTCGTAAAAGGTCTGGATATGCTTGCGCGAGCGGGCAATGGTGACCGAGTCCAGCAGCTCGAAGAAGTCGAAGTCCAGGGCTTTGAGGATGGACGCTGCGGTGCGCTGCTCCGGGGGCAAGTCCGACCAGGCGTTGAAGGCCTTCTGTGCCCGGCGGAAAATCTCTTCCACACTGGTGTTGGTTTTCAGATGCTTGCCCAGGGCATCGGACTCACCCTCGTAGGCCAGCGCCAACTGGTTGCGCAGATCGACAAAGCGGTTGTTGACCGGCGTGGCAGACAGCATCAGCACCTTGGTCTTCACCCCGGCGCGGATAACCTTGTTCATCAGCTTCTGGTAACGGGTTTCACGGTCCTTGTAGACGTCGTTGTTGCGAAAGTTGTGAGACTCGTCGATTACCACCAGGTCATAGTTACCCCAATTGACCCGGTTCAAGGGCATGCCGAAGGACTCGCCCGAGGTGCGGGACAGATCCGTGTGGCAGAGCACGTCATAGTTGAAGCGGTCTTTGGCGAAAATATTGGTGGTCAGGTTGCTGTTGTAGTTGCGCCAGTTGTCCGCCAGTTTCTTCGGGCACAGCACCAGGACTGACTTGTTGCGCAGCTCGTAATACTTGACCACGGCCAGGGCAGTGAAGGTTTTGCCGAGGCCTACGCTATCGGCCAGGATGCAGCCGTTATAGGTTTCCAGCTTGTTGATGATGCCGGTGGCTGCGTCCTTCTGGTAGTTGAACAACTTGTTCCACACCAGGGTATCGCGATAGCCGGTCAGCTCATTCGGCAGCACGTCTTCGTCAACATCTTCCAAGAAATCCCGGAAGATGTTGTAGAGCATGATGAAGTAGATACGCTCGGGGGAGTTTTCCTGATAGACCGATTCGATGTGGTCGCAAATTGCAGCGGTAACGTCCTCTACCTTGTCAGGATCGTTCCAGATCTGGTCGAACAGCTGCAGGTACATCTGCGCATGGGCTGGCTCATCCATGCGATTGACGAAGTTCGAGACCGCATTGCCTTGCTGGTAACCAAGATCTACAGCAGTGAAGCCGTTGACCGGCATATAGGCAGTCGCTTGCTCCCGTCCTGCAACATGCACAAAGGGCTGCATGGGGGCCTTGGTCTTGTTGGACCGGAACCGGGCCTTTTGACGTATCCATTGCGCGCATTCACGGGCGACTGCCCGCTGGGTGAGCTTGTTGCGAAGCTGAATCTCAAATTCTGTGCCATATAGCCCGCTCTCGCGCTGGGACTTCGGGATGAAGAACTCCCGGCGCTCTTTTTTCAAGCGGTCAGTCACTTCGTTGGGTACGAAGGTGGGAGCCGTGAAGATGAACTGCAGGCTGTCGACGCCGGAAAGCTCTTTCTTCAGCGCTTCGAAGGCGTAGATAGAGAAGCAGGAGGCGGCAATCTTCAGCCTGGCACCTGGGGTGACGGTCGCTTTGAGGTCGTCGCCCAAGAGGCGGTTGATGTTGTCGATCATTTCCACTGTCTTCACCGTATGGGGCGATTTCGAGACATTGGCGACTATTCGTCACGCCCATCACTAACGCACTAAATATTCATTGCCGTTAGACAGTAATAAAAATGAGAGAAGATATAAATAGAAGGGAGCTAAAACATGGCAAAAGGAGCCAGAAATCAATAAATCGCTATCGAGGAAAAGCAGAACCTTTAGAAATGGTGGGCCCAGTAGGACTTGAACCTACGACCAAGGGATTATGAGTCCCCTGCTCTAACCAACTGAGCTATAGGCCCGAAAAGCGTGCATATAATAGCGAATGTAGGGGGGCGAGGCTACCCCTTGGTGCGCTATCTTAACGGCGTGATCGGCATTTTTTTCGGCACTAATGACCGGCGCTGGGGTCTGATGGTGAATGCTTCTATGGAGAATCGCTTTGAAAGCTTTGATGGCTCTTTTCCCGCTGCTGTTAGCGCTGCCGGTGCAGGCGGATTGGCAGCTTGATCCTGGCCAATCCCAGGTGCAGGCGTCGATTACCCAACTGGATGGCGAGGCCCCGCAAACCCATCACCATCAGGTGAATAATTTACAGGGCGATATTGCTGCCGATGGCACGCTGCGCCTGCCGCTGCGCTTGAGCCAAACCGACCTGCTCAATCGCTTTGGGGAGCTGCCGCCATGGGTGGGCTTGCTGGCGAACACCACGCTGGTGACGCTGGTGGCGCAAATGCCGCCGGAGCGGTTAGACGGCTTGGATATTGGCGAGTCGATGGTGGAAACCCTCACCTTTCGGGTGCAAACCGACCTGATTAACCAAGAAGAGGCGGTGCCGCTGCGCTTTACCCGCGAGGGGTTGAACGAGGTGCGCGTGACTCACGCCGAACCCATGGCGTTGGATGGCAACGCGCTGATGGCTAACAGCACGGTGCGCACCGTGCTGTCGATGCTGGGCTACCAGCAGATCGATGAGCATGTGCCCGTCACGCTAAATGCGCTGCTGGTGAACCGCTAACGCTTGGCTGAGCTACTGATGAGCGCTTAGTGGCTCAGCGCTTCAACATCGCCTGCTTGGGCGGCCCCGGTTTGTACCCGCCACTGGGCGGCATAGTGGCCGTCGGCCGCTAGCAGGCTGGCGTGGGTGCCGCGCTCCGCCACTTGGCCTTTTTCGATCACCACGATCTCGTCGGCGTGGACGATGGTGGAAAGGCGGTGGGCAATCATGATCACCGTGCGGCCGTGGGCGATGCGTTTGAGCGAGCGCTGAATGGCCGCTTCGGTTTCGTTATCCACCGCGCTGGTGGCTTCATCCAGCACCAGAATCGGCGGGTCTTTCAGTAGCGCCCTCGCCAGTGACAGCCGCTGGCGCTGGCCACCGGAAAGCCGCACGCCCCGCTCGCCCACCGGCGTATCCAGCCCTTGGGGCAGCGTTTCGATAAAGCTCCAGGCTTCGGCGGTGTTGGCGGCGTCGATAATCGCGGCATCGTCGGCATCCGGCTGGCCGTAGGCGATGTTGTCGCGAATACTGCCTTCAAACAGGTACACATCCTGGCTGACTAAGCCAATCGCTTGGCGAAGTGAGTGCATACTTACGTCGGTGATCGGCTGGCCATCTACCAACACACGGCCACTGGCAGGGTCGTAAAAACGCAGCAGCAGTTTGATCAGCGTTGATTTACCGGAGCCGGTGGCCCCCACCAGCGCCAGCGTATTGCCAGCGGGCACGTGTAGATCCACGCCGTTCACACCTACTTGGCTGGTCTCATATTGAAAACTCACCGCTTCGAAACGCACGTCGCCTTTTACCGGGGCAGCCAAGGGCGTGGTGCTGTCGTCCTTTACGGTAATCGGCACTTCGAGCAAATCCAGAATCCGTTTGGTGCTGGCCATGGCGCGCTCGAACAGGTCAATCACCTGGGCAAGGCCGGTGAGCGGCCACAGCAGGCGCTGGGTCAGAAACACCAGCACGCCGTAAGCGCCCACGTTGAGGCTGCCGTTCAGCGCCATCATGCCACCAACAGTAAAGGTGGCGAGAAAGCCCGCCAAAATCGCCATGCGGATAACCGGAATAAACGCAGAACTGACTTTAATCGCGCGACGGTTGGCTTCCACATAGGCTTCACTGGCATCCCGCAGCCGCTCGGCTTCCCGCGCTTCACTGGTGAAGCTTTTAATCGTAGCGATACCGCTGAGATTGTTGGAGAGACGGCTGGCAAGGTCGCCTACTTTTTCGCGCACGTCGCTGTACAGCGGCCCGGCTTTGCGCTGGAAGAAAAACGCGCCCCAAATGATCAGCGGAATCGGCGTAAACGCTAGCAGCGCGATCAGCGGAGAAAGCACGAAGAACACCGCGCCTACGGCTACCACCGTGACCACCACTTGAATCAGCGCGTTGGCACCGCCATCCAGAAAGCGCTCTAGCTGGTTGACGTCATCGTTCATGGTGGCCACTAGCTGACCGGAGCTTTTCGATTCAAAAAACGCCATGTCGAGGCGCTGGGCGTGCTCATAGGTATCTTGGCGCATATCCGCTTGCAGCCGCTGGGCCAGATTGCGCCAGAGAATCTGAAACAGGTATTCGAACAGCGACTCCCCCGCCCAAATAAAGAAGGTGAGCACCGCCAAAATGGTGATCTGCTCTTGAGGCGATTCAAACCCCAGCCGCGCCACGAAGCTGTTTTCCTGGTTCACCACCACATCGATCGCCACGCCAATCAGAATTTCCGGGGCGATATCGAACAGCTTGTTGATAATCGAGCAAATCGTGGCGGTGATAATCTGCCGCCGATAGCCTTTGGCGTAGCGCAACAGGCGCATTAAGGCGTGAAAGCTTTGATTGACGGACGCTTTGTCAGCGCGGGTCGGGGAAGAAGCCACATCAATTCCTTTTACGTTGTTATCTGCGTAAATCGCCTTTAAACGGGTTGCGTCGCTCGCCGTACGTTGGCAAGCAAAGGGCTGCCGGTATCGGGGTCGAGCAGCAGCGTGCACTCTACCTGATACAGCTCCCGCACCAGCGCAGGCGTCACCACCTCAGCGGGCGCGCCCTGGGCAACAATCTGCCCGTCGCGCATGGCAATCAGGTGGTCGGCGTAGCGGCAGGCGCTGGCGAGGTCGTGCAGCACCATCACCACGGTGCGGCCTTGGCAGGCCAGGTCGCGCACCAGCTCGAATACTTCGATTTGGTGGCCTAAGTCTAACGCGGAGGTGGGCTCGTCGAGTAGTAAAAGCGGCGTTTGCTGAGCGATGGTCATGGCGATCCAGGCGCGCTGGCGCTGGCCGCCGGAAAGCGCTTCCAAAGGCCGGTCGGCAAGCGCTTCCAACCCGGCAGCGGCAAGAGCATGGTGCACTACCTGTTGATCTTCCGCCGACCACTGGCGCAGCCAGCCCTGGTGGGGCTGACGGCCAAAGCGAATCAGTTCGGTGACGGTCAGCCCTTCCGGAGCGACCGCCTCTTGGGGCAGTAGCGCTAGCTTGGTGGCAAGTTGGCGGGCGGGCATCTGGGCGATGTCGTGGCCGTTGAGCAGCACGGCACCACTATCGGGTTTATGCAGGCGGGCAAGCCCAGAGAGCAGAGTGGATTTACCGCAGCCGTTGGGGCCAACAATGGCGGTTACCTGCCCGCTGGGCAAGCTAACGCCGAGTTCGTGAATCACTTGGCGCTGGCCGTAGCTCATGCTGAGCGCATCGGTGGAAAGCGTGGGTAATGAAGTCATGGGCGGCTCCGTTGCGGGCGCATTAATATCCAGAGTAGCCAGGGGCCACCCACCACGGCGGTAACAATCCCCACGGGGATCTCGATAGGGGCAAACAGCGTGCGGCCCGCTAAATCGGCTAGCACCATCACCAGCGCTCCCGCCAGCGTGGCGGCTAGAATGGGAACATGGCGGGCGCTGGAGAGCGAGCGGGCAATTTCAGGGCCAATCAGCGCCACCAAGCCCACCGGCCCCGCCACGGCAACGGCCAGCGCAGTAAGCACCACTGAAAGTAACAGCACCTGCAGCCGCCGCGCTTTCACAGCGGTGCCCAAGCCACTGGCGATGGCATCCTTAAAGCGCAGCAGCGTGAGCGAGCGGGCCAGCGCCAGCGCGGCCACTAGCCCAAGCGCCAAGCCAATACCCAATAGCTGTACCGCGCTTGCCGGGCGGGCATTGAGGGAGCCGACGGTCCAGGGGTAGGCGGCGTTGGCGGTATCAATCGCTACCCGCGCCAACATCAGCTGCGTGACCGCGCCAAAAACAGCGCCCACGCCGATGCCCGCCACGATAAAGCGGTAGCCCTGGGTGCCGCTGCCTGCGGCCAAGCCAAAAGTGAGCACGGCGGCGGTGGTCGCCCCCGCCAGCGCCATGGCGGGCGGGGCGATGCCTACCCCCAAGCCAACAATCGAGGCCACCGCAAAGGCGGTGGCACCGTTATCGATACCGATGATGCCGGGGGTCGCCAAGCGGTTACGGGCCAGGGTTTGCATTAATACCCCGGCCAGCGCAAACGCAGCCCCAGTGAAACAGGCAGCGATCAGGCGAGGTAGGCGCAGCTGCTGCACCATAAACGCGGTCATTCTATCGCCTTGCCCCAGCAAGGAAGCCACCACCGCATTGGGAGAAAGCGTTACGCTGCCCAGGCTTAAATAGAGCACGCAAGCGGCCATCAGTGCGGCACTCAACCCGATATTCACCGCCACAGCGCGCTTTTCCAGCAGCACGCTCACCCCATAACGGGGCAGCGCAGCGCGCCAGTAGCCCTGCGGGGCAGCCACCGCCTGGGCGCTCGGCTCTTCTTGATAAGCGGTGGATGTGCGGGGCAGTACCACACCGCTCATCGACTGTTTTGCCGTCATTTTCATAGCATCAGATAACCAAAGAGAGTGCGTTAGAGCATCGGCAGGCGCTTGGCCCGCACCACCGCAATCAGCACCGGCGCGCCGCATAGCGCGGTGAGCACGCCCAAGGGCAGCTCGGAGGGAGCAACGACGACACGGGAGATAATATCGGCGGTAAGCACGATCAGTGGGCCGACGGGCAGGCAGAACCAGAGCGTGCGGCGAATATCCGGCCCGGCGATGGCCCGCGCCACAAAAGGCACTACCAGCCCCACAAACGCAATCGGCCCGGCAATAGCGGTGGCCGCGCCGACTAATAGCGCCACGCAGCCCACCGCCAGCCAGCGAATCAGCCCAGGGCGGTGCCCTAAACCGCTGGCGGCCCGCTCCCCTAGCGCCAGCGCAGCCAGTGGCCGGGCAATCACGACAACGCCCGCTCCTGCTATCAACAGGCTTGGCAGCACGGCCCATAAATCGTCTAGCCGCCTACCCGCCAAGCTGCCCACCACCCAAAAGCGAATCTCATCGGCGGCGCGCTGGTCGTAGAGCAGCATCAGTGCGCTGAGCGAACCGAGCAGCCCGGAAAACGCGGCCCCCGCTAACACTAAGCGCACCGGGTCGCTCCCCACACCGCGCAGCCGCGCCACGCTGAGTACGCATACGCAGCCGATCAGCGCGCCTAGCTGTGCCACGGGAATGCGCAAAGTGGCCGCGCTGGCCCCTAACACCAGTGCCAGGGAAACAGCAAACGCAGCGCCTGCGCTCACGCCCAACAAGCCCGGATCGGCCAGCGGGTTGCGTGAAACCGCTTGCAGCAGCGCCCCCGCTACGCCCAGCGCAACGCCAACGGCAATACCAATTAGCGTGCGAGGGGCGCGCAGTTCCCAGACGATAAAGCGCGCTTCCGCGTGATCACTACCGCTTAGCAGCCCTAACACTTGGCGGGGGCCAACGCTGCCTGCGCCTATCAACAAACTAACGACGCTCACCGCCACAAGGGCGGTGAGCAGAATCAGCATCCAGTGTCGGGATGAGCAGCGCCACCTGGCGCTACTTCCAGCCTTGGTAAGTAGCATCACGGCAATAACGCATTCTCGATGTCATCCAGAATCGCCTGGGCCGCCAGCGGGCCGTTGGCACTGCTCCAGAGCTGGCCGTTGACCGGCACCACTCGTTCGTTCTGTACCACGTTCAAGCGGTTGAAGGCGGGGCTCTGTTTGGCGCTATCTAGGGCGGCTTGGCCGTCATCATTTAGCGTGGCCAAAAACAGCCAGTCGCCGTCTACCTGAGAGAGGTTTTCAAGGCTTAATACGTCGCTGTGCACGCCCCGTTCACCGATCAGCTCGCCGCCTTGCACATCCAGGCCGACGCGCTCTAACAGGCCGGTGGCAATCAGGTTTTCCGACATTACCATGGGGCCGCCAGGCATCCAGCGCACCAGATAGGCGTTGATGCCCACGTCGGCGTCAGCTACTGCGTCTGACATAGCGTCGACCCGCTGATCGACGGCGCTGATCGCTTCGTCAATGGCCTCTTCCTGATTCAAAGCCTGGCCGAATAAGCGCGCTTCGGCTTCCCAGTTATCGGCCGCTAGCGGTTGCGTGTGGGGCACCACAGTGGGAGCAATTTGCGATAGCAGTTGGTACTGCTCCTCCGGCAGCTGGGCCGCGGCTAGAATCAGGTCCGGCTGCTGGGCCAACACCGCTTCAATATTGATTTCCCGCACGACGCCCACAATCTCAGGGTGTTCGAGCTCGTTCGCACTGAGGTAGTCGGTCACGTATTCCGCCACGTTGTCGCCGCCACGGGTGGTGACCGCCCCTACCGGGGTCACGCCTGCCGCCAGCGCGGCATCCAGCGCACCTTCATATAGGGTGACTACACGCTCTGGGTGATCAACAACCTCAACGTTGCCGTAAGCCGTCTCCAGCGTGCGCGCTTGGGCGGTGCCCACCAGCAAGCCGCCCATCACCATCCCGAGTAAACCGCGCTGCAGTAACGTGTGTCGCATGTGAGCCTCTCCTGATTAACCGTTAATCCAATAGTAACGATTCTCAAAATCACTTGCACTCCTATTACACCGAATGACGTGTTGCAGTTACTGCAACGTCAGGCTGCCCATATTAGCTAGCGGTCTAACAACCTTCTGCAGGCAGGCGCTCCCCACCCGGCACTGTTCCATTAATAGCAACACCATGTTCGATCAAACCATCTCGCAAGTGGGAACTTTTCTTCTTAGAATCCGCAACTCATTTGATAATTAGTTTCATTAGCAAACAAGATTTATATCAGGGAGGTTGTCATGCCACGCTTTACTCGTACCGCGTTAGCCAGTGCCATTGCGCTAAGCGTTACCGCTACTGCCGCCAACGGGCAAGAAGCAGCGCAACTGGATAACATCGTTGTCTCTGCCAGCGGTTTCGAGCAGGCACTGGTGGACGCCCCAGCAAGTATCTCGGTTATTTCCAGAGAAGAGCTTCAGCGCGAACGCATTACCAGCGTGGCTGATGCACTGCGTAATGTAGAAGGGGTAGATGTTGGCGGACAAGTGGGCAAAACCGGTGGCAGCAATATCAGCATTCGCGGTATGCCCAGCGACTACACGCTAATCCTGATTGATGGCCGCCGCCAAAATGCGGCTGGAAGCGTCACGCCTAACGGTTTTGGCGAAACCTCGACCAGCTTCTTCCCGCCGGTTTCCAGCATTGAGCGTATTGAGGTGATTCGCGGGCCGATGTCCACCCTATACGGTTCAGATGCCATGGGCGGCGTGATCAACATTATTACCCGCCGAGTAGACCGCGAATGGGTTGGCTCGGTCGGCGTCGAGAGTACTTTTAATGAAGATCGTGACTTTGGCGACCGCCGTGAAATTAACCTCTACACCAGCGGCCCGCTGGTAGAGGACACGCTGGGCGTTCAACTGCGCGGGCGTTTTTATGAGCGTGACGCATCAGAGCTTGTCTACACCGACGCTAACGGCAACCCGGTTGAGGTGAGCCAGCGTGGCCCTAGCCCGGTAGAGGGCGATGTGTACAACCTGGGCGGCAAACTAACCTGGACGCCTAACGACAGCCACGACCTTTGGCTGGATGGGGAGGTGAACCGCCAGCGCTACAACAACGACGAGTGCCAACTCGGTACGTTGGACGGCCGCACCCGCAGCTGTGCGCCCAACCCTGGCGTGGCAAACGGCTATGCCGACGAGCTGCGTTTTGAGCGGGAACAGGTGGCTATCGGCCATACTGGACGCTTTGCCACAGGCACGCTGGAATCGAGCCTAATGCGTAACACCACGGAAACCACTGGCCGTACGATTCCCGGTGAAGAGGGTGTTGCCTATGAGGGCTTCCCCAGCATTATTGGCGGTGCCCCGCGTAAGCTGGAAACCACCAATACGGTACTGGATAGCAAGTTTATTATGCCGCTGGGTAACCACATGACCACCGTTGGCCTACAGTGGTGGGATGCTGAGTTGGATGATGGCTTGGCCAATGAGACTTTCGAGCAAACCACCTGGTCGCTCTTTGCGGAAGACGAGTGGATGCTGCGTGATGATCTCGCGCTGACGCTGGGCGGCCGCTACGACCATCACGATGCGTTTGGCAGCCAGTTCAGCCCCCGCAGCTATTTAGTCTGGAACACCACGCCGAACTGGACATTAAAAGGCGGTGTGAGCCGTGGCTACAAGACCCCGACCCTGAATGACCTTCACTCGGGTATTAACGGGGTGACCGGCCAGGGCACGATCCTGACGATCGGCAACCCGGACCTTGAGCCGGAAACCAGCACCAGCAGCGAAATCGGCGCGCACTACGATAGTCAAACAGGCTTTACCGCCAGCGCGACGCTGTTCTACAACCAGTTCGACGATAAAATTGCCAGCGGCAACGATATCCTGATTGAAAACGACCCGCTTATCCCGGATGGCGTGTATAGCCAGGACGTGAATATCGATGAAGCGGTGACTCAGGGGGTCGAGCTCTCCACCAGCTATCAATTCACCCCCGATTGGCGCTTATCCGCTAATTACACCTACACCGATAGCGAGCAGAAAAGCGGCAATAATCGTGGCGAACCGCTAACTGATACGCCCGAACACGCGCTGAACGCCACGCTGCGTTGGCAGGCGACACCGAAGCTAGATACTTGGCTCTCTGCCGAGTACCGCAGCGAGCGCTATCGCAACCGTGAACGTGTTAGGGGCGCGCCCTCCTTCGCTGACCTGGGGGATTTCAAAGCCTACTCGCTGTTTCACCTAGGCGGCAGTTACGCGTTTACCGACCAATTTAACGTCAGCGCCACCCTCTACAACTTATTTGATAAAGACTTTGTCGACTACCGCGCCTACGGCGATGGCACCAGCTTCGGCAACGTTTACGCCAACAGCGAAGAGGGTCGCCGCCTGTGGCTCTCTGCTCGCTATGAGTTCTAAACAGACGCCCATGTAGTTTCACTTACTGTTTCAATGCTCACTTGCTGCCCCGGCTACGCACCGGGGCTTTTTTATGTTTTTTGTGGATCGCCTCAGCAGTAGCTTCCCTCTATAGCGACAATTCATGGTTTTAATATCCTGAATCCGTGAGACCGGCCCCCGGAAGCACTTCTAACCCACTGACCTGCATGGCAATATAGCCATTATCGCCATTCACCCAGACAGTGCCATGCCCAACATAAAGTTCCGCGCCAGTTGCCGCACCCTCACCAGCCACGCCGGGCTGTCCATCATCGGGCAATGCTTCGAGATCGCTGGCGTCGACAGCATCGACAGCCGCTTCCCCACCACGCTGGGCATGCGCACCAGTGACGTGATCAAGAG
>Ga0256829_1000397_pt1 | contig 45239 bp, 39 predicted proteins | sample 131447metaG_FD_185979 | JGI IMG/M metagenome (GOLD analysis project Ga0256829, IMG submission 185979) | Hydrothermal vent microbial communities from Lau Basin, Pacific Ocean - 131-447 | ecosystem: Environmental > Aquatic > Marine > Hydrothermal vents | place: Pacific Ocean: Lau Basin | collected... | reverse complement strand
TTTATTTACAAAGTTTAGGTTTAAGAATCATTGGTGAAGATGTAACCAATAAAGGAAGGATTGATTTAACTGTTTTTATAGAAAACTCTATTTATATTATTGAGTTTAAAGTTGGAAGTGATGATGCACTTCAGCAAATAAAAGAGAAAGATTATGCGAGTAAATATCTCAATGAGAACAAAAATATTTATCTTATTGGAATAAATTTTAATGAAAAAGAGAAAAATATAAGTCGTTTTGAGTGGGAAATAAAATAATGTTACATAATCAAATTAAAAAGATTCAAGGTGTCAATAACTCATGAAACAATTACCAGCAAAAGAAATAAATTATGATAGAAAAAGATTGAGAATACAAAATACTACTATTTTTGCTAAAGATATAGTAAGAAGATTTTTTTATGATTCAAGAAGCAATATATCTATAAATCCTATTACACTTAATTTTTCAGATGAAAACAGTGAGAAAAATTTTAATAACTATTTTAATAGTCAAAACCTTTTTAATTTTAAAATAGGAATTTTTCTTACATTATTTCTTTTTACCATTTCTTTATATTTAGATAGATTTATGTATCCAATCTATGCAAATAAAGTTGCTGTCATTAGGATAATAGAGGATATTTTTTTACTTTATTTATTATACTTATCTTATAAAAAAGAGCATATTATTCTTCCGAAACTGCAACAGTATGGATTCTCTTTAACAACGGTTACTGGTATTATGATGCTCATCATCTACTCTTTTCCTGTAGAAAATAATAAATTTATTTTTGAATGTTATGCCTCTATTATGCTTCTTATTATTGCATCATTTATTGTTTATGGAAATAGGTTTATTACTGCATTTATCAGTATTTCAAGTGTAGTCATTTTAATGGCATCGATGATTTATAAAACTTTGGATGTTATGCATATGCTATTTTTTGAGTTTTTATACTTTTCAACAATCCTTCTTACTGGTGTTGCAGCATATCTTCAAGAATACAATCAAAGAAAACTCTTTCTTGAAGAGAAATATTCAAAACAAGTTAGTAAAGATTTACAATTAAAAATAGTAGAACTAAAAGAACAAACCAAAAAAACAAATGCAACTTATCAAGAACTTCAAAAGATATACAAAAACACAAGAGATTCCATAGAATACGCAAGTTTAATTCAAGGAGCAATAGTCTCACAACATAGTGAACTGCAACCATTTTTCAAAGATAGTTTTGTCTACTGGATACCTAAAGATACAGTAGGTGGAGATATATGGCTTTTTAATGAGCTTCGTCATGAAGATGAATGTTTACTGTTTTTCATAGATTGTACTGGGCATGGGGTTCCAGGGGCTTTTGTAACGATGATTATAAAATCAATTGAGAGAGAGATTATATCAACTCTTAAAAAGCATCCAGATTTTGATATATCTCCTGCTATTATTATGTCTCACTTTAATAAAACTATGAAAATTCTACTCAAACAAACAAGTAAAGATAGTAAATCAAATGCAGGATTTGATGGAGGAATTATCTACTACAATGCAAGAGAACAAATCCTTAAATTTGCAGGAGCAGAAACACCTCTTTTTTATATAGATGCAAATGAGGAGTTTCAAACTGTAAAAGGGAATAGATACTCTGTTGGATATAAAAAATGTGATATGGATTATGTATATAAAGAAACAAGCATAGAAGTACAAGAGGGTATGAAGTTTTACTGTACAACAGATGGCTATCTTGACCAAAATGGTGGAGATAAAGATTTTCCATTTGGTAAAAAAAGATTTGGAAATATTATTAAGCAAAACTATAGACTCCCAATGGAGGAACAAAAAAAGGTATTTATAGATGAAATGGATAAATATGAATCTCAAATAGTAAATAACGATAGAAATGATGATATGACTGTTATAGCATTTGAGATAGGTGAAAAATCTGACTTTATAAAAAAAATAAATGCAGATATAGTAACATATGAAGGTATTATGACTCAAAAGCTTATAGAGAGTGCAATGGATAACATAAAAAGCAAAATAAAAAATAAAAGTATGTTAGTAATTGTATCAACAATCACAATAGAATATTGTCAAAATATGATGAAGTATTCTAAAAATGATGTGATAGGTTCAAGAGAAATAGTACCAGAAGGAAAGATAGAAGTACAATTTATAAATAATGAATATTATGAGATAATAGCAAAAAATATAGTTAGTATAGAAGATAAAAAGACAATAGAACCAAAACTTAGAGAGATACAATCACTAGATAAAGCAGATATCAAAAAAAAGTATAGAAAACTACGACGCTCAGGACAGAACACTCATGAAAAAGGTGGGGGAATTAGCTTATATGAGATAGCAAAAGTAAGTGATACTATTGAGTATAATTTTAAAGCTCTTAATGAAGATAAATATATTTTTATGATGAAGTCGATTGTAAATAGTAAAAAAGAAAGGAAAACAGAGGTTTAAAATGCAAACTTTAAAAAAACTACCCATAGGAATACAAACATTTTCAGAGATAATCAATAAAGATTATCTTTATATAGACAAAACAGATATAGCCTATAATTTGATAACAAAAGAGAGTAAATATATCTTTTTATCCCGTCCTAGAAGATTTGGTAAGTCACTATTTTTAGATACTTTGCATAATATATTTGAGGGAAATAAAGAACTGTTTCAAGGTTTAGCCATATATGATAAATGGGATTGGGAAACTCAATATCCTGTAATTAAAATAAGTTGGGACGGAAATTTACAAACATTAGATTCTTTAAAAACAGTAGCCTTTGATGCCTTAAAGTTGAATCAACAACGATTAGGTGTAAAATGTGATAACACCGATGATGTAGGAAGTTACTTCAGAGATTTAATAGTAAAATCGTCTCAGAAATATAATCAACAAGTCGTGATTTTAATAGATGAATATGATAGACCAATTTTAGATACCATAGATAATATAGAACAATCAAGAATAAATAGAGAATTTATAAAAGGATTATATTCAATCCTTAAAGGATATGACCAATATATAAAATTTGTATTTTTAACAGGTGTTTCAAAATTCTCCAAAGCAAGTATATTTAGTGGACTCAATATGCTAGAAGATATAAGTCTCAACAGACATTATGGCAATATCTGTGGCTACACTCAAAATGATGTAGAAACAACTTTTTTACCCTATCTTCAAGGTGTAGATTTAGAAAAAGTAAAAGTTTGGTATAACGGCTATAATTTTTTAAAAGATGATGTTTATAACCCTTTTGATTTACTTCTTTTTATTAAAAATGAGTTTAAATACTCAAACTATTGGTTTGAAACAGGAACGCCAACATTTCTTATAAAACTAATAGAGAAAAATAACTACTTTTTACCAAAACTCTCAAACCTAACAGTAGATGAAAAACTACTCAATAGCTTCGATATTGATAACATTGACTTAGAAGTTATTTTGTATCAAGCGGGGTATTTGACTATTGATGAGATGTTAATAGATGAGGATTTGGATATTATAGAATATAAACTCAAACTCCCAAATAAAGAAGTAAAATCATCTTTAAATGATGTAATAATTAAACAGTTATATAAAGAATCAAGCGCAAACACTCAAAAAAGGTCTATCATCAAAGCTTTAAAATCTGCTAATATGGATGATTTAGAACTCTCTTTAAAAGCAATGTTCTCATCGATTCCCTACAACAACTATACAAAAAATGACATGCAACACTTTGAGGGATTTTATGCAAGTATTATCTATGTTTATTTACAAAGTTTAGGTTTAAGAATCATTGGTGAAGATGTAACCAATAAAGGAAGGATTGATTTAACTGTTTTTATAGAAAACTCTATTTATATTATTGAGTTTAAAGTTGGAAGTGATGATGCTCTTCAGCAAATAAAAGAGAAAGATTATGCGAGTAAATATCTCAATGAGAACAAAAATATTTATCTTATTGGAATAAATTTCGATGAAAAAGAGAAAAATATAAGTCGTTTTGAGTGGGAAATAAAATAATGTTATATTTAAAAAAGTGACTTAATGAAAAAATTTTGTTCCTAAAACATTCATTAAGTCAAAATTTATCTTATAGATTTATGCTCTCAAAAATCACTTAATCTTCGCTATTGTTTGTCCAAATTTCACATCTTGACCGATGTTTATACCTAATTCTAGCATCTCTTTTTCAGCGAGAATAACAATGGTTGAACCCATCTCAAAACAACCAAAATCTTCACCCTTATCTAAAAACTTATCTGTAAAGTCATAAGCTTTTGGCTGGTTTGCAATTGCGTTTGTTTGGATAGCTGGGGCAAATGCTACTTGCATAACTCCTACATTTAAAGCACTCACAAGTACCATATAAAATCTTTTGCCATTTGTGGCTTCACAAAGAATGACAACTCTTTCATTTTCTATAAAAAGATTAATTCTCTTTTTTAAAGAAGGCACATTTACAGGGTAAAATTTTCCAGGAATATGTACAGCTTTGATGACTTTTAAATTAGTCGGGATGTGATAACGATGATAATCTTTTGGAGAGAGATAAAAGTTTATAAACTTTCCATCATGGACACTTTTCTTTTCTTCTTGTGAAAATTCACTTCCTAAAAGTTCATCTGCTTTATAGCGCATTCCTTTGATTTGTAAAGCATAGTCCCCTTGCAAATCTCCACAATCAGAAATATACGAATCACAAGGAGAGATAAAATCTACTCCATCCATAGAAAAGTGGCGTTTTTCTCGTAACTTTCTTGTAAAAAGTGCATTTAAAGATTTGTAAGTACTTGGATGGTGAAATTCACTCATATCAAGTCCCATAAGTGTTACATACGATTGATTGACAATCTTTTGAAACCAAGATGGAAACTCTTTGGATGCAAATTTTCCAAAATTTTGTGAGATAAGTGATGTTATATGTCTTTTTTCCATAATAAGTGTGTTTTCCTTAGTTGATTTTTCTTTTTGCTATTTCTTCTATGAGGACTGTTGCATATGAGCCTTTAGGCAATGTAAAATTCATTTCATATTGTGCTTCTACTTTGTTAAATCTCCCTTCAATCTCAGTTGGATAGACCCATGCAAATCGTCTTGCACCATCTGCATTTATCGTGTCATCAAAATCTTTTTCAATCTCGCCTGCTAGAGAGGTTGCCATTTTAACTTTTTTCCCACAGAGTAAGCCTGTTACACTAATATTGCGTTCATTAAAACGCAGCACATCTTCTGCATTATCTTCAAACTCAAAAAGTTTTCCATAAGGGTAATGTTCCATCACATCACCATTTATAAGTTTAAAAGGGTGTGTTTGTGCTTGCATTTTTTTAAGGGTCTCACTTGGTAAATTGAGAAGTGTTTCTAACTCTTGTGTTTTAAAACTTGTTACAAGAGAGTTTATCTCTAAACGACGTGAAAGCCAAAGGTTAAAAAGGTGGCTTTGGTACGCATTGATAAGTAATCTTTTGACTCGAGGATTACGTTCTCTGGCTTCACCTTTGGCAAGTTTTTCACCTAAGATATGATTGTTACCATCATTGCCAAAACGCTGATACCCAAAAAAGTTTGGCATTCCAACCTCAGCGATATTTTTGAGTGCCTCATCTATCTTTGCAGCCGAAGTTGGATTCACTTTTTTTACTTTGATGTAAAAACGGTTACCTTGAAGATGTCCAATTCTTAGTTTATTATTATGATAAGTTTTAGAGATAATTTTAATCCCTTCAAAATTAAATCCTTCAAGTGCTTCTTCATGCTTTTTATGTAAGGAGATATACTGTTTCGTCATGGCATGTTTATCTTTGAGTCCAGCATACCCTATCTCTTTGTTCTTAATCCCCAAATATCGAGCGATATGCCCTACCATCTCCGTTGTAGAAAGGTTTTTTTTACGAACCAAAAGGATAAGGTGTTCACCTTCTCCTGAAAATGTATACAAAGGAATCTCTTCAACCACAAAATCACGGGGTGATTGCTTAAAATGAAAATCTATACTTGAGTGTGCGAGTGAATAAAATCTATCCATATTTTATAATCCTATTATCTTAAAAATGATGTGCATGACATCTATTTTTGTATCTATTTCTTGCAAATTTAGCAAAAATTGTTATCTTTGTACGAGTCTGTTCTGCTCGTCGTAATACTGCTTTTTTATGGCGTTTATCAAAGCCGACAAGCATCTCGTACTCTTCACCACTACACCCTTTTTTCTTAGGTATCTGATGTGTAAAATCAAAACCACATTTATTTATCACTGCCATTTTATCTAAATCACTTAGCAAACCATCTGAAATATCCATTCCAGACTGTAAAATTCGTGCTGTTTTAAAAACAAATTTGTCTCGTAACTCTATATTTATAAATTTCGATTGACGATGTAATCTTCCACCATTAAAAAGTTTTTGTAAATCTTGTTGTGATTTTCCTAAATTCCCCGTATAGGCTAAAAGACTGTTTGCTCTTAAACCACGACGAAGTAATGGCTTTTTTGTTTGTGCAATTATGGTAATAGTAATATCAAGTTTTGTGTTACTAATAGTGTCTCCACCAATAATTTGCATATCATACTCTTCTGCTACCTTTAAAAAACCTTTGGCAAGTGCTTGCATATCATGTTTTGACATCCCTTTTGGCATAGCAACACTCAAGAGTGCATAGAGCGGTTTTGCATTCATAGCGATAGCATCAGAGAGATTAACAAGCATTGCTTTTCTCGCTACCTGTTCATAACTCATCCAAGCTGTTTTAAAATGCACATTTTCAAAAAAAGCATCTTTTGAGTATGTCATGCCTTCTATAAAAGCAGCATCATCCCCAATATATGGTGTTTTAAAAAGCGAGATAAAATAGTTTTCTTTATTCATAAAGGAATTATAACATTTAAAAATGGCTCAAATCGTAACAAATAGTAAGTTCATGCATACAAAAAGCTAATTTAACCTACTCTAAGTCTATTAGCGATATAATCCAGCATTATTTTAGTTTTAAAATTGAAGGATAATTGAATGAGTATTCCTATTTATACTTACGATGCGATCATCGTTGGTGCGGGTCTTGCGGGAAATGCAGCAGCGAGAGAGTTGCAAACCGCAGGTAAAAAAGTTGCTGTTATTACAAAGCTACACCCTCTAAGAAGTCACTCTGGAGCGGCACAAGGTGGTATAAATGCCGCATTTAGTGATGAAGACAGTGTAGAGTTACACGAGTTTGACACAGTGAAGGGATCTGATTATTTAGCGGATCAAGATGCTGTTGAATTTATGTGTAAGAATGCACCTGAGACGATTCGTTGGTCTGAGAGAATGGGTGCTGTATTTAGCAGAACACTAGATGGGAAGATTGCACAACGTCCTTTTGGTGGGCAGAGTTCTCCTCGTGCCTGTTTTGCAAAGGATAGAACAGGACTTACACTCTTACAAACTATTTATGAACAAGCACACCGTGTTGGCGTAAAGTTTTGGGATGAGTGGTATGCTGCAGATATCATTTATAAAGATGGGAAAGTATCTGGTGTCATTGCATTTAACATCCGTGATATGCAAATGGCAATTTTCAATGCAAAATCAGTAATGTTTGCAACAGGTGGTTATGCAAGAGCTTTTAAAATCAGTTCAAATGCCCATGCAAATACTGGTGATGGTCTGAGTATCGTTGCTCGTCATGGTCTGCCTTTAGAAGATATGGAATTTGTACAATTCCACCCATCAGGACTTTCAGGAAATGGTGTCCTTATCTCAGAAGCTGCTCGTGGTGAAGGTGGACGTCTGTTCAACTCTAAAGGCGAGCGTTTTATGGAAAAATATGCTCCAAATGCACTTGAACTTGCTTCTCGTGATGTTGTGGCTCGTGCTATCTTAAATGAAATCCGTGAAGGTCGTGGTGTTGGTCCACGAAAGGATGCTGTTTACATTGATGTAACGCATTTAGGAAAAGATTTGATTATGGCAAAACTTCCTGAACTTCGTGAGCTTGCTATCACATTTTTAGGTTTAGACATGATTAAAGAGCCTATCCTTATCTCTGCAACTGCGCACTACTCTATGGGTGGTATTCCCGTTAATATTGCTGGAAATGTTCGTAAGAACAATGATGAACTTGTAGAAGGTTTCTATGCTGCGGGTGAGTGTTCTTGTGTTTCTGTACATGGTGCAAACCGTCTTGGTGCAAACTCTGTACTTGAAGCACTTCTTTTTGGTCGTTTTGTTGGAAAAACAATGGTAAAAGAGATAGATGAAATAGAACTCAGAGTAGCTACACAAGAAGATGCTCAAACTGCACTTAAAGAAATAGAATGGTTCTTAAGTAACAATGGAAAAGAGTCTGTTCCAGTACTTCGTGAAGAATTACAACAGTGTATGACTGCAAATGCGGGTGCTTTTAGAACAAAAGAAACTTTACAAATTGCTATTGACACGATCAAAGCATTACGTAGTCGTTTTCAAAATATTCGTATCAAAGACAAATCAAAAGTTTTCAATACAGAACTCCAAGAAGCTTTAGAATTTGGTCATATGCTTGATTATTCACTTTTCATTGTTGAGAGTGCAATCGCGAGAAACGAGAGTCGTGGTGCGCACTATAGAGAAGATTTTGATACACGTGATGATGAAAACTTCCTCAAACACACTATGGCGTATATGGATGAAAGTGGTGAAATTGCACTTGATTATATGGATGTTGTTCTTGGTAAACATGAACTTAAAGCTAGAACATACTAAGGAGAACTTATGAGTACAGAACATAAAATCACTAAACAACAAGTAAACTTTAAAGTATTTCGTTTTAATGCTGATGAAGATTATCTTCCATATTATGAAGATTACAATATGGAAGTTACTTCAGAAGAAGTTGTACTAGACATTTTAAACCGTATCAAATGGGAACATGATGGAAGTTTTTCATACAGAAGATCTTGCCGTCATGGTATCTGTGGTGCTTGTGCTATCAAAGTAAATGGTCGTGCGACTCTTGCTTGTAAAGAGAGTATGACAGATATGATAGAACTCTTTGGAAACGAACTTACGATAGAACCACAAAGTAAAAAAAGAGCTATCAAAGATATGATTATCGACAAAAGTGACTTTTGGGATAAACATGCAGATGTAAAACCTTATGTAGTAACAGATGTTGATGAAACACCTACTCTTGAAAACTTAGTTTCTCCAGAAGATGCTGAGCAAATAAATGATGCTGATTTATGTATTCAATGTGGTGCATGTCACTATTCATGCCCTGTTGTTGAAGTCAATGAAGAGTTCTTCGGACCTGCTGCATTTGCTGCGGCTTACCGTTTTGAATCAGATGTTCGTGATGAAATAGGTACACAGAGACTCGAAGCAGTTCATCAAACAAACCAAGGTGTTTGGGATTGTGTCAAATGTTTTGAATGTGCAGAAGCATGTCCAAAAGATATTAATCCAATTGAAAAAATAACATCTTTACACCAGATGCTCTTTCAAAAAGGTGTTGCCACTTCAAACGTAGCAACGCGTCACGCAGTTGGTTTTAAACACTCTATCGCTAGAAATGGTGTTCTTGATGAAGGTGGTATGGTTCTTTACTCTGAACGTGCAGCGGTTGTCAAACACATTCCATTAGCTTTAAATATGTTTAGAAAAGGCAAAATCGTGCCACCATGGGGTATCGTAAAATCAGAAAATCTTGATGAGATTCAAAAATTAGTAAAATCTTCATCAACTGCAAAGTTTTAGGAGTTAAAATGAAAAAATTAAAATACGCACTTTTTACTGGGTGTACTGCAAAACAGAGTACTCCAGAGCAGTATATGTCAACAATGGCAGTTGCTGAAAAATTAGGGATAGAACTTGTAGAGTTAGTAGAAGCTTCTTGTTGTGGTGCTTCTCACTTACAAGATTATGATGACTTTTTATCATTAGTTTTAAATGCGAGAAATATCGCTTATGCAGAAAAGCATGGTCTTACAATGGTTACTATCTGTAACACTTGTCAGCTTAACTCGGCAATGACAAAACATCGTTTAGATAACAATGCAGACCTCAAAGCTCGTGTCAATGAAAAACTCAAAGAAGTTGGTTTAGAGTACAAAGGTACTTCTGATATTACTCACTTTTTATATGCAATTATTGATGATATTGGTCTTGATAAAGTGAAAGAGATGGTAGTCACACCTTTGAGTCAATTTAATATTGCTCCTTTTTATGGTTGTCACAATATCCGTCCTTCAGAACTTCAAAATGAAACACACAATTCACCTGAAAATCCATACAATCCTTCTTCATTAGATGATTTAATCATCGCTTGTGGTGGAGAGACTGTTGATTATGCAGAGAAAAACAAATGTTGTGGTTTCCATGTAGAACTTCAAGCTCCTAAAACTTCAGCTATCCTTGCAGGAAATGCAGTTGCTGGTGCTATGGATGGAAATGCTGACTGGATTGTTACACCATGTCCACTTTGTCATCTTAAACTTGATACACAAACAGGTCATCTTTCTAAAGAGATTGGTCGTGATGTAGCACTTCCAGTCCTTCATATGCAACAAATGATTGGTCTTGCACTCGGTTGTACAAAAGAAGAACTCGGTCTGAAACATCACGTTGAGTCTGTAGACTTCGTTTAATCTTTCGTGTCTGATTCAATCGAAATTATTTCTTGGAATGTCAATGGTATTCGTGCCATTGGCACAAAAGAAGCCTTAAAATGGGTCGATGAGAGAGAACCTGACATCTTATGTCTACAAGAGATAAAAGCCCTTCCTGAACAAATCCCTGACAATTTATTTGAAAAAGAGTATGCCCAAGTTCATGTAAACTCAGCCGATAAAAAAGGCTATAGCGGAACAGCAACTTTCACTACCATCAAAAGTGACTACACTTCAAAAGCCCATCATATTGATACACTTCATGAAGGTCGCATTGTAGAAACACATTATGATGATATCGTCCTCTTTAACATTTACTTTCCAAATGGACAGAAAGATGAAGAGCGACTTGCATATAAAATGAAGTTTTATGATGATTTACTTGCACATTGTGAATCACTCAGAGAAGAAGGAAAAAGTATCATTATCTGTGGTGATGTGAATACAGCTCATAAAGAGATAGACCTCAAAAACCCAAAAGCAAATGCCAAAACAAGTGGTTTCTTACCTATTGAGAGAGCATGGATTGATAAGCTTTTAGAACATGGGTATATAGATACTTTTCGTTATGTCAATGGCGATGAACGTGAGAGATATAGCTGGTGGAGCTACCGTTCAAGTGCTAGACTGAAAAATGTTGGCTGGAGAATCGATTACTTTTTCATTAGTGATGATTTAGCTGAAAGTTTAGAGGACGCATTCATACTCGACTATATAGAAGGCTCTGACCACTGCCCTGTCGGTATCCGTTTAAGTATTTAAAAGAGAACAAAGAGTTCAATAAAATACTTTATTGAACTCTTGTATGTTTATTATAATTTATCTGTAGTTAATCCAACTTCTTCTAAAAAGTGACGCAACTTAACGATTGCATCTTTACTTAACTCGTTTCTATGTGATAATGTCAGAGAATGTTCTCTTCCATTCAAATGGATTAATGCTCGATGCTGTTTATTCATATCTACTTTTGCACCATAATGTTCCAACGCATGCACTAACTTTTCTGTATCTATATTCCCCGAAAGAGGATGCTCATATAACTTTTCTATTTTTGATTTATGTTTACTCATTTATAACTCCTTGTATATCTATATTATCGTCTTTTAAAGATTAAAAGTGTCTTATCTTCTGTATCATAGAGTGAAAATGTTTGCTTTTCTATGAGTTTAAGTCCACTCAATTTTTGAAAAACTTGTATTTTATGAAAATACTGTACGATAGTATCTTGATACTTTTGAAAACAACCATCTGCTTGTTTTTCAAAAAGTGTTAGTTTCGTATGAAGCTCATTATTTTCAAACTGTGCATCGACAGATAAAAACTCCTCTTGGCTATCATTACTCATCGTACCTTCTGCAACATCTGAAAAGCCATAAAGAGTATTTATATCGGCTATAAATACACCATTATCATTAAGTCTTTGAGAAATCGCTTCAAGAAAGTTGAGAAGATTTGGTTTTTCTAAAAAGTTTAAAACATCAAAAATACTTACAATCGCGTCATATTTTCCAGAAGCATTCACAATATCTATACACTCTGCATCTAAATTTTGTGCTTTGCATTCATCTACCATGACTTGACTCAAGTCAATCCCCTTACACTTAACACCATCACTCTCTAGTCGTTGCATAAAGCCACCACGACCGCAGCCTACATCTAAGAGTGTTTTAATCTCATACTCTTCTAATTCTGAACGATACAAGTCATACAAAGCTTCTGTTGCTTCTTCGATTCCTAAAAGGTGTTCTGCTTTAGCATAAAGGTCTAAGTTTGTCATTATCTAGTTATTCTCTGCTTTGATGATTGTATTGATTTTTTCATAAATATCTAAAACTTCGTCTTTTTTAGCAATATAGCTATTTTTATTGGCAATGAGATATGTTGAACTTGTCATAATATCTTCTACAACTTCTAAACCATTTTGTTTCATAGTCGTGCCAGTTTCAACAATATCTACAATCATATCTGCTAAACCGATTAAAGGCGCTAGTTCGATTGAACCATAAAGTTTAATGATTTCAACACTCACAGCTCGCTCTTCAAAATAGCGTTTTGTGATATTTACCATCTTTGAAGCTACTTTGAGTTCTGGTTTTGTAAGGTCAAGCTTTTCACCCTTACGCATCCCAATAGCTACTTTACACACACCACGACGTAAGTCAAGTAAACGCACAACATCAAGCCCCTGCTCTTCTAAAGTGTCGAGTCCAACTACACCAATATCTGCAGCTTGATGGTATACATATGTTGCAACATCTTGGTTACGAACAAGTAAAAAGCGAAAATTTGGAGTTTCCAAAATCAGTTTTCTATCATCAAATTTAAAACTATCACCAAAAATAGTTTCAAAAATTTCGAGTGTCTCTTTTGCGATACGACCTTTTGGAAGTGCAACTGTTAGCATAATTGAGCCTTTTTTATTATCTGTTTCATACCGTCAAAAATGAGATTATCATTTACCGTGGCATTTTTAAATATTTTTTTTAATTCTACTGCATTGCCACCAGTCAGTACAATAGGTAAGTTTTGTGACATTACTTCAGAATGTAATGTTTTTAAAAAACCATAACTTATAGCATCTTGCGAATTTTTCGGCATTATAGCTAAGTCTAGGTCAAAGTTAAATGAATAATCGAGTGCAGGAGAAATATTTTTATAAGTTTGTTGCATTGCATCCACACCCGCACAGATAAAACCACCTTCAAACTTCTTTTCTCTAACAACATCAACTGTAATTGCACTTCCAGCATCTACTACAACAGCATTTTCAAGAGCTTGCACTGCACAGATTCTATCGATGCCCATACTTTCATAGTATTGTGTTTTATCTACATAGCGAGCAATATCAATCCAGTTATCTAAATTAGTGAGCACCTTTGATACGGCTTGATTAACACAACTATAATAAATTTTTTCTGTAATACTTGCAGGATTAAAAGAAACCACTTCTTTTTTATACGTGACTCCATCATCAGATATATGATAAGAAGTGTTTCCCACATCACATAAAAGGACTTTCATTGTATTTTCCAGCCTACTTCTTTCAATGCAGCTTCTGCTTTAGAACAGAGAGGAGCATCTATAAATATCAGCTTATGAGAAAATGTTTTTTCACTTAAGAGGACGAGTTTTTCAAATATTTCCTCAAACTTATAGACATCTTTCATTAAAATACGACTCTTTTGACTCACAGCAAAAATTGCCCAAAATTTATTGTTAGTATCAGTTGCAGAATAGATTTTTATCTTGTTGCGGATACCAAGTTCTTTTGGAGTGACCTCTTGCATTTTTTTATATATTTTTCCACGTTGTCTTAAAGAGTCTACGACGAATTGCATATTTATAATAGTACCTTTTTTAAAATTATACAATATATAAGCATAATTGTACTACTATCACAGCACTTAAACAAAGGAGTAGACTTGGATTATTTTATACATTTTCATTTATTTGCTGCGATTGCTTGGATAGGTGGCTCTGTTTTTATGTTTGTCCTTGGCATAACACTCACTGATAAACAAAAGCAAAAAGAGGTTTACCCACATGTTGGACCAATTTTTGGATACTTTGAACTTGTTTCACTTCTTGTATTACTTGCTACTGGTCTTTTAATGATAACAAACGACGGTCTCTTTGATTTAGTTTTCAGTAATGACACAAGCCATGTTGTCGAACTACTACGCAATAAACTTTGGTTAGTCTTATCACTTGTTATTGCAACTGCTATACACTTTTTTGTTGCTTTTAGAACCAACAACAGAGAGCGCAGTAAGCTAGAAAACTTCATCTCTCGTGGCTCTTCTTTGTTTATCTTTTTTGTAAATCTTTTTGTCTTACACTATGCCATTATGATACGAAGTATCATCTCATAAAATTTGGATACACTTTTTTGATAATAAAATAGATTTTACAGCCTATGCAAAAACCAAAGAGTATATCCAGAGAAGAACAAATCAAATAAAGTGCAGCAACGACAAGCGATAGTGAAAGTGAGTGAAAAAAATACGTAACTAAGAGTAAAATCATAAAGAAAAATCCAAAAAAACCAGCTAGTCTTTTTGCACCTCCATCTATCAACAAATCTTCTATACGAAAAATCTTTTTTATCACTTGAGAGAAAAATGTCAAAGGGGATATCAATTTTTCAAAAAAGAGTTTAATGCTAAAATCAAGGACTAAAAAAAGCATAATTGGCAACATCTGTGTATAAAGGTACAAAAGTACGAACAATGAAACAAAAAGTGCATTGATACGAAAAAGATTTTCATCTACTTGTTTAAAGTTTAGGGGACACGAGACATTGGACATATTACTGCTCCTCTTGATTGCGTTTAATGGCTTCTATCACAGATGCAAAATCTTTCTCTTTTGAAAAACATCTTCGCATACTACAACTTAGATATTCATTATCTGTTATAGCTTTACTTAAAAGATAGGGATATGCTATATTTTGCATCTTCACTGCATTTTTTTGAAGATTTAATTTACTACTTTTGAGTGTCACAAAACCTAAAGTCTGCATCAAATAAGCACTTGCAGTTGCCGGAGCATTTATGCTTCTTTTTTTAAGTTTTCCTTGCACCTGTTTGAGCGATGCTAAAGCTAACTTTTCATACTTAAATGAGCCTTTTAAAGAGGCTAGTTTTATGATGTTTTGGAGCATTTTTCCAAAAGCCGAAGTATGGTACTTGTCATTGAGATTTGCTTTCACTCGCATCGTATCATTCGATAAATACCAGATACCTTTGGCATAAAATTTCTCTTTTGCCCGCTCAAGTAAATATTGTGCAAAATGTAATTTATTTGTATCATAATCCACTTCATACCCAGCAATCAATGCAGCTATAAAGAAACTATAGTCTTCAAGATTTCCCTTTTGTTTTGCCTTTATGCCTATGAGAGTCTGATGATATAACTCTCCTCTATCAAACATCAGTACTTTGAGAGCTTGCAGGTGCTTATCTGCTTCTATTTTATATCGACTATCGAGTAAAGAGGCTTTATAAAGTGCCTCAATCATCATAGCATTCCAAGCAGTATTGATTTTTTTATCTATAAAAGGATACTTTTTTTCTTGACGAATCTGCAACAAGGCTTGACGAAATTGCTCGAACCCTTTTGGTCTTTTGTCTGTGTAAAAATTTATATGTACTTTTGAATGGAAGTTACCTTCAGTTACAAACTCTAAGGCATCTTCTAGTGACTCTTTATAAGGATTTGTTTCAAGGGCATCATGGACTTGTTTTTGGGTGAAAACAAAATACTCTCCCTCGTGATGATTTTTTCCAGCATCGCTTGCACTATAGTATAAATGGTTTACTTCAAAACGCTTATGAAGCATAGCTATCGTTTCAACAACGACCTTTTTATAAAGTGGTTTTTTAGTTTTCAAATAAGCACGTGTATATAGAGGGAGTAATTCTGCTTGATTATAGAGCATTTTTTCAAAATGTGCTATTTCCCATGCACTATCTGAGGCATAGCGAAAAAAACCACCTTCAATATGGTCATACAAACCTCGTAATGCCATCCTATCTAAAATAGCATAAGATTCATCGAGAAGTTTTTTGTTATGTTTTAAATACCCTAAATCTGTCAATAAAGAAATTTTAGCTGCTTCTGGAAATTGTTTTCCATATCCAAATCCTGGATTTTCTTGATTATAGCTTTTTTGTATAGCATTGACCAAGCTATCAATATTTATAGAAGAGTTATATTTTTTTGTATCTATTTTTACAGTTTTTAATTTTTCTATTTTTTTTGCGATTGCTACTGGATTGTTCTGATACAGTTTACCATAATAGGGAATTAATGTATCTAAACCCTCCAGAGCAAATGCTTTTTTAGGAGGAAGATAGGCAGCAATAAAAAAAGGTTCTTTGTTGACATTCACAAAAACATTTAAAGGCCAACCAGCAGCACGATTATAAATTTTTTTATATATTGCTTGATAATATGCATCCACTTGAGGATACTCTTCTATATCAACTTTTACCGAAATAAAATATTTATTGAGAAGGTCTGCTATTTTTTGATTTGTAAATGACTCTGCTTCCATAACATGACACCAATAACAGGTAGAATAGCCTAAAGAAATATAAAGAGGTTTATCTTCTTTCTTCGCTTTTTCAAAAGCTCTTTCACCCCAAGGCATCCAGTGAACAGGGTTAGTTTCATGCTGTTTAAGATAAGGGGAAGTTTCATACTGTAAGTCGTTTTTTACAACCGTAGCAAAAACTGATGTAATTGTTAAGAAAAAAACAAAAATCAGCTTTTGCATACTATGATTTTAAAGTTTTATAAACTTGCGTAATGCACACTTAAACAAGCATCAAGGCTTGCAAGTTCTTTTAAAGTAGCATCATTTACTGCATTATCTACTAAGATAACAGCTAATGCTTCGGCAGCTTTATTTCTTGCCAATGAAAAGTCTGCGATGTTTACATCGTGTTTTGCTAAAGTCGAACCAATACTTCCAATAACACCAGGAACATCAGAGTTTTTAAATAAAACCATATTACCCTTAAGCGCAAATTCAATCTCAAAACCATCAATACTTACAATTCTTTGTACATTATCATCAAAGATAGTTCCTGAAATAGTAGTAGTTCCTTCTGCTGTTGTCAATTTAATAGTAATTAAATTTTTATACACAGCAGAATCTTTTAAGGCTTCTGTTTCAATCTTAATACCCTTCTCTTGTGCAACAAATTCTGCATTGACATAGTTAATAGTATCGCCACTTGTTTCACGCATTGCACCTACAGCTACAAAAGTAGAAAGAGAGTCCACATACTCTGCAATATCGCCATGACCACTTACTTTGATACCTACAATTTGTGATTTGTTTACCTGAGAAGCGAGGAAACCTATCTTTTGTCCCATTTCTAAAAATGGTTTCACAAATGCAGGGATTTTAGACTCATCTATTGGTAAGTTCATGGCATGTGGATAAGACATCCCTTTTGCAGCAGCAATTGCATTTGAGGCTGCTTGTGTTCCGATGTTGTATTGAGACTCATACGTATTTGCACCCAAGTGAGGAGAGACCACAATATTATCTAAATCAAGAAGTTTGTTATTGATTGCAGGCTCTTTTCCAAAGACATCTATCCCTGCAAAACGAATTTTACCAGATTTGAGTCCATCATACAATGCATCTTCATTATACAAATCACCACGGGCACAGTTAACTAAAACAACACCATCGTTCATTTGTGCTATTTCTTCTTTTCCAATTATCCCTATCGTCTCTTTATTTTTTGGTGTGTGAATCGTAATCACATCACATGCTAAGATGTCTGCAAAGTCTTTTGTATAAGTCATATCCAAATCAGTCACTTTTGATGGGTGAATGTACGGGTCATATGCCACAATATCCATCTCAAAAGCAGCTGCACGTTTTGCGACACGGGAACCAATGTTACCAAATCCGATGACACCAAGTTTTTTACCACTTAACTCATGCCCATACCATTTTTCACGTTTCCAAATACGTTGATTTTTCAAATGATCATGAGAGTATGGAAACATACGCATACATGACAGCATATGTGCCATTGTAAGTTCAACTGCAGCGATTGTGTTTGCAGTTGGAACATTCATTACGATAATTCCTTGTTTTGAACACCCTTCAATATCGACATTATCTACACCAACACCAGCACGAACAACGGCTTTTAAATTACTAGCATTCTCTAAAAAGAGATCATCTACATCAGTAGAACTTCTTGTAATTGCTACATTCGCTTGTGGAAGAATCTCCTTTTTTAACTTATCTTTTGGCTCATCTGCTGCCATAATAAAGTTAATGTTTTCATCATTTTCCAACATATCAAGACCCGCTTGATGGATATGGTCACAAACTACTACTGTATATTTTTGCATTTAATATTCCTCTTTATACGGCTTTACAATTGCCGAAATTTGATAATTTTTTAGTACTTTTACAAGCTTATTTAATTTATTTACATCTTGTGAATAAATAAGTAATTCCATGTCATGTTTGTCTTGATTTAAATAATACTTCAACTTATATTGTCTAAGCTCTTCTTTTAAACAAAATATTTGATAAGGATCTAAAACAGCGGCAGACAATCTATATGTAATGGTTTTAGTTATTTTTTCATCTAAGTCTACTTTTACATACACTTCATTGACAGGAAATGAGTTCCCTGATTGCTCTGTTTGAGAAAAATGGTCTAACCAAATTTTCTCAGATTTCTTTTGAGTTACATTTGTGTCAAGAACAAGAGGTTCTTGATTTTCATGTTCATCATATTTATTAATAGATATTAAAAAAAAGACTAAAAAAATGGCTACTCCCAAAGCGAAGAGAGGAGCAAACCACTTAATAATCTTTTGCATTTTAAATCATGCTTATTTTAATTTATCTTTAATTAAATCACCTAAAGAGTGTGACTCGTTATCATTGATTTCTGCAAGCATTGCTTGGTTTTTGATATAATCTAATTTTTTCACAGAGAGTCTGATTCTATCTCTTTTTGTATCGATAACAGCGATAGCAGCTTCAATTTCTTGTCCTGCTTCTAGCTCTTCTTTTACTAAAGGAGTTAAATCTTCATCACGAATTAAAGCATCAACACCATCTTCAAGTGAAACAAATACACCAAAATCTTTAATGTCACGGATTGTTCCAGTTACAATTGAGTTATTGTTATGAGTTGTTGCGAATTTATCAATAGGAGACTCTAAAAGAGTTTTTCTATTTAAAGATATTTTTTGATCTTCTGAGTTAATCTTAGCAATTTTCACTTCAACTTCATCACCTGATTTTAAGACATCTCTTGCTTTTGTGTTTTTATCCCAAGAGATATCTTGATTGTGTAAAAGACCTTCTACACCATCAATACGAACAAATGCACCAAAATCAGTTAATGATGTAACAGTTCCAGTAACAATATTCCCTTCTCTGTAGTTTTTCATAAATTCATCAAATGGTTTTGGTAAAAGTTTTTTAAGTGAAACACGTAGTTTATGTGTTTTAGAATTGATTTCTATCACTTCAACATCGATTTCTTGACCAACTTCTAAATAGTCATTAGGATTTTTTACATTTTTGTTCCAGCTGATTTCAGAAATATGTAAGAAACCTTCAATATCATTTCCTAAATCAACAAATACACCGTATGCTTCGATATTTGAAACAGTTACAGTAATTGTATCACCTTCATCTAGTTCTGATTCAACTTCAGCCCATGGATCCGGAAGTACTGCTTTAATAGAAAGAGAAAGATGACGTTTATCTTTGTCATAAGAAATTGCTTTTACAGTGACAACATCACCTTCTTCATAAAGTTTTGAAGGGTTTACTGGACCTTTGTAAGAGATTTCATTATAATGAACAAGTCCATCAACACCACCTACATCCACAAACATACCATAAGAAGTAATTTTTTTGATTGTTCCCTCAACGATAACATCTTCAGCCATTAGTTGATCAATAATCTCTTTTTTTCTCTTACGTTCTTCATTGAAAAGTTTACGACGAGAAAGAATAATTGAGTTTTCTTCTTCATCAATTTTCACAACTTGTGCTTTAATCTTACGACCAACTACTTCATCACTCTCTTTAAACGCAGCTAATGAACGTGGCATAAAGAAAGAAACATCGTCAGCTTCTACAACATATCCACCACGATTTTTCTTAACAATTACACCCTCTATAACTAAATCTTCAAAGTCATCTTTGTTTGCAGCTATAAAGTCAATAGTCTTTTGTTGCTCTAAAACTTTTTTGTAAGAAATCTTTGGACGTTCGTTATAATATCCAATTACCATTACATTTATTTTATCGCCAGGATTAAACTTCAATTCACCATCTTCACCACGAATCTCGTTTAAACTTAAAATACCTTCTAGCTTATCGCCAACACCAACTAATGCTCTGTCTTCATCCGCTTGAATTTCAACAACTTCACCTTCTACTATACGGCTTGTCTCTTGTTTCTTTTCACTAGCAGCAAACATCTCTGCAAAATTTTCTTCTTCTTCAAATGATTCGTTATCGAACGCCATTATCTATCCTCTTGTTACATAAAAATTGTCGTGATTATATCTAAATAATCATTATATTGGAATTAAAAGAGAATATATTTTATAATTTTTCGATTGCCTTCGTGACTTTTTCTATAATCCAGTCAGGTGTTGAAGCTCCAGCAGAGATACCACAGAGTTTTTTGTTTATAAACCACGAAGCATCTAAATCATTTTCATCTTCAATATGATGTGAATTTGCACAAAAATCATGAGAAATACTTGACAACTGTTTTGTATTGGATGAATTTTTCCCACCAATAATAATCATTACATCTGCTTTTTTTGCAAGTTTTGCCACAGCCTCTTGATTTTCAAATGTTGCATTACATATAGTATTGAACACTCGTACCTCTTTATGTCGTGGAATCAGATAATTTGCAATCTCCATATAATCTTCCACTTTACGTGTTGTTTGAGCAATAAGGGCAATTTTTTCTCGTAATTTCATATCTACTAAGTCAAATACATTGGTTACCACTTTTGCCCCATGTGTAGCATAAGATTTTACCCCTTGAATCTCGGGATGGGCTGCATCTCCAAAAATCAAGACATCATAGCCTGCTTCACTCATCTCTTGTGCTATTTCTTGTGGTTTTGTTACATAAGGACATGTTGCATCGACAACATTTACACCATTTTCTTTAAGTTGTGCGAGTTCTGATTTGACAATACCATGTGTACGGACAATCGCTTTTTCACCGCTTTTAAATGTTTGAAAGTCATCAACAAGACCTACTTTAAAATCTTTATCGAGTCTTGCTATCTCTTTAGAATTATGAATCAAAGGACCATAAGTCGCTGCATTTTGATTTTCTTCTGCTATTTTAATTGCCCGTTTGACACCAAAACAAAAACCATAATTTTCAGCTAATTCTATTTTCATGTTCTCTCCAGAAATGTAATTTTTTCTAGTAACTCAAAAAAGTTTGGAAATGAAGTATTGATACACGCTAAATCCTCTACTTCCATACCATTTTTAAGCCCGCCAATTATAAAACTCATAGCAATTCTATGGTCGCCATCACTATTTACTTTTGCACTTTGGAGTGTTCCACCAGTGATTTTATATCCATCTTCATACTCATTAACTTCTATTTTACATGCTTTGAGTCCCTCTACCACTGTAGAAATTCTATCAGACTCTTTGACTCGTAATTCTGCAGCATTTTTAACAATACTTTCGCCATTAGCACAAGCCATAGCGATACTTAAAGCAGGAAGTTCATCAATAAGCCATGAGATATTATCTTCTACTATAATCCCGTGTAAAGGTGCATATTTAACATGAATATTTCCAATAGGTTCATACTTATCATCACTCATTTCATAAGAAATTTCTGTTCCCATTCGCTCTAACGCCCTAAAAGCCTCAATGCGTGTGGGATTGAGTGTGACCCCTTCTAAAATCACAGAAGCATTCGGGGTAATAGCAGCTGCAACAGCAAAGAAAAATGCACTTGATGGATCAGCAGGAACTCTGATACTTAAAGGGGATAAAAGTTTTTCTAAAGGTTTAATCGTTGTTTTAAGTCCATCAACAACAATATCTGCTCCCATACCTTGTAACATTCTTTCTGTATGGTCACGAGAGAGTTCAGGTTCGACATAAGTACACTTGCTATCAGCTCGAAGCGCTGCTAAAATCATGCAACTTTTTACTTGTGCAGAGGCAATTTTACTCTCATAATCAAAAGCTTTTAAAGCTGCACCCCTAATACTTAAAGGAGCAAAATCGCCATCTTCTCGTCCATCAAGTTTCGCCCCAATATTTTTAAGGGGAGTCGTCACTCGTTTCATAGGTCGAGAACGCAGGTATTTATCTCCAGTAAGCACAAAATGCCCCTCTGCAGAACTCAAGAGTCCACAAAAAAGGCGCATCCCCGTTCCTGAGTTTCCACAATCTAAAATTTCAGAACTCTCCTTAATGCCATGAGAAGAAATTCTAATAACTTTTCCATCATCAAATACTTTTGCCCCAAGATTTTGAACAATTTTGAGTGAATTGAGTGTGTCTTCTGCACGTAAAAAATTTCTTATTTCACTTTCACCATCTGCAAGCATTGCAAACATCACACTCCTATGGGAGATAGATTTATCAGGTGCAATTTCTGATATGCTCAAAGAAAAAGATTTCGCAGGAGAAACAACTACTTTACTCATCGTAATCCAATTCCTAATTCAGTTTCTAAAGCATTTAAGATAGCATCCATGCTTTTTGTAATGTCTTCTTCTTCAAGTGTTTTTTCTTCTGATTGTAGTACAAAACGTAAAGATAAGCTCATGCTATCTCCTAAGCTTTCATCACTATATTTATCTACAGGATAAAAACGGATAAGTTCACTTGTAGCATTATTTTCAATCACATCTTTGACAGTCTCATAAGCGGTGTCTTTTGGCATAATTATACTTAAATCTCGAAAAGAAGCTTGATATTTTGAAGATTTCTTCGCAGTTTTCAAACCAGACTTAATTTGAGAAAAATCCACTTCACACATAAAAGTGCTTGGTAAATCATAAGCTTTTTCAACTTCAGGATGTACACGAAAGAGTTCACCAATACTATGACCATCAACAAGTACTTCTGCAGATTGATACAGATGAGAAAGTGTATGCTTTGTTGTATACTCTTTTAAAGTAATACTCCCTATAACATCGGATACTTTTTGTACAAAGGAAGCAAAATCTATGACTTGTGGTTTTCCAGCATTCGCTAAACTTTCAGATTCTACTTCACCGCTGAAAAGAAATGCCATTTTTGTTGATTCCTCTCGTAGAGGAGTGAAAACAGACCCTATTTCAAAAAGCTTAACCGATTTATATCCATTTTTGACATTATTTGAAGCTGCTTTTAACATTCCCGTTAAAAGTGTTGGTCGTAAAGTATCGAGTGTTTGTACTATGGGATTTAAGAGTTCTAATTCTGCTTTTGTTGTTGCAAAACCATAAGAATTTAAGATTTTTTTCTCATCAAATACAAAATGAACAGTTTCAAAAAAACCACTCTGTGCTGCACGATGTCTTAAAACACTACGTTTTTTATATGTAAAATAATCATCTTCTAATCTATTGTCCTCTTTTAAAACCAATGGTTTTGATGGAATATTATCTATCCCTACCATTCTTACAATCTCTTCTATAATATCTTGTTTATGCTCAATATCATGACGAAATTGTGGTACTTGAACAATAAAATTTTCTGATGAAGATTTAGATATATCAAAACCTAAGTTTTTCAATATATTTGAAATTATACCTTTATCTATACTTGCACCAATAATGTCATCAATCTCTTGCTGATTAATAATAACAATTTTTTCTTTTATATTATGAGAAAGCTTTATGTTCCCACCAAAAGTAGTAGAACCAGAGTGTGCAGCAATAAACTCAATACAATGCCCAAGTCCACCACTTAATTCTGGTTCACTTCCGCGAGATGTTTTGTAAAACATTGGTCCCGCTTCTACCTTATGATCTGCCATTTTCTTAGAAATAACATCAGGTGCAACATAGCTTGCTTCAAGAAGAATCACGCCTTCACTCTCAGTAAGCTTTGAATCATCATGCTGAATAATACCTACAGTAGAAGCTGGCTCTTTACCTCGTACACAAGCATAACCTTTGTCATTTTCACTTAAAGTAACCGTTGCCATCACATCATTTTCATTTTCACAAAAGTATTTATGACTATAAGCTCTTAAAATCACACCACTTGAATGTGTTATATACAACAGAACAGACTCTATATCTGTTTCTCTTTTTTCATCAATCTGTGCTAAACGCAACTTCGTAACTAAAGGGAGTGTTAAATCTTTTAAATCAAGTGCTTTATAACATACACTTACATCTAAATCTTTTTCACTATGAAGTGATAAGATGCGCCCAATACCGCGTTTTTCATCGTTATCGACATAGTTATATTCTTTAATTGGTTTGTTAAATGCCGCACTTAAGTCCCGTGCAACACCACGAATACTCAAACAATCTCCACGATTTGCAGTCAATTCAAGTTCAATCAAATCATCATTTAAAATTGGATTTTCACTAACCTCTTGCCCTAGATGAAAATCGCCAATACTGCTATCGAGTTCTACGATTCCTTTGCCTATATCTTCAAGCCCTACTTCACCTGCCGAGCATATCATCCCTTCTGATTCAACACCACGAAGTTTCACAGGTTTTATTTGCATACCATCTGGCATAACCGCACCAATAGTTGCCACAATAACATCCAAACCTGCTCGTACATTGGAAGCACCACACACAATTTGACGGGTACTTGTCCCGATGTCAACTTGACAGATATTTAATTTATCTGCATTAGGATGTTTGACACATTCTAAAACTTTTCCAAATACTATTTTTTCAGGAATACGATACGTATGCACTCTATCTACTTCTAAACCAATAGCATTAAAAGTTTTTGCAATTTCTTCAGTTGAGTGTCCTTCTAAATCTATCCACTCATTTAACCAAGATTTTGTAACTATCATTGAAATTGCTCCAGTAATTTAATATCGCCTTCAAAAAGGGAACGAAGGTCTCCTATGTGATGAATCAACATTGCAAAACGCTCAACACCTAGACCAAATGCATAGCCACTCACATCTTTATAATTAACAGCTTCAAAGACATTTGGATCGACTATCCCACATCCAAGGACTTCTAGCCAGCCAGTTTTTGAACAAACGCGACAGCCTTCACCCTTACAAAAAACACAGCTAATATCAACTTCTGCTGATGGCTCTGTAAAAGGGAAAAAAGATGGACGAAAACGTACTTCTACATCTCCAAACATATACTTTAAAAAATCTTCTAAAATAAACTTGAGATTAGCAAAAGAAACTTTTCCTGATTCATCAACAACAAGCCCTTCTATTTGGTGAAACATTGGTGTATGTGTCAAGTCATAATCACGGCGAAATACTGCACCCGGAGCAATCATACGAATAGGTGGTTTTGTATTCATCATCGTTCTAATTTGAACAGGAGAGGTATGCGTTCTTAAAAGCATTTCATCTTTAAAGTAGAAAGTATCTTGCATATCACGTGCGGGATGGTACTTTGGAAGATTTAATGCTTCAAAATTGTTAAAATCATCTTCGACAATCTGTCCTGTTTTTACAGCAAAATTCATAGAGCTAAAGTACTCTACAATTCTATCCATAGTCTCCATTACAGGATGTAACGCCCCTGCTTGTGAGTCTGTACTAAAGAGAGAAACATCTATCGCTTCTGCTTGCATCGCTTTTTGAAGTTCTTGCGTTTGCAAAACTATCTTACGAGCTGTAAATTCACTCATTAAATTTGCTTTGTGCTTGTTTAACTCTTTTGCTATTGTTGCTTTTTCTTCATTTGGTGCTTTTTTCATTTTGACAAATTCTGCCGCTAGAACACCCTTCTTTCCAAATACAGAGATACGAATTTCTTCGAGTCCTTCGACACTCTGTGCTTCTTGTATTGCATCGTACCACTCTTTCAAATAGAGCTCCTAATTTTGGTAATATAGATTGAATTATAGCAAAATTCAAGTTACAAATAGCTTCATTCGTGTTTTAATATGCTATAATTTAAACAAAAAGAGGTTCAACCATGTGTTTATTTTGTAAAATAGTCCAGAAAGAAATCCCAGCAAATATTATAGTAGAAAATGATGATTTTCTTGCGTTTCATGACATCAACCCCAAAGCACCACTCCATATATTAGCGATTCCAAAAGTTCATGTCGATAGCTTCAACGAGGTTACTACCCAGACAATGCAAGGCATGACACAATTCATCCAAGAAGTTGCTAAAGAAGTAAAAATTGATAAAACGGGATATAGAGTGGTCACAAACATTGGTGAAGATGGCGGTCAAGAGGTTAAACACCTCCACTTTCATGTTTTAGGGGGTGCGAAACTCAAATGGGATCACTTTAGTGATGCTGATGCAAAAGGACATTTTTAGTCCTTTTTACTTTAGAAAAGATTAATAGTGACATCTATTTTTTCCAGATTTTTTTGCTTTAAACATTTTAAAATCTGCTTTTTCTATAAGCTCTTGCGCACTCATTTTGGAACTATAAAAAGCTAAACCTACACTTATGGTTAATGTAATATGATTTTTCCAAGGGTGACAAGATACTATACTTGCAATTTTACTCGTAAATTCTCTTATAAATTTTGCTGAATTATGTGTTGTGATGATTATAAATTCATCACCTCCCCATCTTCCAAATATATCACTTTGACGGATATTTTGTTTGATTAACAGAGACAACTCTACTAAAATTTCATCTGCAAACATATGCCCATAAGTATCATTGAAATGTTTAAAGTTATCTATATCAAAAAATATCACCCCAATGTTATCAGCATCTCGATTAGAATACTTGATTAGTTTTTGTAGTTCTGCAAGTGCAGCACGTTTGTTAGCTATTGGTAATACAGGATCTAAATTTATACTTTCCATTAAACCAATTTTTTGCTCTTCATAGCCTGTAATATCTTGAAATATTCCTACAATTTTATCTTCATTACAAATACTACTCTTCCACTTTTTTGTTAAAATATGGATATACAACTGGTGTTTGTTTTTATCCAAAATTGAGATGATAGTATCAACACTTTTTTGTTCATAGATAAGTTTTTGAAAAATCTTTAGGAATTTTTTTTTGTCCTCTTCTACAACTACTTCTGCCATATCTTGATAATCGATATCTACTTTCATATCAGTTGATTGAGAAAACAGTAATCGAGATTCTTGTGAAAAGTGTGTTTCGCTTTGTTCAACATTCGCACTCCAATACGAAAGGTGTGCTATCTTCTCTGCCTCTTGCAAACATATTTCTGAATGTTCAAGCGCAACACTCTTTTGTCTCTCTTCATAAATATTATCTAAAACTGAAAAGAGTTTTTTTGAACTAATCGGTTTTTGCAAAAATTTATCGACTCCCACTTCTATAGATTTTATAAGTAGTGTCGTCTCATGAAAGGCAGTGAGCAAGACAAAAGGCATCTCTTTATCTATATTTTTTATAGCTTCGCATAACTCATTACCATTCAATTTAGGCATATCATAATCACTAATTACCATGTCTATTTTGTTTTTCGTAAATATGTCCAGTGCTTCATCACCATCTTTAGCTGTATAAACTTTTTGTACTTTTAGTCGAAGAACATCCCCTAACTGTTCCCTTGTAGCTATATCATCTTCTACATATAGAAGTGTTAAATCCATCATTTTTGCTCACTTAACATAATTGTAAATTCTGCTCCGTCATCTAAATTGACAACATTAATATTTCCATTTAAATTTTCTTTTACTATTTTTTCACTCATATAAAGTCCCAGTCCTGTACCTTTGCCCTGCTCTTTTGTTGTAAAATAAGGTTCAAAAATTCTATCTAGTACATCCATTTCTATGCCACCTGCATTGTCTATGACTTTTATAATATAGTTACCATTTTTAAAATATGCTTGTATTAAAATTCTTTTTTCTTCGATTGTCTTATCATCAAAAGCATCTCGTGCATTAGAGATAAGATTTATCAAGACATGTTCTAAATCTTTTTTATATGTTATGAGCTTTAAATCTTCTTCGATATCTGTTAAAAAATCAATATTATGATTTCTAAGCTGTGCTCCCATCAGATGTAAAATATCATCTATGATTTTTTTTATTTCTATACTCTCTTTATCATTTATCGGTTTTGTAAAATTCATAAAATCATTGATGGTATTGGACATCTCTTGTGCCATATTTTCTATAAAAAGTGTTGTTTTGTTTATCTCTTCACTTGTTATTAAATCCATTTCATTTTGCATACTCAACTTGATTGCAGCTGCATTAATGGCATTTAATGGCTGTCTCCATTGATGGGCTATCATATTTATCATTTCACCCATTTGTGCTAGTTTTGATTGTTGAATAATCATATTGTCTTTTATCTTAATATCTGTTATATCGAGTGTTGCACCTACAATCGTATGTGGCTTACCATTTTGAAATATCATTTTGCCACTATCAATAACCGTGAGAATCTTCCCATCATTTCTTTGGACACGTATTTCTATACTTTGAATAGAATTATCTTTTAATTGTTCTTGCGCTTTTAGAAGCTTTTCTCTATCTTCTTCCACAACCATATTAATGAACTCAAGATAATTTGGAGGCTCAGCAGAAGGGTCTCTATTATATATTTTAGAGAGTTCTTTAGATGATGTAATCCTTCCACTCGCTAAGTCTAATGCCCATGTTCCAATATGTGCCATTTCTTGTATAAGAGCCATATTAGATTTTTCTGCATTTAACGCTTTTTGTAATATTTTCAATTCATAACTTTCACTATGTAATTCTTCTGTCGTAATAGACAATAAATTCATTAAAGCTGAATAAGTTTTCTCTTTTGAGTTTTTTTCTTTTTTTCGTTGTAGTAAATCTATATAATTATTTGATTCAGACAATGCGACTGCAGTTAATGTTTGATTTAAGAGTTCGGGTTTACTTTGTGTATAAAACTCGCCATATGTAAAAAATCCACTGACAGGTGCTAATGCTTTAAAAGGTAAAAGCTCTTCTTCAATATGTTCAGGTATAAAACGACGCCGTGCCATACAAGAGTATATAAAAAAACTTTCAACATTGATTTTTTTAGCTTTTAACGAATGTGCAACTATTTTTTTAATATCACCAATCCCAATGTAAACTTCTTCATTTTCTCCTAAATTTCCAGCAAAGCTCAAACTATCGTCTTCATGTTTTTGAGTAGTAGCCCTAGCAATATCCACACCATTTTTTGTCAAAATCAAAGGAAACTCTATCCCTGTATTTGGTAATTCAGTAGCAATTTCTTCACCTAAATATTTTTTATAAAAATTAACTGCTGTTATATTATCTATCGTATAAACCCTGTTTTTATCTGAGCTTGTTATGATATGTTTGCGCCCTACTTTATTCCAACCAAAATTATAAAAACTCTTGACGTGCAATACATCTGAATCAAATGCTACTCCAACACTTCCTTTATCATAGAGTTTCCCTTGTAAACCGACATAGCAATTATCAAATTGCGCATTATCTCCCGAGAGTCCACCCGCTACTTTTACCTCTGGTGCAACAGAATAAATACCATTTAAAAATTCTTCTCCATTACAGAGTAAACCATCGGCAAAAGCGATGAGCAGTTTCGTTTGAGGGGTCACAAGTTTTTTAGCAAGTGCGACACCATTTTCAAAAGAAGAATTTGTATGTAAATATGCATGGTGTAGTTGAGTTGCTTCAAAAGTCGATACTGATACTACGGTTTGTAGTGTAATAACTTTACTTTCAAAAATCTCTCCATCAGTTGAAGAGGCTATGATTTTTGCATCTTTAAATTTTGATGCTAAGAATGTTAAAATTGCAGCAAATTGTTCTTTCTGTTCTCCTGAAAAAACTTGTATAAGGATAGAGTTGCTCTTTATAATCTCTGTATATTCTTTGTCAAACATCCCAAAAAAATCATTATCTTTTATAAGGTAATTATATGTTTTCATTATTTGTCCTAAAAAAATTCAAGTGAATCATCATCTTCATCAGATATATCTTCTTCATCATCATCTGCAAGAAATATCTTTTCTATCATTAAACAGTTTTCAGCAAACGAGGCATCAAAATAGTGAATATCTGATGTAGTATGCTCTAAAAAAACATTGACTATCCATTGTTCCAAATCATCAACTAAACCACGAATAAAAGTAACAAGGAGTATTCTTTTATCTTGTTCAACTATGATTGCATCCTCTAAATTTTCTAAAAAAGAGACAAAACTCTTAAAAGCACGGTTAATAACATTAAAAAGACCTATGTTTTCTACCAAATAATTAAAATTACCAAAGAGCTTTGCTACATAAAGTAGACTTTTCTGTATATCTTCACCTTGAGCATCTTCCAAATCATATAAACTTAAACGAAGTAAATCAATATCTTCTTCAAAATTTTCTAATTTATCTTCGATAGATGGGTCTAACTCATCAGATAACTCCTGTGCTGACACCTTTTCATGTGTCGTATATCTTAAATCAAGCTCTCTTGCCTCTTCCAATTCACGTTCGAGTTGTTCTATCGGAGTCTCTTCTTGAATTACTTCGACTTCTATCTCTTTATCTTCATTTTTAGAGACCAAAAATGTGATAAGATTCGTATCTTTTTTTATTGACTCCATATCTATTTTGTTCAAAGATAGATACTCATTATACTCTCCCTCTTTAAGTTGTTCTAATTTCGAGATAGTCACATAATAATTTTCTTCATTTTCCTCCAAAATAATTTCATTTAATATTCCTTTTTTCAACATCCATAATTCAAAATTATAGATACTTTGTAAAATATCCTGAATGTAATCATTACTTAACTTGGAATTATTTTCTAAAAAATATTCCCAAAACTCCTCTATATTTTCAATACAATCTATGTCAAAAATTATTTTTCTTTTAAAAACCTGTTTACTTATACGATTAATCGCTTTTCGATTATAAAGAAATCCACTTTTAACAAAAAGATTAACATAAGATTGTATTTGGGCTATAAAGATTTTTTTATTCAAAGGTTTTACTGCATAATTACTCACACCACTTTGAATGATTTCATCTACATCCTTTACATCAGTCAATGCTGTAAGTGCTAAAATAGGAACACTTTTATCAAACAATCTTATTTTATGAACAGCCTCTTTCCCATCCATTACAGGCATATTTATATCTGTAATAATAATATCTTGAGATTCTTCTTGTGCTATGGACAACTCTTCTTGCCCATTACCTGCAACAGATATAAGGAGTTCGAGTGAAGGGTAATATTTGACAAAAATCATCTCTACAATAGAGACTAAAATATCTCTAAACTCTTGCTCATCCTCTGCTATCAATATTTTAAACTGCATGTATCAATTCTCCTTTAGGTTCAGAAAAGTAGTACCCTTGTGAGTACTCAATTCCAAGTTCTTCTACCATCTGTGCGACTTTTCCTGAATGAACATATTCTGCTATGACCTCGGCACCGATGCTTTTAGCAAAATCATTAATCGTTTTAACGATAGAGTAGCTTTTCGCATTTGTATCCATATTTTTCACAAAACTACCATCTATTTTTATAAAATCAACTTGCATCGTATGTACTCTTTCAAAATTTGAGTGTTCTGCTCCAAAATCATCTATAGCAATACTAAAGCCAAGCTTTTTAAGTGCCGCTAACTGTTCAAGTGAATTTTTTGCACCTGTCACACTTATGCCTTCTAAAACCTCTAAAACAACACGCGAAGGCTCTATATTGTACTCCTGAAGTTTTTGTATAAAATACTCTTGTAAGTAGTTATTATCCAAATCTATTTCTGTAATATTTACAGAGAATGTATAGTCATTATTCTGAAAAGTTTTAAATGATTTATCTATCATAATCTTCGTTATTTCTGCAATGACTCCTATCTTTTCAGCAATATTAATAAACTCAAATGGCGAGTAAACTTTAGTACCTACTACTATTCTTGCTAAACATTCATATTTGGCAATATTCTTTGTTCTGTTATCACGAATAGCCTGAAAATAGGGAACAATCTGATTTTTATCAATAGCTTCTCTTATGATAGGAGAAAGCTTTTGAATCTGTGCTTGTAATTTTTCACTGACTAAATCTTTACTATATGTTTTAATGCTATTTTTACCATGATGTTTCGCTTCTTTTAAAGCTATATAGGCATGTTTGAGAAGTTCATTTCCACCCCCCCCCTTTGCAATAGCGATGGTAACAGTAAACTTAATCTTATGCTTCTTCGTTGGTAAAAACAATTCTTCTTGATTTTCTTGTAAAATCTTCGCATACTTCATAATATCTTGCTCTGATTTATGGCAGAGGATTGCAAACTCATCATTTCCCAAATAAAAAAGATTAGAGTTGTTTTCCAGCTCTTTTGCCAATAAATTTGCAAGAGATATAATAACTTGATCACCTATATCGTATCCATACACTACATTGATACTGTCAAAATTATCGATATTGATGAGAAGTAACGATACATCTTGTTCTATGGATTCCAAAGTCTTGTTCAGAGCATAACGATTATGAAGACCCGTGAGTTTATCTGTTACAATCTGCTTTTCTATTATTTGTGTCTGCTTTTTCACCTCAACTTCAAGATTTTTTCTATACTCTTTCAGTATTTTTCCAGCTAAAAAAGCATCTGCTAATCTTTTAATATTTAAGAGGAGTTTATCGATTTTGATAGGTTTGAGTAAAAAAGCATCAACATCGAGTTCTATAGCTTTTAAAAGATGCTCAGCTGTATTATGTGCAGAGATGATTACAACCTTTTGTATAGAATTTTTTTCTTTAATCAGTCTAGTAAGTTCTATCCCATCCATGCGAGGCATACTAATATCTGTCAATACTATATCATAATCAAAATTTTGATATTTTTGCCAGCCATCTTCCCCATCAAATGCAGTATCAACATTCTTAAAAAGCATTTCAAATATAATCTTCGTTTGTTGTCTCACTGCATCATCATCTTCTACATACAGTATATTCATATCTTTTGTCTGTTCTTCTAAGTTTTTGATTGCTGTCATATTTATAAATTCCTTTTAAAATCTAGTATAAATTTTGAACCATTTTCAAGCTTTTCATAGAGTAAATTCCCTTTGAAATGCTCTTGCATTATCTTTTTACTCATGTAAAGCCCTATGCCTGTTCCTTTTCCTTGCTCTTTTGTCGTAAAATATGGCATAAAAACTTTATCTACTATCTCTTTACTGATACCACCAGCAGAGTCTGTAATTTCTATTGTATTTTCAGCACTTGATTTTATATATATAACTTTTTCTTCCATATCTTTATACTCATCATAAGCATCACGTGCATTCATCAAAATATTTAAAAGGACTTGTTCCAGCATATCTTTTGAGCCTTTTATCTCAAATTGATTTGTATCTTCGATGCAAATCTTTATATTATGTGCTACAAATTGTTGCTTTACTAAATTTAATACAATATTAAAGGCATCTGCAAATAAAAAGTTTTCTGTTTGTTGTTTTGCTGATGCATATTCCATAAAAGTATTGATAACTTGCGACATATTTTGACACTGTGCTTGTATAAAGTCTTGTGTGTTGTTAAAATCATCTTTGTTAAATAGATTGAGTTGTAGTTTCATACTTGATTGTATGCTAGCGGCACTTATGGCGTTCAAGGGTTGTCTCCACTGATGGGCTATCATATTTATCATTTCACCCATTTGTGCCATTTTTGATTGTTGGAAAAGAAGAAGGTCTCTTTGTTTTGCTTCATGTTGTAATGCTTTAAGCTTTCGCAAATCCATAATTACGGCAACTCTTACAGGTAGATTATTGACTACACCGAAATATCCCTGTACAAGGATAGGGAGGACGACATCTCGATGCCTTATAGTTACCTCATATGGAGAAGAATCATTCTTAGAAATATGTTGCATTGCTAGTTTTTTATCTTTTTCAGTTAAAAACTCTGTAATAGAGTATTTATTTTTGCTAAAGTCTTCTATTTTTAAAACTTGGAGTAAAGATTGGCTTATTTTTACAAGTTTTCCATTAAGCTGAGTAACTGTAAAATAGACACCTTTCATATTTGAAATCAAGTTAATCAAATCTAAATTTTCTTTATAGAGTGTAGCATTATGTAGTGTTATCATATAGCTTTTTGAAGTAGTGTCAAATTGTTTAAAATCTACTTTAAACGAAATATTGATACCTTTTAGATTTTTCATGACAACAAAAAAATCTTTATTTGGATATTGTTGTAGCTGAGTTATCCAGTCATATTCTGAAGTGGTCGATTTTAAATAACTATCACTTTCCATTTCTATAAATAATTCACAAACACAGTTATGTAGCTTCTTAAAGGATTCAAAATTTTCAAACTTACTAAATTTGAAAAAAGATTTATTGATATACTCAAAATTACGACCATCTGTAATCATGATAATATCATCTTGTAAGTCCATAATTGTTCTTAATTTTTGTTCATTATCATCCATAAAAACCCACTTAATCATTTTTTATCATCAATTAAGGAGTGATTATAGATTAAATGAGATTAAACCAATATAAATTTTAACAGATATTCACTATTTATTTTACAAATTTCGTTTTTATCTCTTGAAGTTTATCATTTAAAATATTCCACAAAATCTGTGCTGCTTCTGCATCATCTGCTTCTGGAACATCCCAGTCTACGATTTTAAGATTTGCTTTAAAAAGCATCTCTAACTCTTTTTCTATCTCTTCTTTACGGTTTTGTAAATCTTTTTGAACAGCGTCCATTGCTAACTCCTTATTTTATACCCATTTCTGAAAAAACTTCTTCAAAAAAGATACTAATTTTTAAAAGCTCATTTTTGAGTGTCCCCATGGCTTTGTCTTCTTCATACCACTCTTCGATAATTTTAACACTAGAACTTTTTTGACTTTCATTTAACTCATCTGTTTGAGCAATAGCATTTTTTATATATGTCAAATGTTCATGATGTTTATGTGAACTCATTGAAATCTCCTTATTTTTTTATATTTTAGCACTTTTATTGTTAAATAATCTCAATCTTTAATAAAATTTGGAGTAAAATAGTTTTAGAAGAACTCTAGGAGCAAAGATGCAAGAGATAGATATAGATTCTTTAACTGGTTTAAACAAAGAAGAAGTTAAAAGTAGGCTTGATGAGTATGGCTACAATGAAATCAATGAAAAAGAAGAGGGGTGGTTTCATCGTCTGTTTAAGAGATTTTGGGGTCCTATTCCATGGATGATAGAGGTGGCTGTTATTCTCTCTTTTCTTGCGAAAAGATGGGAGGATTTTGGGGTTATACTCTTTATGTTGCTTGTTAATGCCTTTGTGGATTTTTATCAAGAGTCTAAGGCACTCAGTGCTATATCTGTTTTAAAGAAAAAACTGGCAAGAAAAGCATTGGTTTTGAGAGATGGCGAGTGGAAGAACATAGACGCTAAAGAGATTGTTCCTGATGATATTATAAAAATCAAAAGTGGTGATGTCGTTCCTGCTGATTGTCTTTTACTTGGAGGTGAGGAGTTTCTTCAAGTTGATCAGTCAGCTTTAACTGGGGAGTCTTTAGCTGTAAACAAACAGGTAAATGAAGAAATCTATGCAAACGCCATCATTAAACAGGGTGAAATGGTAGCGAGAGTCACGGCTACTGCTTTAAATACATACTTTGGAAAAACTGTAGGCTTGATAGCAAAAGCTGAAAAAGAGGAGCATAGTCACTTTCAAGCGATGATTATAAAAGTAGGGAACTTCCTCATTTTAATTACACTTGTACTTATCGGTGTTATCATTTATGTTGGTATCCAAAGGCATGAACCACTACTTGATTTACTCATCTTTTCTCTTATTTTAACTATCTCAGCTATTCCTGTTGCTATGCCTGCTGTACTTACTGTAACTATGGCTCTAGGTGCGAGGGCTTTAGCTGCAAAAGAGGCTATCGTTACGAAGTTATCTGCCATAGAAGAGGCAGCTGGTATGGATATACTCTGCTCAGATAAGACAGGAACTCTCACCCAAAACAAGATGAGTTTAGCTGAACCCTTTATAGCCAATGAGTATACAGAAGATGAGCTTATGCTTTATGCCTCTTTTGCAAGTAAAAAAGAGAATGAAGACCCTATAGAAAAGCCTATTTTTGAGTATCTTAATCTTCATAACTTGAATGAGAAATTTAAAGAGAAGAAGATGAATAAGTTTATCTCCTTTGACCCTGTGCATAAAAAAACAGAAGGATTTTTTACTACGGGAGAGACCTATACGAAGGGTGCACCTCAGGTTATTATAGAACTAAGTGATGCAGATGATGTGAGCAAAGCATACTACTATGAGCAGGTAGAGAGTTTCGCACAAAAAGGTTTTAGAACACTGGGTGTAGCTTATAAAAAGCTTGATGAGGAGAAGTACCATTTTATCGGTTTGATACCACTCTTTGACCCACCTAGAGAGGACTCCAAAGAGGCGATTGAGAAGGCAAATAACAAATCTGTATCTGTGAAAATGATAACAGGTGACAACATTGCAGTCGCTAAATATATCTCAAATCTTTTAGAGATTGGGGATGATATAGAAGATGTAAAAGAGCTTAAAGGAGAGAGTCAAAAAGAGTATATCGCACTCTCAAAGGTTCTCTCTACTGCTATTGTTAAAACATTAGAGAGAGATATTTCACAAGAAGAGCTTGAAAAAAGTGTAAACAAAATCGTAAAAGAGGTGCAAAAAGAGCTAGATAAAAAACCAATATCTGATGGTGGTGTGAAAAAGCATGAGTCTGAAATAGTGAAAATTATAGAAGATGCAAATGGTTTTGCACAAGTTTTCCCTGAGGATAAGTATTTTATAGTAGATGCACTGCAAAAGGCAGATCATATAGTAGGTATGACAGGAGATGGTGTCAATGACGCGCCAGCACTGAAAAAAGCTGATTGTGGAATTGCTGTAAGTGGTGCGACTGATGCTGCTAGAGCTGCTGCTGATATTGTACTTATGGCACCAGGTTTGACTGTTATTGTCGACGCTATAAAAGAGGCTAGAATTGTATTTGAGAGAATGCGTAGTTATGTTATCTATAGAATAGCAGAAACGATTAGAATACTCCTCTTTATGACCCTTGCTATTGTGGTATTTAATTTTTATCCTATTACGGCTATTATGATTATTCTTTTAGCACTCTTAAATGATATACCTATTATGACTATAGCTTATGATAACACGAGAGAGCGAGAAAAACCTGTGAGATGGAATATGAAGAGTATATTTATTCTCTCGAGTTGGTTAGGTATTGCAGGGTTATTTAGCTCTTTTACACTTTTTTATATTGTTATGATTTATCTTAAATCAAATCCATTGACGGACTTCTTTCCTGATTTACCAGCTGGAGTAGATATTTCTGATTCTAAATCCTATTTAAGTTTTGTGCAGACTATCTTTTTTATTAACCTAACGGTTGCTGGACACTTTACCATTTTTAACACAAGAATTTCAGATTGGTTTTTTGCAAAAGCTCTCCCCTCATGGCAACTACTCTCTGCCTCTTTTGTCACAGCTCTTGGTGGAACACTCATCGGAATATATGGCTTAAACATCATGACAGCAGTTGGATGGCAATGGGCTTTATATATTTGGGGATATGCCTTTGTTTGGTTTGTCTTTAATGATGTAGTGAAAATGGGTATCTTAAAATACTATAAAAAAAGATATGGTGAAGATGCGATTTAAAAAACATTGAAGTTTTCAAGTATCTAATCCTCTCTAGGATTAGAGCTATCTATTGAATATAATCGACAACTTTACTCTCACTTGTCACTTCTTTAATCAGCTGAACAACTTTTAAATGTTCTGGATGTGTGGCATATGTTTTTAAATCTTCTTTTGTCTCAAATGTAGAGTATAAAACCAAATCAAAAGCTCTTTCACTTCCATTAAAATCCACACCTACTTCCATAGATACTAAAACATCTATCTTTTGTACTAAAGCTTTCAGTTGAGTAACTACATTTTCGAGATTTACTTCTTTATTTGCTTCTTTAAACGCAAACATTACAATATGAACTATCATTTAACTACCTTTTTTGTGTTATTTTACTATAATTGGGCTATGAAAAGAATTATAAAAGAGCTTTATGGGGCGGGAATACTATTTTTTTACTTTTTTAAGTGGCCTTTTGCACTAGGATTTCCTTGGCTCTACACCCATGGAATCAATCACAATATCATCTTAAATATTTTATGGTTTTATGCTCTTTTTCTCATTGTAAAAGATTTTTATACCTTTTACAAACGAAAAAAAGCTTAGATAAAATACTTCCAAAAGTACTCAGCAATGAGTACAATCAAAAAGATACCTACAAAATTTAAAATCACTCCGTAACGGAGCATATCCGTTATCTTCACACTTCCACTACTCATAGCTATAGCGTTTGGTGCCGTTGCTATAGGAAGCATAAAAGCATAACTTGCACAAACAGTAGCTACCATCATAAAGAGTCGTACATCCATACCTGATTGCACAGAAATAGCATAAATCACAGGTAGCATGATAGAAATCAAAGCAGTATTTGAAGTAATTTCTGTTGTAAAGGTTATAAGTGATGCCACAATGACAAGTAAAAGTAGAGGTGAAAGATGTGTAAATGCAAGTAAATTAGAAGCTATTTCATCAGCAAGACCCGTTACTCCAAAGGCTTTAGCGATGGAAAATCCAGCACCAAACAAAAACATAATCTTAAAAGGAACTTTTTTACTATCTTCTTCCCAATCCAAAATCTTAAATGGAGACAAGAAGAGTAAAAGCCCACTCCCAAGTAAAATCACAGGCTCACTCATCCCTAGTCCACTCCAATAGGGTTGTATCTTGGCATTGATAATGAGAAGTGCGATAAGTCCACCTAAGATATACAAAACTCTTTTTTGTTCAGATGTTAAAGCTTGGAGATGTTTTTCTCGATGAATTGTGATGTTTTTGGTGCCAATGCTGAGTAAAAAACTGACAAAAAACAGCATCAAAAAGACAAGTGGTGCCACCATCATAATCCACTCAAAAAAGGCAATAGGCTCTAAAGATTTATCGCTCATGATACCAAAAAGGATAAGGTTTGGCGGTGTCCCAATAGGGGTCAGTATCCCACCAACACTTGCCCCATATGCGATAGCAAGTGCAAAACGCATCTTTAATTTTTCATTTTGTGTTAAAAAAAGTGCAATGGAGATAAGTAAAAGGGTCGTCGTTGTATTGGATAAAATAGCACTTAAAAGCCCTGAAGTTAAAGCTAAAGAGAAGATAATACCTCGTGGTGTACTTGGAAATAAAGAGAGTACTTTATCTGCAATGTAATGATGTAGATTTGTTTTTTCAACAGCGATGGCAAGTAAAAATCCCCCTAAAAAGAGGTAGATTATGGGATGTGCATAGTTCATGGTCGTAGCTTTTGTCGCTAAAATACCAAAAGAGGGAAACAAAATAATGGGCAGTAAGGAGACAACACCTAAAGGTAGCCCCTCATTTGTCCAAAGAGTGACTAAAAATGCAATCGTCCCGATAAGTAAGGACTGCGTTTGTGTAAACAGTAACAAAGCTAATGTATAAAATGCTAGCCCTAAAAAAAGTGCAAGTGCAAGTTTCGTATATTGACTCATTGTGAAAGTAAATCTGCTAAAGAAGCTTGAGGATTTTTACCCTCTAGCATTGCATAGACCTCTTTTGCTATAGGAAGGTACAAATCATTTGTTTTAGAAATCTCATGAATGGCATAAGCCGTACCAATGCCTTCTGCGACTTCTCCTAAATCTTTTAAAATTGCTTCTTGTGATTGAGATTTCGCTAAACCAAGTCCCACACGAAAATTTCTACTCATAGGTGAAGATGCTGTTAAAAACAAATCCCCTGCCCCACCAAGTCCAGTAAAAGTCTCAACCTCAGCACCATAAAAAAGCCCAAATCTTTGCATCTCTACTAAACCTCTTGATATGAGTGCAGCCGCGGCATTGTTACCAAGGTGTAAACCTTCACATATTCCAGCAGCAATGGCTATAACATTTTTATAGGCTCCTGCCACTTCCGCTCCTATCACATCTGTAGAAGTATAGGCTTTTATAAAAGATGGGAAAAGTTCTGCAAACTCTTGACTCAAATCCTCATTACTTGCATTGACGACAAGCGCAGTCGGAAGAGATTGTTGCACCTCAACAGCAAAAGAGGGACCAGAGAGAAAGGCTATCTTATCATTTGGCACATGTTTTGCATATATTTCATTAAGGAAACGACCACTACTCGCTTCTATCCCCTTAGAGACGACAAGTACTTTTTGATTTGTGTAAACAAAATTATCTTCCAACCATCCTGCTATTTGCTGTGCAGGGATAGCAATGACAAGGTATTCACATCGTAATACTTCTTCTAAAGATACAAAATTTTTTAAATCCCGTGGTGTTCTTGAACTTATCAAGACATCATTTTTTTCGCTCAAAGCAAAGGCTAATGCTAAGCCCCATTTACCAGCTCCAATTACCCCAATCGACATAGTGTCTCCTTCCTATAGTTTTTTCAAATGCCAGTATATCCGTTTCATATCCCGTCACAACTAAAATATCTCCATCAACTAAAGCCTTATGTTTTGTTTGTGAGGAGTAAATAAACTCTTTACTCATATCTTCATGAATAATCGATAACACAATGATACCATGATAGCGACTCCAATCAATATCTGCAGGAAACTCTCCGTGAAATCTTTCTGCATTTTGCACACTAATTTGTGCGATTTTCAAATCACTCTCTTCGTATAAAATGTTATGTAACACTTTCGTAGCGATGGGTCGGTTCATCATATTTGAAATAATATCTGCCGTAGTTTTCACGATGGGGATAACTTTATTTGCCCCAGCAATTTCGAGTTTATTGGCACTCTCTTTATCTTTTGCCAAAGAGACAATCACTAAATTCTCAAAACTTGCCCGTAAAGAGATGGTTAAAAATATATTTGTAGCATCATCTTCTAAAGTACAAAAGGCAATGGTATTGTCTGTATTCATCAACTTTTCTATCTCTTCCCACTCATCATCTAAATTAAAATAGCTAATGGTATTTTCTTTGTACTGAGTATCTGATTTATCTAAAGAAAAGAGATACACTTGCTGATATTCTTCAATAATATTATCAATAATTTCTGTTGCATAGTTATTAAAACCAAAAACAAAAGCTGTTACATTTTTCATGTTTCATTCTTTTTGTTAAGATGTCTTTCAAACTCTTGTAAAAATACTCTATTGCCTATCATTAGAACATAATCTCCCTCTTCAAGTAGTGTATCATCTAAAGGATTAAAATAAAAATTTTTATATCTATTTTTATAAATACCAAGTAAAACTAATCGATAGCGTTGGTTTTCAAGTTCACTAACCAAACCATAATTTTCAAGTACCCTTTTACTAATGACAATTTCATGAATATTTATATGGGAATTGTCACTCCTAAGTTCATGAATGGCTTCAAAAGCAACAGGGCGACCAACTAACTCTTTGACAATCATTCCAACAAGTTCTTGCGGGTATATTATCTCATTAATCCCTGCATATTGGAGCTTCTTACGATTTGATTCATTGATAAGTAAAGAGAGCATAGGAATCTCTTTATTAATAGAGCGAACAGTGAGTGCCGTATAAACATTCTCGACATCATCATTCATTAAACAAAGGATAGTTTCTACTTGTGTATTGATATCTACATGTAGTTTTTCATAACTCTCTACACTCCCTGGATTATAATTGAGTGCTATAAAACCATCTTCATGTGCTGTTTGTACTCGTTTTTCATCTTCATCAAGAATTATGAGATGCTTATGCTTTTTCAAAAGTGCTAAAGCCACTTCACGTGCAACTTCTTGATAACCACATATGATGTAAAATTTATTTATTTTAGAAATACCTTCTATCGTTTTGACCTCACGAATTTCATCGAGTTTTTCAGTAAAAGCAGAAACAAAAAGAGAGGTTGTAAATGCAAGGACAGAGATTCCTGCAATTATCACAAGCATTGCAACAAATCTTCCCTCATCACTTAATGGTACCATATCGCCATATCCTACCGTAGAGATAGTTACAATCGACCAATAAAAAGCTTCATATAAAGAATTTATAGGGGAACTTGTATTGTTCGCTTCCATAACATAAATCAAGATAGAAGAAACAAAGACAACAACAGAAGCAAACATGGCAAGCGTAAAAAACTCAAACTTTTTTGTTGCTAAGACAGACGCCATGGTTTGAAAACTACGTGTATAACGGAAAAGTTTAAAAATACGAAATAAAATAAAAACACGTAACAAACGCAGTTCATGGAAAAAAGGTAAAACAGCAAGTAAATCAATAATGGCACGAACAGAGAAAATATAAACAAGTTTAAAACGAATAATATTTCTAAAAGCTTTATGGAGTTTAAATTTTCGACCAAGATACGTATCGTATTCGTAGCGCTTAATGATAGCCTGTGTGACACTTCCATAAACCCAAAACCGTAGAAGGTACTCGATGAAAAAAATTATAGAAATCACATAGCTATTGAAAAAAATGAGGTGAAAGGGAAGTTCATGTTTGACTTCCCGAATTAAAATAGCAATACTGACAAAAATTAATGTAATCATTACTATGTCAAAATATTTTTTATACCTACTTTCGCTATTTTCAAGAAGATTATAAAAAAAACGTTTGCGTTTTTGATAGCCTTTAGCTGTTTGAACAGTATAAGCACTATCAACGATGAAACGTTTTATACGGTTCATGCTAACCTAGCTTTGCTTTGAGTATTTCATTGACAACTTGCGGATTTGCACTCCCTTTACTCGCTTTCATAACCTGTCCCACAAAGAATCCAAACAGTTTCTCTTTTCCATTTTGGTACTGTGTTACCTTCTCTTGATTTACACCAATGATTTCATCACACATTGCTTCTAATGCCCTTGTATCCGTCATCTGCTTTAAACCTAAAGTATCAATAGCACTATCAACATCCGCTTCATTTTGCATCAAATAATCAAGAACCTCTTTAGCTGCTTTTCCACTAATGGTTTTATCTTCAATGCGTTTGACTAAAAGTGCAAGTTTTTTAGCATCTACTGGTGAATTACTTATGTTCACTTCACCTTTAAAACGAGCAGGTAATTCTACTGTCAGCCATGTTGCTGCATTTTTTCCACTAATGCCCTCTTGCATCATTGTCTCAAAAAAGTGTGCTGTTTCGATGGCAGCGGTAATCACATCTGCATTATACTCACTCACTCCGTACTCTTTGACAAAACGCTCTTTTTTTGCGTCTGGAAGTTCTGGAATTTGTGAATACTTTTCAAACATTGCATCACTTACAACAGCCTTGAGTAAATCAGGTTCTGGAAAGTAACGATAATCAGCTGCTTCTTCTTTGCCTCGCATTGAACGTGTCTCTTGTTTGACTTGGTCAAACAATCGTGTCTCTTGAAAAATCTCTTCTTCATAGAGACCATCTTCCCATGCTTCACTCTGGCGTGCCACTTCTACTTCTATCGCTTTTTCAATAAACTTGAAAGAGTTAATGTTCTTAATCTCAACACGAGTATAAAGTTTTTCATCCCCTTTTGGACGGATGGAGACATTTACATCTACACGAAAAGACCCCTCTTGCATATTTGCATCCCCAATGTCTAAATAACGGATAATAGAATGCAGTTTTTTCAAATAAAGCACGGCTTCATCTGCACTTCGCATATCAGGTTGAGTAACAATCTCAAGAAGTGGTGTCCCCGCACGGTTTAAATCTACTTTTGAAATATCGCCTTCATGAATATTTTTCCCTGCGTCTGCTTCAATGTGTGCAAAACCGACACGAATAGTCTTTTTTGTTCCATCTGCCAAATCAATATCTAATGTACCGTTTTGAATGACAGGTGTATAAAACTGTGTAATCTGATACGCAGTTGGACTATCAGGGTAAAAGTATGACTTTCTATCAAAGTAAGAAGTACGATTTATCGTAGCACCAAGAGCAGTTCCTAGCATCACTGCTTTTTGAAGAACTTCTTGATTGAGTACAGGTAAAGCACCAGGAAGAGCTAAACAAGTAGGACAAGTATTGACATTTTGTTTATGATTAAAACTCGTAGGACACGAGCAAAAAAGTTTCGTTTTTGTGTTTAATTGTACATGGACTTCAAGACCGATAACGACTTCAAACATAGATTTCCTTATGAAAATTATTTATTTTTCATTTTATCCTATTTTTTCTTTAAAAAGTGTTAGAGTTTGGAGAAATGTTATGAGGTTTTAGAGAAGAAATCAAATGGAGCAACATGATGATGCTCCAAATAAACGTTAAGGATTTAATACAGTCTAGTGTTCTTCAACAACTACTGCACCACCAAGATACACATAAGTAAGCATCATGAAGATAAAGGCTTGTAAAAATGCTCCAAATGTTAAAAGTGCAAATGGCACTAAAGGAATAATCCAAGGAACAAGCATTAACATTACAGCAAGGAACATATCATCACCTTTGATATTTCCAAAAAGACGGAAGCTTAATGAGATAATACGAGAGAAATGAGAGACAATTTCTACTGGGAACATCAACCAAGCTAACCACCACACTGGACCACTAAAGTGTTTAAAATAAGCAATAACACCCTGCTTTTTGATACCAACATAATTGTAATAAACAAAAACACTCAGTGCCAAAGTTACTGTCATATTTAAGTTTGCAGATGGTGCTTCAAACCCTGGAATAATACCAATGATATTAGCAATCCCTACAAACAATCCAATTGTTGCTACTAACGCAACATATTTACGAGCATTTTCTCTACCCATAACATCTGCACCCATAGATAAAACACCACTAATGTATGCTTCCATAAGGTTTTGTGTTCCTGTTGGAACTACCTGTAAATTTGACATAGCAACTTTTACTAAAACTAATGCGATAAGCGCTGATAGCACCATGTGTGTTACAAATAAGAAATCATGATTTTCAGAAATCAGTCCAAAAAAAGTAAACATTTCACCCATTGATGTGC
>Ga0256829_1000396_pt1 | contig 45532 bp, 44 predicted proteins | sample 131447metaG_FD_185979 | JGI IMG/M metagenome (GOLD analysis project Ga0256829, IMG submission 185979) | Hydrothermal vent microbial communities from Lau Basin, Pacific Ocean - 131-447 | ecosystem: Environmental > Aquatic > Marine > Hydrothermal vents | place: Pacific Ocean: Lau Basin | collected... | reverse complement strand
ATACCACGTGCCAGGGGGCGACAATCCCCAGGGCAGTCTCGAAAAGCCGCTCGTTCATCAGGGTCCGGTCCGTTATCAGTGAGGTACGGCTACTATAGGGCTACCCACTCAGATTTCAAAAGAGGCCCGCAAGCGATGGAGGCTGGCTGGCGCTTTCAGCCGTTGCTGATCAATGGCAAAGCGACAGCCTTCAGGCTACGCTTCGTGACTGTTGTAGAAACAAACATGAAGACCGTGGTCGCCGATCATTGTTGGTGGGGGCGTTTCAATGCAGCGCATCGCGGATCGCTTACGCCGACCTGGATTGTATACGTGCCTCAAGAGGGGCTGCCGATCGCCTATGCCTATGTTGCACCGCAGCATTTGGGCGAAGCTCCCGGCGGCCTTGTAGCGGTTGCCGGCGAACAGGAGGATAAACCATGAAACCTTACTATTTATTGACGGCTTTGCTGCTGCTGGTCGCGGGTTGCAGCCTGGGCCCGCAACCGCCGCGGATGGCAGGTAGAATGCGGGCGCCTATCGATTTTCATGCTGTCCGGTTGTATGTGCCGCAATGCAAACCCCCTCACTACGAGGTGGTGGCAAAGCTTGATGCGAGCCGACTCGGCAATTTTTCCTCGTACCGATTCAACATGCGCTGGATCGGCGAGTTGCGCCGGCAGGCTGCCGGATTTGGCGCCAACGGGTTATTGTTGATACCGATCACCAGTGCCGTGACGATAGGTCCGATCCGCCATGGTCCGGCGTTCAAGGCCCTGGCGATTTGGGAGCCACCCATCAAAGCGCCGGCGGCCGGAACTTCCGTGTGGGCCGGTCGCTGTCAGCAGGCGGCGAAACTGCTTCGCTACGAAGTATTCCTCGGTTGGGGACCCAGGATGCCCGGCAACGGCGGCGGTTAGCGTGGGGCGTTGCAAGGCGTCGTATCGCCAGGGGATTGCGGCTGCAGTGGATTCGGCAACGGGATGATTGGCCGGCATCGGCGCCGTAGCGGTTTTCGCACCGCTTGACGATTTTCGGATGACGCATGAGCGGTCGTCCGGAATTCCGGGGCCCCGAGTCTGGGGGAAAACCGGATCGCGAAATCGGGTCCCGGGGCCGGCTCAAGGCGGTTGTGCCGTGGTCGGGTGGCTTGGAACGGCCGGCGGGCGGCGCCGTCGTGCCGCGGGCCTTGGCCTGAATATCGGCTTGGTGCTTGGTCGTTCGCCCATGATAAGCGGGCGGCGGGTAAGCTATGCACCAAGTTCCCATTCACGAGCCGATGAGCGAACAACCCGAGTCCCTGCCGTCACAACCGAATTTGCCGACACGCGCCTTTCTGCTCGGCTTCGATCGGATCGTGCGCACGCTCTTTCGTATCGAGGAAAGCGGCCTGCCACAACGGGTTCCGCGGCCTTGCCTGATTGTTGCCAATCACCGGCGCGACGCCGATATTCCGATTCTCGGCGCCTTTCTCGGCCGTGCCCGAGGGACCCGCATCACCGGGGTTCTGCCGTACTTTGTGGCGCGCGAGGATCTGTTCGAGCCCGGATTTCTCTGGCACTATTGGTCCTCGCCTTGGCTTACGCTGCCTAAGCTGATTTCGCCGCTGATCCCGCTCGCTCGGATCATGCGGGCCTTCAAGGCGCACCCGATCCATCGTATCCCCGAGCAAAGCCTGGCTATCGTGCTGAACGATGTCAGGCGCTGGCTCGGTGATCGGCGCCTTGACACCGTACTCAATCGCTGGTGGGCGGCGCGGCTGGCGGCCGCGGGAGCCGATCTGACACGGCCGATCTCCTGGCTGCTGCGCCGCGAGCGGGTTTTTGTCGATCTGGTGGGCGGCGGGTGGGGCCATCGGCGCTTGAATCGGCAGATCTTTGGGGCGTTCAAGTCGATCGAGCGGCGGCGTATCGATGCCCATCTTGATGTCTTTTCGCGTGAACTCGCGGTCGGCGGGGCCGTGATGGTGGCGCCTGAAGGAGCGAATTCTCCGGATGGGTATTTTCAGCGACCCCGTGCCGGACCGTATCGTCTTGCCCGCGGTGCGGCCGCCAGCCTGCCGGTATTGCCGGTGGGGTTGGCCTATGATCCCAGTATGGGACGGCGCATGCGAGTCTTCGTGCATGCGGGGGTGCCATTCTCCGCCGGGAATTACCCATTCCGGGCGGACTTTGATGCCGCGGTTGCGGGAAGTGTGTTACGGGCGACCACGGTGAGCGGTAGTCATCTTGTGGCTCACTACGCGCTAAGCGCGGCCCAAGGCGCAAGACTGGATGTCGGTGGATTCTCCCGCCTTGCCAAGGCACTCGGCGCGGCGCTCAGCAAGGCCGGACTGCGGGTGGCGGCCGATGCCGCCGCCGCCGCGCCGCTGCGGCTGGACTGGCTTCGGCGGGCGGGATTGGTTGAAGCCGTGGAGGGGGGCTGGCGCCGCGTTCCGGGGCCCGAGCCATCTCCGGGGTGGTCGAATCGGGGGGGGTTGGCGGTTTTTTTGCGCAATGAATTGGCTTCCGTGGCGAGCCTTGCACCGGCGGTAGCCGCGCGGTTTGCGCTGGATCCACCACCCTATGTTCCAGGAAAGGGGACCGGCGGTGACAATGATTGAAATGGAAGGCAAAAACCGCTAAAATGGATCCAATTGCAGGGGGGTAGGGTGCGGAGTCGCGCCTAATAGCGCGGATGCGAAAAATTCTTATCAGCCTGTTGGCAATGCAAGCCGGGATGACCTTGGCTATTGCCGCGGGTTTTTTTATATACCGTGGTAAGGGGGCGGGATTGGCGACCTTGTACGGCGGTGGGATCGCCCTGTTGGTGTCGTTGCTGTTGGCCTTCCGGTTTGTGCGTGCCAATCGCCCCGGTGCGGGCGCTATGGATTTGTACTTGGGGGCCTTGGAGCGGTTTCTATTCGTGGGTGTGGCCTTTGCGGTGGGGATCGCCGTGCTTAAATTGGCCCCCATGGCTCTTCTGGCCGGGTTTGCGGGAGCGGAACTGGCTTATTTCATCACCATTTCGCTGACCCGCGAGGGTGCCGATGCCGAGGAGGCAGGTAACAGATGACAGTCGGTAAAAACCCCGTTGAGTATATCCAGCACCATTTACAGAATTGGCAAGTAGGGCAGGGCCTGCTTGCGGTCAACCTGGACACGGTTCTCTTCAGCCTGCTGTGTGGGGGCTTTTTTGTCGTTTTGGCTTGGTGGGTTGGGCGGCGCATCACCGCGGGTCGTCCCGGGAAGCTGCAAAATGTACTGGAGGCGACGGTTGCTTTTGTAAACCAGCAGGTCCGGGATACCTTTCCCGCACGGGATCCTTACATTGGACCTATTTCCCTTACCGTTTTCTTGTGGGTGGCAATGATGAATGCGATGGATTTGATTCCAGTGGATTTGATTCCCCGCATTGCCCAGTGGATAGGTTATTATGCCTTTGGCTTGGAAATGAATCGCGTTTACATGCATATCCTGCCAACTGCAGACCTGGATGTGCCGTTGGCGCTGGCATTATCAGTGTTTGTGCTGATCATTATCTATAACATTCGCAGCAAAGGTGTCGGGGGGTATATAAAATATTTTCTGACTCATCCTTACGGACCCAAGGCGGCTCCATTCAATCTGATGATGAGCCTGCTGGAAGAGTTGGCAAAACCACTTTCACTGGCCCTGCGACTGTGGGGGAACATGTTTGCCGGCGAACTGATTTTTATGTTGATCGCCTTGTTCGGTTTTTCCCTTTGGGTGTCACCCGGGCAGGTCATGCTTGGCTGGGCCTGGAGCTGGTTTGAAACCCTGGTTATTTTGTTGCAGGCTTTCATATTCATGCTGTTGACCATCGTTTATCTTGCGATGGCGGCAGAAAAAAAGCACCATTGATATCTTTTCCATTCGTCGTTGAAACCTAAGGAGTAACTTGTCTATGAACCCCGAATTTGTCGCCCAGATTTATGCCTTTACCGCGCTCGGCGTGGGTATCATCCTGGGTCTTGCCGCGCTCGGCTCGGCCATCGGCTGGGGCCTGATCTGCTCACGGTATATCGAGGGCATTGCCCGTCAACCGGAATTGCGCCCCCAGTTGCTGACCCAGACGTTGTTTACCGGGGGGTTGATGGAGTCTTTTCCGTTCATCGTCCTCGGCGTGTCGATGTGGCTCATTTTTGCCAATCCGCTGTTCTCGAATGCGGTGGTTCATCTAACGGGCCATTGAATTCGGAATAATGCTAAACCAGGAGCACCGTCGTGAGCATTAATCTGACCCTGATTTTTGAAATATTGGCTTTTCTTGCCTTCGTTTACTCCTTCAAGCGTTTCCTGTGGAAGCCGATTATCGGAGCGCTTGAGGCGCGCGAGAAGACGATTGCCGATGGTTTGGCTGCGGCCGAAAAGGGCAGAAACGACCTGGAACAGGCGGAGGCTCGTGCCGAGCAGGCGCTCGCCGAGGCCAGGCGGCAGGCCGGTGAAATTGTGGAACACGCTAATCGACGGGCCGCTAAATTGATCGAGGAGGCGCGAAATGCAGCGGATCTGGAGCGTATTCGTGCCGCTGAACGGGCCCAAGCCGAGATTGATCAGGCCAGCCGTCAGGCGCGGGAAGTCCTCCGTGGACGGCTTGCTCAGATTGCCGCCGAGGCGGCGGGCAAGATTCTCGAGCGTGAAATCGATCCTGAGATGCATGTCGGCGTGATCGAGAAAATGGCGACGGAGTTATAAGGGAAGTCAACTGATGGCAGAGCAAATCACCATCGCCCGGCCCTATGCACGTGCCGCATTTACTTATGCCCGCGAGCAAAATGTGCTACGAGCATGGCGGAAATTCTTGGTCCGCATGGCGGAATTATCGGGACTCGACCCGGTGCGTGACCTGATGACGGCTCCGGGCGTGAGCCCTGAGCGGCGGGTGCAAGTGTTAGTCGACCTAGGTGGTGTCACTCCACCGAAAGGGGCTGTTAATCTGCTGTGTCTGATGGCTCTGAATGGAAGATTGGGCGTGTTGCGGGATGTAACAGAGGAGTTTACACGACTTGAGGACGTGGCCGCGGAAACTCTTGATGTCACTATTATTACCGCTGTGCCATTGACCCAGGAAATTCATGCCAAGTTGGTGGAAGCGCTTTCAAGGCGTTTGGGACATAAGATCGAAGCAAGCTTTGAACAACGACCCGAAATCATCGGCGGGCTGATGGTGCGAATTGGGGATCATGTAATCGACGCGACCTTGGCGAATCGACTCCGACGTTTGACCCGTGCAATGATTGCTTGAACAACTAACGAATTTACGAGGATTTTTTAAAGATTATGGATCAACTCAACCCATCCGAAATCACCGCGCTGATCAAGGAGCGCATCGAGAGTTTTCAGCCTGCCACGGAGGAGCGTACGGTGGGCACTGTCGTGAGTGTATCCGACGGTATCGTACGCATTCACGGCTTGGGGGACGTGCAGTATGGAGAAATGATCGAATTTGACGATGGCGCTTTCGGTTTGGCGCTCAATCTGGAACGTGATTCGGTCGGTGCCGTGGTTCTTGGGGAATATACCGGAATCTCCGAAGGGACAGGCGTTAAAACCACGAATCGGATTCTCGAGGTTCCTGTTGGCGAGGCATTGCTGGGGCGGGTGGTTGATGCCCTGGGGCGGCCGATTGATGGGAAGGGACCCGTCAAAGCCGAACAGACTTACCCTGTTGAAAAAGTTGCTCCCGGGGTGATTATGCGTCAATCCGTATCGCAGCCGGTACAGACCGGCCTGAAGGCGGTGGATGCGATGGTGCCTATCGGTCGGGGACAGCGTGAATTGATTATTGGTGATCGCCAGACCGGGAAGACGGCAGTAGCAATCGATACCATTATTAACCAGAAAGGCAGCGGCATTAAGTGTATTTATGTTGCCATCGGTCAGAAGAATTCGTCGATTGCCACCGTAGTGCGAAAGCTTGAAGAACACGGGGCAATGGCGCACACGACCGTGGTTGCCGCTGCGGCGTCTGCCTCGGCGGCGATGCAATACATGGCCGCCTATGCGGGTTGCGCAATGGGAGAATATTTCCGCGACCGGGGCGAAGATGCATTGATCGTCTATGACGATCTCACCAAGCAGGCTTGGGCCTATCGCCAAATTTCCTTGCTTTTGCGTCGTCCACCAGGTCGCGAAGCCTATCCCGGAGATATTTTTTACCTGCACTCCCGGTTACTGGAGCGCTCCGCGCGCGTCAATGCCGAATATGTCGGAAAATTCACCGAGGGCAGGGTCAAGGGCAAGACCGGATCGCTTACCGCCTTGCCAATCATTGAAACCCAGGCAGGGGATGTCTCGGCCTTTGTGCCTACCAATGTCATTTCAATTACCGACGGCCAGATTTATTTGCAAACGGATCTATTCAATGCGGGGCTTAGGCCTGCGATTCATGCGGGCCTTTCGGTTTCTCGAGTGGGGGGTGCGGCGCAGACTAAGGTCATCAAAAAACTCGGCGGTAGCGTGCGTTTGGCATTGGCCCAGTATCGGGAGTTGGAAGCATTTGCACAATTTGCATCGGATCTGGACGCATCGACCCGGCGGCAGCTTGAACGCGGTAAACGGGTGACCGAGTTAATGAAGCAAAAGCAGTATTCGCCGCTCTCGGTAGCCGAAATCGCGGCCTCGCTGTATGCAGTAAACGAGGGGTATCTCGATGAGATTGAGGCGGAAAAGATCGGGGATTACGAGGCTGCCTTGCATGATTATTTGCGCCACGAGCACTCCGAGTTAATGCAGGAAATCGATCAAAGTGGCGATTGGAACGATGAGATTGCCGTGCGCTTTAAGCAGGCGTTCGATGATTTCAGGGCGAATTGTTCCTGGTAGGCAGGAGATTATGGCAAACAGCAAGGAGATTCGGGCCCAGATCCAAAGCATCCAGAATATGCAGAAGATCACCAAGGCGATGGAGATGGTGGCCGCAAGCAAGGTGCGTCATGCCCGCCAAACTATGGCGGCAAGTCGGCCTTATGCCGGGCAGATCAGACGGATGGTAGGGCACCTGGCCCGGGCGCATGCGGCCTTTAACCATCCGTTCTTGGAACATCGAGAAGAAAGCAAGCGTATCGGGTTAGTGGTGATTTCCACGGATCGGGGGCTTTGCGGGGGTCTGAATATCAACCTATTCAAAATGTTGCTTGGTGCGGTACGTGCGCGTAAGGACAAGGGTATAGAAGTCGGTTATGCGGTGTTTGGACAAAAGGGTGTGGGCTTCATCCGCAGAATCCAAGGTGCTCTTCAGGCCCAGAAAACCCAGCTTGGAGATCGTCCGAGAGCGGCGGATACCATTGGGCCGATGAAGGTTATGTTGGATGCCTACAAGAGCGGAGAGATCGATGGACTGTATCTGATGGGGAATCAATTTATCAACAGCATGGTACAAAAGCCCTATATCAGACGTCTGTTGCCGCTGGAGCCGATCGAAGAAAGAGGAATGCCCGGCTATTGGGATTACCTCTATGAGCCCGATGATGCCTCGCTTATCGAGTCGGTGTTGATGCGGTATATCGAAATGCAGGTTTATCAGGGGCTGGTCGAGAACGTGGCTTGTGAGATGGCTGCGCGGATGGTGGCGATGAAATCGGCTTCGGAAAACGCGGGCGAGTTGATCGACGATCTGCAGTTGGCCCACAACAAAGCGCGCCAGGCGGCGATTACCCGGGAGTTGGCGGAGATCGTGGGCGGTGCGGCCGCAGTTTGATTTTTTAGCGAGGCGGTGTCCGCCTCAAATACGGTTTGATGCATAGAGAGAAACGCATGAGCAACGGAGAAATCGTTCAGGTTATAGGGGCCGTTATCGACGTGGAGTTTCCGCGTAAAGAGGTGCCCAAGATCTACCAGGCACTCAAGATCGAGGAGAAGGACTTGGTGCTGGAAGTCCAGCAGCAGCTGGGTGATGGGGTTGTGCGCACGATTGCAATGGGTACCAGTGAAGGGGTTACCCGGGGTATGAAAGTCACCAATACCGGTGAGTACATCAGCGTTCCGGTCGGCCGGTCAACCCTGGGACGGATTATGAATGTACTGGGCGAGCCGGTGGACGAGGCCGGGCCGGTCGAGTCCGAGGTGCGTTGGCCGATCCACCGCGAGGCTCCCAGCTATGAGGATCAGGCCGGGAGCCAGGAATTGCTCGAAACCGGCATCAAGGTGATCGATCTCCTGTGTCCGTTCGCCAAGGGCGGCAAGGTGGGTTTGTTCGGTGGCGCCGGCGTGGGCAAGACGGTCAACATGCTGGAACTCATCCGTAACATCGCCGCCGAGCATGCGGGGCTTTCCGTATTCGCCGGCGTCGGCGAGCGCACCCGCGAGGGTAACGACTTTTATCACGAGATGAAGGATTCGAACGTACTCGACAAGGTGGCGATGGTGTACGGCCAGATGAACGAGCCGCCGGGTAATCGCTTGCGCGTGGCGCTCACCGGCCTGACCCAGGCGGAGTATTTCCGCGACGAGGGCCGCGACGTGCTGATGTTCATCGACAACATCTACCGCTATACGCTGGCCGGTGTCGAGGTTTCGGCGTTGCTTGGACGGATGCCTTCCGCGGTGGGGTACCAGCCCACACTGGCCGAGGAAATGGGCCAGCTTCAGGAACGCATTACCTCCACCAAGAAGGGCTCGATCACCTCGGTGCAGGCGGTATATGTGCCCGCCGACGATCTGACCGACCCATCGCCGGCTACCACCTTCGCGCACCTCGATGCCACCATCGTGCTTTCGCGCCAGATTGCCGAGCAGGGGATATATCCGGCAGTGGACCCCCTCGATTCTACGAGTCGCCAGCTTGACCCTAACGTGATAGGGCAGGATCATTACGATACCGCCCGTGCAGTGCAACATACACTACAGCGGTTTAAAGAGCTGCGGGATATCATTGCGATTCTTGGTATGGATGAACTTTCCGAAGAAGACAAGCTGATCGTTACCCGGGCCCGAAAAATCTCACGATTTCTTTCCCAACCTTTCTTTGTGGCCGAGGTATTCACCGGATCGCCCGGTAAATATGTCCCGCTCGCCGAGACCATTCGGGGGTTTAAGGATATTGTCGAGGGGAAATATGACGCTTTGCCCGAACAGGCCTTTTACATGGTCGGAACCATTGATGAGGCCGTGGAAAAGGCGAAGACACTCTGATGGCTATGCTGCATGTCGATATCGTGAGTGCCGAAGAATCCCTTTATTCAGGCGAAGGGGAAATGGTTTTCGCTCCCGCAGAGCAGGGAGAAGTGGGAATTGCCCCCGAGCATGCACCGCTTCTCACCCGTTTGGTTCCGGGTGAGGTTCGAGTGCTGACCCCCGAGGGGATGCAGAGTTTTTTTGTTTCCAGCGGAATCCTTGAAATCCAGCCTTCGGTTGTCACCATCTTGTCTGATGTGGCCGAGCGTGCGGCCGATATCGATGAACATGCGGCGCTGGAAGCCAAGCGGCGGGCCGAAGCGACGCTTGCCGAGCGACGCAAGGATGAAGTCGATCTGGTCCGTGCTCAGGCCGAGCTGGCCGAGGCCCTGGCTCGCCTGCATCTGATTCAGCGTCAACGCGAACGCAATCAACGGCGCTGAGTTTTTGTCTGACTCGCCTGGCGCTGCCGAACGTCGGTGATGTTTGCAAACTTACTGCAGGAAGCCCTATGCCGGGGGTGCAGAGGTTTTTCCGGTGACGCATGTAAGCGTCTGGCCAGTCCCATTACGGCTTGTGGGAAAGTCACGGTTCTGGCGTATAACTGTTAGAATTAGCACCAATTTTCCTGGGACGGATGGGCGCTGTGAAAGTACTGGTTTCGGGCGGGGCAGGCTACATCGGATCACACGTGACCCGCCAACTCGCCGCGGCGGGTCACGAGGTGGTGGTTTACGACAATCTTTCCACCGGCAACGCCTGGGCGGTACTAGGTGCCGAACTGGTGGTTGGGGACCTGGCCGATGGCGATCGGCTGAATGCGCTGTTTGCAGGCCATCATTTCGATGCGGTGTTGCATTTCGCGGCGAGTATCGTGGTACCGGAGTCGGTCACGGAACCGGTGAAGTACTATGGCAACAACACTTGCAATACGCTCGGGTTGCTCGCCCGGATAGTGCGCTCCGGGGTAAGGCATTTTGTGTTTTCCTCCACCGCCGCGGTCTATGGAGTACCCGATGTCGAGGCAGTAACCGAGGAGATGGCTTTGGCTCCGATCAATCCCTACGGGGCCTCGAAGATGATGAGCGAGCGGATGTTGATGGATTCGGCCGCCGCCCACCCGGCATTGGATTACGTGATCCTGCGCTATTTCAATGTTGCCGGGGCCGACCCCGAGGGGCGGATCGGCCAGGCGACGCCCAAGGCGACTCATCTGCTCAAGGTAGCCTGCCAGGCGGCACTCGGGGAACGCGATGGTGTGGATATTTTCGGTACGGATTACCCGACGCCGGATGGCACCGGTATCCGCGACTATATTCATGTAGAAGATTTGGCCCGGGCGCACCTGGATGCACTCGGTTACCTCGAACGCGGAGGCGAGAGCCAGGTGCTCAATGTCGGCTATGGTTGCGGGGCGAGTGTACGCGAGGTGTTGCAGACCGTGAAACGGGTGACCGGGATCAACTTTACCGTTCGTGAGGCTCCCCGCCGCCCCGGTGATCCGGCGCGGTTGATTGCGGCCAACGAGAAGATTGGCCGGGTGCTGGGCTGGACTCCGCGGTATGGTCGGCTCGATACCATCGTTCGCGATGCCTGGGCGTGGGAGAAAAAGCTCGTCCGCGGTGGTGCTCCTGCATCCGCCCGCGGTGGCTAGCGACACCCGCTCGCGCGGTGGTGCCTCGCCAGGAGATGGCGGGCAGTATTTGCAGCGGGTATTCCAAGTCGATTCCTGAATTTGATTTCCGGAGAGGGTGATGGCCAAAATTTGGGTTGTGGTAGGAGATAGTGCTCGAGTGCGGATATTTTGTACCGACCGCGCGGCACCACTTGTGGAGATCGAAGATCATGTGAACCCGGATAGTCGCGGACGGGTTCGAGATATCGTCACCGATCAGCCCGGTTCGAGCCATGATCGGGCCGGTTATGCCTGGCATGCGGTCGGCACCGATCGCGATCCGCGGGAGCAAGGGGTGCGTCGTTTTGCCCGGGAGTTGGCCGGGCGGCTTCATGAAGCCTACCGCAGCGGGGAATTCGAACGGCTGTTTCTGGCCGCTCCGGCGCCTTTTCTCGGCGAGCTGCGCCGGGTGATTGAGCCCGGTTTGCGCGATGCGGTGATCGCAGAAGTGGCGAAAGATTTTTCCCGCCTGGACCCACAGCAGATCCGGGCGCTGCTTCCGGATCTGCTGTAATTCCCCCGGGGATGGCGCTTCGGTACAATACGGATCATGATTGAGAAGGATTTCCTGCCTGTACGCGAGAGCATGACACAGAAAGTCTATATTCAGACCTGGGGCTGTCAGATGAACGCATACGACTCCGGCAAGATGTTGGATGTGTTGATCGCCGAGGCCGGCTGCGAGCAGGCTGCAAGCCCGGAAGAGGCCGATATTATTCTCCTGAACACTTGTTCGATTCGGGAGAAGGCCCAGGAGAAGGTTTTCTCGCAACTAGGTCAGTGGCGCCCGCTCAAGCAGGCGCATCCGGACTTGGTAATCGGCGTTGGAGGCTGTGTCGCCAGCCAGGAAGGCGAGGCGCTGCTCAAGCGCGCGCCCTATGTCGATCTGGTTTTTGGGCCTCAGACCCTGCATCGGCTTCCGGAGATGCTCAAGGCCCGGCGTGTGCAGGGGCATCCGGTAGTGGATATCTCCTTTCCCGAGATCGAGAAGTTTGATTACCTGCCCCCCCCTCGAGCCGAAGGACCCACGGCGTTTGTATCGGTGATGGAGGGATGCGGTAAGTATTGCAGTTATTGCGTGGTTCCCTATACCCGTGGCGAGGAGGTCAGCCGGCCCTTTGACGAGGTGATCAGCGAGGTCTATGAACTGGCCGAACAGGGAGTGCGCGAAGTAACCTTCCTCGGCCAGAACGTCAATGCTTACCGGGGCGTGCGGCATGATGGCTCGATTGCGGATCTGGCCTCGCTGATCCGTTATGCGGCGGCGATTGACGGCATCGGCCGTATCCGCTTCACCACCTCCCACCCGGTGGAGTTTTCCGATCGGCTGATCCGCGCCTTTGCCGAGGAAGAGAAGTTGGCGGCGCACCTGCATCTGCCGGTGCAGTCGGGATCGGATCGGATACTCGCCGCGATGAAGCGCGGTCATACCGTGCAGGAGTACCGAGCGAAGCTGCAGCGGTTGCGTGCGGCATGTCCCGAAATTGTTGTCAGTTCGGATTTCATTGTCGGATTTCCGGGGGAGACCGAGGCGGATTTTGAGGCCACATTGCGTCTGGTCCGGGAGTGCGAATTGGATCGATCCTTCAGCTTTATTTACAGCCCGCGGCCGGGAACCCCCGCCGCCATGATGCCTGATGCGACCACCGCCGCTATCAAGCAGGATCGATTGTATCGATTGCAGGAGCTCCTCGATTCCCAGGGCCGCAGCATCAGCGAGGCCATGCGGGGGTGCACCCTGCGGATCTTGGCCGAAAAGCCCAGTGTGAAAAATCCACGGAATGAGCTTGCCGGGCGGACCGAGAACAACCGCTGGGTCAATTTTCCCGCCACGCCCAACCTGATTGGACAATTCGTCGATGTAACCATCACCGCCGTGCTGAGCAATTCTCTACGCGGTCGCCTTGTCGCTGCTCCCACGGTCCCGAATGAGGCCGTACTGCGCACCTTGTGAATATGCTCGGAAATTCTTGGTGCCCACCGGGTTTCAGGGGGGATATTGGCTGAACCCGAGACTTTCTTGAGTGATCCCGATCCCGTCGAGTTGCGGCTGGAACCGGTCAATACGCAGCGGTTTGCCGCCTTGTGCGGCCCCTGCGACGAGTATCTGCGCCTGGTCGAAAAAATGCTGGGTGTGCGCTTGGCCAATCGTGGGGCGAGGTTCCTCATCCATGGCCCGCGTGCGGCGGCCAAGCAGGCCGCTGTGGTGTTGGGTGAACTCTATGCGGCGACCGCCCGGGGGGATCTGAGCCGGGAGCAGATCCAGCGTCTGTTGCAACAGGCCGGCCAGGCACTCAAGGCTGGTTATGGGGAGGGTGGGGTGCATGTGCGCCGGGGTGCGGTGAATCCTCGAGGGGTGCATCAGCAGGCCTATGTCGCCGCGATGCGCACTCATACACTGAGCTTTGGTATTGGCCCGGCCGGCACCGGCAAGACCTATTTGGCGGTGGCTTGTGCGGTGGAAGCACTGGAGGCCCAGGCGGTCAGCCGGCTGGTGTTGGTGCGCCCGGCGGTGGAGGCGGGTGAACGGCTGGGGTTTCTACCGGGTGATTTTTCCCAGAAGGTCGATCCTTTTTTACGCCCGATTTTTGATGCACTCTATGAAATGTCGGGGTTCGAGCGAGTCGGGCGTCTGATCGAGCGCGGGGTGATCGAAATTGCCCCGCTTGCCTACATGCGCGGGCGTACCCTGAACGAGGCCTTTGTGATCCTCGACGAGGCCCAGAACACGACCATCGAACAGATGCGGATGTTTCTCACCCGGATCGGATTCGAAACACGCGCGGTGGTGACCGGCGATGTGACCCAAACGGATCTTCCGGCACGAACTCGTTCGGGTTTGCGCCATGCCGTCGAGGTGCTGCGCGAAGTGCCCGGAGTCGCTTTCAGCTGGTTCACGGCCAAGGATGTGGTACGTCATCCATTGGTGGCAAGCATCGTCGAGGCGTATGAGGCCGATGAGCGGAATCGGAAATAGGCTGATGACTCCGCCGGTTTTTATCCAGTTTGCGGCGCCGCGCCGGGGTGTGCCCGCGGTCCGCTCCCTGCGAACCTGGGCCTGGGCCGCGCTGGATGGGGCGGCGGGGGAGTTGACCCTGCGCATCGTCGGCGAAGCCGAAGGGCGGCGGCTCAATGCGAGGTACCGGCATCACCGCCAGGCGACCAATGTATTGTCCTTTGCTTCCTCGCCGTTGCCCGACGGGAGCCGCCCGCTGCTGGGGGACTTGGTGATTTGCGCGCCGGTGGTGATGCGAGAGGCCGCGGAACAGGGCAAGCCGGCCCGGGCGCACTGGGCGCACCTGGTAGTGCATGGTTGTCTGCATCTGTTGGGCTATGATCATCAGTACGATACCCAGGCCGAGCGGATGGAGGCGCGTGAGCGCGAAATTCTCCTCCGCCTCGGTTTTCCCGACCCGTACCGGGTTCCATATTCCTATAATGCCGGTAACGATGAACACTGATGATGCAGGACGAAGCGGTGGGGGCTGGTTGGAGAAACTGGCCCAGGCATTTGCCGCCGAGCCACGCGACCGTGAGGCGCTGATCGAAATTTTAGGTGACGCGGCGGGACGCGGGATTATCGGCCCCTCTACCCTTGCCATGCTGCTTGGCGCGCTGGCCGTCGATCGAATGCGGGTGCGTGATGTGATGATTCCCCGTGCCCAGATGGTGATGGTCGGACACGATGACGGTCTGGACGAATTGCTTCCGGTCGTGGTCGAGTCGGGTCATTCCCGGTTTCCGGTCATGGGTGAGAACCGTGATCAGGTTGTTGGTTTGTTGCTGGCCAAGGACCTGTTACGGCACATTGCCCAAAACGGTATGAGTGGTTTCGCAATCGGGGACTATCTCCGCGCGGCGATCCATATCCCCGAGTCTAAGCGTCTGGATGTACTGCTGGCCGAATTCCGTGCCGGGCGGAGCCACTTGGCTATCGTGGCCGATGAGTACGGCGGCGTGGCAGGATTGGTGACCATCGAGGACGTACTCGAACAGATTGTGGGCGAGATCGATGATGAGTTTGACATCGCGGACGAGGCACCGATCATCGAGCGCGATCAGCAACGCTGGACGGTGAGCGCGCTGATGCCGATCGAAGATTTTAACGAGCGCTTTGAAACCCGCTTTAGCGATGATGATTTTGATACCGTCGGCGGCCTGGTGGTTCATGAGATCGGACATCTGCCACGCCCGGGGGAGCAGGTCATAATCGGCGGCTACCGGTTCCGTATCCTTCGGACCGACCGCCGACGGGTACATTCGCTCGAGGTGACCGCCGCCGGGCGGGCGGGCGGCGGCGATAGTCCTCCGGTCACCGACTGAGATCATGACTGGATGGCCGCTATGACCCAACCATACACTCGGCGGGGCGGCTTGGGGGCGATCGCACGGTTATTTTCGGGGTGGATCGGCGAGATTACGGCGCTCGCCGCCGGTGGAATCGGCGTGCTTGCCTTTGCGCCGTTTGGCCTCTGGCCGCTGGCCGTCCTGAGCCCGGCCGTACTGATTTTTTTATGGATCGGTGTGACCCCCCGGCGGGCTCTGGTACGAGGAATTTTCTACGGTGCGGCCGAGTTTCTGGTGGGCATCTATTGGGTCTATATTGCGGTCACCGTGATCGGCGGTGCGCCCGTTTGGCTCGGCGCGCTGCTCTACATCGGGTTGGCCCTGGCCTGTGCGGTTTTTCCGGGGGCGCTCGGCTATGGTGCGCTGCGACTGCAGTCTCATCCCGGTGGGGTTTGGCTGTTGTTTATTCCCCCGGCCTGGGCCGTACTGGAGTGGGTAAGGAGCTTTCTTTTTACCGGTTTTCCGTGGTTGGCATTGGGATTCAGCCAGGTCGATTCGCCGCTCGCGGGCTATGCGCCGGTGGCCGGTGTATATGGTGTGAGCCTGGCGGTGATGGCGGTGGCGATGTTTCTGGTCTATGGCCTCGTGGCGCGCGCGGGACTTGCGGCACGCGCGCTTGCGTTCGGCGGCATCGGCGTCTTACTGGTTGTCGGTGCGGTGCTTACGGGCCATGGCTGGACACGCTTTTCAGGGCCGGCTTTCCGGGTCAGCCTGATTCAGGGGAATGTTCCGCAGACTCTGAAATGGTCGCCGCGGATGTTGCTGCCGACCCTGGAACGATACGCACAATTGACTCGGGCGCATTGGACCAGCCGGTTAATCGTGTGGCCCGAGTCGGCGGTCCCGATCTGGTCTCGCGAGGCCATGCCGTTGCTCACTCCGCTGTTCCAGGCGGCACGGGCGCATGGCACGACGCTTGCCCTGGGGATTCCCGTGTACGATGCGGCGCGCAATGCCGGTTACAACGCACTGCTCGGGGTCTCACCTCGGGGCGGCTTCTCGACCTATTACAAGCGGCACCTGGTTCCGTTCGGGGAATACTTCCCGGTGCCGGGCCGGCTTAAACGCTGGCTCAAGGCGCATGCGTTGCCCTACTCGAGTTTTACGCCCGGGGCCGCCGATCAGCCGGCATTGCGTCTCGGTCGTTGGAAGGCGGCAATCGCGCTGTGTTACGAGATTGCTTTTGGTCGTTTGTTGATTCGTCAACTTCCGGCGGCGGAATTTATCGTCAATGCTTCGGATGATGGCTGGTTTGGCCATAGCATCGCCCTCCCACAGCAGTTTCAGATGGCTCGCCTGGCGGCATTGGAAACCGGGCGCTTCGTTCTTGTGACCGCCGATGACGGTATCACCGGGATTGTCGATCCCCGGGGTGAGGTTCGGGGCCGGTTGCCGCCCTATCGCGAGGGGGTGCTCAGCGGGATGATTCGACCGCGCACCGGTGCGACACCCTTTGTTCGATTCGGTAATTATTTGGTCGTTATCCTGAGTCTGGTGCTGATCGGCCTCGCCGTGGTGTCGGCTTGGATCCCACGTTGGTACTCCAGGTGAAGTACTATTGCCCCTGGTGTTTCACGGAAATCCCGAACAGGGTTGACCGTTGCCCCACCTGTGATGGTTCCCTGGCCGAGTGGCGCCGGCAACCCTATACTGAACGCTTGGTTCATGTGCTTGCTCACCCCAACTCCGAGGTCCGCATGGGAGCGATTCTTTCCCTGGGCAGACGCGCCGATCCTACGACCGCCACTGTGCTGACGCGCTGTGCACTTGCCTATCCCAGCGATATAGTGCAGGCGTTGGAGATCGTGCATAGCTTGAGCCGACTTGCGCCCGGGACGGAACGTACGGCCGCCCTTGAGCACCTTGCCACATCTCATCCCGCTCACGCGGTGCGTGTGGCCGCCGCCGCGGTACTTGGCGGCGATCCGCCGATTTGATGCGGCCTCCCAGGGGCTGGGCCTGCTCAATCGAGTTCGGAACCGGGGCGTTCTTCTTCTCGTGGCCCTGGCGGGAAAACTTCTGCGGCCTCGAATATGGGACCATCGACGCAGACCCGTTTCATGGCGGGCCCCGTCGCCGTGGCGATCTTCACCGTGCACCCGGCGCAGCCGCCTATCCCGCAGGCCATATATTCCTCGAGCGATAGTTGGCAGGGCAATTTATAGCGTGCCGCCAGGGCCGCGGTGGCCCGTAGCATGGGGGTGGGGCCACAAGCGTAAAGCGACAGGCGATTGCGATCACGGGGATCGAGTGCCAGGATCAAATTCTCGGCCGGCTCGGTGACTTGGCCGGTAAAGCAGCCGGGGAGTCCCGCAAGGCTGGCCAGGCGGTTCGCCACACCGGATCGTTCGAGGCGGACGAGGGAATGCATCCGGGGGGACTCCATACCGGGCAGGGGCAGATGGGCGGTCCGGGTCGCAAGGGGGAAAGGAACTTCCGATCCGGCAATGACCCAAGCCGGCATCGCGCCGTGGCGATGCAGCCACTCGGCGAAAAAGAGGATCGGGGGTAGGCCGACGCCCCCACCCAGCAGCAGGTGCAGCGGCCGGTCGGTGTCGGGCTGGAAGGTATTGCCGATAGGGCCGATCAGGCTTAGGCTGTCGCCGACTTTGCGTGCGGCGAGCCAGCCCGTGCCGTGGCCGACCTGCTTGAACAGGATTTCGATCTTGTCGCCTTGCGCGGACAGGATGGACATGGGACGACGCAGCAGGCATTCGGGGCCGCATTCGATATGAACAAACTGCCCGGGACGAGCGCGGGCAGCGATTTCCGGCGCCAGGAACTCCAGGATATGTTGTGCTCCGGGGCGGCGCTGATGCGCTGTGACCCGCACCTGTTCGACCCGCAGGTTTGCCGGTTCAGTCCGGGGCATTCAGGGATTCCGCAATGTGGGCAAGTACGGCCATGCGTACCGCAACCCCATTGCTGACCTGTTCACGGATCAGGGTTCGCGGCCGCTCGATCAGATCCTCGGCCAACTCGATTCCCCAGTTGACCGGACCCGGATGCAGCAGCAGGCTGTCGGGAGCCGCCAGTCGTTCGAGACGGTCGCGGTCGAGGCCGTAGCTGTGGCGAAAATCGGCAAGATCGAGCCGCTCGGTGGCCGGTATGCGTTCGTTTTGGATGCGTAGGGCGATAACGACATCGGCCCCGGCGAGCCCGGCCTCAAGGCTGTCTATCTTGGTCCCCGGACATTCTCCGGGGGGCGGCAATAAGGCGGGAGGTCCGACCAGGCGAATGTCGCGGGTTCCCAGAAGCGTCAGTGCATCGAGAGTCGAGTGCGCAACCCGGGAATGGACGATGTCACCCACGATGGCAACGCGTAGCGAGTCGAATTCGGGGCGGTACCGACGGATCGTCAGCACATCCAGCAGACCTTGCGTCGGATGGGAACGGGTGCCCTCTCCGGCGTTGATCAAGCCAGTACCCCTAGGTAGCCGTTCGGCGACTTCGGCCATGATGCCATTTTTGCCATGTCGTAACACGAATAGTCGAACGCCCATGTTGGCAAAGGTAGTGAAGCTTTCGCCCAGGCTTTCGCCCTTGCTGCGGGAGGAGCCGGTGGCGGTGAAATTCAATACGTCCATGCCGAGGCGGTGGGCCGCGAGTTCGAAGGAAAACCGGGTGCGGGTACTGGGTTCTTCGAAGGCAAGCACCAGGGCTTGCCCGGGAAACCGGTTGCGATAAGCGCTGATGGCTTGCGGAGCCAGAAAATCTTCGGCCCGGTCGAGTAGGCCGATAAGTTCCGCAGGGCTCAGATCGCGTATGGAAACGAGATTCCGCAGGCCGGGATTAGCCATGTGGGTGCTCCAAGATCCAGCCGGAGAGGATCTGGTGGGCCGCCGCGGCATTGAGTTGCCGTCGGTCTGTGCGCCGGCCTTCCGGGCTGCGCCGATGGATGAGTTCGTTGCGGGCGGCTTCGGTGCTGAGCGCTTCATTCCAGAGTTCGACCGGACGGTCGTGGCGTCGTCCGAGTGTCTCTGCGAAGGCCCGGACTTCGGTTCCCAACGGAGATTCCCGGCCGTCTAGGTGTCGCGGCAGGCCGACAATCATCCGGGCGGGGCGCCAATCCCGGATCAGGCGGTCGATATCGACCCAGGGGATCTGTTTTCCGTGGGTTTCGATTGCGGTCAAGGGGCGACAAGAGCCGGCCACGGTTTCCCCCACGGCGATGCCGATCCAGTGACGACCATAATCGAATCCGAGAAGAATATTTGCCACGCCGACTGTTCTGGGGAACTACATCCGAAGCGCCAGTGTAGCAGCACTCAGGCGTGTCCCGTTTCGCCGGATAGCCGGGAAAGGTCGATGCCCAGGCGGGCCGCGGCTTGGTTCCAGCGTTCAGCCACGGGGATTTCGAATACCAGGGCGGGTGAAGCCGGGATTGTGAGCCAGGCATTTTCCACAATCTCGCGGTCGAGCTGACCGGGACCCCAACCGGAATAACCCAGGGTAACGATAAAGCGTGACGCTGCGGCCGCATTGGAAGCCAGCCCGGCAAGTACTTCGCTGGAGGCTGAAACCACCAATGTTTCGCCGATGCGAATTGAATCGGGGTGACGTACCGGAGCCGTGTGAACCACGAAACCGCGTTCGGGTTCGACCGGCCCCCCGGAGTAAATTTGACGCCGCGGAATCTCCGGGTTAGATGGGCGGATGGCAAGATGTTGCAGTATTTCACCTAGGCACAGATCGAGCGGGCGATTGATGATCAGGCCGAGGGCGCCATCGGGGCCATGTTCGCAGAGCAATATCACGCTTTTCGCGAAATTGGGATCGTTCAGTGTGGGCATGGCAAGCAATAAGGAACCGCTGAGCGTGGTGGTGGGAGGATTGTCCATGTTTTTAATCACCGTAAGCGGGCGCTATCCAGCGTAGCCGTATCGTTTGTTTTCTTAGGTTCCATCGGCTTCACTTGATAGGGCGCTTCCGGGGGCGGTTGGCTAGATCGGCAAGGCGGCAGGCGGCCCCATGTGGCCGGGCGGACCAAAGAGGCGCCAGCGGAGCCGGACGGAAGCAGGATACCGGCCTTTCGGGGCACGGCTGAAAAGGCGCTACTTGCTATTGTTCGGCATTCATTGGGGATGACCAAACTACACTCCTCATGCCCTGAATCGGCATTTCTCAACCATCACAAGATAATAATCCAAACCGGGTTAAGCAGACCCTGGATAGGGGTAATGAAAGGCAGGGAATCGGGTAGCTGTCCGGCTTCCGCGGCAACCAGGCAGGCGGAATCCCGGTGCCAAGGCGGTTCCGCCGGGTTGGCGCCGCCCAGTGCGTTTGCTTGGCAGGCTTCGTGTGCACTGGGGATGGAACCCAGGTCGGGTCGGCGCTCCGCGCCGGGTGCCAAGGTGACCGAAGTCGGATATTATCCGGCCTGTTCGAAAAAAACGGGTTTTGCATAAGCCGATTCCACCCGAAATTCACGTTGGCGGGCGGTACCCGCTTGTCCGGTTAACGGGAGCCGTTAGAATGACCGGAAAACGTCAATATTGCAGGGGGTCTGATGTCCACGCGTACCTTGCCGCTCACGGATGAGTTGTACCCGTACCTGATCGAACATTCCCTACGCGAGCCGCCGGTGCTTGCCCGATTGCGCGACCGAACCGCCCGGTTGCCGCTGGTGAATATGCAGATTTCCCCGGAACAGGGGCAGTTCCTGGCTCTGTTGGTGCGGCTTATCGGGGCTAGGCGGTGCCTGGAAATCGGCACTTTTACGGGCTATTCCAGCACCGCCGTGGCGCTGGCACTCCCGCGTAGTGCCCGCGTGGTGTGTCTCGATGTCAGTGCGGAGTGGACCGCGATTGCCCGCGAGACCTGGCGCGAGGCCGGCGTTGAGGAGAAAATCGAATTACGCCTGGGGCAGGCGACCGAATTCCTGGCGACTTGGAATCAACAGGATGCTCCGCCCGAATTCGATTTCGTCTTTATCGATGCCGACAAGGCCAACTACCTAACCTATTATGAGTCGGTGCTGGGTTTACTGCGTCCCGGTGGATTGATCGCGGTGGATAACACCCTGTGGGGCGGGCGAGTCGCCGCGCCGGATGTGGATGATGCGCAGACCCGCGCCATCCGCGCCTTTAATGATCTACTGCTCGGGGATCAGCGGGTGGATCTCTCTCTGGTGCCGATCGGAGATGGCCTGACCCTGGCCCGGAAGCGTGAAGTATGAGCACGGAGAATGATCGGCAAGACCTGCCCGAACGCTATGACCCGGCAAGCGTTGAGTCCGAAATTCAAGGCCTGTGGCGGGAATGTTCCGCCTTCACGGTCACCGCAGCGCTGGGGCACAAGAAATATTACTGCCTCTCGATGTTGCCCTATCCGAGTGGGCGGCTGCACGTGGGACATGTGCGTAACTACACCATCGGCGATGTGATCACGCGTTACCGACGCATGCGTGGTGATAATGTGCTGCAGCCGATGGGGTGGGACGCCTTTGGGCTGCCGGCGGAAAATGCCGCGATCCAGCACCGGGTTCCGCCCGCCGAATGGACCCGCACCAATATAGCCACGATGCGTGGGCAACTGCAGCGCATGGGCTTTGCCTTCGACTGGTCACGCGAGTTTGCGACCTGCGACCCGGAGTATTACCGCTGGGAACAGTGGTTTTTTACCCGGCTGTTTGCCAAGGGGCTGGTTTATCGCGCCAACGCCCTGGTCAATTGGGACCCGGTGGATCAAACCGTGCTCGCCAACGAGCAGGTGGTGGACGGGTGCGGCTGGAGATCCGGGGCGGCGGTCGAGCGGCGCGAGATTCCCCAATGGTTTCTCAAGATCACCGCCTATGCCGATGAGTTGTTGGAGGCGCTGGATTACCTGGAGGGATGGCCCGACGAGGTCAAGACCATGCAGCGAAACTGGATCGGGCGATCCCGGGGTATTGAAGTTCGCTTCCCGATTGTGGGGATGGACGAAGATCTTGCGGTCTTTACCACCCGGCCCGATACCTTGATGGGGGTGAGCTGTGTCGCGGTCGCGCCCGAGCATCCCCTGGCGCGTAAGGCGGCCGTAAAGAATGAAGTCTTGGCCGGGTTTATTGCCGATTGTCGGTGTCGCGGGGTCAGCGAGGCGGCCATCGAGAGCCAGGAGAAACTGGGCCTGGATACGGGCATCCGGGTGGTGCATCCGCTTAGCGGCGAACAGATCCCGGTCTGGGTGGCGAACTTCGTGCTTGTGGGTTACGGCACCGGGGCGGTCATGGTGGTTCCGGCGCACGATCGCCGGGACTTTGAATTTGCCCGGCACTACGGTTTGCCTGTACGCCAGGTTCTGGCACGCGAGGGCGGGGAATTTGATCCGTTGCAATGGCGGGACTGGTATGACGCCAAGGAGTCGATCCGGGTGGTTCATTCCGGTTTCGGCCTGGATGGGTTGGGTTTTACTGCGGCCTTCGAGAAGGTGGCCGACCTGCTCGAGTCCAAGAACCATGGGCGCCGGCAGGTGCAATATCGGTTGCGCGATTGGGGTGTTTCACGGCAGCGCTACTGGGGTTGCCCGATCCCGATCATCCATTGCGACCGCTGTGGCCCGGTGCCGGTGCCCGACAAGGATTTACCTGTCGTGCTTCCCGAGAACCTTCGCTTTGAGGGGGTTGCGTCACCGCTCAAGAGCGATCCCGAATGGCGTAAAACGGATTGCCCCCGTTGCGGCGGTGCGGCGGAGCGCGAAACCGATACCTTCGATACTTTCTTCGAGTCCTCCTGGTATTACGTGCGTTACTGTTGTCCCGATGCCAAGGAAATGGTCGACGCGAGGGTTCGCCACTGGCTGCCGGTCGATCAGTACATCGGCGGCATCGAGCATGCGGTGCTGCATCTGCTCTATGCGCGGTTCTTTTACAAGTGCATGCGGGATGAGGGACTCGTGCCCGGGGACGAGCCGTTCACCCGGTTATTGACCCAAGGCATGGTAGTCGCGGAGACCTATTATCGTGAGGAGCAGAGCGGGCGGGTTTGGTTCAACCCCGCGGAAGTTGAGATCGAGCGGGATGCACACGGCGCGCCGACCCGGATCTACCTTCGCGACGATGGCCGGCCGGTTCGGTTCGGCGGCATCGAGAAGATGTCGAAATCAAAAAACAATGGAGTCGATCCCGAGACGCTCGTCGGGCGCTACGGAGCCGATACGGTGCGCCTGTTTGCGATGTTCGCCGCGCCGCCGGAGCAGTCGCTCGAGTGGTCGGATGCCGGGGTCGAGGGCGGAGCCCGGTTTCTGCGTCGCCTGTGGCGCCTGGTGCGAGATCACCTGCTTATGCCCGTGCCACCGCCCGCGTCGCAACGGGATGAGGCTCGGGAGGAGGCCGGTGAACGATTGCGCCGCAAGTTGCACCGGACCATTGCCAAGGTCAGTGATGATTTCGAACGGCGTTATGCCTTCAATACGGCGATTGCGGCCTGCATGGAGCTGGCCAATGACCTTGCCCGCTACGTACCCGTGCAACCGCATGAGTATGCCTTGGTGCATGAGGCCTTGTCCGTTCTGGTGCGCCTGTTGGCACCAATCGTGCCGCATATTGCCGAGCGGTTGTGGCAAGCACTCGGCGGCGAAGGCCTGGTCATGGATGCGCCGTGGCCCGAATTCGACCCCGCCGCGCTCGTTCTCGACCGGGTGGAGGTGGTGGTGCAGGTCAATGGCAAACTGCGGTCACGCTTTATGGCGGCTGCGGACGAACCCCGGGAGAGCCTCGAACGGTTGGCCCTGGCCGATGAGCAGGTCATCCGGCATCTGGAAGGGAAAACGATCCGCCGCGTGGTGGTGGTGCCGGGGAGGCTGGTCAATGTGGTCGTCGGCTAGATTTTTCTTCCCGGGGTTCGCACTGGTGCCGCTGGCGGTGATCCTGTCGGGTTGTGGATTTCATCCTGCCGGGAAGGTGCTGCTCCCGCGGGTGATGCGGATCACTTACATAGAGAGTGATAATCCATATGGAAACTTGGAAAATCTTCTGCGCCGTACCCTGACCGACAGTGGGGTGAAGGTGGTGGAAACCCGCGACCGGGCCACCGCGGTACTGGATATCGAGCGGGCTACGACCAAGCGGCGGTTATTGGCAGTGAATAATCTTGGCCGACCGGTACAATACATGCTGGTGTACCGGGTTCGTTATCGCCTGCTTGCGCCCGGGGGCCGGATGTTGATTCCGGAGCGCGAGATTCGTCTGGAACGTACCTATGCCTATTCGGTACGGACCGAACTGGCCAGTGGGCGCCAGGCGGATGCCCTGCTGGCCTCGTTGCAACGGACCGCGAGCCGTTTGATACTCTTGCGTTTGCGTACCTATCCACGGGCGCGCATATCGGTAAAGGAGACTCGACCCAAAAATTCAGTCAAACGTTTAAAATGATTGCATCCGCCCGATAGGTGGCCTTCGGCCAAAGTTATTGTAAGGAGCCAGAAATGTTAGACCCTAATCGTCAGATCCGTAACGTTGCCGTTCTTGGAGCCGGAGTCATGGGAGCCCAGATTGCAGCCCATCTCGGTAGTGCCGGCCTCAAGGTGTTGCTGTACGACCTGCCGGGCAAGAAGGCGGCGAATGAAATCGCCCAGGGAGCGCTCAAGCGGCTCGGCAAGCTCAAGCCCAGCCCGTTGGCCTCCAGCCACACCCTGGAGGCGATCAGTGCCTGCAATTACGCCACCGATCTGGATCGACTCAAGCAATGCGACCTGGTTATCGAGGCCGTGGTCGAGCGGTTGGATATCAAGCAATCGCTCTATGCCCAGGTTGCCCCGTATCTTCACGACGGGGCATTGTTCGTCACCAATACCTCGGGTATTCCCATCGGGGATTTGGCCCAAGCGCTGCCGCCGGGGCTCAGGCCGCGTTATTGCGGGGTGCATTTCTTCAATCCACCCCGTTACATGCACCTGCTGGAGTTGATCCCTCATGCCGACACGGATCTCGAGGTGCTCGATCGGCTGGAAGGGTTCTTGACCACGGTGGCCGGTAAGGGGGTCATTCGGGCCAAGGACACGCCCAACTTCATAGGTAATCGTATCGGGGTGTTTGCCATTTTGGCGGTTCTGCATCATGCGGAGCGGCTGAAGTTGCCGCTGGATCTGGTGGATCGACTCACCGGCCCGGGCATCGGCAGGCCGAAAAGCGCGACCTTGCGCACCGCCGACGTGGTCGGCCTCGATACCATGAAACATGTGGTGGACGGCCTGGCGGAAACGCTGAAACAGGATCCTTGGCACAAATACTTCCGGTTGCCGGGGTGGATGGAATCCTTGATTGAGGCGGGTGCGTTGGGTCAAAAAACCGGGGCGGGTGTCTATCGCAAGGGCAAGGGCGGAATCGAGGTGTTGGATCCGGCCAAGGGGGAGTACCGCCCGGTACAATCGGCGTTGACCGGTGCGATGCGTGCCATGTTGAAGGAGCGCGATCCCCGCAGGAAGTTTGAACTCCTAGCCGCGATTCAACATCCCCAAGCGGAATTTTTGCGTGCGGTATTTCGCGACCTGTTTCACTACAGCAGTTTCATGCTGGGCGAGATCGCTCACAGCGCCCGCGACATCGATCTGGCGATGCGTTGGGGCTACGGCTGGCAACTGGGACCGTTTGAGACCTGGCAGGCGCTTGGCTGGGGGGAAATCGCCGCCGATCTTGCCCATGCTATCGAGCAGGGTGAGACCATGAGTGACGCCCCGCTGCCGGACTGGGTGCGTGAGCTGAAGGCGGTGCATACGCCACAGGGGTCCTGGGATGCCGCCTCGGCGCGGATGATGCCCCCGTCCACGCACCCGGTATATCGCCGCCAGGTTTTCCGCCAACGGGTGGTGGGAGAGCCCGTGCCGCAAACTTCAACCGTGTACGAGAATGATGGCGTGCGGTTGTGGGATGGCAACGATGGTGTAGCTGTTCTGTCTTTCAAGAGCCGGGGGCATACCATTGGTCCCATGGTCTTGGCGGGAGTGAAAGAGGCGCTTTCCATTGCCGAGCGGGACTGGAAGGGACTGGTAATTTGGCAGGATTCCGAACCGTTTTCCTACGGCGCCAATCTCAAGGAGATCGGTGAGGGTGTTGCCACCGGTAAGCTCGATCCCGCCCGGTTGATCTACGATTTTCAGCATACCTCGCTTGCCCTGCGTTACTCTGGGGTTCCGACTGTGGCCGCGGTTCGGGGCATGGCGCTTGGCGGTGGCTGCGAATTCATGCTTCACTGTGACCGCGTTGTCGCCGCACTGGAAAGTTACACCGGCCTGGTCGAGGCCGGTGTGGGACTCGTACCGGCCGGGGGCGGGACCAAGGAATTTGCCCTGCGTGCCGCGCAGGAGAGCGCCACGGGATGGTTGTTCGATCGGCTTGCCAAGCGGTTTGAACTGATCGGCATGGCCAAAGTGGCGACCAGCGCCCAGGAGGGCAGGGAATTCGGGTTCCTGCGGAATTCCGACGTGGTTGTCTTTCACCCCGACGAACTTCTCTATGTGGCCAAGGCCGAGGCTTTGGCGCTGTACGAATCGGGTTATCGCCCACCGCTTCCGCCTGCCGGTATTCCCGTTATGGGTAAAACCGGCATTGCCACCATCCAGGCCCGCTTGGTCAACCTGCTCGCCGGTGGATTCATCTCGGAATATGACTTCGAGTTGGGTACCCGCATCGCCGATATTCTCTGCGGGGGCGCACTAGATGAGGGTGAGCTGGTCAGTGAGGAATACCTGTTGGCCCTGGAGCGAAAACATTTTCTCGAGTTGCTCGGGCAGGAGAAAACCCGGCAGCGCATCGAGCATACGCTCAAGACCGGCAAACCACTGCGTAACTGAACCATTGAATTCGAGGATAGAACCATGACCCAGATTCAGGATGCATTTATCGTTTCCCCGTTGCGCACTCCGGTTGGCAAGGCGCCCCGCGGCATGTTCCGCCGGGTACGTCCGGACGACCTGTTGGTGCATGTTATCCGCGGCGTGTTGGCGGCCCATCCCGGCGTAGATCGAAGCCGGATCGAGGATGTTATCGTCGGTTGCGCGATGCCCGAGGGAGAGCAGGGCCTGAATGTTGCCCGCACTGCGGCGCTGCTTGCGGGATTACCGGATTCGGTTCCGGGGATGACGGTTAACCGTTTTTGCTCCTCCGGCCTGCAGGCCATAGCGATTGCCGCCGACCGGGTTCGCACCGGGCAGGCGGATCTCGTGCTCGCCGGTGGAACCGAGAGTATGAGTCTGGTACCCATGGGCGGGCATCACCCGGCCTACAATCCGGCCGTGTTCGCGCAACACGAGAATTGGGGCATTGCCTATGGTATGGGAGCCACGGCCGAGGAGGTGGCCAAGCGGTTCAAGGTCGGTCGCGAGGAGCAGGACGAATTCGCCGCGCAGAGCCATGCCCGTGCCTTGGCAGCCATAGAAAAGGGGGAATTCAAGGAGGAAATTCTTCCCTATGATATCGAGCAGCCCGTTCCATGCGGCGACCAGGGCGAGATCGAGCTCAAGCACCGCCGTGTAGATACGGACGAGGGCCCCCGTCTCGGATCTACACCGCAGGTATTGGGTAAGCTCAAGCCTGTATTCGCCGTTAACGGTTCCGTGACCGCCGGCAGCAGTTCCCAGATGAGCGATGGGGCGGCGATATGTTTGGTGGCAAGCGCCCAGGCGGTGAAGGACTATGGGCTTGAGCCGATTGCGCGCCTCGTCAGTTATTGCGTGGCCGGTGTTCCTCCCGAGATTATGGGTATCGGCCCCAAGGCGGCGATTCCCAAGGCGCTCGAGGCAGCCGGGTTAAAGCTCGATGATATCGATTGGATAGAACTTAACGAGGCCTTTGCCGCACAATCGATCGCAGTGATACGTGAACTCGGCCTGGATCCGAGGAAGACCAATCCACTGGGAGGCGCGATCGCGCTGGGGCACCCCCTGGGATGCACGGGAGCAAAATTAACCGCTACGGCTTTACACGCGTTAAGCCGGCGTAATCTGCGGCGGGCGATGGTTACCATGTGTATCGGCACCGGAATGGGGGCAGCGGGTATTTTCGAGCGCGTTTAAGCCGATTTTTTCGGTGGCACCGCGGCGGGTCGGGAATTGCGTGTTAGAAGTTTCCCGGCGGCTTTCAGGGCGTAACGAGCGTATAATACGCACTGGGGAGCCGGTTAGGCGGCCGCCTTGTGGTGCCTTCGGGTACGGCGGGGAGGAAAGTCCGGGCTCCATGGATCAGGGTGCCAGGTAACACCTGGGCGGCGTAAGCCGACGGAAAGTGCCGCAGAAAACAGACCGCCGATGGCCTCTCGGGGCACAGGCAAGGGTGAAAAGGTGCGGTAAGAGCGCACCGCGCGGGTGGTAACACACCGTGGCAAGGTAAACCCCACCCGGAGCAAGGCCAAATAGGGAAGTGGCGGGTTCGCCCGCGGATGAGATCCACATCCTGCTTCCGGGTAGGCCGCTAGAGGCGCATGGCGACAGGCGCCCCAGATGAATGGTCGCCCACGACAGAACCCGGCTTATCGACCGACTCCCCACTCTTCCCCACGATTCTTAGCTTTAAGCTTCAACTTGATGATAATAAAAATTATTATTCTTGCTGTCCCTAGTACAGCAGTACGTTTATCCTAGGAAATTGGAGTTTAAGGTATCAATTTCCCTTGACTTTTGGGTATTTTTGTACCTATAGTGTCTACAAGTGGGATTAAGTGGGATTTTCTGGGAGCCATTTATTCATGTTTCGTGGTCTGAATCAGATCAGTCTTGATTCCAAGGGGCGGCTCGCCATTCCGGCACGTTATCGCGATCCCATCACCGAGGATGCCCAAGGGGCCCTGATAGCAACCGTGGACCGCGATCGTTGCCTGTTGCTTTATCCCCGTCCCCGGTGGGAAGAGATCGAGCGTGAACTGGTACGTTTGCCCAGTCTTCAGCCCGAGACCCGGGCCCTGCAGCGGATGCTGCTCGGTTATGCCACGGACATGCAGATGGATGGTCATGGGCGGGTACTTTTACCGCCTCCCTTGCGAGAGTACGCCGAGCTTGATCATAAGGTGATCATGATCGGCCAGGGCAATAAGTTTGAATTGTGGAGTGAGGCCAATTGGGCGGAAATCGAGCGTAATTGGGCTGCGGGAATCGGCCTGGGTGAAAAGGGCACGGCCGCCCTGGAGCATATTTCGCTGTGACCGGGACTCATATTCCGGTTCTGGCGCAGGAGGCGATCGAATGGTTGGCGATACGTGCCGATGGATTCTACCTGGATACTACCTATGGCCGCGGTGGTCACAGCAGCCTGATACTCGAGCGCCTGGGTCCGGAGGGGAGGCTGGTGGCCTGTGACCGGGATCCGGAGGCTCGGGTCGATGCCTGCGCCCGGTTTGGTGATGATTCGAGGTTCCGGTTTATGGGAATGGCTTTTTCGCACTTGCCGCAATGGGTTATCGAGCAGGGTCTTGCGGGGCGGATTGCCGGGGTGCTGGCGGATCTCGGTGTTTCCTCGCCGCAGCTTGAAGATCCGGCACGTGGGTTTAGCTTTTCCCATGAGGGTTCCCTGGATATGCGCATGAATCCGGAACAGGGAAGGAGCGCCGCTGAGTGGATTAACCGGGCCGCGGCGCAGGAGATCGCCGATGTGCTCTATTACTATGGCGACGAACGTTACAGCCGCAGAATTGCCCGGGCCATCGTGACCCGGCGCGAGGAGCATCCTCTGGTCACGACGCGGGCACTGGCCGAGACCATTGCCCGTGCCATACCCCGGCGGGAACGCCGCATTCATCCTGCCACCCGCAGCTTTCAGGCCATTCGCATTTATATCAACGACGAGTTGGGCGAACTGCGGCGTCTGCTCGAGGCCGTGCCCGGCCTACTCATGCCCGGCGGGCGGCTGGTCGTGATTGCCTTTCACTCAATTGAAGACCGAATCGTCAAGCGTTTCATGCGCCTTGCCGCCCATAGCGAACCGCCGAAGCTAAGGATCGTGACCCGGATGATTCAGCCTGCGGATACGGAGACGATGACGAACCCACGTGCCCGCAGTGCGCGCCTGAGGGTGGCGGAAGCACCGGCATGAAAGTGCCATCGGTTGCCGTGCTCGGGTTGCTTGGGCTAATCGTGTTCGCCAACGCATTGGGGGTAGTTTATTCGGCGGCACGCAACCGAACATTGTTTTCGGAGCTGGCTTCACAACGACTGCGGTACAACGAATTGACGATGCGCCGGGGGCAGTTGGAAATCGAGGAATGGACACTTGCGGCTCATGCACGCGTGGCCCGACTGGCGCACAAGCGGTTAGGCATGATATCTCCACGGCAGGTCAAGATTATTGTGGTGCGCCCGTGAAAGTACACGCGCGCAGGGCCGTGGTCGCCGGGGTGCTGTTTTCCCTGATTGCGTTGATGTTGGTTTTACGCGCCGTGGATCTACAGGTTATCAAACAATCTTTTTTTGCCGGGCGGGCGGCGCATCAGCAATTGCGCACCATTCGGTTGCCGGCGCATCGGGGCATGATTCTCGACCGTAGAGGTCAACCGATAGCGATTTCAACGCCGGTGGATTCAGTCTGGGCAAACCCACGGGTTATCCTGGGGCAGAAAGTCAATCTTGCCCCGCTGGCACGGATGCTTGGCGAAGCCCCGGAGCGCCTTGCGCAGCGCGTCAAGGGCTTTCCCAAGCGGGAATTTCTCTATATTGCCCGGGGATTGCCGCCGGCCCGGGCACAGTCGATTCTTGGTCTGGAGCTTCCCGGGGTTCATGTGCAACGGGAATACAGGCGCTACTACCCCGCCGGTCCGGTAGCGGCCTCCGTTGTCGGGTTTACCAATATCGATGATCGGGGTCAATACGGATTAGAACTAGAATACAATCACTGGCTTGAAGGCAAGCCGGGGGCCATGCGGGTCGTGACCAGCGCCACCGGAACCCCGGTGGAGGATGACGAGCTGATTGCCGCACCACGTCCCGGGCGCAACCTGGTGACCAGCCTCGATATGCGGATTCAGTACCTGGCTCATCAAGCCCTGGCCGGAAAGGTTGCGGCCCTGGGGGCGAGCTGGGGGGCGGCGATCGTTATCGACGTCAAGACGGGCGGGATCCTGGCTATGGCGAACGTGCCTTCCTACAATCCCAATGTCCGCAGTGATCTCAAGGCTTCGCTCTATCGCAACCGCGCGGTTGCCGACCTGTTCGAACCCGGATCCGTATTTAAACCGTTTGTCATTGCCGCCGCGTTGGCGACCGGCCGTTGGAGGCCCGAGAGTTGGGTCAACACCGGTGATGGAACGTTGGATATTGGGGGATATAGGATCCGTGATGATCGGGCGTTGGGGCGTATTTCGCTGACAACCCTACTCGAGAAATCCAGCAATGTCGGTGCCGCCAAGGTTGCCCTGTCGTTGAATCCCGAGTACTTGTATCGAGTGTTGAGCGGATTTGGCTTTGGCTCACTGGCCGCGGGAGGCTTTCCGGGTACAGTGCCGGGACGACTCGAATTTTATGGGCGCTGGGTTCCGGCGCAACAGGCGGCTATCTCCCGCGGCTATGGAGTTTCGGTGACGGCACTCGAGTTGGCCCAGGGCTATCTGGCAATCGCCGATGGGGGGATTTTTCGCCCGGTCGGTTTCTTAAAGCGCAAGCGCTCGGACTCCGGTGTGCGTGTAATCTCGTCTCGGGTGGCCGCTGAGTTGCGTCGGATGCTGACCACGGTTGTGTCGGACCGGGGGACGGGTTTTCTTGCCGAGGTGCCCAATTACCGGGTGGCCGGCAAGACCGGTACCGCGCGGCTGTACTCGGTGCGCCTGGGGGGCTATGTCCCCGGGCGTTATACCTCCGTGTTCGCCGGTATGGCTCCCGCGCGACATCCGCGGCTGGTGGTCGTGGTGGTCATTCAGGATGCCTCGCATCAAGTCTCTTTTGGTGGGCGGAATTTAATTGCCTTTGGAGGATTGGCCGCGGCACCCGTGTTTCAACAAATCATGGCAGGCACATTGCGCCTGCTTAACATTGCGCCGGACCCCGGTACCGTGCTCGCTAAGTTGAAGCCCCGGGCGGCGTGGCAACAGGGGCCGGCATGAGCACGATGAGAAAACCGGCGTACGCAAGAATGCTCCCGGAGCTTTTACGCGGCTTGACGAGAGAAGCAGTGCCTGATATCGCGGTGCGTGGCTTGTCACTGGATAGCCGCTGCATACCCCCCGGGGGGTTGTTCCTGGCCCGGTGCGGAACCCGCGAGCATGGGTTGAGGTATGTCGCCGAGGCCATACAAAAGGGAGCCGCAGCGGTTGCGTATGAGCCCGCCGATGGAATTGCCGCACCGGGTCTTGCGAATGGTATTCCCTTGATTCCCGTCGCCCGACTCGGGCACAGGGCGGGGACGATTGCCGCCCGCTTTTACGCTGATCCCTCGGCGGATCTCGCGGTTACCGGGGTGACCGGAACCAATGGTAAAACCAGTGTTACTATGATCCTGGCCCAGGTTCTGAGCGACTGGGACCGGCCGACCGGGGTGATTGGAACCCTAGGATATGGGGTTTTTGGCAAGTTGACACCGGGCGTTGAAACCACGCCCGATGCGGTGCGTTTGCAATCGGTACTGGCCGATTTTCGTGATCAAGGATCGCGTGATGCGGCCATGGAGGTTTCCTCCCACGCAATCGATCAAGGTCGGGTGGAGGGGGTGCATTTCGAAACCACGGTATTCACCAATTTAACCCGGGATCATCTGGATTATCACGGTGACATGGAAGCCTACCGTGCGGCCAAGGGCCGGCTGTTCGAGTGGCCGGGGTTGCGCCGGGTGGTGTTGAACCTGGATGATCCGGCCGCCGAATATTTTGCCGCGAGAGCCCATCCCGAGGTGCAACAAGTTGGGTATGGTTTCGGGGCTTCGCCCCCGGGCTGGTTTCATGGGCCGCGCGTGTTCTCCCGACCTTTACATGGGGAGTGTGTACTGGATCTGGGCATTGAGGGGGATTTTGGTGCGGGACGCCTGCGTAGCCGCCTGTTCGGGCACTTCAATGCGCTCAATTTACTTGCCGTTGTCGCCGGCCTGGCAGCTCGTGGATTCGATTTCCAACAAACCCTGGCCCGTGTCGGACAAGCACAAACAATTCCCGGGCGGATGGAAAAATTTGGCGGGGGGATGCACCCGCTCGTGGTAGTGGATTATGCCCACACGCCGGACGCATTGGCCCAGGCGCTCGACGCCTTGAGGCGGCACACCCGCCGGCGCCTGATCGTGGTGTTTGGCTGTGGCGGCGATCGTGACCGGGGCAAGCGCGGGCAAATGGGGCGAGTGGCGGCCGGGCGAGCGGATGCCATCATCTTGACCGATGATAACCCCCGAAGTGAGGATCCCGAAAGCATTCTGGCCGACATTCGTGCCGGTATTCCCGCGGGATCGGCCTTCGATGTGGAACGGGATCGTGCTCGAGCCATTGCCCGGGCCTATGCCGGGGCAGATGCCGGAGATGTGGTACTCGTCGCCGGAAAGGGTCACGAGGCGGTTCAGATTATCGGTAACGAGTGCCACCACTACAGCGATCGCGACGTGGTCAGACGGCTTGTAGCAGGAGTTCAGGCGTGATTCCACGGCGATTCTCCATGCTGGCCGAGATTACCGGGGGGTGCCTGGTGGGAGATGACGCGCGGTTTGGCGCCGTGCTGAGCGACAGCCGGGCAATGGAGCCGGATGCCCTGTTTGTTTGTCTCAAAGGCCCCCATCATGATGGGCATGAACATGCGGCCGCGGCGGCCGCGGCGGGTGCGGCCGGTTTTCTGTCCGAGCGGGCGCTCGCGCCGGCTAGGCCCCGGGTCGAGGTAGGCGATACGGTATTGGCACTGGGCCAGTTCGCCCGCGCCTGGAGATCCTCGGCGGCGGCGCAGGTCATCGCCGTTACCGGCTCCAACGGCAAGACCACGACCAAAAATCTTTTGGCGGCCGTGCTGGCGCAGGTACGGCCGACGCTGGCGACCCGCGGTAATCTGAATAACCAGATCGGGTTGCCGTTAACGCTGAACCGGCTTGAAGATCGCCATGGTTATGCCGTGGTCGAAATGGGTACCAATGCTCCCGGGGAGATTGCGACCTTGGCCTCGATTGCGCGCCCCGATGCCTGTATCGTGACCCGTGTTTCCCCGGCGCATCTTGCCGGTTTGGGGAGCATTGAGGGGATTGCCGCAGAAAAGGGGAGCCTCCCCGCGGCGTTGAGTCGCGAGGGAATCGCCGTGGTGGCCCGGGACAATCCCTGGTTGGCGGCGTGGCGCCGTTCGAGCCCGGTGCGGCGGTGGATTTTATTTGGGTTTGATGAGCGGGCCGATGTCTTCGCCGAAAAGATTGTGGCGCATGCCGCCGGGTGTCGTTTCCGGCTGCTGACTCCGCTTGGCGAGGCGGCGGTGGAACTACAGCTTTTGGGAAGGCACAACGTGGCCAATGCCCTGGCCGCGGCCGCTCTGGCAACCGGCTTCGGAATCGATCCCGGGGTGATAGCCCGGGGGTTGGCCACGGTGGCCCCGGAACCCGGACGGCTGCAACCCCGTCGCCTAGCCTCGGGAGCGTTGCTGCTTGATGACAGCTACAATGCGAATCCCGCCTCGGTCATGGCGGCGGTTGCCGCCGCCGCTGAGCTGGGTGCCCCGGTGTGGTTGGTGCTGGGAGACCTGGCCGAGTTGGGGCGGGAAAGCGCCGTGTGGCACCGGAGGATTGGCAAGGAAACGCGGGAGCTGGGGGGGGTGCGCTTGCTGGCCTTGGGGGAGATGGCCGCGGAAGCAGCGGCCGAGTTTGGCCCCGGGGGGATGGCCTTCGATTCGGTGGTGGCGCTGCTGCGCGAACTCGAATCGGGTATGGAGCAGGCGGCGACCATCGTGGTCAAGGGCTCTAGGGCCGCACGTATGGATCGGGTGGTGACGGCACTCGGGGGGAGGGGCGACTGATGCTGTTGTGGCTGGCCGAGTATCTCAGTCGTTATATTTCGGGGTTTCGGGTGGTGGATTACATCACCCTGCGGACGGTGCTGGCAACCCTGACGGCCTTGGTGTTTTCTTTTGCCCTGGGACCCTTGCTGATCCGTAAATTAACCTTGCATAAAGTGGGGCAACGGGTACGCCAAGAGGGGCCGCAAAGTCACCTTGGCAAGGCGGGAACACCCACAATGGGGGGAGTGCTGATTATTGTCGCGGTGGTGGCGGCAATGCTTCTGTGGGGGCGGTTGGGTAACCGGTTTGTCGAGGTGGCCCTGGTGACTTTGGTGGTCTTTGGTGCCATCGGTGGCACTGATGATCTCTTGAAACTGGTTCGGGGGCGGTCCCAGGGACTCAGTGCCCGACGAAAATTTTTGCTCCAGTCGCTCGCGGCGGTCGGCATTGGTGTGTGGCTTTACGTGACGGTTCAGAATCCGGCCGAAATTACTTTTTACCTGCCTTTCATTAAGGAAATTGCGATCCCCATGGGAGGCTGGTATTTGTTATCGGGCTACCTGGTGGTGGTAGGCAGCTCGAATGCGTTCAATCTGACCGATGGCTTGGATGGCCTGGCGATCATGCCCGCGGTGCTGATCGGCGGCGCTCTCGGAATATTTGCCTACGTGACCGGTAACTTCCGAGTCGCCGATTACTTGGCCATGCCCTATGTGTATGGAGTGGGGGAGCTGACGGTTTTTTGCGGTGCGTTGGTCGGGGCGGGTATCGGATTTCTCTGGTTCAACACCTACCCCGCCCAGTTATTCATGGGCGATACCGGCTCGTTGGCCCTGGGCGGGGCGCTCGGTATCGTGGCCCTGATGGTGCGCGAGGAGGTGGTGTTCTTTGTCATGGCGGGGGTGTTCGTAGCCGAGACGTTTTCGGTCATCATTCAGGTGAGCTCGTATCGGCTTACCGGACGGCGAGTATTCCGCATGGCCCCGCTGCATCATCACTATGAACTCAAGGGCTGGCCCGAGCCTAAGATAATCGTTCGATTCTGGATTGTGACCCTGATCCTGGTGCTGATCGGGCTCGCTTCCCTCAAGGTGCGCTGAGAATGATGGGGGCGACGCAAACTCAAAGAACGGCATTGGTGGCGGGACTTGGTGTCAGTGGCCGGGCGGCCTTGCGGTATTTGGCACACGCGGGCTGGCGGGTTTTTGCGACCGATCGTGAGGCGTCCCGCTCGGTACTGGCAGGGGCCGCGTGGCGGGCACCGGAAAGGCTCGATGAGGTTCTTGGGCAGAGCGAATTGATGGTGATCTCTCCCGGAGTAGCGCCGACATGGGCTCCGGTTACTGCGGCGCGAAATCGGGGGATCCAAATCGTAAGCGAACTGGAGTTATTCGCTCGTGCGGCGTCTTCTCCGATCGTGGCGGTGACCGGAACCAACGGTAAAACTACGGTTACCAGCCTGGTTGCGGAGATGGCCCGTGCGGCCGGCTTGCGAGTTGGACTCGGAGGTAATATCGGTACACCCGCGCTGGATTTGCTTGATGCCCAGGTGGATCTCTATGTCCTTGAGGTGTCCAGTTTCCAACTGGAATCAACCTATTCGCTGCGTTCTCAGGCGGCCGTAGTGCTCAATTTAAGCGCGGATCACCTGGATCGGCACAGGGATATGAGTGCCTATGCCGCGGCCAAGGCGCGTATCTACGACGGAGCCAGGGCGATGATCGTAAACCGTGACGATCCGCGCGTGATGGCAATGGTCGGGGCGGATGCAGCCGTTGTGACCTTCGGACTGGATGCGCCGCAACGGGACGTCGATTATGGGCTGGTTACCGATGCCTCGGGCCTGTCGAAGTGGGTGCGGGGAAAGAAAGCCCTGCTGAAAATCGAGGAGGCGAATCTTAAAGGGCGGCACAATTATCTCAATGTGCTTGCGGCTTGGGCTCTCGGGGCGGCGGTCGGGTTGCCCGACCCGGCGATGGCCGCCGCGGTGCGCGGCTTTCGGAGCCTGCCACATCGGCTTGACTGGGTCGCCGAGCGTTGCGGAGTTCACTATTACGACGACTCCAAGGCAACCAATGTCGCTGCCGCTGTCGCCGCCCTGCGCAGTTTACGAGCGCCGCTGGTGGTGATTGCGGGGGGGGAGGGCAAGGGTCAGGATTTCGGCGACTTTGCCGAGATATTGGTCCGCCGTGCGCGGGCGGTGGTCTTGATCGGCAGGGCGGCGGCCGTAATCGAGACCGCGCTTGCGGGGCGCATTCCTTGTCGCCGCGTCCGTGGCATGGAGCAGGCCGTACATGCCGCCGCCGGGTTTGCCCGGCGCGGGGATACCGTGCTTCTGTCTCCCGCCTGTTCCAGCCTGGATATGTACCGGGACTATGTCGCCCGCGCGCGGGCCTTTACGCGAGCTGTGGAGGATCTGCCGAATGGTTGATGCGCTAAGCCTCGATACTCGTGTCAATCGCCGGGTTGCAACGCCTCCCGACAAGATTCTTCTCGGCCTGGCGCTTACATTGCTGGCCATCGGCCTGGTTATGGTGGCCTCATCCACCGTGATCGCCACCACGGGGGGGATCATGGCCTGGCAAGAGTTTTTACGGCAGGCGGCCTTTGCGCTTATCGGGATCACCTGTGCCGCCATTTTATATGGTATCTCGCTGGATTGGGTTTTGCGGCTGCGCCATGTCGCCCTGATCGGCGGGTTGGTGTTGCTGGTTCTGGTGCTGATTCCCGGCCTGGGTCATTCCGCCAACGGGAGTGCGCGCTGGTTGGCGCTAGGACCGTTGCGCATGCAACCATCGGAGCCGGCCCGGTTGCTGCTGCTGCTGTATGTTGCCGGCTATGCCGCTCTTTATCGGGAGACATTGGCCGATTCGTTTCTGAGTTTATCCAAGCCGGTGCTGCTGCTGGCGCTGGCCGGGGTGCTGTTGCTTGCGGAACCGGATTTTGGGGGCACCATCGTGTTGTTTGTGACCGCGATCGGGGTGCTTTTCTTTGCCGGTTCGCGCAATCGCGATACGGCGATACTGGCATTGGTATTCGGCGGGGTCGCGCTGGTGTTGGCGCTCACTTCGCCCTATCGGCTGGAACGCCTGACCACTTTTCTCAATCCCTGGGTGGTGGAACAAACCAGCGGATTTCAGCTGACCCAGGCCCTGATCGCGGTTGGACATGGAGGGGCTTTCGGGGTAGGCCTGGGACAGAGTATTGAAAAGTTGGCTTATCTGCCCGAAGCGCAGTCGGATTTTCTGTTTTCCGTGTTGGCCGAGGAGTTGGGCTTGGCCGGGGTGGCCGGGGTTACCGCGCTTTATCTGGCCTTTACTCTGCGTGCCTTTGCGATTGCCCGCCGGGGAGCGAATGCAGGTAAATTTCTTGCCGCCAACGTGGCCTTTGTATTCGGCCTGCTGATCGGGATTCAGGCGTTTATTAATATCGGAGTCAACCTGGGCGTTTTACCGACCAAGGGGCTCACCTTGCCGCTGATGAGCCTGGGAGGCTCCAGCCTGGTGGTCGATCTGGCCGCCTGCGGGCTGATTTTGCGTGCCGCCCGCGAGATCGAGGAAGCCACGCGCCGGGGGGTGAACCGATGAGCGCCCGCCCGGTACTTATTTTGGCCGGCGGCACGGGCGGACATGTCTATCCCGCGCTTGAGGTAGCTCGGGTGCTTGGCCAACGCATGATCCCGGTGCATTGGCTGGGCGGTGGCAGTGGAATTGAAACCCGGCTTGTACCCGCGGCCGGTATTCCCTTTATCGCGTTACCGGGCCGGGGAATACGGGGCACGGGGGTGCTCAACCGCCTGGTTGCGCTGCCGCGGCTTGTTTTTGCCGTTATTCGTGCCGGGGGGATAATCCGGTGCCTGCAACCGCGTGTGGTGATCGGTTTCGGCGGCTATGCCAGTGGTGCCGGGGGGCTTGCCGCCCGCCTCGCCGGTTACCCGCTGGTAGTGCATGAGCAGAATGCGGTGGCGGGGCTCACCAACCGGGTGTTGGCCCGCCTGGGGGCGCGGTTACTCCAAGGCTTTCCGGGGGCGTTTGCCCGCGATGCGGAACTTACCGGTAACCCGGTGCGCGAGTCCATCTCCCGAATTGCCCCTCCCGGCAAGCGCATGCACGGTCGCCGGGGGCCGCTGCGGTTGCTGGTCATGGGAGGGAGCCAGGGAGCACAGGCACTGAACGAGGTTGTCCCCGCCGCCCTGGCCATGATTGTGCCCGCCTTCGAGGTACTGCATCTTGCCGGTGCGGCTCAAGCCGAGGCTACGGTACAACGCTATCGTGAAGCGGGCGTCGGGGCCCGGGTCCGGGCTTACGAATCCGACATGAGTTCGGCGTATGCTTGGGCCGATTTGGCAATTGCCCGCGCCGGGGCGTTGACCTTGGCCGAACTTTGTGCGGCGGGTCTTGCCGCCATATTGGTTCCTTACCCCACGGCGGCCGATGATCATCAGAGCGCCAATGCCGAGGTGCTGGTTGCCGCCCGGGCCGCCCGGGTATTACCGCAATCACGGTTGACCCCCGCGGCGCTCGCGGCGCTCCTGCGTGAGCTGACCGATGATGCGGGTGAGCGGAAGCGGCTGATTACTATGGCCGGGCATGCCCGGGATCTTGCCGGGCCCCACGCGGGCGAGAAGGTGGCGCTTGCGGTGCTTGCAGTGGCCGGGGAGGCGGGGCGATGAACGGTGTATTCGGCCGGGTCCGCCGGATCCACATGGTGGGTATTGCCGGTGTCGGCATGAGTGGTATTGCCGAAGTACTGCTGAATCTCGGCTATGCGGTATCGGGCTCCGATCTTAAGGAGAACGCCGCCGTGGCGCATCTTCGCAGCCGCGGTGCCCGAATTGGCATCGGTCACCGCCCCGAGAACCTTATCGATGCGGATGTGCTGGTGACCTCGAGCGCGATTGCAGCGGATAATCCGGAGCTGCTGGCGGCCCGTTCCCGGCGCATTCCCATCATTCGCCGGGCCGAGATGCTGGCCGAACTGATGCGCTTTCGCTACGGTATTGCCGTTGCCGGAAGCCACGGTAAGACGACCACGACGAGCCTGATTGCCAGCGTGCTGATGCAGGCAGGCTGTGACCCGACCTTCGTGATCGGCGGCCGGCTGGAAAGCGCCGGCGGTGGGGCCCGTCTTGGCAAGGGCCGCTACCTGGTTGCCGAAGCCGATGAAAGTGATGCCTCTTTTCTGCTGTACAAGCCGATGCTGTCGGTGGTGACCAATATCGACCGAGATCATCTGGGAGCCTATGGCGGCGATTTCGGTCGCCTGATTGAAAGTTTTGAAAAATTTCTATTGCAACTGCCGTTCTATGGCCGCGCGGTTGTATGTGCCGACGATCCTCATCTACTGGAAATGGTCTCCGGGCTGGGGCGGCCGGTGTGGACTTACGGGTTTGGACCGGCCGATTTTCATGGGGTCAATCTACGCGCCGAGGGTCGGTACATGTATTTCGGGGTTGAACGTCCCGAAGCCGCGGCGCTGGAACTCAGGCTTAAACTTCCGGGGCGGCATAACGTGGCCAATGCCCTGGCGGCGGTGGCGATTGCGGCGGAACTCGGGCTTGCCGACGAGGCCGTCGTTTGGGCACTGGCGAATTTTGACGGTATCGTTCGGCGCTTGCAGGTACTGGGGGAATTGTCCCTGGGGGGGGTTCGCGTGCCCCTGGTCGATGATTATGCGCATCATCCACGGGAAATTCTCGCCACCCTGCAAGCGGTTCGCGCGGCCTGGCCGGGGAAACGTCTGGTGGTGGTATTTCAGCCGCATCGGTATACACGAACCCGGGATCTTCTGGATGACTTTGCCGCCGCCATGGATGCGGTGGACCTGTTGGTCTTGGCGGAAGTCTATCCCGCCGGTGAGGCCCCGATTCCCGGCGCCGACGCCCGGGCGCTGGCGCGGGCGATCCGTAGCAGGGGACGGGTGGAGCCGGTATTCCTCCCGGATCCGGATGATCTGGGGAAAATCCTGGAGGCCTTACTGTCCCCCGGTGACCTGGTGCTGACGCTGGGCGCCGGCGATATTGGACAGTATGCCCGGCGGCTGCCGTTGACGGTGGAGCGCGGATCATGAGCCGGTCGGACCTGGCGGCCCTGCCCGGTCGGTGCGGACGAGTTGCCGTGCTGTTGGGGGGCAGCTCCGCCGAACGGGAGATCTCGCTCATGAGTGGGCGGCGGGTATTGGAGGCCTTGCGTGCCCGGGGCGTGGATGCCCACGGCCTGGACCCCTGCGATGATGGCCTGAAGAGCCTGTGCGAAGGCCGCTTCGATCGCTGTTTTATCGTGCTGCATGGGCGCGGTGGAGAGGATGGGTGCATCCAGGGGTTTCTCGACACCCTCGGAATTCCCTATACCGGCAGTGGCGTACTCGGTTCGGCCCTGGCGCTGGACAAACTTGCGACCAAACGGATCTGGCGGGCCTGCGGGCTGCCGACTCCCGAGTGGATAGAGCTTGAAGCCGGGGAGGAGCCGCCGCAGGATCTATTCGAGCGTTTGGGGGGGGATTTCGCCGTCAAGCCCGCCCGGGAAGGCTCCACTATCGGCTTGAGCCGGGTGCGCCAGCGGGGTGAGCTTCGGGCGGCCCTGGACTTGGCATTCCAGTGCGATCACCTGGTGTTACTGGAGTCTTGGGTGGAAGGGACAGAACTGACGGCATCGATTCTTGGCGGACGCGCTCTGCCGCTGGTTCGTATTCGCCCGGCAGCCGGTTTTTATGATTATGCGGCGAAATACCTGTCTCCGGTTACGGCCTACGATTGTCCATCGGGCCTGGATGAGGGGGAGGAGTCGGTTCTGCAACACCTTTGTGTGCAGGCTTTCCGAGCGCTGGGTGCGAGCGGCTGGGGGCGGGTGGATCTGTTGCGTGACCGGCAGGGTCGTCCCTGGCTGCTTGAAGCCAATACGGTTCCGGGGATGACCGGGCACAGTTTAGTGCCCATGGCGGCCGAGGCGATCGGGATCGACTTCGGGTCACTGGTGCTGGAAATACTTGCCCAGACCCTCGACGACGGGACCAGTGAACATGGAGGCTGAAGTGATGCGGCGCCAAGCATTTCCCTTGCCGCGGTTGTGGCTGAGATATCTCCTGCCTCCGGCTCTCCTGTTGCTGTTTTTTTTGCTGGGCTGGCAATGGTTGCCGGCGCTTTCCGGGCCATCGGTGCGAACCGTCGGGGTCAGGCTGGCTCCTAATGCCGAACTCTCGCCCGGCGCCATCCGGCGGGCGGTATGGCCATTGATTCTGCACCAGCGGCTCCTGACGATTAACCTGGATGTGGTGCGCCGGCGGGTCGAGTCTCTGCCTTGGGTGGCCCATGCCGAAGTGCGCCGGGCGTGGCCCGATTCCCTGGTGGTTACGGTGAAGCTGCGCCGGGCGGTGGCCCGGTGGGGGCCGCATGGGTTGATCGATGCCCGGGGCCGGGTATTTGGACCCGTGAATTCGGCGCGGTTCAGGAACTTGCCGTTGTTGTCGGGCCCACTGCATTCGGGTACTGCCTTGTGGCGTGACCTGGTTCATGCCCGCCGACTGCTTGGCCCTAAAGGATTTCTGATTCGTAAACTCGGATTGAATGATCGCGGAGAGATCCGGATCGAGCTTTTCGGGGGATTGAGGCTGTCACTGGGACGCAAGCAACCTTTCCGGCGGCTGGAGCGTTTTGTGGGTATCGTGGCACCGGCGTTGGGAACGGCCCTGGGCCATGCGAATTCGGTCGATATGCGTTATCCGAACGGCTTTGCCGTTGGCTGGAAAGACAGGAGTGGACATGGTAAGAAAGGCTGAACGCCACCACGCGGTGGGGTTGGACATTGGGACCTCGAAAATCGTTGCAATCGTCGGAGAGTTCGGCTCCGATGGTTCTATCGAGGTGGGTGGCGTGGGCATGCACCCCTCGCATGGGCTTAAAAAGGGAGTGGTGGTCAATATTGAGTCCACCGTGCAGGCGATCCAGCGGGCGGTGGAAGAGGCCGAGCTGATGGCGGGAGCCCAGATTCACTCGGTTTATGCCGGGATTGCCGGGGCACATGTGCGGAGTCTCAATTCGCATGGCATCGTAGCGATCCGGGATAAAGAAGTGACCGCCGCCGATGTGGATCGGGTCATCGATGCCGCGCGGGCGGTGGCCATTCCCTCCGATCAAAAGATTTTGCATGTCATTCCGCAGGAATTCATCATCGACCAGCAGGATGGAATCCGCGAGCCTATCGGGATGTCGGGTGTGCGTCTCGAGGCGCGGGTTCATATCGTGACGGGGTCGGTTTCTGCGGCTCAAAACATAGAAAAATGTATCCGTCGCTGTAGCCTGGCGGTAGATGACATCGTCCTCGAACAGTTGGCCTCCAGCTACGCGGTACTCGCGGAGGATGAGAAGGATCTGGGCGTATGCCTGGTCGATATCGGGGGAGGCACGACCGATATCGCCATCTTTTCCGAAGGGGGATTACGGCATACCGCCGTGATCCCGATCGCCGGAAATCAAGTGACGAACGATATTGCGATTGCGCTCAGAACTCCGACCAAGAGCGCCGAGGAAATCAAACTTAAATATGCCTGTGCCTTGCCCCAGCTTGCCTCGGGGGAGGAAACGATCGAAGTGCCCAGCGTGGGGGAACGACCACCTCGGCGCCTGGCGCGCCTGACCCTGGCCGAGGTAGTGGAACCCCGCTATGCCGAGCTGTTTGCGCTGATCCAGGATGAGATCCGGCGCAGCGGTTACGAGGATCTGGCCGCCGCCGGCATCGTGCTCACCGGTGGGGCGTCAAAGATGGAGGGAGCGGTCGAGTTGGCCGAGGAGATTTTTCATATGCCGGTGCGCCTGGGAGCGCCTACCGGGGTGGGCGGGCTGGCGGATGTAGTTCGCAATCCAATTCATTCTACGGGGGTTGGACTGCTGATCTATGGCCGGGATGACCTGGCCGGAGGGCGTGGCCCCGTATCCGCCGGCCCGAAAGGATTTAAAGAGGTATTTGCGCGTATGCGGCGGTGGTTTGAAGGTAATTTTTAACAGGAGAGAGACATGGCCATGTTTGAGTTGATGGATGGAATGAGTCAGGATGCCGTGATCAAGGTGATCGGTGTCGGCGGTGGGGGCGGCAACGCCGTACGCTATATGGTGGCTTCGGGCATTGATGGGGTCGATTTCATCTGTGCCAATACCGATGCCCAGGCTTTGCGCAGCACCAATGCCAGGACGGTATTGCAGCTGGGTGCGGGAATTACCCGCGGTCTGGGGGCGGGGGCCGACCCCGATACCGGGCGCCAGGCGGCGCTGGAGGATCGGGAACGCCTGCGTGAGGTAATCGGCGAGTGTCATCTGTTGTTTATCACCGCGGGCATGGGGGGCGGTACCGGCACGGGAGCGGCACCGGTCGTGGCCCAGATCGCCAGGGAAGCCGGGGCCCTGGTCGTTGCGGTGGTGACCCGGCCTTTCTATTGGGAAGGCAAGAAACGCGGCGCAATAGCCGAACAGGGGATTGCGGAATTGAGTCATCATGTTGACTCACTGATTACCATTCCGAATGACAAGTTGCTTAAGGTGCTGGATGGTAAGACCCCCCTGCTGGAAGCGTTCCAGGCGGCGAACGACGTGCTGTATGGCGCCGTGCAAGGGATTGCCGAGTTGATCACGCGCCCGGGGCTGATCAATGTGGACTTTGCCGATGTACGCACGGTGATGTCCGAGATGGGCATGGCCATGATGGGGTCGGGATCGGCCGTGGGAGACGAGCGGGCCCGGCGGGCCACGGAGGACGCGATCGCAAGTCCCCTGCTCGAAGACATCAATCTTTCGGGAGTCAAGGGAATTCTCGCCAATATCACCGCCGGACTGGACCTGTCTATCGGGGAGTTTGATGAGGTCGGCAGTGTATTGCGCGACATTGCATCGGATGATGCGACGGTTGTAGTCGGCACGGTGATCGATCCGGCGATGACCGAAGGCGAGATCCGGATTACCGTTGTGGCGACGGGCCTGGCGCAGGCTCGTGAACTCGGCGAACGCCCGAAAATCAAGATTGTTGCTCAGGGTGGAGGAGAGCCCGAGGCATTGCCGCGCGACTGGAAGCACCTGGATCGTCCGACTGCCTTGCGTGAGGCCGAGAACAAACAGCCGATACAGATGGATCGGGACGATCCACGGTATCTGGATATTCCGGCTTTCCTTCGTCGCCAGGCCGATTGAGAACCGGTTCACGGGTGCCGGATGCCGGGGCAGGCTTGAATGATGCTAAGGGCACGCCAACATCGCTTGCGGCCTTCGCCTAGGAAAGAGATGGTCGACTGCCGGTGACTGGTGCGGGGTGGTTCACCAGGCGGTTCGGCCCGGGGATGTGATCGGTTGCAGGCAAGAGGCAGGCACCCGTGCCGGGGGATGCGAACCGGACAAACCACGCCGGCGATCCATTCGCCTAGGTGACCCTGAGTGTGGCCGGATGGAGGGCGGACTTTCTTAAGGAAACTCTGATCTTCCGCTTTCGGCGATAGTACGCGCATTGTATTGCGAGCATGAACGAAGGAGGCGGAATGCGCCAGGGAAGCCTTGCCGAGGAAGGGTTCGAGAAGTAGCGCAAGCCGACGCCTCGCGAGCGGTTCC
>Ga0256829_1000395_pt1 | contig 45560 bp, 49 predicted proteins | sample 131447metaG_FD_185979 | JGI IMG/M metagenome (GOLD analysis project Ga0256829, IMG submission 185979) | Hydrothermal vent microbial communities from Lau Basin, Pacific Ocean - 131-447 | ecosystem: Environmental > Aquatic > Marine > Hydrothermal vents | place: Pacific Ocean: Lau Basin | collected... | reverse complement strand
ATCTCCCTACATTTGTCCCTACATTTGTGTTGGGAAATATATACAAGTGGTTGATTTGCATATGTATTTTGATTGATTTCGAGCGCATCGCCCGCTCCATATTTCTCAAAAATACACAGCTTTACCACCTGTAATAAAACAGGTTTTTAAGCAATCTTGCCATGAAAATCTCAATGTAGCCCACGATGGGCTACTTTTGAGATACAATTTGTGCTACAATGTTGTGGATGACGAGATCTAGCGATGACGAAAAGTACCTAAAAAAAAGGGCGGGATGGTTCTATTATTATCGCCGCGTTCCCAAGCCATTGCGCGCTTTCTATCCGAACGAATTTATCCGGGTCGCACTCAACACGAAGTCTGCTGAAGTCGCCAGAACTCGACGCGATGAACTCATAGAAGCAGATAATGATTACTGGTCTGAACTGAAGTTATCTCTGCAACTTGAAAAACTGGGTGAACGTATGGACACGCGCCACGCTCAGTCACGCTATGAAATAGCTAAAGCGCGTGCACTTGCCGCGGGTTTCAAGTTTCGCCCAATTGATCAACTGGCAAACCCATCGCAGATCGAAGAAATTGTTCGGCGCGTCCTCGCCGTAGACAATAGCCAAACATCCGACGGGCGATTGAACCCCGTTATCGTCGATGCGGTTTTGGGCGGTGTTGCTGTCCCTAAAGTTTCAATCAGTGAAGCCATGGCGGTTTATCAAGACGAGATCATGGCCTCATCCCTTCGCGGCAAATCTCCAGCCCAACTCAAACTTTGGCGACAAACAAAAGACCGCTCTCTCAGTTACTTCGTCGACCTGATGGGAGACATCGCCATCGACGAGATCACGCGAGAAGATGCCCTAGCCTATTTTAAATGGTGGAACGATCAGATCACGCCGCTCGATCCAGAGCAGAAACCAAAATCACCAAAGACAGCAAACAAGCATTTTGGCGATATGCGCGACCTTTATCATAAGTATCACACACACGTCGGCGAGGAAGATCGCCAAAACCCATTTAGGAATCTGAGCTTCAAGACGAAAAAAACTCAACGAAAGAAACGCCTGCCATTCAGCAATACCTGGGTCCGCACACGTATCTTGAAGACAGGCTCCATGGACGGACTTACACCAGAGATCTTCTTAGCGACATGCATTGCAATTGAGACAGGCTGCCGCCCGGGCGAAGTAATCAATCTAAGACCAGAGGACATATGCCTGAATACCAAAGTGCCGTATCTCAAAATTGCTGAACGAGACGACCGGCAACAGAAAACTGATGTCGGCTCAATTCGAGAAATTCCTTTGATGGGGGTCGCACTTGAAGCGGCGAAACGCGCGCCAGGTGGCTTCCCCAAATATCATGACAAGATTAATTCGTTCTCTGCTGCGGTGAGCGCCGCTTACACGCGCAGAAAACTCTTCGAAACACCGGACCATGTGTTTTACTCATATCGTCATTCATTCGAAGACAGGATGAAAGAAGCAGGCATCGACCTAGAGTTACGAATGCTTATTCTCGGGCATGACAACAAGCGCCCCGAATATGGGACTGGCGGCTCAATGGAGTATCGCCTTAAAGAGCTTCGAAAGATCACCCACCCCTACCCTGAGAACTTTTTTGACGAGTTTGATATAGTAGCAAACGTTTAGACTAACGCGCTATCAATTCGGCAAATATGGTCTCTAGATTCCTAGAAGCATGCGTAATCGGGCTCACTGACGAGAGTTGAGTTCCCAGTAAGATGCAGACTTTGAGCTGCAAAACATGGGAGAAGATTATGAGTTACTTTGCAGGATTAGATGTCTCGCTGCGGTCGGTGTCGATCTGCGTGATTGATGGCGATGGCAAGATTGCACTAGAGCGAACGGTCCCGTTCGAGATCGAAGACGTGATCGCATGTTTGCGGTCTGTTGATGGAACCATCGAACAGGTTGGCTTCGAAGCCGGCGTGATGAGCCAACATCTGTATCACGGCCTCGTAGCCGCTGACTTCGAGACGATTTGCATGGAAGCCCGGCAAGTCGCAGCTGCGCTGTCGGCGATGCGGAACAAGACGGACAAGAACGATGCCCGCGGGATTGCCCAGGTGTTGCGATCTGGCTGGTTCAGCGAGGTGCATATTAAAAGTCGCGATAGCCACTATAACCGCGCCTTGCTGACATCGCGCAAGACTATACTGCGCAAGTGTATCGACTTGGAGCAGGAAGTCCGAGGTTTGATAAGAGTGTTCGGGGTGCGTCTGCCGACCCCGCTTTCGCATCGCAAGTTTGAACAAACCGTGCTTCCGATCATCGAGGCCGACGACCAGATCGCTTACGCGCTGATGCCTATGATTGAGGCCTGGCGATCACTCTACACCGCCTTCCTTGAGCTTGACCGACGCGTGAAGGCGACAGCGCGCAAAGATCCGACCTGCCTTCTCCTTATGACTGCACCCGGAGTTGGGCCGATAGCTGCGCTCACCTTCAAGGCAGCCGTTGACGATCCATCGCGGTTCAAATCCTCTCGGATCGTTGGCGCACATTTCGGTTTGACGCCAAGGCGATTCCAGTCGGGAGAGAAAGACCAGACCGGCCACATCTCGCGCGCTGGTGACGCTGACGTAAGAGCTGCTCTCTACTCAGCCGCCAACTCCCTTCTAATGCGCACTAAGGCTCCGTCACATCTGAAGACTTGGGGCATGCAACTAGTAAGGACGCGAGGCCGTCGCCGAGCTACGGTCGCGCTCGCACGCAAGCTTGCGGTCATCCTGCATCGTATGTGGGCCGACGGAACAGAATTCCGCCTGACCGGAATGGAGGTCCAGACATGACGTAAGACCTCCACCCGATCAGGCGGGATCGTCCGGCTTGGACGAGGTCCGCGGATGACGCCGATTATGTCTCCTGTGCCCAACTAAGAGCACGTCTAAAAGCAAGGCGCTCCACGACCGATCCGACACATGCATGCAGCGGATCAGGGAAACATTATGCCCTCATCCGACTGCGAAGAGAAGCGTGACCCAAGCAAGACGAACTAAACCGCCAGGAAACCAAATTCAGGAGCTTGACTAAAACACCCGATTAGAGAAGCAGACATAATGAAATCGGCGATCAACACTGATACCAAACTTTCGACAACCGCGTGAAATGCTGGCGAGCAGTTAGGGTATTTATGAGTCGGGAGGCTACGGCGAGATCAAAAAACTGTTGCACCCAACGATTTTGGTGAGGGGGCGTTGATTGCTGACGGACACGCGCTTTTGTGGAAGTTCGTCAAATGTTCCAAAAATTGCTTGACGTTATCGTCAACACAACATATTTGTTGTGTCCATGAAAATCGAGATCGACCCAGACACAGGTTATTTGCCACCCGGTGCTCATCCGGTGACTTGGCCAGAAATGGTCGCCCTATGCGGCCAAAACGGCCACAGGCTTCGCATGATTGATGGCCTGCGCTTGGCACTCTTGAACCTTAAAGCCGCTGGGTGCCGCGAAGTTTTGTTGGACGGGAGCTTTGTCTCCAGCAAGGAGCTGCCGAATGATTATGACGGAGCATGGGAACCAGCGGGAGTCGACCCAACGCTGATCGATGCGACGTTGCTGACGTTCAATGACGGTCGGCGCGCGATGAAAGCGAAGTATCAAGGTGAACTTTTCCCGGCCTCAGCGACTGCAGCCGCCGGCGTGCTTTATCGCGATTTTTTTCAAAGTGATCGCAATGGAACCGCGAAGGGAGTGCTGTTGATCGATCTTGGGAGTGTCACATGATTACGAACGAACGCCAGTACAGAATAACGCGCGCCGAAGCTGATAAATTTAGAGCTGCCCTAAATGCCCTGGAGGCCACAGAAGATACGCGTGATGATGTACATCCCCTGCTCTTGAAAGCTGAACGAGAAGCGCTGGAAAGTCAGCTGAGTGATTTATTGTTCGAGATCGATCAATATGAGGCGCTTCTAACCTCCGAAGCCCCCGTGATTGAAGTCGAGAGCTTTGGTGAGCTCGCCAATGGATTAATTAAAGCGCGCATTGCGGCGGGACTTAGCCAAAAAGATCTCGCGGAGCGTTTGGGGCTAAAACCGCAACAAATCCAGCGATATGAGGCCGAGCAATACTCTGGAGCCTCACTAAAACGTCTCACCGAAATTGTAGACGCACTCAATATTCGAGTGACGCAGGATATCTTTGTGCCGTTCAGAGCTGAAGACTTTGATGGTCTGTCTAAGAAAGTTGAACAAGTAGGATTAAGCCAAGACTTCCTCATTTCTCGACTTCTTCCCTCGAAAGATGCTGCCCGGTTGGAGCGTGGATTGGGGGAAAGCGAATACAATGATGGCTTGATCGTGAATAGCGCATCGGAGTCTCTGGATCGCGTTTTTGGATGGACTCGCGACCTACTTTTTAGTGACACACCGCTCCCACCACCCGAACTGGCAGCGGCCGAGGCGCGTTTCAAAATGCCCGCTGCGCGTAGCCAGAAAACAACAAGCGCATACGCCGCCTATGCGCATTATCTTGCGCTATTGGTGTTGCAAGGATCGCCGCAGCTCGAACCAGCATTGGTTCCGGATGAGCCCGACGTGATGCGCTCTGCGATTTTGGATAACTATCATGAAATCTCCTTTCGATCATGCTTGAATTATGCCTGGGATCTTGGTGTTGCGGTGCTCCCCCTTCGCGATGCAGGAACTTTTCATGGCGCATGTTGGCGGTATGACGGACGAAACGTTATCGTGTTGAAGCAGCGCTCTGGGCACATTGCGCGTTGGCTCTTCGATTTGCTTCACGAGCTTTATCACACTTCACAGCACCCCAATGAGCCCACCTTCGAAGTGATCGAGATGGACGAAACGTCTGCGGAGCGACGCGAGTCTGACGAGGAAGTGATGGCAAGCCAATTTGCCGGCGAAGTCTGTCTAGATGGGAGGGCCGAGGAACTCGCGGAGCTTTGCGTTCAGCTAGCGAAGGGACGCGTGCAAAACCTCAAGTCGGTGGTGCAGAATGTTGCAGAGAAAGAAGATGTCGATGTTGGTCTGCTAGCTAATTACCTGGCTTTCAGACTGTCTTGGCAGGACATTAACTGGTGGGGCGCCGCCGCTAACCTCCAAAAAGACGATGCGGACCCATGGGAAATCGCGAGAGAGGTATTCTTCGAACGCTTTGCATTTGAGATGGGCGATGAACGCGATCGTGGGTTGCTGCAACGCGCGCTGGAAGGAGCATAACAATGACGAAACTCAAGAAGCCTGAACCACTGAAGATTTCTTGCACAGCGACGGATTGCAAAAACGATCTGCATTGCTTCAAGGCAACTCAACGAATGCCCAAAGAAGACAGGGGCAAATGCCGTGAATGCAATGCCGATCTCGTCGATTGGGAGCGCGTGCAATCGCGTGACATAAAGGACGCCGCGCATACTTTCGATGCGCTCAAGAGAGAGCTAATTCGACACACGTTTTTTCATCGCGAGATGGATCCGTGGGCAATCAATTATGCGCGCCGCAAGGGTCGTACCGATCTAAAGACGGCTGCGAAAACTAGACTGGAAAAATATCTCGCTCCCGCAAATCCCTATCGTGATGGCCAACAGACCCCGTTCGAGAAAAACCCGATCTTCTACGCACAACATGCGACGGCCACATGTTGCCGGACCTGTCTCGACTATTGGCACGCTATACCAAAGGGCCGTCCGCTTTCTGATGATGAGGTAGAGTACTGTTTGGCGCTGATTGAACACTACTTCGATGAACGATTGGCGAATGTGAAGGCTGAAGGCGAACACGTTCCGCCAATCAGAGCATAGTGACAAATATGAGTGCGCAGCCAAATCTCATCGATACCGAAAAAATGGTCGCACATCTAAGGGCGCGCGCAATCAATGTTGAGCGTCGCGAAATACTAGTATCAAAATTGAGTGGATCTGATCAGGAAGGCGATCTGACACTACCTCCGAACTGTGATGGACTTGGCCGGGTACGGCATTTCAAACATAAGACGGCCAAGGGGTGGCCTTCGAATCCACTTCCAATCGAACCGGCTCGGCAAGCTTTGGGCTTGCCGCCAGAACATTCCGAGATGACGGCGCAGGTCTTCCAGAATGCTGCCTGTCCGTGGCGTTGTTGGTACTGTTTTGTGCCTTACAATTTATTGAGCGCTAATCCCGCGCGATCTGTATGGGCCACTGCAGAACACCTCGTCGCACTATATGAGAAGGATGAACACCGACCCATGATCATAGATCTGTCGGGTGGTTCACCGGATCTTATTCCTGAATGGACGGTTTGGATGATGCGGGCGCTCAAAGAGGCAGAACTCGCGAACGCAACCTATCTATGGTCCGATGATAATCTGAGTACGACATTTCTGTTCGACAAGTTATCATTTGGTGACATCGAAGATCTTCAATCCTACCAAAACTACGGCAGGGTGTGTTGCTTCAAAGGATTTGACGAAGCGTCTTTCACTTTCAATACGCAAGCGGATGCCTCCGGTTACCTGCGCCAATTTGAGATAATGCAGCGTATGTTGAAGCTGGACATTGATCTTTACGGCTACATCACACTTACGTCCCCAAGAACTTCTGATTTATCGGGGCAAATCAGTGCCTTTTTCGATCAGCTGCAGGCAATTCACCCCAATTTACCTCTTCGGATTATCCCGCTTCGCATCAGTGCCTATGGCCCTGTTCATGCTCGCATGAACGACGAAAGAACGCTTAGTCTGGCTTTACAGGAAGAGGCGATTGCTTGTTGGAACAATGAGATTACAGCTCGTTTCGCCAACGACCTGCGCACCATGCCGATCTACAACGTGCCGATTAAGGCTTTTGGAGCGGCTGGATGATAGATCACGCTGCGATGTCACGTTTGCCGTTTGAGCACAGGGTCGATACCTGGGTGCGCGATACGTTGGCTCGTGGCATGAGCTTTGAGACGCTTCTACGATGCTTGCCGGGGATCTATCCTACGGCGGTATTAGCTTCTCTCAAACGTCTCCGTCGGGAGAACGAAATCAGCGATGAAGCCTTTCGTGCATTGGAAAAGAGCGCGACCAAAGACCAACAAGAACTGATTTTTGACAGGTCACTGCCACCCCCACATCCTCTAAATTTTGAATGGCGTTTCACTAAAGAAAGTGCGCTAAAGATCCTTGGGGCGGCCAGTCGATCTGCCCCAGAAAATGGAAAAATCCTGTTGTTTGGAACTCCGGGCGTCGCAAGGCTCGCGATAAAGCAAGCGCTGCCTCAATCGGTCACATGTTTTGGAGAAGACAACGCTGTGGCGGATTTAATCGATTTAGAAAATCGCCGCGCTGGGGAGCCTCTACTAACTGCTAGGTGCGGGAGTATATTAGAGGAGGGACAAGCCGACTCCGTCATAATAGACCCCCCATGGTATGACGACTTTATCGCAGGGATGCTGAAGTCGGCGGTGTTCGCATGCAAGTTAGGGGGTACTTTACATTTTGCTCTGGCTCCGTTTGGAACCGGCCGTCACACATTTGAACACCGCGCCCAAGTTTTTTCTCTGGCGAAATCACTGGGCTTATCGCTCGAGACGGTCCAAGCGGGAGCGCTGTGTTATGAAACCCCGTTCTTCGAAGCAAACGCGTTGGTGGCGGCGGGACTTTGCGCACCGCCCATTTGGCGCACTGCTGATCTGGTCACATTTCGGAAAGTCGCGCGCAATATTCATAGCGTGCAAACCGAAAGTTTGAACGAGCATCGCTGGTCCGAACGTGTTTTGGGACGGATGCGGATCTTTGTCCGAACGTCAAACAAACGCTCTGGCTCTAGCAACGTGCTAACCCCAATCGTCCGAGGCGAAATTCTTCCTTCAGTGAGTCGTCATGACCCTCGGCGAGTTCACGCAGACGTTTGGACATCAGGAAACAGGATATTTCAATCGGGTCATCCTGAGCTGTTGTTGGAGGCAGCCTCGCTTGGGCTTTACGCCAGCCAGCAAATCACCTCATTACGTGGGCCGGGAGAAACGAGTGCGGATCGCCTCATCATTCGTTTGAATGCAGCTCTTTCAAGGCTTGCAGATAGGGAAGCGATTGAGGAAGTCCGACCCAGGGCAGCGGAGCGGTCATGTCGGCGACAATCAACTATGATGGATTACGCGAACGGCTCGCAGCCGACCCAGCTTGGCTGACATATGTGGATGAAATCATAAATGGTAGTTCGCCACTTCAAGTTCACTTGGCGGTGTTCTCCGAACCGTATTTGTCCTATGTCCTAGACGGACGAAAAACGGTTGAGTCTAGATTTAGCCGAGTTCGCTGTGCTCCATTCGAAAGAGTCGGCATAGGTGATGTCATACTCATTAAGCAGTCTGGTGGACCTGTAAGAGCGATCACGCGAGCGCTGGATACCGCGTTCTACTTTTTCGATACGGACTCGATCGATTTTGTGCGCGAGAAATATGGCGCCCGCATCTGTGCGGACGATGCTTTTTGGGAGTATCAGAGGACCGCAGCGTATGCGACGATCATCGGGTTGTGCGACACGATTGAGATTCAACCCTTGAAGGTCGCGAAGAGGGATCGACGAGGCTGGGTGCCGTTGACCGACAAACAAAGAAGCTTCGCGTTTTGAGCGGGACGGTCGTTTGCTTCAGCGGCAAGATTGGCAGCGGTAAAACGGCCGTAAGTGGGCTCGTGGCGCGATCGTTGGGTTGGAAACGCGCGAGTTTCGGAGAGTTCGTGCGTTTTCTCGTCGAATCTGCGGGTGGAGACCCGGGCGATCGAAAACAGCTTCAAGATGTCGGCCAGCTTAGAGAGCGCCAAAGCGTAAACCGGTTTTGTCAGGAGATGCTCGATTATTTCGAGGTCAGAGAAGACGAAAATTTGGTAGTAGACGGCATCAGACATCTGACAGTTGTCGATGCGCTAAGTGCCCATCTGTTCCCGAGAAATCTGTTCTTATTGCATTTGGAAGTCGACGACTCCGAACGAAGAAGACGTGCCTCAATCCGAGGAGACGACGCCAGCGATTTCACGAGAGCTGCAAGTCACAGCGTTGAGGGAGATTTGGAACATGAACTTCCAAAGCGCGCTGATAGTATCATCGATGCAACACGATCGATCGAAGTCGTCGTCGATGAATGCGTTCTAGCTATTGAATCGCTGAAGTCGAAAGCAAAATGATGTCTCGAAATCATTGAAAATTGTGGAGATGGCGTATCGGAAAAACCGAACAGCGTGGCATTTCACGGGAGAAGAGCTGTTTTTATTATGTCTGCATTTGCTCGCAAAACGGACATCCCCAGAGGCTGTTAAAGAGGCGAATTAAGGAAGCCCAAATCATACTAGTTTGCGTACTTCATGCCTGTTTTAGAATTCCGAGAAATCAATCGTCTTCGCTCCGGCACTTTGATTAAATCTTCTAGCTCGCGGTAGGCGCATCTGCCAACCCAAGCCATTTCTGCGTGACCGCTATCGATAAGCTCCACAGCGAAAATACAAGCTTGTTCGTGGCTATCGGTGTTACTCTTTCCGAACTCTCTAAGGGCCCAGCAAGACGCCTGGCGGACATGATCCCTATCATCCGGTGCGGATTGCCGGATGGTGGATATTATCAAGGTTGAAACATCATCGTCGAACATCTCCGCTCGCATACAATAGTTGGCGATCAAAGCGAGGCCTGCTCGTTTCGTGTAGAGGCGAGCATTAGAAGCCCATTTCACCCCCCAATCTATTGCATCTGCTCGACGCGCCATAATGGCTTTGACGAATAGATCACAGGTGCTCCAATCACTAAGTTCCGCAACCCAAGTCTCGATTAGGGCGTTGTCGATGCGTTTGGGGGGCAACAATAAAATTGCCAAAGCTTTGGCCTCGATAAATTGTGAGGACCATAACTCCTCTGCAAGCGAGCGGTCTTTGGCAGTCGTCTCCGCCAGCGCGCGAACATCACTTGGTGAAACTCCTATGACCATCTCCGCAGGGACCATTCGTTTCGCCGCTACGTCGAACGGGTCTTTACTGCTTCGTGCTCTCAGTTGCTCGATAAGATCGGTGGCGCTCGTTTCCATTTGCCGATCCTATTGTGGTGTTCTTCACTCGGCAAATAGCAAAACTCGTTTTCAGCAAGCGTCCGTTTTAGGGCGACTTAAGCCGCTGACTTAATGGCTGTTTTTAATCGCTCAAAAACGTTTGCTTCGGTTGCTGCGCCGCGCCGCTCTAAGTTGATCGATATCAGTGACCGCGACCGTTCTTTTAATAGCTCGTGCGCGTGCCTCGCGTCGTTTCACCTCGTCGTCTAATATCTCAAAGAGCGGTGCATATTTTGCGTCATGCGTGGCAACAATTTCTGCCACGACATTCCTAGCGTGTTTGATTTGCTCATCCGTGAGGTTCATGGAAAGACACTGATGCAGTTTCGCCTACTTCGGTCTTGACCAGACCAGATCCGCGCCATCGGTTCTGGGAAACAAAGCAGCATGAACGGGTGCGGGGAAACTTGGATCATCGAGAACACACTTTATGTATTCTCCAACATCATCGCTTTTCGACTGCGCGTTCCAGCCTACCCCCAGGTCGCTATCGCCCGACTTGATAAAGAAGTCGGGGGATTGTTCTCCGCGCTTATTTCGATTTGGAACAAACCTGGCTGATAGGCAAAGCGTTAGCGTTGAAATTGTGCCTTCGAAGCCGTTACGCGTTCGCGTGAATACGCCGATATTGGCCATTACCCCGCTCCTTCACTCATCTGACGCCGAGCGCGCTTGAACCCTGCATCGCTATCGATGAGCGTTTTCAGCATTGAGGGAATGAGTTCGGTGATCGTGACCGGTTTGCCATACACGTGAGCATGAACATCCGCATATGCGACGAGATCATCATGCAGCTCAGGCTCGCACGCGATAGACAGTTTCACAGGTGCGCGGTCTCTAATCGGGCCCACTTTGAGGTTCGTACGTTGCATTTGATTATCCTTTGTAAGGTTGCAAGATGATGTCCTGATGGACCAGGATTCGTAGTCTCCATCCGGGTCGTACCGTCAGGGTCGGCTGCACATTCAGTTGACGGCGCACAACCTCATTTCCAACGCGCGATGCGCCATCTTGAGCCGCATCCCGCAGCGCGCGCGCAATAGACTCATCGTCACCCTCAGCAAGTTCGGCCCCGATTGTAATCAAGCTCGAAAGAGCGGCGGCGGAGAATATGCGAAGTGAATGATTGTCGACGCGGTCTTTCAGGCCTGCGTTTCCGCGCCCATCGACGCCAGGCAAATTTTCAATTCGGATCGATGTTCCGTCCGGCATGATGATCCGGTTCCAAACGACTAAGGCCCGGGACTGGCCATAGGCGACTACGCTATCGTAGCGACCGACAATCCGGCTGCCTTGCGGGATCAAGACGGTGTTTCCGGTGACTGTGTCGTAAACCGGCTCGGTCACTTGACCGACAATTTGGCCTGGTAGGTCAGAATTGATACCAGTCAACAGTGTCGCTGGAATGACGGTCCCAGCCATCACCTGCCAGGGAGAGATGGGCGCCTCGATTCTGTGAGGGTTATAGATCGAGGCATCTGGTACATCATTCAGAAACGATTGCTTGCGCCCCTGATGGTTTGGGTCAAGGCGGGCCGCTTGTTCTGCGTTGGGCAGTTGAAGCGTGCTCAGAGCTTCAAATGGATCTTTTAAAGATGACGCAGTCATCGCTGCTGGCTGAGCTTTTTGTGGTCCAGAACGGTTTGCGGAATTTGAGAAGAAAAGGGCAGACTCTCGGGCAGCCACTGCCCGTTCCGCTTCTAGTCTTGCCAGCTCTATCGCTGCATCGGCGACTGGATTTTGCGGTGCTGGCTGCAACTGGTCCTCGATTGCAAGCTGTCCTTCTCGTCTGGCTTGAAGGATCGGTGCTCCAAGATCACCTGGCAGCGGGGGGCCGAGAATGGGGACGCGTGGATCGGCATCTTTAGCTATGTCGGCGTAAGTTATCGGCAGCATGGCAAGACCGTCGGCTTTTGGCTTATTCGTTGTTGAATAGAGCTCTCGCGCAGAGGCCTGCTGCTCTTCGCCTGGCGGTGAGATCGCGAATGAAAAGCTGAGCAGGACGAGCAGGCCTACACCACCCAAAATGATCATGATCGCCTTTTTGGAAAATTGTCTGACGGGCGCTGGTGCTGCGCGAATGGATAGGTCTTCGTTGGTGGATGATTTCGGCTTCATCATCGGGCAGCCATTTTTAGGTCATTGCGTTCAATCCGAACGACATCTTGGTTCTTCTCACCGAGGCGTAGTTCCGCGAGCGCAAAAAGACGATCAACCACATAATAATTGCCCTGCATGCGATAATTCACGAGCTGAGACTTACCATCGCGTCCGACAACAAATAGTGGCGGGGCTTCTCCTTGATCGAGGCGGGCTGGAAATTGAATGTAGACTTTGCGGCTGTCATCGAACACGCGCGTCGGTCGCCAGTGGGGTTTATCGCCGCTTATTTCGTATCTAAACCGCAATCTATCGAGCTGCAGACCATGCGGGCCGCGCTCTGCCTGTGTTGTTTGCAAACTCGCTTTTCGTTGGACAAGCGCCTGATCTGAATAGCGCCAGGACACTGCAGCCATATAAGTCTCGCGGAAGGAATGTAGTTCAAGATGATAGGCGCGCCGTGATGTGGTTATGATGAGGTTTGTTTTTAGGCCGGCCTGAATGGGTTTCACCAAAATATGCACTTGCGCCTGATCGCCAGCGCCAGAAACCGTGTCACCCAATACCCAACGGACAGTGTCACCCGCTGAAACAGACATGAGTTCTTCGCCGGGCTGAAGGGCGATATCTGTGACCTGCTCCGGGGCTGTATAGACTTGGTAGAGTGCGCCGCGTGTATAGGGATAAATCTGAATCGCGTTCATATAGTTTGCCGTCGACGGTTCGATGGCCGCTGATGCGTTCGCTTTCTCAATTGCCTGGTAGGGCCGCAGTTCATTTCCAGAATCGCCGGAAAGCTCTGCTGGTGTGATACTCGGTCCGAATGTCCGCGCGACAATGGGCTCGGCTGCGATCAGAGCTGTGTTCACCTCTTCGGCAGTTTCCTCGGAGAGATAGACCGCCTCAATGAAGGGCTCATCGTCTAATAAGATATCTGGCGCTTTTGGTCCGATCTCGATTGTCTCGCAAGCGGTCAGGAAGACAGCCCCAAGAAGGATCCATATTTTGGGTGTGCGTTTCATTGCCGCCTCCTTCAGTTTAGGTCTTTCGACCAATTGATGCCGTGGACGTAGAGCCCCAGCGGATTTCGGTGGAGTGTTTCCGCGTCGCGCGGAGGATCCGTGATGACTGACAGCGTTGCGGTCCAGTTTGCCCGGCCCATCTCTGCTCCATTGCGAAACTCGGTTTCACGCCAACGCACGGTGAAGCTGTCGTCGCTTGCGCGTACGACACTGGAAACATCGATAGAGACCGAGCGTTTCCCAATATCCGCGAATGGGTCATTCTCCTGCGCATATGTATTGAGGATCGCGGCAGCCTTATCGGTGGTATAGGCATATGCCTGAAGCCAATTTTGGCGCACAATGATTGGATCAATTGAAACCGACCGCGTGTTCTGAATAAAGCCGGCAAGGTGATACGCAATTTGCGCATCGGTCGGTTTGTAGGTCGCGTCGGCAGGGCCGACGGCGCGGACCGTTCCGTCAGTTGTCAGTTCGACAACGTAAGGCGTTACATATGACTGGGTTGATCGCCAAACAAGCCCGGCTGCCAGCATCGCGCTCATTCCAAGAGCAATGAGGGCGGCAATTCTCCAATTCTTCGCCTGCACGCGCGCAGACCCAATCCGGTCGTCCCAAGCCTGAGCCGCGCGTTGATATGGCGTCACCGGTTCTGGGGTTTCGCCGTAAGCATTTCCTTGTCGTTTCCACAGCATCTTAACTCTACTCCTCGTCATTCAATCGCGGCGCTTCGCCTGAGCCAGGGCGGTCACCATCGCGTATCGTTGATGCGGCCGTCATGCCTGCATCTCTTGTGGCTTGGCTTCTGCGAATTCGCCGCGCCCAATCAGGGCTGCCATCGTCGTTTGCTGGAGCTGGCACAACTGAATTTGCTCGACCGCCGGTTGCGGCGAATGCGGCTTGTCCGCCGGAGCGATAGCGCGCACTGGGGTTGCCGGCCATTCGAGAGAAGAAGCGGCCAGCCGACTGTCGAGCCGTTCCAAGTCCGGCAGCGGCAACACCGCCAAGCCCTGCGGCGACCGAACGAGCTCCGCTCTGGCCCGAGGCGGCACTCGCCATCGCATATGAGGTGCGGGCGCCGCCTGCCATTGAGGTTGCCGCACTTATTGAAGACTGCGCGGCTTTACCGGCGCCGCCTGCTATGCCGCGGACGGCAGAGCCGCCAGCGACTGTTCCGGCAGCGACTCCGGCGGCGGTGCCGATGGCTGCCCCTGCTCCAAGCTGCGGCGCTCCTGAAACGATACCGGTGGCGATTCCTGGACCGAAGATTCCGAGCGCGAGCAGCGCGAGCGAGCCGAGTATCACGGACGCGGCCTGCTCAAGGGTGACCGCATCCGGGGTAAAGGTGGAAACAATTGTGCCAAAAATGGTCGAACCGATACCAACAATAATGGCAAGCACCATGAGTTTGATACCGGATGAAATGACGTTGCCAAGGACACGCTCAGCCAAGAATGACGTCTTATTCCAAAGCGCAAACGGGATCAGAACAAAGCCAGCGAGCGTGGTGAGTTTGAACTCTATGATCGTTATGAAGAGCTGTATCGCTAAAAAGAAAAAAGCGAGCAGCGTGATCAGCCAGGCAAGCCCAAGAACAAATATAATTACAAAATTTTTGAAGAACGCGATTGGCCCTGTGAGTTTGGAAATCTCATCGAGCAGAGGGTAAGCTGCGTCATAACCGGTTGCTGCTACAAAGCCGGGCTTCATTATGTCGGCTGCGGTAATCGTCCCATTCGTCGCGGTGAGACCGAGCTCAGCAAAACTGTCAAAAATAACGTTCGCCAGAAACCCAAAGTTGCCAATGATCAACGCGAAGAAGCCCACATAGAGGACTTTCTTCAAGAACTTCGCGATCACATCAGTATCCGGGCCCATCGCCCAGAACAGTCCGGCGAGTGTTACATCAATCGTGATTAACGCGGTGGTGAGGTAGGCCACATCTGCTTGCAACAAGCCAAAACCGCTATCGATATAGGTCGAGAAGATCTCAACAAACTGATCAATGACGTTTAGGTCGTTCATAGCGCTCGCCTCTAGTTTCTGGTGTAGGCCGAGCCGTCGCCTTTGAAGCGCTCGTGACGCACGCGGGCTTGTTCCTCGATCGCAGCGCGGCGCGCTTGTTCAACCGCGCTCATTCGATACTGGGCAGCCATAAGCTGCTGCATCTGCATTTGTTGCTCGACGCTGAGCGCGATGAGCTGATTGCCAGCTTGATTGACTTCTAGGTTGCCGGCCGCCTCCTGGCTCTGACTTACAATTCTGGTTAGCGTTTCCTTGGATTCTGCGATTGAGGTGACGATGCCGGATTGAACGCGAATGGCGTTTCCAAATGAGCGGCGCGCCATTTTCCATTGGTCAATCGCACGAACCACAATCTCTTGATTGGTGAGGTTCTGATAGCTTTCTGGAAATTCTTTTTCGTAGCGTTGCTCAGACGTCGCGACTTCATATGTCAGGTCGTCGCCTTGTTTCATGAGGCCATCAATGCGCTCGAGGATCCGGCGAAGTTCATCAATTGAGGTTTGATCAAGGCGGGCGAGATTGTCTGCTGAATCGATCAACATCTGAGCCTCGTTTTGAAGCTGGCGAATTTGATTGTTGATCTGCTCAAGCGAGTTAATCGCGGAATTTGTGTTTTGAACGAGATTGGTGGGGTCAATAACCACCCCGCCCCCGAAAAATGCACTTGCCGGAAGCGGCATCATACTCAACGCGACACTGCCTACGCATATGGAAATTACTCTGCTGCGCATGGCACGCCTCCATTGTCTGATTGCACGATGAGGTCTGAAGCCCAATCGAGTCCAAGGTGCTGGAGCCAAGCGGCTGCGAACGCTGCGCCGGGTTCATTGGTCTCTAAAATCTCGTCAATCGCGGCGAGCCGCGGCTTGGAGCTAGACGCGCAGAACGCAAGACCAATAGCCCCCATTTCAAGGTCGAACAGTCGGTTGCCGCTCGGACACTGCAAATAATAATCGCGCTTGGGGGTCGATCGCGAGATGATTTCAATTTGGCGCGGGTTTAAGCCAAACGCCTCATAAGTGTTCGTTTGGCCGAGCTCTTCAGCACGCGCGTTTGGTAGGAAGATACGTGTCGGACAGCTTTCAATCAGAGCCGGTGCGATCGAACTACCAGAGATGTCTGAGAGTGACTGGGTTGCGAAAACAACTGACACATTTTTCTTTCGAAGCGTTTTCAACCATTCGCGAAGCCGCCCAGCAAACATCGGATGATCTAAAAACACCCAGGCTTCATCCAAGATGAGCATTGTAGGTTTACCATCAAACCGGCGTTCCAATCGATGAAATAGGTAAGACAGAACAGGCGCGGCGAGACGTGGGTCGTGAAGGAGGTCCTCCATTTCAAATAGAGCGAGCCGGCCAGAGCGTAGGCTGTCTTTCTCTGAATCGAGTACGGCTCCATACTGTCCAGCTAGGGTGTAGGGTTTTAGCGCTTGGCGCAGCTCTGCAGATTGCACCAGCGCGGAAAAACCTGTGAGTGTGCGCTGGCGTTCAGGCGCGTCCGAGAGACTGACCAGAGCTCCGTATACTGCGTCTCGGATAGCAGGTGTCAGACTTATGCCTTCTTGTTCAAACAGACCGAGCAGCCACGTTTGTGCAGCGGCCCGCTCGTGTTCGTCATCGATCGAAGCGAGTGGTTGAAAGGATAAACCGCCATCCAAGGTTAGGTCGTAAGCATCGCCGCCCATGCCCGCCATGGCTGCACGCGCCGACCCGCCTTTGTCGAAGATAAAGACCTGCGCGTTCTCATATCGGCGGAACTGCATCGCCATGAGGGAAAGCAAGACTGATTTTCCGGCGCCCGTCGGACCGACGATCATTGTATGACCGACATCTCCTTGGTGGGTCACCAATCGAAACGGCGTGTTTGAATCCGACCGCGCCATGATGAGCGGAGGCCCATTCAAGTGTTTATTTCGCTCCGGCCCGGCCCATACTGCGGACAAAGGTGAGAGGTGTGCCAGGTTGAGGGTGCTTACGGGCGCGCGGCGCACATTCGCGTACGGATTGCCAGGATGGGTTCCGAGCCAAGCGTCCACCGCATTCAGGTTTTCAGTGATCGCCGTCAATCCATGCGCGTTTAAAACTCTTTCGATCGCGCGCGCCTGTTCATCCGCGATTTTGGGATCCTCGTGGGTCACGACGATAGAGGTCGTGATGTATCCAAAAGCGACCATGTCTGCGCCCAGTGATTGCAGGGCTTCATCGACGTCAGCGGCTTTGTTTTCCGCATCACTGTCGACGAGCGGAGACGGTTCATTTTCCAACGTTTCTTTCAGCACGGTCATTATGGATTTGCGTTTCGCGAACCAATGACGCCGGTTGCGGTTTAGAATTTTCTGGGCGTCAGATTTATCGAGCGGAAGGGAGCGCGTGACCCATCGATAAGGAAACCCGAGATGGTCGAGGTCTTTAAGAAGGCCGGGCTCTGTTGCTGACGGGAAGCCCTGAACTGATACGACCCGCAAGGCCTGATCAGCGAGCTTTGGAGAAAGGCCGCCTGTTAGACAGCAATCGGTCACCACATCGTCAAGATGCATCGGCACGTCTGGGGCCTTTACCGGATGGCGCTTTATCGAAACGCAATCGTGCAAATAGGTAAGGGTTTCATCATTGCTGAGCCAAGCGGCGTCAGGCATCAGGGCTTGCAGCAAATCAAAGTAACGACCTGTCTGATTTGAGAACGTGCTCAGGGTGTCGTCCCAGAAAGCTCGGGGCGCTGCGCCCGGATCCTCGATAAGCATGTTCTCAATCCGCCCGGCCTGATCCGCGGGCGGCAACCAACAGAAGGTTAGATAAAAGTCTGTTTCGAAGTGACTTCCAGCTTCAAGAAATGTGTTTCGTCGTTCTTCGTCCACTAACCAGGACGCTGCATCGTCAAACCAGGACTCGGGGTAATCAAGCGATGGCCTGCGAGCTGCTTCGAAGAAGATGGCCCACCCGGAACCTAGCCGGCGCAACGCATTGTTGACGCGCGCGATATACGAGACCAACTGCGTCGGTGTTGCGCTTTCCAGGTCGGGCCCACGATAACGACAAGTGCGTTGCAGCGAGCCGTCCTTATTGAGGATTGTCCCAGGCGCAACCAACGCCGCCCATGGGACATAGTCGACCAATCGTCTTGGTTTACCTCGATATTCGGCCAAGTTTAGCATGAGAGAAACCCCTTGTGTCTGACATGGCGAATGAGCACATCGACAAAATTTGGGTCACGTTTTGCCGCCCAAACACAGAGCGCGTGAGTAGTGACCCAGTAGACGATGCCGACCACCCACATTTGCATTCCAAGTCCAAGTGCTGCCGCGATCGTACCGTTGATGATTGCGGCCATACGCGGTGCACCGCCGAGCAGAATGGGTTCTGTTAAAGCCCGGTGAAGCGGCACAACGTAACCTATTGGAAGGTGAGACCCGTCTTTCATTAGAAGGTTGCCCCACCACCAAAGGAAAAGAAGGAGAGGAAGAAGCTGGTCGCGGCGAACGCAATTGAGATCCCGAACACAATTTGTATCAGTTTGCGCATCCCGCCGCTGCTCTCGCCAAATGCCAGCGCCAACCCCGTTATGATGATAACGATTGTTGCCAGAATGCGAGCGACGGGGCCTTCTATTGATTGCAAGATCGCATCGAGCGGACCTTCCCAGGGCATGCCCGAGCCAGCCGCATGGGCGGGTAACGCTGAGATCGCGATGATGCCGGCGAGCGCCATGACTTTGGTGACAGAATTGTTCATGGGTGTTTCCTTTCTACTGATGGGACTGCCTTCAGGCAGGTCGTAATCGGTTCGAGTTCGTAGCCATCCACAGATGAGCCAGCGACTTTGAGAACGGTTTCGACGCGGCGAACGCCATCTATTCGGCGAATGAAGACGAGGCGGTCGATTGTTTCAGCGATTAGCGTGTTCGGAATGACGTGGGTGGCTTCACCGATCAGCTGCTCAAGCCGGTAAAGGCCCGCTTCAGCGGAATTGGCGTGGAGTGTGGCAACCCCTCCCGGGTGGCCGGTATTCCAGGCCTTGAGCATGTCGAGCGCTTCTGGCCCTCGTACTTCACCGACAATTATCCTATCGGGCCGCAAGCGGAGCGTTGAGCGAACCAGGTCAGATAGCGTTGCCGTTCCTGGCTGCGTTCGCATTGCAACAGTGTCTTTAGCTGCGCAGTGAAGCTCGCGGGTGTCTTCAAGCAAGATGACGCGGTCGCCGGTCTCAGCGATTTCAGCGAGTATGGCATTGGCGAGTGTCGTTTTGCCCGACCCGGTACCGCCGACGATTAATATATTGGCCCGGTCTAAAACGGCCTCGCGCAATGCGACCGCGCTATGCGGACTCATAACTCCACTTGAGACATATTCATCAAGGGTGATCACTCGGCCCGCTGGTTTTCGTATGGAAAAACAGGGCGCTGGCGTCACCGGCGGCAGGACGCCTTCAAAACGCTCTCCTGTGATTGGAAGTTCAGCTGAGACAATCGGGGTCTCGACGTTAGCTTCTCGTCCAATATGGCTTGCCACGATGCGAATGACGCGTTCGACTTCTGTCGGTGGAATGTCGATTTCGGAATCCCGGCGCCCTACCCCGTGAGTTTCAATCCATAACCGCCCATCTGGATTAACCATAATTTCTATGACGTCCGGGTTCTTTAGGGCCGAAACGATCTCGTCTCCAAATGCCGTAATCAGCATCTCGGCTGTTCGGATTTGGCTCGCTTCATCACGCATGACCCGCCTCCTTTTCGGCTGGCCGTTTGGGCGCAGGCTGATGCAGTCGCTCCAGTTCAGCCTCTGAGAAAAAGTCATTTGCTTCCGCGGTTGCTTCATTCATTGCGCGCTGAAGTGATCGGGTTCCGGATTGAAGGTCACGCCCGAGTTGCTCAAGGAACTGCTCGAACTGTTCTTCACCCTTGGCTCTAGCGGCATCCAGATGATGGGCGGGCAGCTGGGGTGTCACCATCAAGAAGTAACGAATGAACAATGCGAGTGTTTCGCCCAGCACGGTGTCTTTCTGTTCCAAGCGATCGAATTGCCTGGAGAGCCGGTCTAGTCGGCGCGCGATGACAGCTTCACGTTCGCTCTCTTTGTTACCGCTGAGATATTGAGTGAGGGCCTCGTCAACCACTCCGCACAGGCTCTGCCCTGGCCGCTTCGCAAATTCATGAAGGCGGGCAAAGTTGATATCGGAAACGTATGTGTGAATTCTTGGCTTCATCGTTTTTTCCGATCAAGCAGCTGAGCTGGTGTTAGCTCATCGAACGCATCTGCTTCGGCAACGGATCGCCCAAAAAGGCCGCGTTTTCGTGATTTTCTTTCACGCGTCTCGTTGGCACTGGGATCGTTTTCTGCATCAACGTCCGGAGCACTATCGGGTTCTTTTTCAAAAGACGGTGCGTGCTGTAGTCCGTCGTCTTCCTTAGAACCGTGATATAGAGCTTCATGCGGGCTAGCAGTTAGCCCATCCCAATCTGTTTCAGCCCACTCACCGCCAATCGAACTGTTAAGTTGGTCCGGCCCGACCGCAAGCAAAACACGGTCGATAAAGTTGCGGTCTTGATAGTAACGCAGCTTTTTAGCTCGCACCGGAGGGGCCCCTGCCACCATCACGATTTCATCATCCGGCGGCAGTTGCATCACTTCACCGGGGGTCAGCAATTGCCGAGCAGTTTCTTGCCGCGAAACCATGACATGACTAAGCCAGGGTGCGAGTCGGTGCCCCGCATAATTCTTCATGGCTCGGAGCTCAGTTGTAGAGCCTAACGCGTCCGAAATGCGTTTGGCTGTTCGTTCGTCATTGCTGGCGAACGCAACGCGGACATGGCAATTATCCAGAATAGAGTTATCCGACCCGTACGCCTTAGAAATCTGGTTGAGTGATTGCGCAATCAAGAACGCGCGCAGGCCATAGCCCGCCATGTAGCCGAGGGCGGTTTCGAAGAAATCGAGCCTCCCAAGCGCCGGAAACTCATCCAGCATGAACAACACCTTGTGCCGCTCTTCATTTGGGGCGGTATGGTCTTCTGTTAGACGACGCCCAATTTGATTGAGCATAAGGCGAACCAAGGGGCGCGTACGTGAGATGTCAGACGGCGGCACAACCAGATAAAGCGATGTGGGGTGATCACCGCCAATCAGATCATCAATTCGAAAGTCACAGGCCGACGTCGCCCACGCGACAGTCGGATCGCGATAAAGCGATAGAAAGCTGAGGGCTGTCGAGAGAACACCTGAACGTTCATTTGGAGCTTTGTTTAGGAGCTCGCGAGCGGACTGAGCGACGATGGGATGAACTCTTGGCGCTTCATCTGTACCAAGGTGATTGGTAACAAGCATTTCCTCGAGCGTGTCGTAAAAACTGCGCTCTGGGTGAGAAAGAATAAAGGCCACGCCGGCCAGGGATTTATCTTCGCACGCGTAAAGCACGTGGAGAATTGTTCCAACGAGCAAGGCATGTGCAGTTTTATCCCAATGGCTTTGACGCTCCAGTCCGCCTTCAGGGTCAACCAGAATATCAGCAATATTCTGGACGTCGCGAACTTCATCGCGCCCTTTGCGGACCTCGAGTAGCGGATTGTAGCGCAGCGTTTTTGGATTAGTGGGGTCAAAGCGAATAGTGCGAGAGAACTTTGAGCGCCATCCAGATGTCAGATCCCAATTTTCACCTTTGATGTCATGGATCACTGCAGAATGTTGCCATGACAGCAGTGTGGGTATGACCAGGCCGACGCCCTTACCCGATCTCGTGGGCGCAAATGCCATAACGTGCTCTGGCCCATCATGGCGCAGGTAGGATCCGCGAGTTTGCCCTAGAAAAACGCCCTGCGAAGTCAGTAGTCCAGCACGCTTAATCTCAGACCTTTTTGCCCAGCGCGAAGATCCATAAGTGGTGACATTGCTTGACTCGCGCGAACGTAGAACCGCCCCAATCACAGCGACGAGTAGACCGATCACTCCACCCGCACCCGCGATCAGCCCGCCGCGGCGGAATATGTTTGGCGCGTAAGCTTCGTAGGAATACCACCAACCGAAAAACTGCCACGGCCGATAGATGGGTGTGTCTGCAAACACGAACCATGGCTCACCGAGACGTGGTGAGTATGCAAGCTGCACGGCGGTCCACTGCGCGGCGAACCAAACGCTGCAGATGATCACGCAGAGGACGATGAGGACTTGCCAGAAGATGGTCGTACTAAGTTTCATGCCCTTAGGCTGAAACATTTCACCTGCGCTCTGCTAGGCAGAAAATCGAGCAATATCGAGTCGCAAAGGGATGCGGATTAATCGAACAAGACCCAAAAGGAAGATCAGGGATAATCCGGGAACTGGTGCAGTCCATTAACGACCATTTCCGAGTAGATTTGTGTCGCTTGCATCTCTTCAGAGCGAGCAGAAGCAGACATGCGGTTACGCAATAGTGTCGGCGTTGAACTGTTCGATCAATCGGGAGTATTCTGCAACTTCACTCCGATCGCCATCTAAAATTTGTTCCCAGGCTGCTAGCACTTCATTCGCCCCTATGGCGATTTTTTCATCAAGAAGGGATTGCTCTACCAGCAAGTCGGCAACCTCAGAGTAATTTTGCCTGGACGCATTCAAAAATGCGGACAGTGTTTGTCGGTCATCTCTCTTCGCAGCAGCAAAAAACTTCTCTACGAGGCGCTCCAAGTTTTGTTCCACGCGCGCAACTTTTTTAGATAAAGCGAGCAGACCAGACTCTTCGAGCGGACCTTGGTACATTAGCAGCCGGCGCTGCTTTACGTTTTCGACTTTCGAGGTTGCGTAGACACGCTTGCGTTCAAGCTTGGGTTTGTCGTTTGCTTGGAACTTATCTTCTCGATCTTTTAAGCGTTGGTTTCGTCGGGTTTCCTCTAGCTCTTTGATGTACTTCCGGTTGGCCGTTTTTTGACGGAACTCATTAATTCCCCACACTTGTATGAGGGACCAACCAACGAACCCGAGCATCAAGTTCAATATCAAGCCGGATAGTAGGCGACCATTCATTTGTTGATACAAAAATGGAAACTGCGCTCGTTGAGCGTCGCTAAACAATATTAACGCCAACGCCAAAAAGCCAAAAGAGAATGCGGCGCTCGTCCAAGCAGCGATCGCCTTATGTTTCTGTTTCGGTTCACTCTCTTGACTCGCGATTGCCTCGTTTTTTCGAAGCGCCATCGTGAGAAATATCACGACGGACGCACCGAAAAATATCAAGCTGAGTGGTACAAATAGCCATTTGAGAGAGAAGGATTTCGGCGGTCCGTAGACCTCCGTTCGCAATTTTGGAACACCAACGCCATTTGTATTGGTGGGCGCGTTGCTCACATCAGAAATCACGACAAAGCGCGAACGCGACGCTTCCTTCGCTAAGACTAAATCAGCATCGTTGGCGCGGATTATAATCGGCGTTATTGCGATATCGGCATCGGGATCGACACTTTGTATCGCATCCTCAATTGTTACCCCACAGCCCGGCGATTGCGCCCAATCGCTGACCAGAAAAATTTCTGCGGGCCCCATTTTCGCATGCGTGATCGCCGCAAGTAGCGCTGATCCCAATGGTGAATAATCGTCTGTCGCAAAAGTTCTTTCTTTCTGAGGCTCCTCCAGTAGGGCCAACGGTACCGGGTCGACAATGGCAATTTCATCGCTGCAGTCTGAATCAGATTTTGCTCTAAACTCCGTACGGGAAATCATCGCTTCGGGATGCTGGTTAGCGATCACGGACACTTGTTTGCTTATCTCTATTTCGGCATCTAACCATCGATGCTGCATTGAGCCACTTACATCTACTAAGAAGTAGATACTCTTATTTGGTTCAGATGCAGATGCTCGGCTATGAGGCGATATCTCAGGAAGCAGCGCCAACAGCAGAAACAAGACGAATAACGAACGCATGATCGCGCGCTACTGCGATTCTGTGTTCTTTTTGTGTTCTTATGCTAATGCCGCTTGCTCCAAAAGAGGTTTTCGGTGAAGCGAAAGCGGCGCTTGGTTTATGTCTGCAATTAGGAAACAGCTGTCGTGGTGATGTCGGCCAGCTCGAGGACTTTTCCGACTTATCTGCCCAGGCCTCGATTGCGTCCGATTTGCCAAGACACTTGATCGCCGCGGACCATACCTGAAATCGTCTGTCCCTTAGCCCGCTCCATGACGTGTCCCCAGGGAGCAAGCGTGAGCGTTTTCCCTAGATCTATCACGGCAAATCGTCCTTCAGGTGTTTTGATTGACTTCACATATATACCCTCGATCGATCCGGAGGGCGGGAGCGGATGATAGGTTTTTCCCAATTGCTGGGCCAGCGTTTTCCCATGGTGGTCTAAGCCAGCGCGCTTTAAGGCTTCGAATGACGCTTTACCGAGCTTACTGTCATTCGCTGAAAGGACACCCCGGCTTCGCAAGATGGCACGCCGATTACGGATCGCTTCGCGCACATCATCTGCAAACCCGCGCGCACCACTTTCGTAGGCAGGCTCAGTGTCCAACCAGGTAGAACCGATGGCATCAATTTGTCGTTCTAGTTTCGACCAACTCTCGACCTCAAGCTTTGCCCCTGTTTTTCCAACGCTCCGCTCATGGTGCTGGCGAACTCTGCTGAGGTAGTTTCGCGGAACGCGCCACTCGCCGGTTTGCAACCGTTCAACCAAGCCCTGGCGCCGCAAGGCCTCTAAGCGCCTAATATGCGCGCGGATGAATGCCGGGGTTGAGCGTGGGTCAGATTGATGATGCAGCGCCGCCGAATAGATCCCGTCATTTTCAGATGCAATCAAAGCGATGTTTTCATCTGAAGGCCGCGGTTCAAGATTTGGAGGTTTTAGCGTGACGATCATTCCAGGGGAAATACCGTCAATCTCCTCGGCATTTGAGACGCGGCAATGAACGACGCGTCCATCAAGTCCATCGACGATGACATAGGGAATGTCATGTCCATCCCCGCCCATAGTTTTTCGGATGAGTTCACCGGTTAGCGGCACTTGCCCCGCACCGCCAGAGAATGGCCGAACTGGATCGAAGACCCTGTCGCGGCGATCTCCGAGCGCGCGGTGCATTTGTTTTATGATGTCGCCGCGCTCACCGAGGTCTTTCAATGTGCGTTCGAACTCTTTCGATACTCTCCAACGCTGCTTATCAATTTCATTGGCTAATCCGAGGCTTTTTAGTTTTCGCAAGCGCGCAGCATTTACAGCGCGATATCGCATGGGCGTTTGAACCAAATCGATCACACCATCTTCGTTACGCAGGCGAGCCAGAGTTCGGTCGATGCGCGTCAGTCTTTCAGCGCGCACCTGCTTGGCATGTTTCACATCACGTTCGAGCTGACTTTCTGGACCAAGCTCAAGGGTCACCAATTCTTCTGCGCGCTCACGAATTGTGTGAGAAATGTATGCTCTTGGCATCACCAAATCGCGGCCATCGTCTCGCTTCCCGCGAACCACAACATGCGCGTGTGGGTGGTCGGTATTGTCATGGATTGCCGCGACCCATTCCAGCCGCGATTCTAAATCTCGTTCCATTTGTGAGACTAAGTCACGAATGAAGGGTTTCATGTCGTGTAACTCACCGCCATCTTCTGGCGAAACTATGAACCTAAAATGATGCCGGTCATCATTGGCGGCGCCTGAAAATTGATCTCGATCAACATCGTCGTCCGCATGATCGAACACCCGGCCTTGGTCGTCGCCCTTTACCGCGCTGTCACGGCTTATATAGCGAAGGTGTTCGCGGAGTGCTTTGGCTGAGGATGAAGTTGAACGCACAATGCGTGCTTTCACGACAACGCGGCGAGCAAATTTTCCAGTTCGTGGTTTACCCCATTTTCCATTGGGGCCGCGCCTACCGCCCCCTGCACGGCTAACAGATCTTGCAACTTTGGACATAAAGGTCCGACCGCGGCGTCCATTGCCATGCGAGCGGATGCGGCCGAGGCGCGGCTCAAAGGGGTTTTCAGAGTGGTCTCTCACCCTGGTGCACCGCGGGAAATCCCGTGATCAATCGGGACTTGGTACCCGTCAATCACCTTGTAATCATTACAGAAAGCGCGATCGGCTAGTACTACGGCCCTCAAAACAGTACTATAAAAATCGATGTGCAGACAGTGACTTAGCGACCGGTTAGTACCGTCGCCTTTTATCTTGCCCTGCGCGCCCGTACCCCGCGCCCCGCCCATTTCCTGCTTTTCCGATTGGTCTACAGCTTCGGACTTTCCCAGAAAAACGGCATGACCAAGTATGGCTGACACTTCGACTTCTCCGAAATATCGACTGTCGAAGGAGGACTCGATCCGATCGGAAACGATCAGTACTTTCCCGCTCTTTAATCTACGACAACCATCGGCTTTCGCCGGCAATGCCCGCCCTTGGCTGTCGGTGGTAAGAAGCGGCCGATCCGGTTGGCCGGCGATTTTGAGGGCCTCATTTTTGAAACAGTATTGATCCCCGGGCACCGCAACGATTGTTTTGATGACCGGTGTTTTTTCGGGCAAATATCCTCGTTTATGCGCCAAAGCTTCTGCATGTTTCGGAAGCCAAGCTGCAACCAAATCTCCGACAACATACTCATCCGATTGTTTGATTTCATACCATCCAATTGGTGCGCTCGGGCTAGGATTGTAGAGTACTTTTGGGTCACGTTCGATGCTTGCAAGGCTTAGCAAACAGAGGGCTGCCGCGCTCAACGACAGCACGAAAAACGCTCGTATCATCACGCAAGCCCTAGGTCTTTTAGGATGTAGTTAGGTCTGGTTCCGGCGTTCAAACGATGCCCTATGACTTGCCAATTCGTCTTGCCAACAGATTCTATTTCTCCTGTCTTGCGCAGTATATCGAAGAGGATGAAGAAAGCCCGGCACGCGTTAGAGCCATGTCTTCGGGCGAGTATATGGGCCCCCGGTTTGACACCCGGATACGCGATCACCGCTTCGCCATTCGATGCAGCTTGTAGCACACTGATTGACCAGTGTTGGGTGCCAAATTTATTGGCTTCCCATCTTTCATAGGCAAAGATATCGCCCGGTTTGAAGACCGCGATCGATCGCTGCCAGTCAAGTCGGATGAGCTTGGCGGGGCGTCCAAAAATCAGTCGATGGTTACGCCGCTTCTTACGCCATGCCATGAAGACAACCGTGAAGTCATCCGACATGAGACTTGTCGTCATCGTCAGAATAACGCTTCAGGTCATCGATACAGTATACGACGGTCCCTCCGTGTTTTCGGTACTTTGGTCCAGTCCCGCGCCATCTCCAGTTGGCGAGGGTTTTTGGGCGGACGCGCAAGATTTCCGCAGCTTCTTTGGGAAGTAAGTACCTTGGCTTCGACTTTTTCTTTTTGCCGTCGGAAGACATTTTCACCCCTCACTAATCGTTTAACAAACGCCAGTGACAATTCACTCACGCTTTGAGGAATGAAGCCAAGCTGATATGGTTAATTGAAGGGTATAAGTTCCACTTTCGGCCCTGCCGCAGACATTAACCACGCCAGATTCGCTCTGGCGTGGTCATGTCGCGATACTTGGTTTGCGTGGATTAATTGGGGTTCCAGAGGATGACGTACCGGCCATCATTGTCTTTGATCGGAGCGAGATTAGCGTAGACGCGGCGTGGCCCAATTTGTGGGTCTGCAAGCGTCAAAGATAAATAGTCGCGGCCTGACCCTTTCGCCTGACGGATCCATCCTGCCCCTATTTCGGAAGAGGTTTCACCTGCGAAAATCCGGTAGTCCGGTTGGCCATCGAACTGTTTTTCATCATTCTTCTCCAAGCGGATCGAAGCGGTGAGGTTGAGCATTGCAAGCGTACCTTCAAAACCGGTTTTCGTTTCGCTGACATATCCAAGAGCGTTCGCCATTTTGTACTTCCTTTCGTTTGTTTAGGTGTCCTCAGCAACCTATTGTCGCCGTCGACACATTGCCTGAATGACGACACAGTCGACGTTTGAACCTGAACGGGGCGAAGCGCAGCGGAGCATCGAAAACTTCAAAAGATTTGGGGCGCGAGGAGCTGCGCAGCTGCGGGGAAATCTTTAGAATTTTTAGATTTCAAACGTCGACAGGGACGTCTAGGCCAATACGTGAGAGGCGCATCTTTCAGGTGCTGATCGCTGTGAACGAACCCGGACGAATGGCATATGCAACACGTCGCGATATTGATGAAATTCGAGAGCCCGAAAACTGTGGACGCGAGCGAAGTACTATTGGGCGATTGATTAAAATTGGGGCGCTCGACTAAATACGGTCCCCACCGTCAGCCGCCCCCTTGCGCGGATGCCGCAACCCACCATAGAAAGCGTTCAGAAACTGAACCCAATTGCCCTTTGTGCACCTGGCCATGATGAGATGGCCTGTTGGTCGCTCCAACTCTTTTGGGGGTTTGGTGGATGGAGCCGCGATAACGCGAACTAGGCGCATAAAAGGATGGAGGGGTCCGAACAGGACCTGGTAAAACACGAATGAACCGTGATGTTATTATAACATGCGCCGTAACAGGCTCAGGGGATTCGACAGACAAATCCCATCTTGTGCCGGTCACACCGCAAGAGATTGCCAACGCATCTATTGAAGCGGCAAAAGCTGGGGCAGCCATTGCACATATCCATGTGCGTGATCCCAAGACAGGAGCGCCAAGCCGCGATGTGGCGCTTTACCGCGAAGTTGTAGATCGGATCAGAGACGCAGATCAGGACGTCGTCATCAATCTTACGACGGGAATGGGCGGCGATCTTTATCTGGGCCCAGACGAAGACCCGCTCGCGTTGGACTCAGCTACCGACATGGTTGGACAGCTGGAGCGAATGGAGCATGTCGAGGCGCTGCTTCCAGAGATTTGCTCGCTGGACTGTGGCTCATTCAATTATCCGGGCGGTAATTACGTCTACATCTCGTCGCCAGATATGCTGCGACTAGGCGCAAAGCGATTGCAGAAAATTGGCGTTAAACCTGAGCTTGAAGTCTTCGACCTTGGCCACATCTCATTTGCGAAACAATTGATGCATGAGGGTTTGCTTGATGCACCGCCCTTATTCCAAGTCTGTATGGGCATACGCTGGGCTGCAGAGGCAACGCCTCGCAATTTCATGAACATGGTCGACAATTTACCGGCGCAGGCCAATTGGGCGGGATTTGCGATTGGTGCGCTTGAAATGCCAATGGTTGCACAGGCCGCTTTGCTTGGAGGACATGTCCGGGTTGGTTTGGAAGACAATCTTTATCTTGAGCGCGGCAAACTTGCGTCCAATGCTCAATTGGTTGAACGCGCTCGCTCGATCTTAGAAAATATGGGGGCGCGCATTCAATCGCCGAAAGAGGCTCGAGAAACGCTTGGCATCAAGAAGCAAGCGGCGCCGGCTCTTATTAGGAGTTCAGCATGATAAGTGTACATAAAGGTGTTGCGCATCCTTGGCTTTGTGATGTCATTGGGCACATGACAACGCGCTACTATGTGGCGATGTTTGATGATGCATCATATCATTTCCTCAGAGAGGTTTTTGGCTGGTCCGCGGGAGGTGATGAACCAGGCTGGGCGGATGTGAAGCACACCATTGAGTATCAGGATGAAGTGGGTAGCGGCGATCTCTTAGAAGTGCGCGGTAAGTTGATAAAGGTGGGCGGCAAGTCGATTACAGTGCACTATGAGATGCACAATTTGACGCGACAAAATCTCGCCGCGACGCTCGAGAGCATCTCGGTTTATTTTGATCTACAAGACCGCAAGGCAGTCGCGATTCCCGATAAGTTGAGAGAACTGGCAGAGCCATTCCTCGCAGCAGACTAACCAAGTTCCATTTACGGATGGATCGAATACTGATCGCTCTTGCATCAGCGGCGCGGCCACGTCTGATCATATGAGACTGCGCTCAGGCCAAGTTGCCATGCCGGCGCTCTCCAGCGGATTGGTGAGTACGCAAATCCTTCTTCGTCGAAACTAGGGTTAGGGTCATCCCCTCCCCAATCATAGTCGTGGATGGTGATGATTGGCGCGCGGCCGTTGACCCAAATTTCTCTGATAAACTGATCTTGTATGATAAGCGTCATATCCGGGCGGGGACCAAGCGCTTGGCGAAGGTGGTTTAAGTGTTGTGTCATGATGTTCAGGCTCCGCTTTCGCCCCTTAAGCTCATTTCCCAGCAGGCGGGATGGGGCGGCGGGAGACGTGTTAGGCCGGGCGAATAAGGGGTGACGGCAAGGCGGATCAGGTCGGTCGTGATTTGAGATTTAGACGTCTTATCATTCCGCCGCCTTGCGGGCAGTCCGCGCGCGGGTAAGCACGCCGTCCGCCTCAAACCGACTGCTGGGAAGCGTAATCATTGGAGCCAGCCAGCGGCGGGTGCCCTGACCATTAGGGCGCTGGCGCACCAGGCATTCAAACTCAATCTATACGTTATTGAAATTGATACACTTATGTCCTATTTATAGTACACTAAATAGGTATAATGCTCAATATATAGGACAAGCATGCGATCTGCAGCTAAACATACACTTCCTCGGGATGCCCGAGATGCTCTCGTCAAATTGGGCGAGGATATTGCTGTTGCGCGCAAGAAACGCGGAATTTCGACCGTGTCCATGGCCGAGCGCGCCTTTATCAGCCGCAATACACTTTATCAGGCTGAAAAGGGAAACCCTTCAGTATCCATCGCGGTGTATGCAACCCTCTTATCTCTGCTTGGTCTTGTGAGCAGGTTGGGCGACGTCGCCGAGCGGTCTAAAGATGAGGTTGGATTAGATCTCGATGAAGGCAATCTCCCAGAGCGCATTACTCTGAAACGGCGAACTTAGTCATGTCAGACGTGATCGGCATATACTTGGATATGGATGATGAGGCCCACCTTGTGGGGCGTTGCCGTTTGATTACCAAGCGGCGCCATTCGACGTCAGAATTTCAATATGACGCGGCTTGGCTGAAATCAGATATAGGTTTCGCGCTCGACCCTGAAAATCTGCCCTTGGTCGAAGGCCCGGTATATACGCGCACTGAAAAGTCGAGCCTGCCGGGGGCCATTCGAGATAGTGCCCCGGATCGTTGGGGGCAAAAACTGATCCAGCGCGCTTTCAGGAAAGCCGAGATCGATCGCCAGCTCACAGAATTTGATTATCTGCTGGGAATTAATGATGAGACCCGCATTGGCGCGCTGCGCTACCGCCGCGCGGACCAAGACGATTTCGAGCACGATATTGGTGGCCACCGTGTTCCGCCTTTGATTCAGCTTCCGGCTCTATTGGACGCCGCCAACGCCGTTGCTGGGGACAATGAGACGGACGCAGAGCTTCGTATGTTACTAAACGAGGGTTCCCCGCTCGGCGGAGCACGCCCAAAATCTGCAGTCCAAGATGGCGATGTTCTTGCGATTGCGAAGTTTCCGAAACCCGACGACACACGCTCCATCGCACATGGTGAAGTCTTGTCATTAAAACTTGCACAGGCTGCCGGCATCACCGCCGCTACCGCCCGCCTCGAAAGCGTTGCTGGTCGGCCAGTTTCCATCATTCGCAGGTTTGACCGTGATGGCGCCAAGCGTATTCCATTTCTGTCGGCGATGAGCTTGCTTGGCAAAAATGATGGCGACCAGGCAACCTATTTAGACATCGCTGAAGTCATTCGTCGTCATTCAAGCGCGCCGACGGATGATTTGCATGAACTGTTCAGGCGGATTGTGTTCAATGTCATGATCTCCAATCATGACGACCACCTTCGCAATCATGGCTTCTTATATGATGGTGACAATCAGTGGCGGTTATCGCCAGCATATGACCTAAACCCCGTGCCCGCTCGAGAGACTGACGGACTCTTGGAAACGGCGATCTCGGACAAGGGCGACGAGGCTCGGTTTGATTTGGCCATGGACGCTGCACCGCATTTCAAGTTGACCGCGCACGAAGCTGAAGTCATAGCGATTGAAGTCCGATCGGCCGTGGAAAATTGGCCCAAAGTTGCTGGCCTCATTGGGATGAGCGCAGCAGATCAAAAGGCCTATGCCAGCGCTTTCAAACTCGATTAAGCGCTGGGTGGCCATCTAAACGAGTTTAGCACATTGCCTCTAGCGGCTTACCATTGAGAAGCTGGCGATATCCACCGGCACGGAGCCGCTCGCCTGTTCGATGGTAGCTTCTCATACGGTCGCGAAATGCTCTTTGTCTCGACCAATCTTCTTCAACGCGCGCTTCAGAATGTATGATCATAGCTGCGTGGCGAAGGGTTAAGCCTGCGTCTTTGACATCGAGACAAATAAGCGCGTTGCGCAGTCTTTTCGTGCGTTCAGTCCAACGCCAAGGCCCTGGGTGAAGGATCTCTTCAGCCTGCTTATAGGCCGCGAGCGCCCGTTCCATCCGACCAGGCCCGCGCATATCCAAATTGACTTTCACGGGCTGTCTCGCATGCAATAAAGACAGGCCAGAGCAAATTGATTGAGCCGTCGAGAATGCGCCTCGCGTTAGCAGATGCTCGGTCCCGGTTGGGTCACGAAACACGTCTATCTGACATGACTCGATGGCCGCTTTCATCTCGTCCCTCTCGTGAGGCTGTCTTGGCGTGACGAGCACTGAAACAATCGCCGGATCTATCTCTGGCAACCAATAGACATCAGCTAAAGGCGACGCTTGATCGGGATTTGGATAGAATACGAGCCCCCACTCTTCTGCTTGTCGATTTCGTTCGTAGAGATGCAGGACTTTGCTGTTCGGAATGCAAGAATCAGACGCCTGGAACTTCTGTTCGCCGGTGTAAGCGATCTCAGCAAAGCGCGAGTTTCGCCTCAAAAACTCCCATGCCCAATCTCGCCGTCGAAGTCCGATCGTGTAGTCGTACTTTGCAGCATAATCGCACCAGGTATTGCCCGGCTCATCTGTTTCCAGAACCCCCATAAGCGGAGATCGAGCAATAATTATGCCAATGTGCAACTGTTTGTCTAAATGGCAACAATTTAGCCGTGGCCACGTATGCCGTAAAAAAAGATGCACCGGGATTGTCTCCTGGTGCATCTCATCAAGCTTCGCCTGAACTATTCAGGTTTCACGCTATAATCGATATCGACTGGGGTTGGCCCAACCGCTTCACCAATCAGCTGACGCATTTGCAAGCGAAAGCGCTCAACTTGGTCACGCTGCATCATCCAGCGTCTAAAGTCGCCTGGTGATGTGTTGTGGTGAAGGACAGATTTGTAGCCACCTGGTGCCTCGATATCGAAGCGCACTGGGAACTGAAGCCATGTGCCCTGCATCTCCTCAGAAAGCATCCAGTTCATGTAGAGCTTGGCAGCGGCCTTGTTCTTGGCTTGGGTTGGAATGGCGGCCGTTTGGAACCAGGTTAGGAAATAGTCCTCTTCTGGCAAGACGAAGCGGGTCTTGGCGTCTGGTGCAGATTCAAACGACCAGAACGTGGTGAAACTCGCTGCATACCAACCATTATTGATCGCGACATATGGCATTGCTGTACCGCGCACCCAGACAGGCTCATTCGCAACGAGTTTTTCCAGGTAGTCCCATCCATACTGTTCCTTCAGGTTCCAGAATTGGTAGAGAACAGCATCGTCGTCATGAGGGTAAGTTAGAATGACTTTGCCTTTGAGATCTGGGTCAAGATAGTCCAGTGCATCGCGAGGCACATCTTCGCCGAGCATCTCGGTATTGACGAAGTTGCTAAACGTCACGCCGTACATCGCGGTCCAGTAACCATTGGGGTCGCGATGATCTGGGAAGACTCTATCCCAGTTTGCTGGCTTGTACTGCTCGAGCAGCCCATGCTCTTTGTAATACTCAAAATCGTGCAGGGTTTGAAACTGAATGACGTCTGGCACGTTGGTTTCACCGCCGGCCGCACGCGCATTATCGTAGCGGGGCGCATGGTTCAAACTAACGTCCACTGAATGGGTTACATTTAACTCTGGGAAGCGGGCTTTGAACTTGTCGAGATAGTAGTCAATTTGATCTGACTTATCGCCGCCAGCTCGAAGCACGAACTCACCGCCTTCGGCGAGCGCTTCGGCGTAAAGCTCGTCCATTGATTTGGTTTCGATGTCTTGCGCAAAGACACTTGCGGTGCTGACTGAAACTGCAAGCGCGGCGTAAACAGCGCGTCTTGCGAACCTGAACATGGTTTTCATGATCCGATCTCTCTTTCATCTAAAAACTAACCGCTCGCTGCGGCTAGGAAGAGATAAGTCGATCCGGACGGGTTATAATTCGCATTCCCCGCAAGCAGGATTTGCGCAAATACACAGGCCTGATTTTGACCGGGTTCTCAGCTCAATGGATGACACATTCCAGGACATCATTCCCCACTCATGGTTGCAGGAATTAGAATATTTTCTTCGTCATGGGTGTGCCGCTTTAACAGTCGATCGAGCGAGCTCGCCGAAGCGAGCGCGGACGCAACGTGGCTTTTATCAACTGCGGGCTGAGCGAGCGCACCGAAGACTATTCTTGCGACATCCATCGCATTATCCAAAAACTGGTGATCGTTTTCGATCAATGAGATGGCGCGGCGCAAGTTTGGAAAGCGCTGCAAAAAATTCGGAAGCACGTGCTTGTCTTCGGTTCGATGATGAATTTCCACGTGTTCGATAAGGTCTAATCCGAGCTTCCGCATTCCAGTGAGCCCGAGCACCTCTTGCAGTGAGCGCTCAGGTTGGTCGAGCGTGTTTTGCAAACCGTCAATGAGGTTGTCGCTTGCGTCTAGGATTGAGGCGTGCAGCCGCTGCAATCGCGACGGCCACATGATAAATTCAGGAACCAGCGGCCAGCCCTCTCGGTCGACCCTGAATAGACCTGAAAAAGACTGCTCCGTAATCTCTTTTCGGGTTGTCAGATGATAACGCGGGTCGGAGTAGTTCAGCTCCAAATCCGACGCCGAGTGTTGCATTTTGGAAGTTCCTTTAGGCTCCACCTTCCGGCAAGCTGACGCCAAGCGCGGTTTAATCCAACCCGCCCCTCGAAACGCCAGCCTGTTTGAGGTGCTAGGAAGCGATTTCAGGCATGCAGATTGCGCCGGCTGTTTTGAGCTCTTCGGTAGCCTCGTCATCCCAGTTTCTGATTTCGAGGTATTTCTCAATCTGCGTCTCAGTCAGCTTTGCAACAAAGCATGCGCATTTCGCCTCTGGCTCGCTGAGATCGTATTGGGAAACCGCCTCAACGCATTTGGCCTCGGCTTTGGCTTGCGCTTCTGTCTGGTCTGCCAATGCGCCACCTGAAACAGTCGCCATAGCGACCGATAGAAAAATCACTTTTTTGATCATGAGCCTCTCCTTTTTCTCAATCAAACGCGTTGCTTTGCAATCGCTCTTCTTAAATCTTGAAGCGCAGAGCCAGAGCCCCTGCGAGCACAAGCGGCACACTGAAGAGCAAGAACAGGGAATAGAGATCCCAACCGGATGCGATCAGGTACCCGGCAATGATTGGGGACACGATCCCACCAATGCGTCCAAGGCCCGCAGCCCAACCCACACCGGTTGTTCTGACAGATGTCGGATAGGTACGGGTCGCTAGAGCAAACATCGCAATGAACCCGCCTTGCAGCAGGAAACCAATCATCAGGATGATGGAATTCAATACGGTGATGTTCTCGGGGCGCAAGAAGTAGACGAGTGCAAGAGCGATCGCCGCGCCGACATAGTAGACAGCGATTGGCTTTGCGAGCTTCATTCGAGTCGAAAGATACCCAATAAGTGATGTGCCGATAAGCGCGCCGATATTAAACTGCGTCAGCGCCGCATATCCTTGCCCGCGAGTGAAGCCACTGTCGACAAAAATAGACGGGATCCACGACATCAAGAAGTAGATGGCCAAGAACCCTAAGAAGTACATTGCCCAAATCGTCAGCGTTCGCCCGATATATTCTGGGCTCAATAACTGGCCGACAGCGTTTTGAAGGCTCATGGGCGGCTCTGGTTGTTCGGGCGTTGGTAATTGATCGATTGGAGCTCGCTTCAGCCGCGACAGGACCTTGTTGACTTCGTCGAGGTTTGGATTTTCCCGGCTGACCAAGAACTCAACAGATTCTGGGAGTGCAAAGTAAAGCGCTGCGCCGAGGATCAGCGTAACCGCGCCGCCGTAAATGAACAGCACTTCCCACCCTTGTGTCGGCACTAGCGCGCCGGCGATCGGTCCCACCATCATAGCGCCCGCCGAGTATCCCATAATCACTGTCGTGACAGCGACGCCGCGATACTTATCAGGAACAAATTCACTGGCGATCGCCGAACCGCTCGCCAATATCACGCCGATACCCAGCCCTGATAGAACGCGCATCACAACGAGCAAGGAAACCGATGGCGGAATGTAGCCTGTGGCGATCATAGAAACGCCGATTGCGACGGTCGCGCCCAATATAGCCAGTCGCCTTCCGATAATATCGGAAACGGGTGCAATGGCGACCGCGCCGATGGCCATGCCGACAAGCGTCGAACTTAAGATCAATCCCTTCTCTTGATCGGTAATTCCCCATTCTACTGTGAGCGATGGGGCGGCAGCAGACATGGCAACTACGTCGAACCCATCGACCATGTTGAGCAAAAATCCGATGAGGACAACCAGGTACATGGTTGGCACCAACGGCCCTCCATCAATTCTTTCTCTGACAATCCCAATTGCAGCGTTTGACACAGTTTTGATCCTTCCCTTGGCCACCGCATTGAATTGCAGTGCTCACTATTTTTTGTGACGCTCTTTGAGCTCAAAATCTTCATGAGCTAATTAATTGCATATTATGCAACTATTCTGGCGCAAGGTGTTTGACAAGGTTATTTCGTTCACAAGTGACTTGCCGAAATCGCCAGCGCTAAACCTGAGGTCCATATTTTCGTTTTTCAGAGCACGTTGATCCATCGCAGGCGTCCCGTAGGTGAAAACAATCATTACTGATCTGGAGTACGGATTGATACCTATTGCACATTATGCAATACGTTTGACTAAAATAAATAGCGATAATAGAAAAGCGCTAACAGGGAGACTAAGCATGGCAGCAGCAGAGCATCAGTGGCCGGAGGACGCGGACGGACGCGTTCCATATTGGGTCTACACTGACAAAGATGTTTATCAGAAAGAACTCGAAAAGATCTGGTACGGCCCGCACTGGCTGTATGCTGCATTGGAATGCGAGATTCCAAATCCCGGCGATTACAAAACGACGACGCTTGGAGAAAAACCGGTCATTGTGGTTCGCGATGAAGACGGCGAAGTCCGTGTCGTCGAGAACCGCTGCGCCCACCGCGGCTTAAAACTTTGCCAGAACCGGCATGGCAATGAGAGCGATTTTGTTTGCCCATACCATCAGTGGAGTTTTGATCTAAAGGGGAATCTACTTGGTGTCCCTTTCCGCAGAGGCGTTAAAGGCCAAGGCGGGATGCCCAAGGATTTCGACCCTAAGGAAAACGGTCTCAACAAGCTGAATGTTGAAGTCGTCAATGGCGTCGTGTGGGCCTCGTTCGACCACAACCTGCCGCCATTTAGAGAGTATGTGGGTGAGCGATTTTGGAAGCATTACACGCGCGTATATGATGGTCGCAAATTAGAGCTCCTTGGCTACAACCGCCAGCATATTCCGGGAAACTGGAAGCTCATGCAGGAGAACATTAAAGACCCCTATCATGCAGGTCTGCTGCACGTTTTCTTCGTAACCTTCGGCCTGTTCCGCGCCGACCAAAAATCAGCCGTGGACATTGATGATGAGGGACGAAACGCGATTCTGATCAGCCGAAAGGGTGAAAAAGAGCAGAACGAGGTCACTGGAGATTTACGACAATTCCAGAGCGATCTTCAGCTCTCTGATCCTAGAATTCTGGACGTGGTCCATGAGTTTCCAGGAGAGGAAACGGTCGGCATGATCACCATGTTTCCGAGCGTTATTTTGCAACAACAAACGAACTCACTTTCGACCCGTCAAATCGTTCCCAAAGGCCCTGGCGGTTTTGACTTCCATTGGACGCATTGGACATATGCTGACGATACTGAAGAGATGAAGCTGCGGCGTACGCGGCAAGCAAATTTGTTTGGACCTGCTGGTCTGGTTTCAGCTGATGACGGCGAGGTCATCGAGTTTGCGCAACAAGGTTTTGCGGCCAGCGAAGAACAAGCTGCGGTCGTGACCATGGGCGGGCGCGAAAAAGACCCAACCGACCATATGGTCACGGAGGCGGCGATCCGCGGAATGTATGGCTACTGGCGCAAGGTGATGGGCTATGAGTAAGACCGATGCCGCCGCGATGGCCGAAGTTAGCGCGTTTTACCTACGCTATTACGACGCGCTCGATGAAATGCGCTTAGAGGAATGGCCGGAATTCTTCTTAGAAGACTGTTTGTACCGCGTTGTATCACGAGAGAATTACGAGCAAGGTCTTCGCCTCTCGACGATATATGCAGAGAGCCGCGGCATGCTAAAGGACCGCGTCGTCGGCCTAAGAAAGACGCAGGTTTACGCGCCGCGTTACTATCGCCGTTTTCCAAGCCCTGCCCTCATTCGTTCGTCTGACGATGAGAGCATTAAGGCCGAGCACAATCTCCTAATCGCCCAGACAATGCAGGACAAACAAAGCGATATTGTTCTGTCTGCGCGTTGCTATGACACGCTCGTTCAGACCGACGATGGCTTGATGATTGAGAGCCGCGAGGTCGTCTACGATTCAGAGATGATCCCCAACAGCCTAATTTACCCCGCTTAAAAAATACGGAGCACGGATTACCGACATGCCTTGGATTAAAACAATAGAAGCCGCGACGGTTGAGTCAGAAGAAATCGCGGCAGCTCAAGCCGGGAAAGACTGGGTTGTATTGTACGCTGCAGATGGCGGATTTTATGCCTCGGCAGTTCTTTGCTCTCATGGGCAGGCCTCTTTGGCGGATGGTTACCTTGAAGACTTTTTGATCGAATGCCCGCTGCACCAAGGCACGTTCGATATTCGCACCGGCGAGCCAGTTGATCCACCGTGTACAGAACCTGTTCGCGTTTACCCGACCAAAGTCGAGGATGGCTTTATCTATGTGGAGGTAGAGGAAAATGAAACCTAATACCGCTGAACTGCAACCCGATAATCAAGCTCTGCTTGAGGAACTTTATGCGGAAATGGCCCCCAAGGGCTTGTTGCCGCTATGGGAGGCGCTTGCGAACCTGGTTACCAAGACCCCGAAAACGCCCGTTGTTTCCGCCAAGTGGAAATATGGTGACATCCGAACGCATCTTATGCGCGCGGGTGAATTGATTAGCGCAAAGCAAGCCGAGCGCCGCGTTTTGGTTCTGGAAAATCCGGGTCTTCAGGGCACCCACGCAATCACATCGACGCTCTATGCTGGCTTACAACTCATACTGCCTGGTGAAGTTGCACCTTGTCACCGTCACGCGCAATCAGCTCTCCGTTTCGTTATGGAAGGAAGCGGGGCGTTTACCGCCATTGACGGTGAAAAAGCCATGATGGAAAAGTATGACTTGGTGCTGACACCAAACTGGCAATGGCATGACCATGGCAACACAACCGATGATCCGATGATTTGGTTAGACGGCCTAGATATCCCATTGGTAAACCACTTCGATACGAGTTTTGCTGAAACGCTTTCGGGCACAGACGCTCATCCTGAATCGATGCCGCCGGGAGACACGCTTTCAAGATATGGCAAGAATCTTCGTCCCATCAGAGGCTCTCAGTCGGATCGCCGTCCGAAGCATATGCCGCTGTTCCACTACCCGTACAAACAATGGCACAGCTCGCTGACGGATCTCTCAAACAGCGAAGCTCCAGACCCTCACTTCGGCTATGCTCTGGAATTTATTAATCCGTCGACCGGCGGTGCAATTATGCCGACCATATCCGCGCATGTGCGCCTTTTGCCAAAAGGCTTTGAAACCGCAGAGCGCCGCTCCACTGACGGCTCAGTTTACGTCGTTCTGGAGGGCTCTGGGAGCGCGATGATTGGCGATGTTGAGCATATGCTAGAAGAAGGCGACTTCTTCGTTGTTCCCTCATGGCACCCAGTTCAGATCAAAGCTGACCAGGATTTGACGCTCTTTGGATATTCAGATCGGACCTCGCAAGAGAAACTCAATTTGTTCCGCGATTTGAAAAGCTAATCTCTGCGCGCCTTGCGCGCGAATTAAGGTCTACAAAAATATGCTTCTACACGGGTTTCATCGATCCTCCGCGAGTTGGCGGGTCAGGATTGCACTCGGTTTAAAAAACATCGAGTTCGAGCAAAAATCATACACGTTGCGAGCGGGCGATCAGCGCCAGGATGCGTATCTTGCACTTAACCCGCAAGGCTTAGTTCCATCGCTGGAGCTTGAAGACGGCACAACCCTCACACAATCGCTTGCGATACTTGAGTACCTTGATGAGATCTATCCAGACCCCAAGCTGGTTCCATCCACACCGCTTGAGCGTGCTGAGGTTCGCAGCCTAGCGCAGATCATCGCTTGCGATATACATCCGGTTCAAAACCTGAAAATTCTTCAAAGCATCTCGGCGCTCACCACCCCCGAGGAGGGGCCGGCATGGGCAAAACGGGTCATCTTTGAAGGCTTAGCCGCTATGGAAAAGCGCTTAGAAAGTGTAGCGGGCGCGTATTGCTTTGGAGACAATCTGACCATCGCGGACATTTGCCTGATCCCGCAACTCGGAAACGCCAAGCGCTTTGACGCTATGGGCGATTGGCCGAACATCAATAGGGTTGCAGAGAATTGCGACGCACTGGACGCGTTCCAGAAAGCCGCCCCGCAAAACCAGCCGGATGCAGCTTAAGCTGCTGGCCAGACGCCGCCGATTGCCTCGGTCAGTCTTTGGCAGGCTGCAAGTAAGTCTTTTCTTTCCGTCTTAAGATCAGTCTGCTTTTGCATGTTGCTGATCACGGAGGCAACGAGTGCGACCTTTCCTTGCAAATCGAACACCGGGGCGGCCACCGCGGCCAGTCCAGGGATAAGATCGCCTTGGACCTCAGCATAGTAGTTTCGCTTAGTATCTTTTCTGATCTGCGTATGATTTCCGCCAATCAATTTGATTTCGTCCAATATCTTAGACTTACCGATTCGCTCAAGAACTGGATCGCTGAGGAAGCTGTAGAAGACGCGGCCATTGGCTGATCGCAGCAATGGCAAAACTGAGCCGACGCCCAGAGAGGTTATGACCGGCGGATCGCCATCATACCAACGCAGCACTGTCGGTCCTGCATCCCCCCAAACGGTCACTAAGCATGTGTGACCGCATCGGCGCGATAGATCTTCGAAGACGCTGTCTGCCAATCGGAATGAATCAACGCGCGCCAGAGCCGCAAGGCCAATCTTAATTGCGCCTGAGGCCAATCCATAATGCCCGGAATCTGGATCCTGCATCACCATGCCGGCCGCAGATAGACTGCTGAGATATCTATGTGTTTGGCTGGCCGATAACCCTGCGCTCGCGGATATTGTGGAAAGACTGGCCAAGTCTCTGAATGAGGCAACCGCTTCTAGCACGCGAATACCGATTTCAACGGATTGAATTCCCCGTCGTTTTGGGGCTTTGGCGATATCATCCGGCATTCAAAAACTCTCTCATTTTGCCGCGAGTTGAAGGGCAATTACTCTTTCAAGTCAACTTTTCGCGACTTTTGAACCGACCTGGGTTGCACATTGTGTGAACTTATGCACAATGTGCAAAACAATAATAACACGGCCTTTCTTAAATGAGTTCGTGGACCGGGGTAGGATATGAGTCAGTCAGGAATAGTCATTATTGGCGCAGGCGAAGCGGGTGTATCGGCTGCTGCAACCCTTCGGTCCGAAGGCTATGATGGCCAAATAATCGTGCTTAGCGATGAACCGGATAGCCCCTACCAACGCCCTCCACTGTCGAAAGAGTTCATCCTCGAAAACCAGCATCAACCTGCGGAGATTAAGGGCGAAGCTTGGTTCAAGGAAAATGAGATCGACCTGCGCTTAGGTGCCAGAGTTTTATCCGTTCATGCCGATAAGAAGCTTCTGAGCTATACGGAGGTTGGCAATAGCGATCCTGCTATCAAGATAGAGTATGACAAACTGCTCATCGCGACCGGCGCCCGCGCCCGTATGATAGATAATCTTGTCTCCTCCAAAACGCACGTCTTACGCACCCAGCTTGATGCAAGAGAGCTTCGATCTGAGCTCAATCGAGCAACGGACATATGTGTTGTCGGAGCCGGCGTTATTGGGTTGGAGGTTGCTTCGACTGTTCGCGCGCTTGGTAAGAATGTCACCGTTTTAGATATTGCGAGCCGCGCTATGGGGCGCGCTCTTGCGCCTGAACTTTCAGAATTCTTGGTCTCTGCTCACACGCTTCGCGGCGTTGAGATCCACATGAATGAGCGCGATATTATCGTCGAGGAGAGCGCAGACAGACTGCATATTAGCTCAGAGAAAAATGCCATTGCGGCAGACTTGTTGCTGGCTGGGTGCGGCGTTCAGCCAAATGTAGAATTGGCAAAGTCGATCGGGTGTGATGTCGACAATGGAATTGTCGTAGACGAGCATGGAGCGAGCTCCATTCCAGATATTTATGCTGCTGGCGATGTCGCGAATTTCTATCATCCCTTTTACGGCGAACATTTGCGGTTAGAGGCATGGCGCCATGCCATCAATCACGCGGCACATGTCGCGCGTCGCATGCTCGACAAGCCGTCGGAGTATGCAGAGCTTCCTTGGTTTTGGACCGATCAGCTTGGCATGAACATTCAAGTTGTTGGCTTAGCGGCGCAGGCTGAACGGACCGTCTGGCGCTATGACGGTGACGCGAAAACCGCGTTCCACTTTGCCGGTGACACGCTCATCGCGGCAACCACGATCGACAATGGCCGCGTTATGACGCCGCTGACACGCCTTATCGCCTCGCGGTGGAGCGGAGACGCCGATCAGCTTCTCGATACATCAACGCCGCTCGCGAAAACCTGCAAGGCGCTGATCAAACAATCTCAATTGGTTCAATGACATAAACAAGGATGTTGAAATGAGTTTAGTCTTTCCCGCCATCGAAACGCCAACCGTTCCGATTAAAGGAAGCGATGATCGCTTACCTGTACGCCGCATCTTCTGCGTGGGTCGGAATTATTCAAAGCACGTGATTGAAATGGGCGGCCACCCGGACCGCAACCCTCCATTCTTCTTCACCAAACCAGCCGATGCGATTGTTCAAAATGGTGAAACGGTCGCCTACCCCACCATCACTGAGAACTTTCACTTCGAAATTGAACTCGTGGTCGCGATCGGCAAGACCATGTTCAAAGTTTCGAAGGAAGACGCCAACGATCACATTTACGGATATGCAGTCGGCATCGATCTGACACGCCGAGACTTGCAAATGGGCGCCATGAAAGCTGGCCACCCTTGGGAATTTGGCAAGGCGTTCGATAATTCTGGTCCGTGTGCGGAGATTACCCCAAAATCAGAGATCGGCGTTATGGATGACGCGCGTATTTGGTTGAAAGTAAATGGTGAGACTAAGCAGGATTCTAACATCACGCATTTGATCTGGTCTGTGCCTGAAATCTTGTCCACGCTCAGTCATGCGATCGAACTCCAACCTGGCGATTTGATCTACACCGGCACGCCTGAAGGCGTTGATGCTGTTGTCCCTGGAGATGAGATCACCGGCGGTGTGGACGGGCTGACGGATATCAACATCAAAATCGGGCCTGCGCGCTAATCCCTCTCTCAGCATAACCCATTCGAAATTATCGGACGAACAAGGAGACAAATGTGACAGATCAAAAAGTAAAACCTGCACTGAACTTGAAGTTTATCTCTCACGGCACTTTGGAGTGCATCGACATTGAGAAGTCTCGTCAATTTTACGAAGAGTTCTTTGGGTTCGAAACCGTTCGGACGAGCAAGATCTCTGTATGGGTAAGATTAGGCGGCGACCATGTTTATGTCGCCGTCAAAGCCCCTCCCGGTGAGAAGCAGCCAATGCCGTTCTTAAACCACAACGGGATTGATGTGGAGACGGACGCTGAGGTGGATGAGGCCTATAAGATCGTAATGCGCGATGCAGAAAAGTGGGGGCTGCATGAGATTAGCGAGCCTCTAACCCAGCATGGCAGTTACAGTTTTTATTTCCGCGATATGGACGAGAATTACTGGGAAATTCTCAGCAATCCTAAGGGCGGTTATGGTTGGATGTTTGAACGCGGCGACCAAGAAGGACGTGGACACTTGGCGAAAGATTTCGATCGCCCACAGGACGCGTCTTAGGCTCGGTCAAAACACTCAAATATTCAAAGGACCGCAAGCTTCTCGTCTTGTAGGAAGCTTGCGTATCCTCCGGTAACTGAAGGGCGGCTCGCGACGATGCGATCCGCCCTCTTTTTTAGGCCGGGCCAGAGTTTTATTTCGCGACTGAGTTCAGCAGACGAAAAACGGCTGAAATGTCTTGCGAGGATGCTGGCGTGTCGTTGGCTTTTCTGAACCACTCAACCGCCGAAATCGAGAGCGGCGCCGCTATGGCTTTTGCTGCGACTTCTGCCTCAATCAAATCGGCGTACTTTTGCATTGTTGCGATAGAGGCTTGTGAGTCGTCGAATGCTCTATTTGCGATCAGCGGGGCACGAAAGCGAAACATCTCTGAAGATGCCGGGCTATTGCCAAGTGTTTCGATAACATCAAAAGGATCCAACCCCATTTTCTCTGCCAAGGCGATGGCTTCTGCGCTGGCCAGAGTATGGATCATGATCATCTGATTGGCGATCAGCTTCATTTTAGTTGCCGCGCCGAAATCCCCTAAGAATTTCAGATTGGGTGAGATTGCTTCAAGCGTCTTCTGGTGATCGGAATAAGTTTCAGCATCTCCTGAGACAAACAAGCTTGCCCGGCCGGCGCGGACCATATCCGGAATACCGCTGACCTCGCCATCGAGGTAGGTTATGTTCTTCTCACCGAGGCGCCGATTGGCTTCTTCTTTTGCGACGAGCGAATGGCTAGAGAGCGATATAATGGTTTTGCCGTTAGCTGGAGTGTAATCCGGCAGTCGTTGGATGACATCGAACAAGGCCGGTTCGTTTGGAAGGCACTCCAAAGAGAGAGAGCATTTTTCAACCACCTCATTTGCGGCATTAGCAGCTATACCCCCTAGACTGGTAAAGGCCTCTAGGGAGGAGCGGCGATATCCTATCGTCGCAAGATTTGATGTGATCAAACGTTCGGCAACGGCGAGCCCTATTTGACCGACGCCGACAATTCCGATGGGCTCCATACTGCCCTCCAATTAGCTGATAGAAAGCGACGTTTTGGAGAGCGACACATCGATCTTCATGCGCCCCTCTGCCAAGCGCCATTCAAACACGTCGATGTCTATAAGGTCTGATGTGCCCCTAGAACGGTAGACGCCTTGCAAGGTAAAACTGGAAGCAAGGAGTTATGGTCCATGTCAGGACGGATTAGATATACAGAAGAGTTCAAGCGCGAGGCTGTGGCGCAGGTCACGGAG
>Ga0256829_1000394_pt1 | contig 45671 bp, 69 predicted proteins | sample 131447metaG_FD_185979 | JGI IMG/M metagenome (GOLD analysis project Ga0256829, IMG submission 185979) | Hydrothermal vent microbial communities from Lau Basin, Pacific Ocean - 131-447 | ecosystem: Environmental > Aquatic > Marine > Hydrothermal vents | place: Pacific Ocean: Lau Basin | collected... | reverse complement strand
GTGGTCAAGGTCTATCATGGCTTTTCCTTTCGTGGTTAAAAATCTATCTCTTTACCCTCGTCCTCCGGCTTTTTCTCTGGGTTCTTTTTTATCCATAGTCGGACACGCTCTCCGTGTACTCTTTTTCTGCTCCACTCGTATCCGAGTTGTATCAGTATGTCCGTCAATCTTGAGGCTGTGTATCCGTCGCGATTGTTTATTTTTACGCCGATTGACGTCCATATTTCCTCCATATCCTCGTCATTAAGCTCTTTACGATTACCCGCCACCTTTTTGACGCGAGCAAACCACGGATCAACGGAGCGCCTATCCTCCTGCGCCACCTTCGCGAGCGCCTCGATCTCCGGATCAAGGAATAATTTTTCGCCGTTTTTATATCTGTGAACGGCCTCAGACCAGAGCTGCTCCTTATCCCTCTTGATACCAGCAACGTCGATTTTTCCATTTACCTTTACAGGCCAAAAACGGCGGTTTCCTGTGCTGTCTCGTAAATATCCGTCTTTAGGGTTGATAGTTCCAGCGAGAACGAATTGTCTGGGGTAGGTTGTCGGCTCATTCGCGTACTTTCGTATGATCGTGTCTTTTTGCGTTGTAATTGCCTGTTTCAAGCTGTCAGAGTCCCGCTTCCTCATGCCGGAAAGCTCGGCCAGCTCAATAATGAGTTTGCCCTGCATTTTTGGCACTTCCTCGTCATTTCCTAGCTTTGTGACTTCCATATCGTCAATGAAGTATTCGCACCCTCGAATTGTCGCAAGCTCCCTCAGCATGGTCGATTTACCAGCGGACTGCTCCCCCTCGAAAATTAAAATATGGTCGAATTTTATCCCACCCTCAAACACACGAGCGACCGCCGCAGTGAGCCATTTTATACCGACGGCGGAAATATAATCCTTATGGTCATAATCTGCGCCACAATACACCGTCAGCCAGTCTTTAAGCCTCTCGACACCATCCCACTCAAGGCGCGAGAAATACTCCCTCGCTGGGTGTCTGCGTTTCTTCATTACAACCGAATCATGCACTTTTTTAAGATTTGTGAGGGACGGCTTAATACCGTTTGCCCGCTTCTCCATTTCAATCGCGAGCCTTGTGATATCCTCGTCTGTCATGACCCTGACCTTAAATTTATCAACACTCTCCCACGGCGGGCATGTGACCAAGGTTTTTTGGTGAGCAAACTCGTCATAACAAAACAGGTCTTTAAATGACGGGTGGTATCTCAAAATTAAATCTATATTTGTTAGGCTTGTGCTTATAGGCTTCCCGTCTTTGTTTGTCACTAAGCTCCCGACCCAGTCCGTCGCGTGTGAATCCTGCTCGTCGACCGGAGGGGAGTAAACCTCGCCGCCCTCATATGTCGGTTGCTGGTCAATGTCATACAAGTCCCTGACCCTCTGCGTCTCCTCTTTATACGCTTCCTCATATATGTGAGTCGGTGGGATTTCAAAATCAGGCGGAACGTCGAGGGGTTGCTTGTCACTCTGGCTCTGCTCAGGTGTCCCCTCGACGCCCCTATCAACCGACTCAAGCTCAGAGGGCTTTTTTGTCAGGTGAATTTGTGTTCTTAATCGGTCAAGGCCTTCTTTACTATGGAGGTCATTGTAGTCCGTGGGCTTTTCGGATAAATCCTCAAACTCCGGTACAGAAATCTCACAGTCACATATTTTCGCCGCTTCGATAGCTTTCTCAAGTCCCGCGTTTATCAGATACCCAGCCTCGCGCCACTCATTCCACACGTCAGCCGCCCCGTCAGTATCCTTATAATTCGGGTGGTCTTTTTGGTGCTCAGGTTTCATCGTAAAGAGGTCGTTATCCGCCGCTATAATGATCCGCGATTCCTTAAATTTTCCCCTTATGTGTTTGGCGACCTCTGTAATATTTCCGGCGTTGAACGCGACAACAACGGGAAGTCCTGTGGCCATTCTGACAGATACTCCTGTCGCGTACCCCTCACATATCACAATGGTGTCAATGGAATCGTTTTTAAATATAAGGGTCGCATATCCGCCCTTTGTTTTTCCTCCGGACAAAAACCTTTTGTTTCCGTCTTTGTCTATATATTGCAAGCTCCACAACTGGCCGCTGACATATATCGGGACGACGAGCGTTTCGTTGTTTTGTCTTATAGCCAGAGGCTCAATACCCTTTTTCTTGAGGTATGGGTGCTCTGGGTCGGCCTGACCATAACTCGCCCATAGTCTGCGAGCCTTCTCCGCAATCTCAAGCATTTCTTTCTCGCGGGCTTGCTCATTTGCTATCCGGTCGGCCTCAATTCTTGCGTTAAGGGCTTCCCTTTCCGCCTTGGTCATTGTTTTCTTTGTCTTTGAATGCCAGCCTATAGTTTCGCCGTGTTTTGAGTATATAAACCACCCGAAAGCATGATCCGCGCCAACCTTGAGCTTATACCTCAGGTCAGCCTTTCGCTCTCCGTTGACCTTGATCCTGTGTATTTTGTCATCACCTTGAATCTGGTCGTTAGGCTGAAAGCCGTGAGACTGCAAAAATTCTATAAATTCTGTGATATAGTCCTGTGACATTTAGAGCCTTATTATTATGATTCGTGACAAGCATTTTTATATTACACTGTGTTGACGGGTTGTCAACACTATAACGGGCGGGGTTCGAAAATTGTTTGTGTTTTGTACGGGACAAACAGATACCATGCGGTGTTGTCCTTACCGGATACGCCGTTCTCCTCCCACGACACGCGGCCAACGGCGACGACCTTGGCACAGTATTCCATAAGCTCCGGCACTGTCTTGCACCCGATTCTTTTGGCCATTTTTTCCTGAATAGTGTATTTCCAGTCAGCGTCAAAAAGTAACCACGTCGCCCTCTGGCTTGATAAATTCTCGATCATCGGGTGCAGTATTTCCCTTGTCCAAGGCGGGTTGGTAATATACACGCAATGCTCATGGTTTTTTATTACCCTTGAGTCGGCCTTTGTAATGTCTCGACGCTGGGGATCAATGTCATACGCCCCGACACACCTGTGACCGTGCTTTGTGAGGTGGTCTATAAGCTGTCCATTTCCTGCGCATGGTTCAATAAAGTCCGTTTTCTTTGGCAGGTACGGCAATAGCGCGGGGACGGCCGGAGAGTATGGGGTAAAATAGGCGTCATTTTTGCGTCTTTTAAAATTCGATCTTTTGCTCATTATTTTCTCTTGATTGGCTTTATCATAAAATCGTCATACGACGTCACTCCGCGATATGCGACCTTTTTATGCTCGTCACAATATACTCGGTGTGATTCCCGCCGCTTACCACAAAATCCAAACCCCTCTTTTTTCGGGTCTCCAATAGGGAAACAGCAATCACGAGCGCCAAGCTCGGCCATTGACTTAAGACCTGAAACGGGCGTCTCATAATCATCCTCAAGGGCTTTTTTTCGATTTGATTTCGGGTTTTGTGGGGTCGTGCGACTGTCTGTCACTATGGGATTTTTCGACTTTAAAACACCGAGTTTTCTAGCCCTTATCTCCACAGCCTCAACGGAACAACCGAGAGAAAACGCGACTTTTTTTATATCGTGACCGCTCTCAATCATGCTCGTGAGAACGTCATCCCTCTTTTTATTCCACCGCGTTTTTTTTGGGTCTGTCATTCCTCGATTCTCCCTAAATCTGATTTTGCAACTATATGTCTCATTTCCCTGTAAACCTCGACCTGACGAGCCATTTCGTCAAATTGTTCGAGCGTTATTGTGGCGGTGTTATTTGGGTCATATCCCGCCGTCACTCGTAAAACATCACCCTCAAAGTTAAGGGACATTGTGTGGTCTGCGTCCTCAAAACCCTCCGCAGAGAAAGACCTTGAATATTCGATTGACATAGTATTGTTTCCTTGTGTGGTTAATTAAAGATAAAAAACGGTATCACTTAGTAAACACAGTGTCAACTTGTATCGAGTGATTGCTCCATTTTTTTCCTCGCGGTCGCGTCAATCGCTTCCTGTTTGTGTATTCCAGAGCAATGCTTGAGGATTTCCTGTTGTTGCGGTGTCTGCATTGACAGCCATTCGGAATACTCCTTAATGCCGCGTTTCGCCATCGCCGCCGAATCTTCGACGAGCTTTTCACGATATCGGGCATTAAGGCCGAGATTTACACGGTCAAGACTGATTCCCTTTTCTCTGAAATGACCACACGCGAATTTTATGCACAGGTCAGTAAAGGCCGCGACCTTAAACCCGAATTTATCGGCGGTCTCGATAAGTTCCTCGTGTGTATCCTCTTGAATTTTTACAGTCTTTTCCGACATTTTTTATGTACTCCTTTCTATCTCTTTTATTTTCTTAAGTGCCATCTCCGAGTGGTATCTGGCACAATTACAGCCAGTTTCCTCAAACTCCTCGCTTGTCTGGTCTTTTCCGGCTGTGTACCGTGAAAACCTGAGGAGTGGGGCTTTCGCCGTTTCTATGATTCTGTCCTTTTTCTCGATCTCGCTGACGGTTTCGTCGTGCTGACTGTGCATGTTGAAATAAATCACTGCGGCCAGCATAAAGAAAACCCACGAGAAAACGCGAAACAGGTCGCTGACCATGTCATAGCCGGACAGCGTGTCGGACAATGCGTCCCACATAAGACCATTAAACAATGACATGGTACACCAATATATGAGGGGCTTTCTCATGCCTTACCCCCTTTCACGTCCTCGGAAAAACCCTCAAGCTCTCGATATATATTTCTCATGTTACCCTTTATTTCCTTAAAGAAATCCTCCGGACTGGTTTCGGCGCTCACTCCGTCAACGACACAGGTGAGGCAGCTTATCGCCCCAGCGTAAAACGCCCTCTTTGTCTCCGTGTACTGGACGACCCCTGCGTCTTTTGGCATAGAGGTCTCAAGAAAAGAAACCCATTGACTTTTTAATGTGCTCCCCATAACTACCTCGCCAACCTGTAAACGCCGTAACGTGTGCCTATGGCCTCAATATTTCCGGACAATAAATCGGATATCTGAGAATCAGCATAATCCTCGCTCATGCGCTCATTATTGACGAGGGCGGCCTTTAAATCCTCCTTTGACACATGGTAAACGCGTGACTTTAAATTCGGCGTGTCGTTGCACGGTCTTTCGATCACGATCCCACGCCTCAGGCGCGGCTTACTCGCCAGCTCATTAACAGCATAGACGCCGACGCCCTTTTCAATATTTGTCATAGCAATACCGACAATTTTATCAGGGTCGATTTTCGCCTCGGACACGACCGGAGGCTCAAGGCTCTCCATAAATCCACCGATAATCTCAGTAACGCCCTGAGTGCTTTCGGACACGTAAGTCCCAAAACTCTCGCCGTCCTCAATGTCAATCGTCCAGCCGTTTTTTTGTTTTTGTATTGTGATTTCCATAGCTCTATCTCCTTATGTTTCGAAATCATTGTTTAAAAAGTCAGTTACACTAAAGTCAGGAAATGCCTGACCCGCAAATATCAAGGCGCTCTCAACGCTGTTTGATACATACTCAGTCTCTCCACCATCCTCTGACGTCACCTTTACGATAAACCCATTCTCTGCGGGTCTTATTTCTGCTGTATTCAAAATTTAAATCTCCTTATAAAATCTATGGTTTTCCAATTCTCCGACAAGCACCAGCTTACCGAAATCCCAGCGCGGGGCGGGCGCTTTTACCGGATTGTGATACATGGTCGCCCCGTTCGTTTCGTTGTCCGGTAATCCTACAGACACATGAGCCGCAACCATCGCCGCCGTTTCCCATGCTTTCGACTTGTAATTCGGTCGCGCCTTATGCACATCTGTAAACTGATTCGGCTGATATACCACCTCGCAAATCGTGTCCGGATATCTGTCCGACACCTTTCTATTGAGGATCACATATCCGACGGCCACCTGACCCATAATCGGCTCGCCTCTGGCCTCGTGATAAATGGCCGTCGCCATGCACATAATTTCGTCAGGGTCATCCTGTACCGACGGAAAATTCATCGTCACGGATGCCAAAAATATCAAGAGTGTTTTCATTCCTCATCACCTTTCACAGCCTCAAGTATTTGATACAGGGTCACACTGATACACCAGAGCGAGAATAACGCAAAATATCCAATCGCGAGCCACTCGTCGCCGTACCATACAATCGACTGCACAGACATTCCGAGGAAAAATCCGAGCGTCAGCCAATCCATAATTGTTGCAATTTTTAACATTTCATATCCTTTCTGTTGGGGGGGGTGATCCGAAAATCGCCGACCCCCCTACTGGGACAAACGCTAACACCATATAAACACAGTGTCAACAAAATAATTTTTTCCAGTGTTTTTAAATACGCGAAAAATACACGTTTTTTTAACTGATTTCCCCCATTTCCCCCTGTTATGAAAATACAACACTAATTTATTATGTATAATTGGGACAGATTACGGAAAACGAATATATATTAAACCACTGAAATAAAACAATACCTATAAATGTCCCACAAAAAAATAAAAAAGACCAAGACTTTTAAAAAAGTGGGTGGGGGGTGCTCCATTTTCACGAACCCCCCATCCCCCCAAAAATTATACAGTTTTCCTTTTTACGTTGGGACAGAGTATATTTTTATACTACTTTTATATAAAATATAATAAAAACAAAGAGTTGCGCGTAACGATTTTTCATAAAACGTCCCAAGCTGTCCCAGCCTGTCCCACGCGACCATAGTTAAGTCACTGAAATAAAACAAAACTGACCACTGGGACAGATTATGAAAATACAACACAGTGTTTACTATGTTTTTCAATGTTTGACGACCCACGATTTTCACCTCATAATGTAAACACCACGTTAATATGAGGACACACATGAGCGAAGATACTGACAAAGCACCTCGTCCCCCTTGGCGACCTACCAAGTACAATGAGGAGACAATCCCTAAGACGATTGAATACATGACCGGAGGTTATCAAGACCACGGACATATCATTCCGTCCATCGTTGGCCTTGCGACCTCTGTGTTTTGCGTCTCACAAAAGACGATTTACAACTGGGCTGAGAAAGAAGAAAATGAGGACTTTTTACATATATTAGACGTCCTCAAAGACATTCAACAACAAACACTCATCTCTGGTGGCCTCTCCGGAGGATTTAACGCGACCATTACAAAGCTCGTCCTTGCTAAGCACGGATACGCCGATAGAGTTGAAACGGATCAGGTCATTAAGGACGAGCGATTCGATTACAACGACCTGACAACGGCTGAGGAAGCGTCGCGAGTGTATTCGGATCGCATGAAATCAAAAAAATAAACCTGTTAACTCTGTGTTAACTATTACTTGATATTGTCTCCCCACGTTAAACAAAGGAGACAACGAAATGTTTTTTAAATTTATAGATTTTATCAATATGGTTATTCTGGCCTTGATCCTCGCGCCGCCTGTTTTGTGGTTGGTTGATCTTTTTCAATAAAATGTGTTTACACAGTGTAAACACGGTGATATAAAGGTATCAGTTAAACAGAAAACACAGGATTTACAAAAATGACAAATCAGGCAGCACAAGCAGCGAAGCTAATCAGAAAAGAGATTAAGGAAAACGTCCCGTCTGTTAAGGTTAGTGTTACCTCAAAAACTTACTCAATGGGTAGTAACGTAAATGTTACTATCGTGTCTGAGGCGTCAATAGCTGAGGTGAATAAAATCAGGGGGTCTATAGCTATGCTGGTATCAGATCATAGTGCAAGTGCAGGGCTAAAAATTCCTGCCACCCCCACCAAAACAGAAAGGAAAGATTATGAATGAAGGCGATATATATTTTTGGCGGTGGAAGGTCATGCCCGAGCATACGTCTACGGCTTATTGGTGCATGTCTCAGAAAGCCGTGTTTACCAACGGAAAACTTCGGGATTGTTACTGGGGCTACGCAAGTGAACATGAAAAAGCATGGACTGAAAAGGAAGCTAGAGAAAAGCTTATTCTTGAGTTTAAAGGCAACCTCAATGACTTAGAACCCATTCGCGATAACAAGGAGTATTACAACCCTAAAGATATCGTTGATATGACCCATGCCAACAGAACGAAAGCCACAATATACAAAAAGAAGGGTGCGAAACGCAGTCGTGAAGCCATGCTTGATATTGCTAAACATGCTTTGAGTAAGCGCAAGCGTGAATTCGAACGGGCACAAAGGGATTATGAAGAGTTAAATAAAACAATATCAGACATTGAATGCGGGTGTGACATAGAAAACCTTTATATGAACGACTATTAAGGAACAAGAATGATATCCCCTCTCTTCAACACAGCCGCAGCAGCGATAGGCTTAACCGCCACGGCTATAGGGCTGGGGATAGAGACAACAAGGTTAATTATGGAAGGATATGAGAATGATTGAATACAGCAGAACACACAACATAAAAATCGAAGAACAATACTTCGAAAATGTTTTAAGTGGTCGCAAGAGATTTGAGGTCAGAAAAGATGACCGCGACTATCAGGTAGGTGATTGGTTGCGATTGCAGTGTGGGGCAAGGTCGATTGCTGTTGAGGTTATCTACAAGTCAACATTTATGGTCGAAAGAGGTTACTGCGTTCTTGGTATTGATTGGCCAAAAGACAAGTGAGATGAACAATGAAACTAGATGACATAATGAATGCGATTGAACTTGATGCACACGGTCACGGCAATCCACAAACACAGCATATATTGAGAGAAGCCGCCAAATCCTACGCCCTACTCCTAGAGGCAAGGGAGGCGGGGTATTTAGTGGAATGCGTAGCAAACGGGTGTAAATATGCATTCACAGCAGATCAAAAGGATTATGTGGAATATTTGATTGAAAGATCAAAGGAATTCAAGGGTGCGAAGGTTACAAAGTTATACACCAACACACTAGAGAAGGACTTAAACAGATGAGTGAATCACCAATAAAGCCTAAATCCGCAAAACTTGCTTATACAATCTATAGAGTTAGAGAAGCCTTACGTGATAATCCAAAAGATCACCTTTTGCAGGACATAGTGAGGTATTTAACGGATTTACAGGACATGAAAGGCACACAACCGAAAGCGGTTGATGTGGAGAGTTTGAAGGATGATGACAAAATAGGCGAACCTGTCCTGTATTCAGATGGTCAGATAAGCCGAGAGATTGAGGAATACCCCACCAGTGAAACGGGGGATGTTGGGAGTGTCAAGGAATATGTATTTGTCGATATCATTGACGGTATTTATGAAGCTCAAGAAAACATGAATACAAGCCTTGATATTTCCGTAGATATGGCTCGCAAGATTATCAAAGAGTTTCGCAGAATATCCAACCAAGCCGCAGAGCTATCCCAAAAGGATAAGAGGATTGCGGAGCTTGAGCTTGCTATAGAAAAAGAAATATATGCCTGTGCTGCTAGGAGTATTTCGCCTGTTACAGAGTTGATAGAAGCCCTGAAAGGCGGTGATACGTAGAAAACAGTTGACAGGCTGTAAACGTCACGTTATACAGAATATGCGAGCGGTTTGCTCAGGGGGTTTTCCAGACCCTCACCCTGTAAGGGGATCGCCAAGGACACAGCGAGGTCGTCGGTAAGATTCCGCGCCTATCAGAAAGATATGCTCTCGCTGTGTCCACAATTAACCACAAAGGATTTAAAATCATGGATATTAAAACCACAAAATCAAAAACCCTTGTAAGCAACATTTACAAGCGGAACACTATCCCAGTTTTGGACAGGGTTCTCGTAAAGGATGGCATGGCCACCTCAACCGATATGGATCACTATGTCACAGTACCGACACACCTTGATAATGGCGTGTATTTTAACGAGGGCTTTAAGGTCGGCCTATTTATTGAGGCTGGTGAGGATTCCGGAGATTTCCCAAATATTGAGGAAAACATAAAAGGCGAATCACTTGGCTCTGTGTCTTTGGATGCTGGAAAGTTACAAGCCTTGTCATGGGTCGGTCGAGCGCAGAGCACTGAGGAGACCCGCTATTATCTCAATGGCATTTGTTTCGATCACGACAAGGCCGTCGCAACTAACGGGCACTTTCTCCACGTTGTAGACGTAAACGCCGCGATTGAGGGACGCCCGATATTGCCTCGAAAGGCTGTGAGCCTCATCACCTCACTCGCGAAAGAGCTGAGAGCCAACGCGGTCACTTTGGAGTTTTTCGATTGTAACCACTATATTGCTCACATAGCCGGAGCGCGAATTTATGGCCGCACGATTGACGGCAAATTCCCACAATGGGAAAGAGTTATCCCTGAAAATGACGGGCGCTGTGAAATTGATATCGGTGATTTTATAAAAATACGCCCTCATGTGCATGTTATTGCGAAAATCAACGGTCAAAAACCCAAAAAAGCGGCTGTTATCATTGAGGGTGGAAAAATTACGGTATCCGGAGACTTTCATAAGACCGGAGTCGATTGGGACACAACGATCCCGCTCAAGGCAGGGTTTAACATAAATTACCTGTGTGAAATATGCTCCGGAGACGCTGAGTATGGAGACTCCTCCTCCCCTCTATTGGTTAGGGGCAAGGATTATATGGGTCAGATTGCGGTTTTAATGCCTGTGAGGGTTTTTTGATATGACAGATAAGGTATTTTTTGCAGTCGCCAACAACGACAAGGACAACACCCCGACCATTTTGCTCGGCATGTCAAACGCCGCCATTAAGCACATGAAAAAGGACAAGGCACGGAATAAGCCAAAGCCCTCGAAAAACAGGAAATCAGAAAAGGGCGAGGCCGTGGTTGTCACCATTGTCATGACGTTCGTGTTTTTCGGCGCAATATCCTTTGTCACGAAAGAGATTTATGACAAGAAAGAGGAAATCAGGTGCGAGCAAGAGCATAACACTGACTGTGTTCAAAAATTCATCCCAAAGGAGAAAACAGTTGAAAAATGAGAAAATAATCCACCCTATTGTAAAGTTTGTCTGTGCGATCCAAACGCCGTTTAAGATGAAACTTTTATCCTCAACCGCATACACGACGGAGACGATATCTTGATACTTACCATAATATTGACAGTCATATATGTTATTGTCGCCCTGTTTGTCTGGGGCGGGATACTCGAATCAACAAACTGGGCGGGATGGTTCGCATTGCTGTGCGGTATTTTTTGGCTACCTATCGGGCTTTGTTTCCTGTTTTGGTTTTTAATCTCGTACATAAGAAAGGCTCGCTCATGAAAAAAATAAGCCTCAAAAATCTCATTTGGCGCTTAATTCTCAAAAAGGGTTGGTATCAAGTGACATGGAATAACGGCGCTTTTAATATCAAGGATCGCCTGTTCTGGGACGGAAAGCATTTTCGGAGAATAAGCGGCGGAAAAACACAAGCCGACTACGATTCCCTCTCTATATTTGTCAAACGTCTCAGCCCTTGACAACACCCTGTTTATTCGGATAGGATTTCCTTGAGTGCGTTGCAACACATTCACAGCATAAAAAACCCAGCACGAAAAGAAAACCCGTCGTATCTGAGAGGCGCTCAAGGAGGTCTCAACACGATAGGCGGGTTTTCGTTAAGGGGGGACGTTTTTGAACACTCAAGCGCAATGGCCGCCAGATTACAGAGAAATATTTATCGAGCGCCTGAAATTCAGTAAGGAGCTTGAGCAGGATTTTGAGCTGCGTCGCCAGATAATGACGCACTATAAATACAATCGCGCTGACTGGGTCAGGGATTGGTGTGTTACCTATGACCCTCGAAAAAAATCCCCAGAGCCTAAGCTCTTGCCGCTATATCCATTTGACCGTCAAATAGATTTGCTCGACTTTATGGGCGGGTGTTACGACGACGGAGAAAACGGCCTTATTGAAAAATCTAGGGACATGGGTGCGTCATGGATTGCTTGCGCATTCGCCACTCACTTATGGCTGTTTGAGACCGAGTCCGCGTGTGGTTTTGGCTCTCGTAAGGAGGAGTATGTCGATAAAATTGGCGATCCAAAGTCAATATTCCATAAAATCAGGCAAATAATCCAATACCTCCCGACGTGGATGAAACCACAGGATTACTCTACGTCGTACATGAAAATCATTAACCACGACAACGGATCGACCATAACCGGAGAGGCTGGCGACAATATTGGTCGTGGTGGTCGTACCTCGATATATTTCAAGGATGAGTCCGCCCACTATGAGAGACCGGACAACATTGAGGCCGCGCTCGGTGACAACACGGACGTGCAGATAGATATTTCCTCGGTCAACGGAACGAATAACGTGTTTTATCGTCGTCGTATGGCCGGAGAGGACTGGGTCAGGGGGCAGAAATGCACCAAGGGCATGACGCGGATTTTCGTTATGGACTGGCGTGACCACCCGAATAAGACGCAAGAATGGTATGACACCAGACGCGCACGAGCTGCCCGCGAGGGTCTCCTCCACATGTTCGCGCAAGAGGTTGACCGTGACTATACGTCTGCGATTGAGGGGATCATCATCCCGCCGGACTGGGTTAAGTCTGCGATTGACGCTCATAAAATCCTGTCAGAGAGAGCGGAAAACCCGATAACAGGGTGGAAAACTGGGAAAAAGATATCAGCTCTCGACGTTGCCGATGAGGGCGGGGACAAAAACGCCGAGGGTGTGCGTGATGGTACTGTGCTGTATCACTGTGAGCACTGGGGTGAGGGCGACACTGGCGAAACCACAAGAAAGCATATACGCACATGTCGCGAGCACGGTGTTGAGGAGTTTTATTACGATGGTGTCGGCGTTGGTGCTGGCGTGAAGTCGGAGACAAACAGGCTCAAGGAAGCTGGCGAGCTACCTGAAAACCTCAGAATTTATCCGTGGCTCGCTGGTAACAGCCCCCTGAGGAAAGATGAGCACCTAATCGCGAATGACACAGAGTCGCCAATAATCAAGGATTTCCTTAAAAATCTCAAGGATCAAGGCTGGTGGGAGCTGCGTATCCGTTTCGAAAAAACCCACAAGGCTGTAAAGCAGGGCGCAGTTTATGAGGCGCACGAGCTGATTTCCCTTGATTCGGATATGCCGCGCATTCACGAGCTTGAGTTACAGCTCTCACAGGCTACCGTGAAAAAAGGGTCTCTTAAGTTTCAGGTTGATAAAAAACCAGACGGTGCGACGTCGCCTAACCTTGCCGACATGGTTGTCATCTGTTATCATCCGACGAGACAGCTCTCAATTTTGGACGTGCTATGACAAAAGAAATCACAAACACAGCGGACAGCGAAGTCCAAAACACCTCAATGACAGAAATTACAAACTCATACGGCCTATTCCTTGGGTCGATTGCTGGTTCTCCGCTTACGACGACGCAGCTTTCACAGGCGGACACGCTCTGGTCGTCAAATCGCTGGTATCTTATCTCAAACATGAGGCAGTTGCTCGCTCAGCTCTATGTGGAGCATGGGATCGTGCAGACCCTCATCGACCAGCCCGTAGACGACGCGTTCCGAAAGGGATTCGAGATTAAGTCCGGAGAGCTTGACGGTAATGAAATCGACGACCTTATGACCACACTTGAGCGCGACGGGGCTGTACGCCGGATCATTCAAGCGGTAAAATGGTCAAGACTGTTCGGCGGTGGTGCAATCGTCATTATGACAGACCAAAAGCCTGACACACCCCTCGATATCGAGCAAATCAGTGAGGACGACAACCTCGAATTTCGTGCCGTCGATATGTGGGAGCTTTATGGAAATACAACAAACACAGACCCAGCAATCACGCCGATGTATGGGGATAATAATGACTATTATGATTATTATGGTATCCGCTTGCACCGTTCACGAGTGTACGAAATACACGGCAAGGAAGCCCCCAGCTTTATCCGTCCGCGCCTTAGAGGGTGGGGTATGTCCGAGATTGAGCGTCTGATACGTTCGATAAACAAGTATTTCAAAAATCAGGACGTGCTTTACGAGCTTCTCGATGAGGCGAAAATCGACGTTTACAAGATCAAGAATTTTACGTCCTCTCTTATGCAGAGGGACAGCACTGAGAAAATCGCCAAGCGCGTCGAAATGGCGAATCAGGTCAAGAATTACCTGTCCGCCCTGACAATGGACGCAGAGGACGACTACGCACAAAAGCAAATGAATTTCACGGGTCTCGCGGACGTTATGAAAGTCATACGTGAGGGGATCGCCGCTGACCTGAAAATGCCAGTCACAAAGCTATTCGGCATATCAAGTGCAGGATTTAACTCAGGCGAGGATGATATTGAGAATTACAACTCAATGCTTGAGTCTGAGATACGTGCAAAGGTTAAATTTATCGTTCTTGATATTGTGGCGATTGTCTGTCAAAAGAAATTCGGTTATGTCCCGACCGACCTCAATCTCGACTGGTCTCCGCTCCGTGAGCTATCCGCCGAGGAGGAGCAAACGGTCAAAAACCATAAATTTAACCGCACAATGAGCGCGTATCAGTCTGGTTTGATTACCGCTCAAGAGGCAAAGGAAAACATAAATAAGGGGAATCTATTAGAGGTAGAGGTTGACGAAAATCAGGAAGCGCTTGAGCCTTTAGACGGTCAGTTTACCGTTGGCGAGGGTGATTCCGTCGATGGATAAGGAGCTATCTTGATGGGCGTGATCGTTAATGTTAGTATTTCGAATACTGCGTCCGGCGGAGGCTTAAAAGTTGGCTCTCTCAGTAAAAATCCATTACAACCTGAGCCAGTAATTCCAGATTTTAGTGAGACTGACTTTTTGTCAGACGATTTTGATACAGAGTCATAGAAAGGAAAGACTATGAAAAGATTACTAACTTGTGGCTTAATTGCCTCTTTTGCTCTTATGGTCGGGGCTGCTCACGCGGCTCAAGAGGATAGGTCTACATTTCAGAGTGGGGTTACGTCAAACCTTGCGTCTGGCACAACAATCACAGCCGCCGAGTTGCGTAAGGAAATCACAGACTTGTCAGATAGCTGCTTTTTCATTAATGATGAGACAAGCGACGATTTGACGGAGGGTGCGACAAAACTCCTTATGACAACGTCAGAACGCTCAAAGCTCTCAGGAATTGAGGCCAGCGCTACCGCCGACCAGACAGGAGCGGAAATCAAGGCGCTTTACGAGGCGGAGTCCGACACAAACGCCTTTACAGACGCAGAGCAGACCAAGCTCTCAGGACTGCCCTCAACGATAACGGAGAGTTTTATCATCCCAGCGTCAGCTGAGTCAGGAAACCTCACAACTGGGACGGGTGTGGTTAAGTTTCGTATGCCTTACGCGTTCACGCTTACGGGTGTGCGGGCGTCAGTTGGCACAGCTCCGACCGGATCGACTGTGACGGTCGATATCAATGAGGGCGGAGTGAGTGTTTTATCCACGGAATTAACGATTGACGCCACGGAAAAGACGTCCACAACGGCAGCGACTCCGGTTGTTATATCCGATTCCGCACTCGCGGACGACGCCGAGATCACCATCGACATTGACGCCGTCGGCTCTACGGTTGCGGGTGAGGGTTTAAAGATAACTTTGATCGGAAACCAGTAATTTAAAGCAGTAAGCAAGAGGTTTATTATGAAAAATAGAGAATTTAAGGTATTTGTTTTTGGCTTGTTTTTATCGCTTGGCCTTTACCTCAGCGCAGCTAAGGCAAATTTTGTTGGGAATCCTTATTTGCAGTTTGGTCAAAGCACTGAGCTATCAGAGTTGGATTTTATTTACGCAGCATTTGAATTTGGTGATACCACCTACAACAGCGCCGCCCCGATTACCCATGACTTCACGACAAGCGATGTTGATACAAGTGCGGATACAATCGATTTCGGGTCTAATATCGGCTTCGACCCCTATGTCAATCTATCATCATCTTCCCTTGGTTTGCCTGTTACTTTCTCATCTACAGGAACACTTCCCGCAGGATTGGAGGAGGGAACGGAGTATTACGTTTCGCAAGTGAGCGGATCAGAATTTGAAGTCTATCCTAAAATAGAAGAAAACCCCGCCACACGCCTGTCTTATACCACGCCCGAAGAAAACATATACGAAGCGCAAGCCTTTGCCGTACAAGAGCAAAAGATCGATTTTACCGATACAGGTAGTGGCACACATACCATGTCCAGCGTTAAGACGGCGCAAATCTTTTATGACATGGTGGATCAATATGAGCATACACCGAATGACGTAGATAACAGGAATACATGGATTGAGCTGCGCGATGATGCTTACGGCACATACCGTAAATCCCGTGTCATGGTGCGGGATAATAACACGGCCAGTTATGCGGGATTCGGTAAGGTCTTCACCCTAAGCGGGGATATTACGCAAAGAGGGAATCTTAAACAGGCCACAGCAGAAAAGAGAACAATCGTCCGCTCTATCGTCGGCAGATTCCCAGAGCATTCAAATTTCGGCAATCCTAAAACTACTCTGAATATGCCTGATGAGGTGGACACGGGTGCAGATACTTTGTCGCTTGGATCGCTTAATGACGGAGATCGTTTTAAATTCATCATTAACGGTTCTGGCACACTGCCAAGCCCCTTACTTGAGGATACTGATTATTATTACAGCGCAACGAATGACACCGTACACACAAGCTCCGCTGATGCGATTGCGGGAACAGGTGCGATTGATATCACCACGGTCGGATCAGGAACAGCCACGGCTTATGCCACGCAGCGTGTGGGTGATGGTAATAGGCATGCATTTCTGGCTGAGATTACAGGCGCAGATGAGGACGGATCGTTTGATGCAAACCTATTGACGATTGCAACGGAGCATAACTTCGATACGGATCGTGGGGTTATTGATTACACCAGTGATGCAATCCTGATTACAAGCGGCGCACAAAATGGGCGCTGGCCGACGATGCAAGCGGAAAAACTTTCGCGTGTTCGTTTGTGGTTTCCCGCCGATGCTGACCCACCAGTCCGCGCTGACACGGGCGAGCCAATGGAAAGCGGCATCTACTACTTCGGAGGCGGTACGGGCACTTGCCGTCAAGCTCTTTACGACAACGAAGCCGATGCCATAGCCGACGCAGCGACAAACTGCGATGTGGATGATAGCGATCTTGCGATTAAGTTTACCGATGACGGTAACGGTGAGGTGCAGTTTAAATATGAAGACGAAGGCATCATGTTTAAATATGCAATCGATTCTTCAATAGGAAACGGTGGCAGACCAGCGAAGAAACTTCCGAAGGGCGTTCATCATCACGTATGGGTCGCGGATAGGAATGACCCCGCTGAGAGCGTCGCGGTTATAGATTACTATGTGGATGGTGTTTTCCAATGGCGTATCGACACAGGTGAGAATAAAGGCGATACGGGATCGTCAAGCGGAACAAGTGTAAATCACTTTATTCTTAACTCTATTGCCGCACATGCAACTGGACAGGTGGATGTTTACGCCGATTATTACGGATCATCTACAGGGGCGATTGGACAAGCTGAGATAGATGATTTTTATTCTTATGTTTCGTCACGATTTACACTGGATGGTGTTAAGGAGCGGGCGCGCAATACAGAGCTAGTTTCTATCACAGGGACGGCGGCGGTTGGTGAAACCTTAACCGCAGATTTAGGAACGTGGACGGGGACTGCTCCTATCACATATACCTATCAATGGTATCAGGATGACGGGACGGCCATTTCAGGGGCGACAAGCTCAACCTATACTATCGACGCGGCGTATGAAGGCGACACTATCTATGTCGAGGTTGTGGGCGATAATGAATTAAACCTTCCTAACACGGCAAGAAGTTTAAACACGGCCACGATTACCGAAGCGTTGAGCGTCCCCGTTAATACGGTTCTTCCTGCGATATCAGGGCTTGAGCAGGTCGGGCAAGAGGGCACATGTTCAACAGGGACATGGACAGGTTTACCAACACCAACATATAGCTATCAATGGGAAAATGAAGGCGTAGAAATATCAGGCGCAACGTCTGCAACCTATACTTATCAAGCAACTGACGAAGGTGACACGCTGACTTGTGTTGTCACGGCCACAAACAGTGAAGGATCGGCCACGGCTGAATCAGCGGCGGCGGGTCCGATTGCAGCGGCCAGCTCTTATTCTGATTTTGATGATGCGGGAACACTTGTCGATGCTATTCACACGGGTCGTTCAAACTTGTGGGAAGATGCGGCTGAGACAATCGCCGCCACAACGGATGTACGAAGTATTGAGGGTATTCTCGGAACATCCACAAGCCTATTCCAAGGAACTGTTAGCAGACAAGGACATGTCGGTGTTCGCACATTAAACAGTACAACCGCTATTGATATGGAGGATGCAGACAGTCAGAATTATGGCTCTAATGTCGATATCAGTGATAGCTCGGTTTATGACACATCAACGGGTGTAACGATTGCCTATAGCTTCTACATGGACTCCGTACAGGCTCTACCATTCTATGATTACCTATTAGATAATTCAGACGGATCAGCGGGTATGGGTTTACGTGCAAACGCGGACGGGTTTGATTTCTTTGTGTACGGTAACACTGAGGGGATTATTCTTTTCGATAATATGTTATCGGGGTCACTCGCCGCAGGAATGTATCACATTTTAATCGAGATTACTGAAACAACGGTTAAAGTCTGGATCAACGGCACTTTGACAGGGGATACGACAATCACGGCATTAGGTGGTATCGTGAACACATCTGAGGATTTAAGGTTCTTTGGTGAGTACGATAATTCAGACTTTCAGGATGGTGCGTTTGGTGCGTTCCTTGGGTTTGACAGCACGCTCACCACGGAAATGAAGAACAACGTGATGAACCAGCTTGCCACAGACTTTGGCGGGACATGGACTAATTTAAGTTTTAACACTTACACCATGCCACCGACCAAGTTCGCATCGAATGACAATCACCTTCCAACATATTTGAGAGCCGCCAATGCCCGATAATGAAAAAGACCACCTCACAAAAATGAATAACTCACTCATACGCGTCGAGGAGATTCTTAAACAGGTTAAGGAGACCGCCGAAAAAACAGAGGTCAAGGTTTCCGAGATCAATGAAAGGACAATCGAGCATGGCGCAGCGATTAAGTCGGCGCACAAAAGAATTGACACTCACGACGATCATATAGAGGATTACAAGAGGACAAAAAACAAAGCTCTGGGCTTTATGTTTGGCGGGGGATTCCTGTCCGGAGGGGCTGGGGCAATGTTTGCGAAATTCTTTAGTGGAGCAGGATGAAACAAATCGACCCTATCAGACTGATGAGCGATTACTTTGAGGACATAGAGAAAGAGGTTCTTAAGGTTTTTGTTGACGTCTTGTATATCCCTTTACTCGACGCCATGTCCATGAGAATCCCTGAAATTAAAAACTCAAGCTCAATTTTGGCCGCCGCAGTGCGAAAAGGGACTGTATGGCACGACGGAAACAGGTTTTACGGTCAATTTAACTCAAAAATAAGCAAAGAGTTGCGAAAAATGGGTGCAACTTACGATAAAAGGTCAAAATCATGGTATTTTAACGGTACTTTACCCCCAGAAATCAGCTCAGCACAGGTTTTTGCTGTGTCGCAATATAACTCGGCTCGCGCCTCCGCCGTTATCGCTCTGGATAAGATTGCACAAAACTCGGTCTTGACCGACTCTTTAAATAAGGCTTACCAGAAAACAGTCAAAACAATGGATAAGGACATATACACGGCGGCGAGCCGGATAATGATTCCTCCTCAAATAACAGACGACGCGAGGGATATAATCGCGAAAGAATGGTCTGACAATATGGAGTTGCACATAAAGGGCTGGCTTGACAAGAATATCAAAAAGCTAAGGGATGAAATTGAGGGGAATGTGTTCAAGGGAAACAGAGCCGAGTCGCTTGTCGCCCATATTACTCGCAGTTATCAGGTGAGTGAGAGAAAAGCAAAATCGCTCGCCCGTCAGGAAACGTCCCTCCTTATGAGTAAGTTTCGCGAGCAGCGTTATAAAACAATGGGGAGCTACGGTTACAAGTGGTCGACCTCTGGCGACGGGAAGGTGCGCGACGACCATAAAGACCTTGAGGGAAAAGTCGTGCGCTGGGACGATCCGCCGATAGTAGACAAGAAATCAGGACGCCGCGCTCATGCGGGTGAGGATTTTGGTTGCAGGTGTGTCGCCATTCCGCTATTCAAATAAAAACCCCAGCTCAAGGCTGAGGTTTGAAATATAAATTTGTTCAAAGCAAAACCTTAACTATAGTTTTTTCATGGCGAGACTCCTTGTGCAAGTGTTGATATACCAATAATCAAATAATATACAAACGTAAACACCATGTCAACACAATAAGCCATATTGATTTTACTGGTGATTAACTGTATTCTTGATAGAAAGTCCTAACGGGGAAATCATGGAAAAGAAAATCGACAATAGTGTGGGATTATCTGAGAGTCAGGTTTCGGCAATTATGGCCGCCCTAAACATTGACGACCAGAAAAAAAACGCCCTACAATATCCGAAAATATTTTATTGTCGCCACATGGAGGCAGGTCTCGCAGGTTACGAAAGCGAGACGATCCTTGTGGGTCACGATTGTATTAAAAAAATGATGCCCTCATTTCAAGGGAAGCCCGTCTATGTCGATCACGTCGAAGAGGTTGACCTTGAGAATATCCAAAACGAGGCTCACGGTTATGTTGTTGAGACGTTCTTTCTTGACCTTGACGGCTGGGTGTGGTCGAAATTTATCGTTGTGGATGACCTCGCATTCGAGGCAATCGCGAAAGGCTGGGCTGTATCAAATGCGTACGTACCAACGAAATCAGGTCGCGGAGGTACTCATCATAATTGCAGATATGACCGCGAAATTTTCGACGCAGAATTTACGCACCTTGCAATCGTTCCAAATCCGAGGTATGAATCTAGTTGTGTGATGTCTCCGGACGAATTTAAAAAATATTGTGAAGATAAGCGCGAGGAGCAAAAGCAACTCGTAAACAGCAAGTCAAAGAAAGGTTTGAGAATGTTTTCATTTTACAAAAACAAACGTGAGGAAGTCTCGGAGATCGACGAGGACACAATGATCGAGATCAAGAACGACAACGGCGAGGTTGTTGATACTGTCTCATTTAAAAACATGGTTGATGCCGTCCAAAATAAAAAGAATGAAGACGACGAAAAAGAGCAAAAGTGCAACATGGATCAAATGGTAAAGGTTGGCGACGAGGAAATGTCCCTCAAAGAGCTTGCTAATCGCTATCAGAAAATGTCATCCAAAAAGAACGCCGACGATGAGGACGAGAAGTCTAACGAGGGCGACGATGAGGATGAAAAGAAAAACGAATCTGAGGAGAAGGACGAAAAGAAAAACTCCGATGATAATGAGGACGAGAAAAAGAACGCCAAGTCTGAGAAAGATGAAAAGCACTTTAAAGCCCTCAAGAATGCTGGCGATAAAGGTCAGGTTGTCAACGTAATTGACTCGCAGTCCCGTAAGGTGCAGCGCGGTCAAGAGCGTTATGGTTAATTAGGAAGGTCGAAAAAGGAGATTTAAATCATGGGACAGAATCCTAACCAGTTCTCACAAAATGCCGAGGTTGGTGATATCGACCTACAAGGCGGTGCAAGCAACGTCATGTCAGTGCTGGCGGCTGCGGGTACAGCAACACTCCCAGCGGGTACGGCTGTCAAGATGGCCGACGTCGCGGGCAAGATGCCTCAAGTCACAAAGACGACCGCCGATGCTGACGAGGTTCTCGGTTTTGTTGTCCACAACTTCAAAAAAGGCTCTTATGAGGCTGGTGAGGCTCTTGAGATTGCCATAAAAGGCACGATTATGTATATGACCGCTGGCGCGGCCATTGCTCGCGGCGCAGAGGTTGAGTACGACGTATCTGAGGAGAAGGTCATCACAGAGGCAGGGACAAACCCCAAAGTCGGTTGGGCTTTGGATAAGGCCGCCGCCGATGGTGATTTGATCCGAGTGTATATCGAAACGCCTTACGCTTTCGCTCGTTAATCATTCATATAAGGAAAAGGAAAGAAAGATATGAGACACCAAGTTTTAAATTCTAAAGGAGACCCTATCCTTTTGAATGAAGCGGAGCAGCATAACTCTGATTATGTAGCTCAGCAAATCCGTAACTCTAATTTCGGGATTGAGGTTGACGTCACTACACTGACAACGATCATTAAGTCGATCACGGAACAAAAGTTCTTTCAGGTTGCCCCTGCTAAGTACATGCCCGTCGTTGTCGGCGAGGGTGCTTGGTCAGTTGAGCTTTTGAAGTATCGCGAGTTCTCAACTGGTGACGACTTCGAAACTGGTATCATGAACACAGCGGCGGACAATTCCCGACTTTCTGAGGTAGACGCTGCGGTTGATCCTATCAAAGTACCAGTAATCAACTGGGCGAAGGCTATCACATGGTCAATCTTTGACCTGAAACATGCCTCTCAAGCAGGAAACTGGGACTTGGTAAGCTCAAAAGAGCGCTCAAGAAAGAAAAACTGGGACTTAGGTATCCAGAAAATCGCTTTCTTTGGCATGAATGCTCGCGCCGATGTAAACGGCCTTTTGACTCAAACCGACGTGACGTCAAACACGACGCTGATTACAAAGACAATTAGCTCAATGACGGACACAGAGTTTGAAACATTTGTCGCGGGTGTGGTTGGTGCTTACCGTACAAACTGCGCATTTACAGCAATGCCGTCGCGCTTTATCATCCCAGAGCTTGACTATAACGGCCTTGCGGTATCTGTGGACGAGAATTTCGGTCTTAAGTCGAAATTACAGCGCTTGCTTGAGGCTTTCCGCTTGATTACGCAAAACGACAAGTTTGAAATTCTCCCTCTTGCGTATGCCGACCAAGCGAATAACGCCGACATTACAGGTCTAAACAAAAACCGCTATGTCCTTATGAATCACGATGAGGATAGCGTGAGAATGGATATTCCTGTAGATTACACAAGCACATTGCAGAACACGCTTAATGGCGTACAGTTCCAAAATGGCGCTTACGGTCAATTCACTGGTGTTAAAGCCTACCGCCCTAAAGAAATGCTATATTTCGACTGGGCTGCATAGTCTTAACGCCTGAAAGAAAGAAAGGAAACTTTTGATATGTCAAAAGAGAAAACCACAGTAATCCACAACCACGGCGCTCGCGTTATTGCGTGTTCCGCTGGTGAATTAGAGCCTAAGAAGTCTATGAAAGTCCCCGTTGAGGAGGCTGAAAAACTTCAAAAGCTGTTCGCTGGTGAGATTTCTGACGTGAAAGAGCAAGTTGACGGTCTTGATGATGAAAAGAAAGACCTAAAGGCTCAAATCGCAGAGCTGGAAAAAAAAATCAGTGAGATTTCTGACGAAGGCGCTGAGGAGCTTCAAAAAGCTAACGAGGCGCTGACTGAGCAGGTTAAAGAGCTTGAGTCAGAAAAAGAGGCTCTATCGAAAGAAGTCGCTGAGCTTAAAGAGGCTCTCGACGAGGCGACAAAGCCGGACGCCGACGCTGATGCGGAGGGCAAAGCAGACGCCAAAAAAACCAAATAAATAAAGATTCCTTGTGGTTAAGGAAATGAGAGAGGAATCCCGATGGACTTGTCAACGATATCAGCCGATGATTTTAAAGACTTGTTTTATCGGGATTTCGCATATTTGCCGGAATACGACAACACAAAGACGTATTTCCTTGGCGACATAGTTTATTATTCAGACACCGGAAATTTTTATAAGGTCACGACAATCCCCTCAACGTCTGATTTCGACTCTGGTGATTTTGATAGTGGTGATTTTGACACCGTGGCCTCGGCCAATAGCATTACAGGCATTCTCCCGACGAATACGGCTGTATGGACTGTTACGAATGAGGACAGCACGCTCAACTATGTGCTTGACGCCGATATCACGAGAGCACAAGCTGAGGCGGAAATGCAGCTCAATCAATCGCTGTTTTCTCAGGATTCTCATATAACTCTCGCTTACAATTACCTGACAGCCCATTACCTTGTGAATGACCTCAGGGCTGCAAAAGGCGGCCTAAACAGTAAGCCGAATTTTATTGTGTCGTCAAAGACCGCTGGCTCTGTGTCTGAAAGCTACGCCATACCGGACGCGTTTAAGAGCGACCCTATTGTCCAATTTTACAGCCAAACCGCTTACGGCAACAAATACCTGTCTATGGTACTCCCTCGCATGGTCGGGAATGTCGTGGCAGTTGCCGGAGCGACACAGGCATGACCTCAAAGAATCGCACAAAAATAGACTTTAACCTCGACGGCCTCAATGAGATCGTCAAGGAAATGGGCGGGAAGTATGTAACCCGCGTCGGGATTTTGGGTCAGGACGGTGCTCGCTCTGGGGATGATGCGCTCGGAAACGCTGAAATAGGTCTTGTCCATTTATTCGGTAGCGTATCGAGAAACATACCCGCTCGCGACTTCTTAAGGTTTCCGCTTGAGTTCAAGTCAAAGGAATTTCTTAAGGGCATTAAGAGCGGATTTTCTGGACATTTCTTTGAAAAAGGCGAATATAAAAAGGTACATGAGCTTATGGGTATCAAGGCCGAGAATATCGTGCAAGATGCTTTCGCGTCTGGCGGATTTGGTCACTGGCCTGAGCTTGCACAATCAACCGCAGAGCGTAAAGGATCGTCAGCAATATTGATCGATTCCGCTCAGCTCCGCCGCTCTATCACAAGCGACGTTGTAAACGCTTCGGAGGTCAAATGACTGTAAAAGTAAATCAAATTAGTGGTATGCCAGACGTCTCCGGAACGCTTGAGGGCTGGAAACATGACATAACTCTCGTGAAGCTAAGCCGGACAATCACGGACGGGGTGTCGACGCCGACCGAGACAGAGCACGAATATAGCGGCACTGTTCAACCTCTCAGCCCTCAGCAAATCAAGCTCAAGGATGAGGGTCAACGATCATGGTCATGGTGGCAAATACACATTGACATAAACGCTCCGGTCGAGCTTATACCGGACGACCGAATAGTGTATAATGGCCTCAAGCTCAAGGTTATGGCAAAAAGAAACTACACCTTAAACGGCTATATTGAATATCATGCGATTGAGGATTATGCGAGATAATGGATAACGGACTAAAAATCGCTCAGATTATCGTTGATATTATCAAGACTCACATGAATCTTGATAGCCAGCTCGTATTTATCGAGAACAAAAACCACAATATCGACACGACGGCGAATTTACAAGTGACGGTCAGGCCGACCGAGGGGATTGTGATATCATCGACAAGCCATATACACGAGGATTCTGGTGATGTATATGAGCGCTCGGCTGTGACTGTGAGGCAGAATGTCGTTGTAGACATAATGAGCGCCGTTGAGGGTGTGGACGCAAACAATGACGCCATGTCACGACGCTGGGAGGTTATTGCTGCGCTGGGGTCTATTTATTCACAGCAAAAGCAAAACCAGCATGATTTTAAGATTTTAAAAATCCCTAACAGTTTTCTGGACACCTCAGCCGCCGAGGGTGGGTCACAGTTGAATAGGTACACACTATCATTTGCGACTCTTGTGTGTTATAAAAAAGATACGTTGCTCTCTGCGGACTCGTCGGAATATTACGACTCATTCGGGACGAGAGTGGACGACGAGGACACAATCGGCGGCGCTGAGGGTCTTTTCGAATTTACTATTGACGAAAATACGGAGCTATAAAAATGGAATTGCCTGTCTCTAATATTATCAATGTCAGCATTACGAATACGCCGTCAGGTTTGACAGAGAAGAACGTAAACAGCCTTATGCTTTTCACGCATGAGACCCCTGACAGCCTCAACTCTTACGACATATTTATCAGCCCCTCTCAGGTTGCTGAGGTTTACGGTACAAGCTCGGTAACGTATCAAATGGCAAACGCCATTTTCGCACAGTCTCCGAATTTGCGCACTGGTGATGGTCGCCTCGTTATTGCCCCTCTTGAGGGTGCGGTAAGCGCTACACAGGGCGACTTTACGACCGCAGATATTGACGCAAATCTCGCGGATATCATTCTCGTTACTGACGGGGATTTACGTGTCACAATCGACTCGGTAAATTACGACCTTACGTCACTGAATTTCACGGCTGCAACTGACTGGGATGACGTGGCGGCCTTGCTTGATGCTCGGTTGTCGAATGGCATTGTGACGGCCACTGCAAACGGTATTAAAATCACCTCCAAAAAGGTTGGGGATGACAGCGACGTCACAATCGCCGCCGTACCCGCTGGGACTGGTACTGCTATGGAGGGCGCTGGATACTTTAATGCTGCGGGCGGCACAGCCACAAGCGGAGCGGATAGCTCCGGAGAAACGCTCGTCGACGCTATTGCTCGCGTTGGCGGTTCGGTTGGCTTTGTTCCGTTTATCACCACACTTGAAATTGAGGACGACGTCCTTGTGACCACGTCAAACGCCGTTCAAGCTATGGATAAAATTTTCCTACACCACTTTGTCAGTACGGCTGATATTGCTGGGGTTATCACGACGGTGCAGAATGCTGCGAATACGAAAACCCGCTGTTTGCTTTACACAGAGTCACCAGCGAAAGCAAATCTATTCAAGGCGGCCTATGCTGGTCGAGCTTTCTCTGTGAATTTCCAAGGATCGTTGACAAGCCAGACGATGAATTTGAAACAGTTGGCAACGATTACGCAGGACAACGGGATCACACAAACATTATTTGAACAGGCGAAAACCGCCGGAGCTGATTTGTATGTGTCTTTCGAGGGTGTCGTTTCGGTTGTTTCGAATGGTGGTAACGACTTCTTTGACAATGTCTACAATGACCTCGCGCTGAAATTCGCGCTTGAGGCTGGGGGTTTTAATTTCCTCCGCCAGACAAACACAAAAGTACCTCAGACAGAGCAGGGTATGAATGGCCTTAAAACGGCGTACGCAACTGTCCTTGAGCGATTTGTAAAGGCTGGCGTTATCGCCGCAGGGTCATGGACTTCGAGCGAGCGTTTCGGTGATCCGGAGATTTTCGACGAGGCTGTGCTTGAGGCTGGTTATTACGTTTACAGCGAGCCGATTACACAGCAAGCGGCGTCTGAGCGAGAAGCAAGGGAAGCCCCGCTCGTGCAGATAGCCGTCAAGAGAGCTGGTGCAATCCACTCAAGCGACGTTATTGTGCTTGTTAATGATTAAAGGAGAATGAGAGCATGAACACATATTCCGTTTCTGGTAGCGATACCTTTACAATTTTCGGGCGCACGTTTAACGATTTCGCTGACGCTGATAACCTTACCATTGCTTATGGTGAGGACTTGGTCGCTGCGAGCACTGGTAAAAATCAAAACACCATTTTCGCCAAAAACGAGAAGGGCAACAACGCAACTATTACAATCCGTTTATTGCGCGGATCGGCGGACGACAGGTTCTTACAGCAAAAACAAGCTGATACTGACAAGGATTTCGCCGCGACTGTTCTGGCTGACGGTGAATTTATAAAGCGCATGGGTGACGGTTCTGGTAGCGTTATAAATGATTCTTATCGCTTACAAGGCGGTATGATAATGCGTCGTGTGGACGCAAAGGAAAATGTGGAGGGGGACACAGACCAAGCGGTAGCCGTTTATACAATGGTATTCGCGTCAGTTAAGAGAGGAATGAGATAACATGTCCGAGGAATTTAAAGCTCCCTCAGGAAAGAAAATCGTTATTAACCCCGCTGACTTTTGTGACGTTCTTGACCTCAAGAATGCTATACAAAAGGCGGCCATTGCGTCCGGCCTTGATATCCCGACAAGCCTGAGCGCCGAGCTTATGGATCAGGATATTGATTTGTCCGGACTGATTAAAACGGCCTTGACCGTTGACAGTGATAAAGACGTACAAGAGTGCGCCTTTAAATGCTTGACACGATGCACAAGAGGCGGGGAGAAAATCACAAAAGAGACTTTTGACGATATCGAGGCGCGTGAGGATTATTATGACATTGTCCTGTCTTGCTTTAAGGTCAATCTTACCCCTTTTTTCAAGCCTCTCCTTTCGAAGTTGTCCCCGTTTCTGGACAAAATGTCAAAGATAGGCGAGGCAGAAAACCCAAAGTCAGAATAGACGACGAGGCCGCGTTTTACGCCGCTCGGTTGGCAAAGTCTGGATACTTCGGCGGAGACCCGCACAGGGTTTTGCACTCCCCTATTGATATCGTTATGAATGTGATACACTTTGAGAGGTTCGAATATGATTACGAGCTTGCTCAAGACGCTTTAATCTCAGAAGGGGAGCAATAATGAAAGTCGGTGAGTTATTTGTAGCGCTGGGATTTGACGTTGACGAGGATAAACTCAAGGGGTTCAATGACCGAATTACCACGGCAAGAAACAACGTAATAAAGCTCGCGGCGGTTGCTGCGGCTGGCGTTTTTGCTGTGAATAGATTTGTGGCCGGATCGGTCGACGCAGCTCTATCAATGCGCAATTTCAACACAGAAACAGGAAACTCAATAGAGACCTTGCAAAAATGGCAACGTGTCGCTGTGATGAAAAACCCCGCAATGTCCGCCGACCAAGTGACCGAATCATTTAAGGCTATGGCTCAGGCAATCGCCGACGTTGAAATGGGCAAGGGAAACCCAGCCGCATTTTCTATGCTCGGAATTACAGACGTGCGCGGTCGTGATGTTGGTGACGTCCTTGAGGAGCTGAGGGTTAAAATTGACAGAAACCTCGACGAGTGGACGAGAAACGGGAAAGTGGCGGCTGTTTTTGGACGTGGCGGCCTACTGTCACAAATTGGTTTCGATCCGTCGATGATTCAGGCGCTCCGGCTGTCAAAAAAGGAATTTGACTCCTTATCGAAAAATAAGTTTTTGAAACAAGAGCAAATTGACAGGCTTGTAAAACTCAGTGAGTCCTTTGCTCGGATACGTGTTGAGTGGAATTTATTTAAGGACACAGTTTCCGCCGAGATTGCTCCGTATTTGATCGAGTACCTCGATAAAGTAATCCCGATGGTGGTCGGGTTCAAAAACGAGCTTGTGGCCACATGGAAAGCGCTATCTAACTTGTGGGACAACCTTGAGCCGAGAGATAAAACTGCGCTCAAGGCTCTGGCGATTGGTTTGGTTGTATGGTTCAATCCGGTCAAGACGCTTTTTGTCGGCCTTGCGTGGGCGCTGTATGAGGTCGGGAAGGCATGGAGAGACCTTGAGAACAGCAACCTATATAAAGCGGCGCAGACAATACGCGCCGCACCTCAAAATCTTGTTAATAAGCTGAGCGCTATACAAATGGCTCAGGTTGATTTTATGTCCGGCCTTTTCGGTGGCGGAGCTGAGAGCGATTTCGCGAGAATGCAAAAAAACAGCAATATAAACTTTACAAATGTGTGGAACATTCAGAGCAGTCAAGACCTCAACGGTCTGTCCGACGTGCTTATCGAGCAGCAATCGAGAATGTTGAAAGCGGCGGCGGCTGACCAAGGTAACGGGGGGCGCTTTTAATGGCTAGAATCCTGTTTTCTATATCTGTGAGTTACGACCCTATGATCCAAAAACTTATGGATATAGCCGCGAAAAATTCCGCTGTGCATGATAATGTTGTAAAGATGAATGAGGAAAACGAGCTTTTCGTCAAGACTGGGGACGGATCAAAAATTCAAGTCCATTTGTCCGACAAGGCTCTCGACTTACTTTACCACCATGAGGGGGCGCTATGACAACAAATCTCGACTTATTCGGCGAAGCTCTAAACGGGTATATTGTGACGCCGCTGAATGCTTTCGGCTTTGGCGGATTCCTCTTTGACGTTGAGGGGGAAACCTCCGTCAATTTAACCGCTGAGATTACCGACCATTATCTCGAAGATAATAGCGCGGTGCAGGATCATATCGCCATAAGACCCAAAAAACTAACCCTAAAGGGGTATGTGGGGGAGCTTGTCCACCGCAATGAGGAGGAGGATGGGGCGATAATCCAAAAGGTCACGCAAAAGCTGACCGTTGCGTCTCAGTACCTACCGACACTTTCCGCCGCTACAAAGCAGATACAGGACGCAAAGCGCGAAGCTCTTGAGGATGGCGTATCCCTTGAGGACGTGCGCCTTGATAGTATTAACCGCATAACAGACTATTACGCTTTTGCGAGAAATGTCCTTACGCCTGTGAGTAAACAACAGCAAGCATATATGTATTTTAAGGCACTGCATGAGGGGAAATTCCTTGTTTCTGTGCAAACTCCTTTTGAGTTTATGAATCGCATGGCCATAGAATCCGTTTCCGCAAAGCAGGACGAGGGGTCAAGGTTCGTCAGTGATTTTACAATCGTGCTCAAAGAAATTCGCACCGTGTCCGTTCTTAATGCTGAGGCCAATGATACGCAGTACACTGTCACAGAGGCGTCGCCAGAGGATATATACCAAGGTCGTCGCCAGTATCAAGAGGAGGCTCTCAGGCAGGTCGGGAATATGGACGGCTTACCGGAGGACGATCCGGTCGCAAGGTGGCAAGCGGCGCGTGATGCACAGGCGGAATTTTTAGCAAGTGGGAATCCTTTTGAATGAGATATCTGAATAAAATATCAGCGAGCGCACACCAAAGATTTAACCTTACGGGGAATAAGGGGCAGTCTATCACGATGACACTGAAATACAGGCCGTCTCAAGAGGCTTGGTATGCAGACTTTGAGTATGAGGGGCGGAGTATCAATTCAGTCCGTATCGTAAACTCTCCGAATATTCTGAGGAAATTCAGGAATATATTCCCGTTTGGCTTACAATGTGTTACAAGGGACGGTCTTGACCCTGTTTTCGTGGATGACTTCTCAAATCAGAATGCAAGCCTTTACTTGCTTGATGAGGATGAGGTCAGTACGGTCGAGGAGAGCATTTACTAATGGCTGATAAATTAGGGCGCAGTTACCGAGTCACAATCGACCCAGCCGACGGGCAAGACCCTATCGTCATCGGCCTCCCTTTGACGTGTCAAATATGGATGAGGCGGTCACAAATGGCGTCTCTCAACTATCTGACGATTGATATACATAACCTCTCGCCACGTGTTCGGGATAGGATTTTTCAAGACAGGTTTGAATATAGAGACCGGACGATAACGCTTGAGGGCGGGTATGACTCCCTCTCTCTTATGTTCAAGGGCTACATATTCGAGGCTGGAAGCTCTCGCGAGGGCACTGAAATAGTGACGCGCATAGAGGCGAGGGACGGAAATTTCGACGTCATGCAGACTCGCACATTCCAGACAATCAGTAAGGGGAAAACTCTAAAGGACGTTTTTGAGTTTTTGATCGGGCAATTTCCCAACCTTGAAAAAGGGGCTATTGGAAACTATGACGAGGTGCTGCAAAGGCCAGTGACATTGAACGGCAACACTTACGACCTGCTCAAAGAATACAGCGACGGTCAGGTGTTTATCGACAAAAACAGGGTTTTCGTTCTAAAGGACAATGAGGTCATAACCGGAGACATTCCGTTACTCAATGTCGACACAGGACTGCTCGAAACACCAAGGCGGGACGACGGTTTCTTGAGTATCTCAACCCTGTTTGAGCCTCGAATAACCATAAAACAGAGCGTTGAGCTTCAAAGTTTAGTGCAACCCATATATAATGGGGAATATCAGGTCGTCGGGATACAGCACCAAGGTACTATTTCGGAGGCTGTGGCTGGTAGCTTTGTGACAACCATAGAGCTTTGGGTCGGTAACAACAAATTTCAGATTGTGGAGAGTGTATAAATGGCAGAAAGACGAGCGCCAGTCACTACGCCGGACATGACAAACTTGCTCGACCGGACGAAAAGAGACCTAAAAAATACACTAAATTGCGTGAAAATCGGGACAATCCAGAGTTTCGATACCGCGACGCAGCTTGCCTCTGTGAAAATATCCATAAAGCAGGTTGTGTCCATAGATGAAAACGAGGTCAGGACGGTAAAAGACTACCCTGTTTTGTTGGAAGTGCCAGTCATAACGCTTTTTGGTGGGGTGGATTTCCTGTCTATGCCGATTCAGTCCGGAGACAACTGTTTGTTGTTTTTCAATGACAGGCAGATAGACAACTGGCTCGTATCCGGAGACGGCCTAGCGCCCTCAGTTTCCCGCGCTCACGATATTTCCGACGCGATTGCTATCGTAGGGGTAAGGCCGCTCACAAACTCAATAGCGAATTATCTGGCGAATGGCATAAGATTAAGTCACGGCGGGGGTAGCGCTCAAATGGATTTGACGGACGACCTGATAACCACAATCGCCGATTTGTTTGTCCATGAGGGCGATATGCGAGTCGAGGGAGACGTCCGGATCGAGGGGAATTTGACGATTGACGGCGAAACCTTTGGTAATGGGGCGGGAGAGTGGATTATAAAGGACGATATTGTCCAAGAATCAGGAAAATCAATTCACGCGGGCAATGGGGCGACTGGATCGTTTGACGTTGTAACGGTTGTGGACGGGATTGTCGTGGGAGGTAGCTAAATGATATTCAGAAACTTAACAGCTCAACATGACTGGACGTTCGGAGCTGGTATACAAAATTATACGAAAGAGCAAGAGGCTATCGGTCTGAATATTAAGACGCGAATCCTCTCGTGGGTTGGTGACTGTTTTTTCGACCAGCAAGCCGGAATAGACTGGCTCAATCGGCTGGGAAACAAAAACCAGCGCTCTCTTTTAGAGTTGGACTTACGGAGAGTTATCCTGCAAACTGAGGGCGTGACGGCTATAGTGAGTTTTGATACTATATTAAACGCTCGCGATTTTACCGCAGATTATAGCGTGAACACAATTTACTCGAAGGATTTCCAAGATTCTTTGACCGTGGAGATTTAAAAAATGGCTGATTTACTGGACGAAAATGGACTATCCGTTTTAACCCTTGAGGAAATTACGACAAACCTTGAGACGGCTTTCCGCGATATATACGGGAACGACATAAACCTCGACCAAAACAGCCCAGACGGTCAAATGATTGGAATATTCGCACAGGCCGCGACTGACTTGAGGGAGTTACTCACAGAGATAAACGCCGGATTTGATCCGGATCAAGCGGTCGGTGTAATTCTTGACCAAAGGGTAGCCCTTAACAATATCGCAAGACAGGGCGGCACTTACACAATTCAGCCGATTGAGATTGTCGTGGATCGTACCGTAAATCTTGAGGGGCTGGACGATGACTTTAACGACCCTGACGGCACTGGATACACAATTCAGGACGACGCCGGAAACCAGTTTATTTTGATCGACAGCACGACCTTGACGGCTGGCACTTATACAAAGAATTTCAGAGCGAAAACGGTCGGTAAGGTTGAGACCACAATCGGGACGGTACAGAATCAGGTTACGGTCGTTCTCGGCGTCACAAGCATAGACAACACCTCCGGAGCGCTTTCGGTTGGCACTGACGAGGAGACGGACGCCGAGCTGAGGGTGAGGAGACAGCAATCGGTTGCCCTATCGTCCGCCGGATACTTGAACGGGATACAGGGCGCTCTTTTGGCGCTTGATGGTGTATCAGAGGCTCGTGTATATGAGAATTTCACAAATGTAGTTGACGCGGACGGTATCCCCGCTCATGGGATTTGGTGTATTGTCGAGGGTGGATCAAATGAAGATATCGCGGGAATTATATACTCTCGGAAAACATACGGAGCGAATATGAAAGGTGACGTCACGGTCGATATTGAGACGGCGTCCGGAGGGGTGTTTACAGCTCAATTTGATAGGCCGACGGCTGAGAATCTTCATATCAGATTTGGCATTCAAGACGTGAGTGTGAGTCCTGTTTACGATCAGGCCGCTATCAAGCAATCAATCGTTGACCTAAAGTCTTACAATGTCGGCGATTATGCTGAGACGTCCAGCCTGACAGCAATCGCGCTCGCCGCTATAAATGCGAATGGTGGCGGAGGTGTTCCGGTCAACCTTGAGATTTCGAAAAACGGAGCTGATTGGTTTGATTACCTTGACACCACAGCAAAAGACAATCAATTCACTCTGGACACGACCAGAATCACTATAACGGAGCTTTAATGCTTGAGCTTATATCTTATTATGTAAATCTGCTTATTATACAGTATCACAATAAGCCAAACGCCAAGGCCACGATTGAGGCTCTTGTCACCTCGTTAATTGCGAGCGGGATATACACAGATGTGCGCGACGGATATGACTTAGACACGGCGGTCGGTACACAGCTCGACGTTTTGGGAAAATATGAGGATATTGATCGCTTTTACCAAGGGCAGGACTTTTCCGGAAATTTCGGGTTACTACTTTATGACGAGGTTGACGCCCCTCCGAGTGATAGAGAGGGATTCACAACGTACGCAGATTTTGAGACAAAAGAGGGGGCTTGGTTGAATTATATCAAGCTCGTGTCCGATGATTTTATATTGCCGGACGAGGATTTCAGGCAGCTTATAAAGCTGAGAATCATACAAAACAACTCAAATCACTCGCACAAGGAAATCGACGACGCTGTATATGAGTTTTTTGAGGCCACCCTGATTCCTGATAGTGGTGGAAATATGGTTATGAATTATTTCATAACTGAGGAGGTGACTGAATTTGCTTTTATAGCATTCCAGAAAGAGGCTCTCCCTCGACCCGCCGCTGTAAAGCTGAATTATTTTATTGAGATTGATCCTCCGTGGTTTGGGTTTACGACTTACTCAGAGGATGAGGCGCACGAGTACACGTCGGGATTTACGACATACGCCGATTATGATACAAAGGAGGGGAATACCCTCCGTTATTTGCAACTTTTAGAGGTTTAAAAAATGGCAAGAATTACAAGAAAACACCAAAAAGTATTTGCGGGGAGCGCTGCGAATAACGGACAATTTGGATCAGCTCAGGCCGGAACGAAAGTTCTATCAAATGATCCTGACACTTTACAGGCTCTTGCGGCCTTTGATAACGGCTGGAACGACGCGACAATATCGTCGGCGAAACTGCCAACCCTTGAGGAAATGCAAGCCCTCCACTTTATTACAACGCGTCAGATTGCTTATTTGTTTCAAGAGGGTATTCCTGAGTACAGCTCCGAGGCTGAATACTACCAAAACAGCATAGTGAGGAAATCAGGAACGTATGAGCTTTACGGTTCTAAGATTAACACAAATACAGGGAACGCTCTCCCAGTCCAGACGGATGACGCAAACTGGCAGTATTTGGGAGATTTGGCAGTCTTAAGCTCCGGAGGTGTTCCGGTTGGGACGGTTGTTTCATTTTCAACGGACACAGAGCCTACAGATTTCTTTGAGTGTGACGGTTCGGCTATAAGTCGGACAACATACGCGGAGCTTTTCGCTGTTATTGGCACTTTGTACGGTGTAGGGGATGGCTCTACAACATTCAACCTCCCAGACCTCCGAGGCGAATTTATTCGTGGTTATGACAACGGTGCGGGGAACGACCCCGACGCTGCGAGCCGTACCGACGCGGGCGACGGTGCTACAACTGGCGACAATGTCGGTACGAAACAGGCCGATGAGTTCGAGAGCCACGTACATGATTTCTATATCGGTGGTAATGCGGTGGGCGGTAACAGGTACGCGGTTCAAGGCGCGAGTTTACGCGAGGGAACAAACCCTGCGTCTGCCCCATTTATTGACGAGGGTGGAAATGAGACGCGCCCCCGAAATGTGTCCATGATGTACTGCATCAAGTATCAATAGGAGAATCTTGAAATGAAAATTTACCACTACAATAGAAACGGCGTCTATAAAGGCGAGTCTGAGGCTAAGGTCGACAAGAGAGAGACCGAAAAATCTGAGGACAAGGAAACCGTTTACAGAATCCCAGCACATGCGACAACGGTGAAACCGCCGTCAGAGAAAAAAGGAAAAGTCAGGGTTTTTGACAAGGAAACAGAGGTTTGGTCTCAGGTTGACGACAAGACCGGACTGGAATTTTATGACCTTGAGACTGGCCGTAAAATTGTGGCCACCTCTTTTGATTTTGATGAGACTGGATACACAAACAAAAAGCCTCAAGGGGTTGAGTTTGAGAGCTGGGACGCTGACGCAGAGGAGTGGGCGGTCGACCTCACGAAATACCTATCATCATATAGAGATCAATTTGTTTATGCTGGAATTGAAGTTAATGACATTACGATCCCAACTGACGATCTTACTGTGAGCCGAATCACTGGCGCGAGGATCAAGGCAGACTTAGACCCAGACTTTACGTTTAAGTGGAAAGTTAGCGGTTCATTTGTTGACCTTACGGCTGAGCAGATTATCGCTATATCTGACGCTATCTTTAATCATATTCAGAATTGCTTTACCGCAGAGTCCGGCGTTAGTCTTGACGGGCTTACGACCATACAAGAAGTTGAGGAAGCCTTTGACACTGCACTCTCTGACGTTCTAGGGGCTTAGTATGAATAAATACATAAAAGCTATTATGTTGCTCTTTGCCTTTTTATATGGCGGCTTTGTTTCCCGTTGGCATGGCGGGGGTTTTTTCTCGTTTTCAAAGGCCATTAAAAATATAGCATGGTCTCTCCCGCTGGCTTTGGTTTCCTTGTGGGGATTCCATTCCTTAGGTTATGACTGGTACTGGTCAGCCGCCGCTTTTGTTGTGTCTATGGCTCTGTGCTTTTTGGGTAAAACAACGGGGCATGGTCAATGGTTCTTGTATGGCATGATTATCGCAATAACTCCGGAAAAACTCGACTTTATTGTCAGGATGATTTTCGGAAAAGACCCGCGCACATTTAATAAATATTCTGAGTGGAGGGACGATAAGTGGAAAAATGCGCCTGAGGAGATTGCTGGCGAGATAGCGCAGGATATTGCCGAGTACGGCGAAAACCGCCTCTATTGGCGAAATTTTACAGGTCTCGCTCTCGTGGGCTTTACCGCTGTTTCTGGCCTTTTTGTTTCCTTATTGTTTGTTAATGTCTACGCGGCCTTGACCGTTTTAATGGGGGGTTTAATGAAAGCCCCATCTTATGCCGTTGGAGAGATTTTACTGTCTTATGATGGGGATAATGACGGGGACTTTGATGAGCCTACGGAAATCGGGGAGGCTTTGACTGGTGTTTTCGCGTATCTGGCGGCGGGTATTGCTGTTATTATTATCTAAGAAAGAGAAATCCTTGTTTGCAGCTCTTGACGATCAATATAAATGGTTATTGTGGGAGAAATCCCCAAAAATACTGGTTGAGGCGTTAAATTGCTATGGAGTGTACGAGTTCTCCGGAGAAGAAAACAACCCCCTCATAATAGAATGGGCGAAAGAAATAGGTGGCTGGATTGGTGGATGGTACACAGAGGACTCAATCCCTTGGTGTGGTTTGTTTGTCGGTATCTGCGCAAAAAGAGCAGGGTTTCCACATAGTCAGAAAATGCTCTCTGCTCGGTCATGGGTCGAGTGGGGTCGGGAATCTGATAAGCCAAGCCTCGGCGACGTTCTTGTTTTTTCACGCTCAGGCGGTGGTCACGTCGGCTTTTACGTTGGTGAGGACGATGAGTTCTACCATGTGCTCGGAGGAAACCAGAGCGACGCCGTCAATATAATGCGAATCAGAAAAAGCAGACTGATATCAGCCCGCCGCTGTGAGTGGCGCGTGAGACAGCCTGAAAATGTGAGGGTGATTAAATTGTCCGGACGTGGTAACATATCGGAAAATGAATCCTAACCCAAACAAAAGAAAGGTTTTCCCATGTCAGGATTTAAGACATTTATTTTCTTTACTTTGCTCGGTCTTTCGAGCTTGGTTGTCGCCCTTGAGGGCTTTGACCTTGAGGCTATTCTCTTACCTATGGTTTGCCATGTAGACCCGCAGACAGAGCTTGAGTTCCTTGAGCTGGCTCGTACCGCAGCGGAGGGCGCTGAGGTTGCGGCTGAGGCTGGTACTGAGTGCGCAAGCAAGGTCATTAAATACGCGGCCATGTTTATGACGGCGGTTTCCACGGTCGGCGTGTATCTGAGAATGATTACGAGCAGCTCTATTTTTATCTCATTGAGACCTGAGTAATATGTCGACGACATTGTATGTAATTGTTACCCTCTTTGTCGCCCTTGTAGGGCTGGCGGGGAGGGCTTTTTTCTGGGGTTCTGGTCGCAGAAAGGAAAGGCTTAAAAATGCAGAAAAAACGATCAAGGACATTGAGAAGTCTCACGGCGCAATCAATCGCGCTCGCAACGATGAGTCTTTGTCTGAGCGGTTGCTTAAAAAGTACGGCCTCAAAAAATGATTATTGCCTGATTATGAGGCCGGAGTGGGTCGGTTCTCTTGATGAGGCCGCCGTGTATGACTGTCTGTGTTCCGACGAGCCTGAGGACAAAAACTGTAAAGAGTGACCCGCCGACCGTTTTGTGTGTGTGGGGAAAGGCCGACGGGTCTAAAAAGGGGTGTGTGGGAAGCCCCTTTTTATTCGTGTCCGTTTATTGATATCAGGTAAAGGTCAATAATTCGTAAAGATGATTGAATTTTTTCAATTTTTTTCGAATACGTCCTTTTTCTCTCCGGAGGAGCTTCACTCATTTTCCCCCGATAATAATTGAGTTGTCTTTTCTGATATCTGAAAGCCGCCCGCGCCTCAATCGCCGTTGGTGGTCGTGTCTCTATCAAAGATTCTGTCATGGTTTTTCCATTCCGTAAATTCCCTTGCCTGAGCAAGTCATAACCTCGAAGCCGTTCTCATTGAGGAGCTTGTATATTTCGTCCTGCACCTCGCAAGGGTGACGATCATCGAAAAGCTCTATTTCTACAAAAACGCGAGTTCTTTGATCGTCGATTGCCATTATAAAATACTCCCGTAATATTGTGACCTGACTTGATCTTGATAAGAGCCGTATTTTTCCTCGTCATCCTTTTCGGCCTGAATATCGTCGGCCACAGAATCGGCTCTCTGGGAAAGCTCAAGGAAAAGACCCTCGTAATGCTCCATATCTGCGTCTATAGCACCAGAAAAGCCCTCAGGCACATTTGTGTCAAAAACTCTCCGTATCGTACCACAGTGCTCTGAAACCTCGTGAGCCTCGTCTAAAATCTTATACGCCTCGTCAACCTCCTCAGCGTCATCGAGTCTATTGCTCAGCTCCTCATAGTATTCCTGTAAATTCTGCATTTTTCGTGCTCCTTATATTTTACTCTTACACGATAACACGGTGTTTACACATTGTCAACTATTTATTCGCTTTAAAAAATGCTTGCGCAAAATGGTTGTCCGTTATGCTGCGCCTTGCTTGTTGTGGCCTAAAATTATCAGGTAAAACATAGCCATCCGGCAGGGGTGGCAACTTTCTATTATTGGTTGCGCACCTTTCTTTTTCTTCGTCTGTCATTATACGCGGCGATTTTCTCGGCATGTTGTAATATCCCCATATGTCCGTTCTTTTTGTATAGTTTGCTCCGTAGTCTGCCGGGTTCATTGTTAAGGGAGGCTTGCCAAGTATTTGACGTAAATACCCCATAGGGTTTTCCAAAGCCCAAAATTTAAGGTCTTTATGGAATCGGCAATACCAAATAATTTCTAAACACCTATGCACGAGCTTAAACCCACCCTCTAAATCCCGTGGTGTTTTTGCCGTTGTTCTTGCCAGAGAAAACATTGTGCAAGTCGGAGCGGCCAGAATGCCGTAAACAGACGGTAAATCTTTGTACCCTTCATAGTCGAAAACGTCGTCATGCGGGTGTGTTATATTGTAAACGGTGTACCCGGCGTCAGCGTACGGCTTTGACCAAGCGCCTGTCCCGCCACATAAATCAAGAATAATTTTTCCACTCATATCACCATGCTCCCATCGTCGTTTATGATCTCGCCCTCAATGATATCCTCATCGTCCGGCTGGTCGTCGCTGGTGGGTTGCTCGTCCTTTTTCGGTAAAACCTTATCAATTCCCTCGTTTAGATTATCAAGAATAGACCGAGAGCCGCTGTTCATATTCTGCTTATCCATGTCAAAGCCCTCCTTATTGTCATAGTTTATCATGTCCTGAATGAGGGTCATGCTTGAGAATTGCACCTTGCACAACCGCTTAATCGCCGCCGCCTTTGCTTTCTCGATAAACCACGCTTTCCAGATAAAGTCCTGCTTTGCGACGTTCCTGATTTTTTGTATCTCAGACGCCGACATGGTTATGACCTTTTGAAACTCACGCCCGCCTTTCTTGTAATAAAGAGCGGCACATACACCCTCGAAATCATTGTCAGACGGGAAATTATTGGCGCGTTTGTACTCGTAATCGTCAAAACCGCCTTTCCCTGATATCTCTAGGGTGTCCCCCTTATAAACCGGAAAGACGTTTATGTCAGCGTCCTCGTAATGCTCTGCAATTTTTGCGAGATACCCCCTATAACCTATCTGTAGACTCACGGCGTTACCGTATTTTATGAGGTGCGCGTGTTGTCGCCCGTCGATCATTAGGCGAAATTGAGCTGCGTCAATCATGCACTTTACAATGCTGTCAGGGTTACATGTCGTCAGGTCGTTCTTTGATCCGGCTGACTTTTCAACCTCGGCGAGGACTGAGGCGCAGTATTTTTTTGCCTCATTTTTCGCCTCTGTGCTTTTCGGGTTATTGACACCAAGAGCAAGCATTAACTTACCTTGAGTCTCGGCGCTTCTTAAGGTGTTGCCTATTACCTGTAAATTGTTTCCCATGATTATAGTCCATTCTCATCTAAAAAGTCTTTAACCTCGTCCCAGCTACCGTATAGGCGTGACAGGTATTGTCTGCGCTCCTCTTGTATATCGGTGCATCTTTCCCACTCGTCGAAATCAATATGTTTCTCGATTTCGTTGGTGACAATATTGTCGATATATTTCGGGTCGAGCGCGTCAAGCTCCCATGATGATTTTCCGTACTGGGATATGTATCCACCGCAACGGCTATCAGTTAGTTTCGCGGGATTCGGCGGCGGCTTGAGTTCCTCAATTTGATCCATATTTAAGGCGAGCCTGATAACCTCAACGCCGTTAGATTCTGAGAATAGTGTGAGCCTGTCACGATTATCTCTTGTCATATCAAGGCCGCTGGGGTCATGGTCTCCGAGGTGTATCAATACGCAGTTCTTACCTTCTTCGCGCTTTTGCTTAAATCTGCGCCCAGCTCTCCACGCCTCAGATGCAGAAACATAACCCTTGCAAGCCATGTGAGGGACGTCATATCGTTCGCACGGTTTTTTTAAAACACCGATAAGAGCGTCCTTTTCAACCCATGCCTCGATATAGGTATCCTGACGCGCCCAGTGGTCTATGTTGACACCATACTGTAGGCCGTTCAAAACCTCATGCTCATCCTCTTGAAAACTGTATCTCGTGCAGTGTCGACCACGATCCTCAATAGCATACCATGAAACGAGACCGGACAGTCTGGCCTTGTTGAGCATGGCGCCGATTCTCTTGTAACTTCTCTCTGAGTTTTCTATGAGGTCACGAGCAACAAACTGGTAATATAATTGACGGAGCGTAAGGTCGTAGCCCTGCGCCGACATGTCTTTAATAATCTGATTCGCCAGAGCAATAAGCTCAAGACTATCATTTCTAAATTTATGGTGAACGTACTTTATAAGCATATCGCTTTTTCCTTGTGGTTAGTATGGTCTTGACTGTTTTACAATAAGTGTAAACACAATGTCAACAAAAAAATGAGGGTCGGGGCTATTCTGGCGGCCAACTATGCAGAGTCCTCCACCACCGCACTGATATCATAGCCCCTTTGTTCGCTGGGTCTCCCCCCGTAACCCCTAGGATTGAGGTGGGACTCTAGCTTGTTCCGATTTCCTCAAGTCTCTTTATCTCCCATGCTGGGATTCCTATCGGCCTAATTTTACCGCCTCCCTGTGACGGCCAGACGTCATTTACACGACAAGCGGCGAGGCGCTTTAATAGCTCGCGATACCAAAGCTCTCCGCGACGCAATACTGTATCATCGGCCATATAAAAACCAGTGTCATACGGGTCGTCTTTTTCACAACAAAGAAAGATTGTCGCGTCCGGTCGCTCGCCTGTGAGTTGGAATACAGCCTCTTGTTGCATAAAAGCCTGAACGTCGTACCCGTAGTTAATAATAGACCGAGAAAATTTCTCCTCATCACAGTCCGCCGTTGATTTTACGTCCATTGTGTACCTGTAATCGAGAGTCAGAAAATCAATCCTCACCTTTACCTGTACGCCAGTCTCCTCGTCTGTCCAAAATATTGACGGCTCAATGAGACCCTTTTGTCCTATAAGTTTTTGTGTTGCTGGCTCTTTTCGTATGGCTGCGGCCATTTCCCTGAGCTTTTCAACGTCGTCTTTTTTGAGGTGAGCTTTACCCTCGTTTTCCTCGTGAAATTTATCCCATTGCTCAATTTGCAGTAGGGTGCTGTCTGAGTGGTTCTTTGCGTTTATTTGTGTTATGGAGGGCTTTTTCAGGTAGTCCGGCATAATCGCCGCTTTCTCGGTGAATAGCTCAGGCTCAAGAATAAGCGTATGGAATGCACTGCCAATTTTGAGCGGCATTGTGTCCTCTTTCTCGTACCTTCCTGATAAATATTTGTAGTGAAATTTTTTCGGAGATTTTTTTAACTCCATAAGCATTGAGCGACTCACGGCCTTATGGTCGTGATAATCGTCGTTACTCATATTCTCAATTAGTTGCGCTGTCATTTGTTGACTCCTGTATTGTGGTTATAGGGACGTATCTTTCAAAGTTTCCATTGACCCCAAAAGATACGCGACGGCAAACATACAAAGATTCATCGTCTGAGGTTTTAAGTGTTGCATTATAGGCTTTCACTAGCTTAGAACGCCCGCGAGCGCTCATGTTCATTATTGCCCATGCTAATTTAATTTTTTTTGTAAATCCCATAAGAATCCTCTTTATTATGTTTGACATTGCATACACAGTGATATAATAATGTAAACATATTGTCAACATGGAGTTATAAGTATGTCAACAAAAAACACTAGATATTTTGGTTTTAGGCCAAACAAAGAGGTCTTTGATAATTATGTCGAGACCATCGAAAAAAGAAAAGAGGCCGGAGAGCTTTCACCAAACGCCTCAATAGGCGGAGAGGTCGAGCTTTTAATGCGTAAAGAGGTCGAGAGGTTTAACGCCGATAAATGATGCTCTATTTTTGCGGGTACGCCTTCACATTTTTGATTCTTGGTTTTGTCCTCTGGTCTGTAGAAAATGACGAGGAGCTTGAGGTTTACTTTCCGCAAGAGACAAGAGACCAGCGCGAGCACATGAAAAATCACCCTGATTTTATTATCATCGCCGCCGTTGTTATTTCTTCTCTATTCTGGCCTATCGTTTGGTGTTTTGTGCTTTTTTGCATTATCGGCGATATGGTATCCGGAGAGTAATTTATCAAGGTCGTCCTCAGAGCCTACAAATCCGGCAATGCCCCCCATTTTTACGACAAATTCTATAAATTTTCTTTGTCCGGTTTCTCTTTTTTGTTTTGAATTATAGGCCGCTTTTGCGGCCTTTTCGTCTTTCTTTACCTCTGCATTTGTAAATACAGCAAGTGTCTGTCCGACCATTTCTTGAGTCACAATAACAGGGGTGAATCCCACAGCATCGCCGGAAAAATCAGCGAGTCCAGCATGGAAGCGACGAGCTTTCCGGATCACAACGTCGCCACGCTCAACTTTTACAAAATCGGTCTTGGTAATATATTGAGATTTACCGATCCACGTTTCCCCTATGTTGTTCCTGAAAAGTCGCGCACCAAGTTTTGAGGCGTGCTTTATAACCCTCTGCATACGGTTAAATTCACTCAAAGCTCAATCTCCTTTTTGGTTTTAATTATGAACATATCATCCAGCTCCCTTATAGCAACGTCCTGCTGTGTGAGTCCGTGATTCTTGGCGTGATCTATAGCCGCTTGCCTATCATCCTCATGGTATCCTTTACAGGCCGCGTATATAACAACCCCTCTGGCGACAATCATCCAAACAACTCCATATTTATATCGTCCGTTTTCTTGTTGGCCTCTTTTTTCTGGCGCTCTTTGTATCTCATTTCCGCCCAGCCGTCTTTATAACCACGCTCGTCAGCGAGAGCTTTCCAATCGTCAAGGGTTTCGCACATACCCTCCTCGCGCCGCTTTGCCCTGCGCTCCCTCTCAATCATTATCTCTTGCAATTCGGCGTCGACCTGCTCGATAGGTTTCTCCTCTTTCTTTTTGTAGACATGGCCGCAATTTGGACACCTTGGCGCTGGGGTGTGAGCGTGGTAGCAGTCAGGGCAATATTTCGTTTGCTCCCTCATTTCCTCATCTTCAACGTCTCGCCTTTTGCGCTCCTTATCCTCAAGAGACCAGTTTCGATCAAGGCAGGGGATACCGTGTGTTATGTAATTGCTCGCGTGGTCAAATATTAAAGCGTCGTATGGCTTCATTCTGAGAACGCGCCCCCATTTCTGCATTTGAAGCGGTAAAGAGCGAGTCGGTCTCAGGTCACTCATACACTCGACGGTCACGTCCTTACACTCCGGTATATCGTCAACTTGAGAGCCGAGGTCAAAACCAAAACAAAGGAGGTCGACCGACGTGATAACGTCAATTTTTCTCAAGGCAAAATCTACAATCATTTGCCTCCTTACGTGCTTAGGTGTTTCGGCGTCCATGTGTACGGCCTCGATTCCCTCATTCCTAAACGCCTCACATGTCATTTTTGAATGCTTTATTGACGTGCAAAACGTCACGTTTCTCTTTCCTAGGGCGTGTTTTTTGTAATGACCAACGGCGTCGCCGATCAATATCCGGTCGCTCTCCATTTTCTCCCTGAGTTGCTTGCCGGAATAATCGCCATTTACAATTTTTATTTGAGAGAGGTCTGGATTTGATATGCCGAATAGCTTGTAATCGCTTAGGCGTTTGTTATCAATAAGCCAACGAATCGACTCACCCTGCACCATATCGTCGTACCACACACCGAGACCCTTTCCGGACATTTTCATCGGCGTCGCGCTCAGCCCTATGACGAGCACCCCCAGAGCCTTAAAGTGCTCAATAATTTTATTGAGCTGACCTTCCCCGTAGTGAGTCTCGTCGACAAACAATATTCTGGGGTTAATGTCGTCCAGCCTCCGGACAAGAGTTTGCATTGAGCAAATGTGATTTATCGAGTCCGGAGAGAAAAACTCACCAGACGCAACATAAGAATATTCTAAACTAAAGCGCCTAAATGTTGCGGCCATTTGGTGCAGCAATTCTCTGCGCGGTACGAGAAAAGCGCAGCGATTCCCTTTGTTGTTTGCACCGTGTATCATTGAGGTCGCCATCATGGATTTTCCCGATCCGGTCGCCGCCTGAATCAATAAATTTTTGCACCCTCCAGCTATTTTCTTTTTTGCTCTGCCTATCAATGCAGCTTGGTCGTCATACAGGTTAATCATACTCACTCCGGATTTATTATGTGTTTGTTTTTTTGATTGCATCACTTAGGCGCATGATCTTTGCTCCCTGTATATCTTCCCTTTGCGCCTGTTTTGGAATTTAAGCTCAGAAATTATTTTATCTCTCTCCGGAGAGATTCCGGCGCTTCTTATTTGGTCAATCTGCTCCGGATAAGCATACCCATAAGACGGCGAAAACGGTGGGGCTGGGTTTTTCTTCGCGTCACGCATGGCTTTGAGCATTTTTTTGCGGTTTTCTTTACTCGGCTTACTGTGCCAGTCGCGAGTCTCACTGCATAACCATGATTGCATGGTGCGCTTATTTATTCCGTGCTTTCTGGCGAGTGCGCTCATCGTGTATATGCTCGCCTCAATTATTTTAGGCCAATTACTTTGTTTTTTGTGGTCAAGGTCTATCATGGCTTTTCCTTTCGTGGTTAAAAATCTATCTCTTTACCCTCGTCCTCCGGCTTTTTCTCTGGGTTCTTTTTTATCCATAGTCGGACACGCTCTCCGTGTACTCTTTTTTT